>Ga0302326_10030940_pt1 | contig 10700 bp, 15 predicted proteins | sample Palsa_T0_3_FD_202264 | JGI IMG/M metagenome (GOLD analysis project Ga0302326, IMG submission 202264) | Peat permafrost microbial communities from Stordalen Mire near Abisko, Sweden - Palsa_T0_3 | ecosystem: Environmental > Terrestrial > Soil > Palsa > Peat permafrost | place: Sweden: Abisko...
AGTACTGATACAGAGCATGCAGGCAAGTAGGTCCGCAGGTCACCTCATCGGGTTGGGCCTTGATGTCAAAATTCAAAAAAAGCGCCTGGCGTTGTTTCATGTGGGAAGCACCGATAGAATCAGCAGCGCAAAGGCGTTATTTTATTCAAGGATGCAAAGATACCAATCTTCAAATAAAACAAGGTTTTTCGATTCATCCCCAACCTGGTGCAAAGGTAATCATATGAGAACGGCGTGAGGATCGTTCGCGGCTAACGGTATTTTTCGATAAATGCAGTGACCGAGTTAGCTGTCAACACAGGGTCTTCATAAAAACTGAAGTGAGCTGCGTCAGGCACCATAACGACGCTCTTCTGTGAGGGTATAGTTCCGAGCGCGTTGAAGGCTTGTTGCGCCAGTGGAAACGGAATCACGCCATCATATTGCCCCCAAAGAATGAGCGAGGGGAGGGTGATGTTTTTCATTTGCGGAGTCAGGTCAATGCCGGAGATGATGAATTTCCGGATGACATTGCTGTAGTTGCTAAGTTCGGCCGTAATGTCCGCCGGCGACTCAAAAAGGTATTGCCACGAATATTCGGGAAAGGTTTTGGGATCTCTCTTTAGGCTGGGGTCGTGGATGTAGGCGTGGGCGTCGTCAAGGAAAGCATACTGCTCAAGTTGATTGGACGTGTAGTCAGGATACTGAGCGTACCACCCGAGAATATAATTCCAGAGTCCTGCATTCTGATTCATGCCAATCTGGGCGGCGCCATACGTTGTCACAAATTGCAGGGACAAGCTGTCGCCCAGGGGATTGTTGTGTGCGCCATCGACTTCTATCCAGCCCTTGATTTTGGCCTGACGTTCGGCATCGACCAAATACGCGGTGCCGAGGCACCCACCCCAGCTATGACCGAACAGAAATATTTCAGGGTTGTTGTATTTGTAGTTAATCAGGTCAACTACCTTATCCAGGTCCTCGACAAATTGAGGAAGATTCAATAAATCGTCCGGGCTATTTCCCTGCGATGAGCCGGAACCTCGCTGATCCCAAAAAACAGTTGCATAGTTTTTCTCCAGCGCATTAAAGACGGGAAGCCCAATTTTTCCCAAAGATGTCCCGCCCGGGCCGCCATGGATAAAAAAGATAAATATTCCCGAAGCTTTATTACCCCTGACCACGATAGGCATTTGAGCCCCTTTGCTTACCAAGTAGAAGAAGTCTCCCTCATTGAAAGGACTGTCTTTGCAAGCAAACAAAAAATAAAAACAAATCAGGATGAAAATCCTTTTCATTTTCTTAATTTGATTAACGTTCCCAGCTCAAGCGCATACTGTACCAGGGAGATCTCGTTGAACGGAATGGCCCAATAAATCAGGGGTCTTACAAAGGCCGTCAACCGGTTTTTTCCGGGAAAATCATAACTTAATCCAAAGCTTATCGACGGCATAAAATGAGGGTTGCCAACGATGGAGACTTTTTGTATTTGCCCCGACGCATTGACATAGTAGGCGTCTCCTCCATTGAGAAAGGTCTCCAGGAAGCCGACCCCCAGAAAATGTTCGAAGTACAGATGTTTGCTCAGCCGGAACCGTTGCCCCGATTGGATCATCAGAAAAACTCCGCTGTTGTTATGGTAATGAAAATAAGCTCCGACCTTGCCCGCCACGAGGAGTTGCAACGCTCCATTCGATAATAATTTCTTTTCGTAGTTCAGAGTGAAGCCGGGGTAGAAACCGCCCTGGCTCAGGTAGCTGATCCCCACACGATGATAATTCAGAGAATCCTGCTGGGCTATGGTTGCCTCCGATATCAGCAAGAATAAAACGACCACCAGACGTGTTTGCATATAAGGGGTTAACGATCACCTTAAAGTTACGGCTGATTGGTGTGTCCCGGTAATCCTCCTCATTATTTTATTTTTGCGTTTCCTCGACAGTTTCGCTCAGCGATTCAGTTTTCTTTGGATCAACGAAAATGCATAGAGCATCTCTTGTCCGATTTGGTGAAGTCTTTCCGTGTATTGGGCGGCCTCCTGAGCCGTCCTATCAAAGTCTTTAGGATCATCGTACGGGATGGCAATCCGAAGCGTGGCGCCGATCACCAGCGGACAATTTTGATCCGCTTGGGCACAAGTCATTACCGCGAAGAAACCTTTTGCCGGGTTGACCTCCGTGCTATACACTTTTGAGTAACATTTCAGCGGTGACACATGATCGGAATATCGAACTTCATAGATCGGGTTATTGCCTGTCGTGGTTTTCGAGATCCTGAATCCGGCCTCGTTCAGGGCATTAATGGCACGCGGGTCAAAAGCTGTGGCCTCCGTTCCGCCCGAATACGTGAATGCGGAATTGATCTCATAATAAAATGCAGCAGTCTGTGCCCAAATCTGGGCCATTTGACTCCGACGTGAGTTATGTGTGCAAATGAAGACCAGATCAGCTTTCGTTCCAGACTGAAGTTTTTGTGCAATGCCCAGCGCCAGTTCATTCAGGAGTTTCTTTCTTTCCTCCGGTATCTGTTCAAATTCTTTTTTGAATCGAGCGATAGTAGCTTCAATGGACGGATAGAGTTCAATGGACTTTGGGGTACCGAAGGGCATAGTGAAAATACAAATTAAAAAGTTTTGTTCCTTAGTCACAACATCCTGGGGCGCAGCAGTTTTCGGGCTTCTCACCATATACCGTCAGGCTGAAAATTCCGGCGCTGCTGTTCCTGAATTGGTCAATTTGCTCCTCCGTCAGGTAGTCTTTTACTATTTCACCCGGCAGGTTGATCTTTTTTACCTTTTGAACGGAGATATTGACAAACCCCGCATTGCTGATGGTGGATAAATATTCTTGCTTTTGAATGGCCCCGGCAACGCAGCCGGAATACATTTCTGCACTTTTCTTCAGACCTTCAGGAAGTTCTCCTTCCAGCACGATATCGGAAACACAGAAGTGGCCTCCTTTTTTTAGAACTCGGAAAGTCTCGGCGAAGGCCTTCTTCTTGTCAGGCACCAAGTTCAAAACGCAATTGCTAACGACTACGTCCGCGGTATTTCCGCCGACCGGCATGTCCTCAATGTCCCCCTGACGGAATTCGACATTTGCATACTGAAGCTTCTCTGCATTGGCGCGGGCCTTATCAATCATCTTTTGCGTAAAGTCAATTCCGATAATTTTTCCGCTTTCCCCCGTCAATGACCGTGCGATGAAACAATCATTGCCGGCTCCTGAACCCAGGTCGATCACCGTGTCTCCTTCTTTAATCTGTGCAAATTCAGTGGGCAACCCGCAACCTAGACCCAGGTCAGCAGTGGCAATGTATCCATTTAGTTGAGTGTAGTCATCCGCCATGATCGAATAGCCAACCGTAGAACAACGGCTAGCGGCTCCGCAGCAACTGGAAGCGTTTTGATCCTTACTTTGTTCGGCAATCTTGCCGTATTTCTCTTTAACCATAGCTTTGAGCTGTTCATGCCTTTCCTGTGATTTCATAAAATGGGTTGTTAATTTATCGTAATATTACGATAAATTTGGATAAAAAAAGTTAACTGTATTGAGGTTGTTGTTTATAGTTTTCAAATAAACTGTTAATTATTTTTCTGGCCTTGTTCCAGGCTTTTTCGTCAATGCAATAGCATGTACTCGGTCCTTCAGTATTTCCGATTATGAGTCCTGCTTTTTTTAATTCACTCAGGTGTTGGGAAACAGTAGATTGAGACAACGGAAGTTCATCGACTATGTCCCCGCAGAAGCATGACTCCTTTCTGATCAAAAACTGAACAATTGCAATTCGCGCAGGATGCCCCAGCGCTTTCGCCAACGAAGCCAGTTCGTTTTGCGATTTCGTGAATTCTTCGGTTTTAGAAAGCCCCATATTGATCGCAATATACCGATAAGTACATCATTTGCAAATCCCTTTTTTGGTTTGTCAAAACCTAAATCGCTGAATCGCCAAATCACTAAATCGCCAAATAACTTACCTTCGTGGATATGGGCGCGGTTAAGGATTTCAGAAGAAAGGTTAAATACGGGGCGTTGTATTTTATAATAAAAAGTTTGATAGCCCTTTCCAACCGTGTGCCGCGCGAAGCCTGGTTGAACTTCTGCGGGGGTTTGGGGAGACTTGCCGGATTCCTGGTTCCCCGATACCGGTACCTCGCGGAGTCAAATTTGACTCTAGTATTTGGGAAAGAGAAATCGACCAAAGAGATCAGGAAACTTGCGTGGGAGACTTTCGTCATGCTGGGGAAGAACTGGGGCGATGTTTTGCGGGCAACCCGGGTTGATACCCTGGCTGAATTGGACACCTTTGTAAAGATGAAGGGAATGGAAAATTTTGATGTAGCCAATGCGAAAGGCAAAGGAGTAGTCTTTGTAGCGTGTCATTTAGGGGCATTTGAATTTCAGATCACCAGTATGGCCCTTCGTGGATTGAATTTCATGGTCATAGGAACACCCCTGAAGGACAAGCGCCTGAATGATCTGATGTGGGAACACCGCAATCGAAATGGCACCAACTACGTAGAACGCGACAAGGCTACTTTCCCCATGCTCAAGACCCTGAAGGCCGGGGGTTCGGTGGCCTTGCTGATCGATCAGGATACCAAAGTAAAAAGCACCTTTGTCGATTTTTTTGGAATGCGCGCCTCGACGCCGGTAAGTGCTGCCTTGCTGGCCATGAAAACCGGTGCCGCCGTGTTACCCGCCTTCGGTCATCTCGGCGACGATGGATGGCAGTACATTGAAATCCTTCCGGAAATACCCTTGCGCGTGACGGGCAATGAAGACGACGATATTCAATATAACACACAGATATTCACTCGGTACATTGAAGAAAAAATCCGGGCTCACCCTGAGCAATGGGTGTGGATGCACGAGAGGTGGAAGACGAAGGAAACGTGAGGGCATTTTCATTTTTCGGTTTATCTTTAACAGATGAAAAAGAATATAGTCATTGGACTTTTGACAGTGGTGTCTTTAGCGCTGTTGATCTACGGGTGTGTTCAACAAACGGAGGCGAAACGGCAAGAGAAGTTAGCGATTGGAAACGCTATCCAGGGAGAACAACAAAGTAAGGAAGCGGCGAAACAATTACACTTAGCAGAAGAAGCCCTAAAGAAATGCAAAGGAGTCGAATAAGTTTGCCACTTGCATATCTCCTTTAAAAACCAGCGCCGAAATGGCCTTCGCCATGGGGTTATTTCTCCTCCACCAATTTTTTTATTTGCACTAAAATCGGGTTCCAGCCCTCGCCTCCATTATAAGACTCTTTGTACCTTCGTTCTCCATCGGCGACTTTTGAGTAATCGCCCTGGGTTACGGTCAGTAGCGTTTGACCATTTTCTACGGCGAGATCATAGGTGACCGTCAGGTAATTTTCGGGAATATCAGGCAAGGTTGAATTTGGATCAATCGTCGTATAAACCAACCTCTTTTCAGGTTGAATTTCGACGATGTCTCCTTTTACAAAAACCATTTCTTTGCCTTCATAACTGCCTTTCCAAAGTAGGGCACTACCCACTTTCCAGTCGGAAACGGTTTCACAGCCGAACATATATTTTTTGGTTTGCTCAGGATGGGTTAGCGCATCCCATACCTTGGAAGCAGGTGCATCAATGATGACGCTGTTTTTTACGAGTAACGGTTGTATCATGGTTTTTTTATTTCGCAATAGTAAAGAAACGGCATTTACTGACAACCCTATGTCAGTAGACAAAGAAAAGTTACGTCTTATTTGACATGCGTCCGATACGGAATAGAAATGGGATTAGAGGACCCGGGAAAGAAGAATTTCAATTGTTTTATGGTGCCCACTCCAGGCAGCCCACGTCGATTTCCCCCATTCATATACGCGCTCAACGTGGTCTTTTGGATTTTTGGCGCTCCAAATGTGGATAAGGTTGATAAAGCCAACGGAGATGGGTGGGACCAACCAGGTAAACTCGGATTTAAACTTGGCCAGTTGTTGAATCGAATGATTGGCAAAAACCATGTCCTTCCCTCTCGCGAAAATCAGATGAAGGCTGGCCAGGTGTAAATTGACGGACTGAATGCTTTGCGGGGAGGGCATGCCGTAATGCTGGCAAGCAAAAGAGTCAACGGTAATTTGATGGAATTTCATGTAGTTGATGTCGCTGTACTCCCGTGCGAGAATATCTCCGTACCTGTTCCAGCATCCCGGAGTTGAGTCCATGTAGGCATGAACGGGTCCCTCTATGTCCGGAACTTGTGCACCACAGAAACAGGTAACTGTTTTCATGGGGTGTGTGATGAATCGGTGCTGTGGGATTTAAATTGTTTCTCTGAAAGAACGGCGTGGTTTCCCTTCCGGGCATTTATAATCAAAATAATTAGTCCGGTCACAATAAAAGGAATACTAAGGATCTGGCCCATATTCAAAAGCAGAGTGTCTTCGAAAGACTCCTGGTTGATTTTAAAGAACTCATCGATGAATCGAAAGCTGAACAGGATGATCAGAAACCAGGCAAACATGTTTCCGTTTTTTCGTTGGCCGCGATGGTTGCTCCACATCCGAAACAGAAGTAACGATAGGAAAAAACAACAGATTGCTTCATAGAGTTGTGCCGGGTGCCTGGGAATATCATCTACCTGAGTAAAAACAAAAGCCCACGGCACCCTTGTAGGAAGTCCGATCATTTCTGAATTCATGAGATTGCCCAGCCGGATTAAGCACCCTGTGAACGCAGCAACAATTGATAGCCGGTCCAGAATCCATAAATAGTCGACCCGGGTTTTCCGCGCGAAAAGATAAACGGCGGTCAGGATCCCTACAGCGGCTCCATGACTGGCCAAACCGCCCTCCCAAATAAAAAAAATATGCAAGGGGTTGTGAAAATAGTAGCCGGCGTCGTAGAACAAGACATGTCCGAATCGGGCGCCGGCAATCGTGCCGATCAGCATGTAAACAGTTAGTTTATCTATTTCTTTGGTAGAACGTCCTTCTTTCTTGTAAATAAAATACATGATCTGCTGACTAAGGAGAAAGCCGACTCCCCAGGCCAGTCCGTACCACCTGATGGGATGATGGATAAACGGAATGACAAAGACATTGCCATCGGTGTCCCAGATTACGTAATTCATTAGACCATTCATGGGCTCTCTGATTTGCATCTCACCGGAGAATACCGGGGTTCAAGCTAGTGCGAGGGGATGCTTTTTTCTCCGCTTGCTGTTATCACTATTTCATCCAACAATTTACCCTCAGGCAATTTGACAGGCTCGGTTCTTTTTGAACCACCCAGATTAAAGGTTAACGGAAGGATGACCAGGGTCCGGGTGTCAATGGGGATCCAGGTCTTAGGAAGTTTACGCGACACTTTAGCTACTTCAGTTCCACACCCACCGCCGATATCGTTAATAAGTTTTATGCTATTCAATTGTCCCAGCGTGTCAATGTCAAACGAAACATAGACTGTTCCTTCAACGCCCATCTTTCGCGCATCCTCCGGGTATTTGACGTTTTCCAGGAAGAATTTTCTGAACTTTTCAGTGCCCCCCAAATATTCCGGAACCGTTCTTTTTTTTAGGGATACCTGTAGGTCATCCGAAACAGGAACCTTGGTTTTCACGGATATATAGCTTGATTTAGTAAAGACAAGAATATCGGATTTGTTGACCAGCACGTGAAAGCTACCAAGGGCATTCGTTAATGTATCCTTGTCTTTGCCCTCAATCGCAACGGCAACCCCCTCCAAAGGCTTTTGGGTATCCTGGTCGACGACTATCCCGTTCAGCTGCCGTTGAGCCTGCACATTATAGGTGGTAAAAACAAGCAGGGGCACTATCCAAATCCTTCTGAACATACTATAAATCTAAGGTAAAAGATGAATTTTTCTGCATACCTCGGGTCGGCGGCTTCATTTCTTTTTTGATTTACGTGTTGCCGGTCGCTTTTTTACGGCGGTCATTTTTGTCAGCGTTGCGCCCTTCACACGTTGTTCAGGGTCTTTCATTCTAGAAAGTGAATAGGCGAAGGCTTCCTTGAGCAGACGTTTGATGTAGGTTTTTGGAAAGTCATTTTTGTTCTTCACCAGGATGTACCGGTATTGGTTTCCCTGCCCCAGCAAAATCTTTTTTGGGTCAGCAAGGTGGGAACCCCAGTAAAAACCAAAGTGAATATTTTCATTCGTTCGGAATACAGCGACGGTGGAAAAGACATCTCCCTGGCGATCGGACAGGGACCACCCAAATGATACGGCATTGTAATTATCGTAGATCAGTTCATTGGTGTCGGGGTACAGGTCCCAGACAAACTCCCGGAGCCACAGGGCAATTTCTTTGACCTCCTGAGAAAACGGTTTCATGAATTTCAGCAAGTCTTTGTTCTGTTCTTTGCTCATTCGCAAGCAGGTTAGGAAATTTGCGTATGCTAAGTACGACGTTATTGTAATCCATAAATAGTTGTTCCACTCATTATTAGCATATATTAAATAGCCGTAATTTTGAGAAAAAGTTAATTTGCGATGGTAGAGACGGATATTTGTATTGTTGGAGCTGGACCGGTTGGCCTGTTTGCCGTGTTTGAAGCCGGTCTGCTTAAAATGCGGTGTCACCTGGTGGACACCTTGCCTCAGGTAGGAGGGCAACTCTCAGAGATTTACCCTAAAAAGCCAATTTATGATATTCCCGGATACCCGGAAATAAAGGCGGAAGAACTTGTCCGCAAACTTCAGGAGCAGATCGAACCCTTTAAACCCACGTTTACTTTAGGAGACCGGGTTGAAGCCCTGACGAAAGATGATAAAGGTTTTGTTTTGACAACTTCCCAGGGTACGGAAATACAGTCCAAAGTCATTGTTATTGCCGGAGGATTAGGGTGTTTTGAGCCGCGAAAGCCTGACCTGGACCAACTGGGTTATTTTGAAGGCAATGGCGTTGACTACATGGTGAGAGATCCGGAGAAATTCCGAAACAAGAAACTTCTGATTGCCGGCGGCGGAGATTCAGCTCTGGATTGGACTATTTATCTGGCTGACGTGGCAAAACACGTGACTCTGGTACACCGGAATGAATCCTTCAGAGGTTCTCCCGATTCGGCTGAGAAGGTTTCCGGGCTGGCCAAAGCGGGAAAGATCAACGTACTCATGGGCACGGACCTTCTGAAGCTTCATGGAAATGGCGCACTAAAATCCGTCAGTGTCTCGAATAAGGATGGCTTGATAAAAGAAATAGAGACCGATCACATGATTCTCTTGTTTGGACTTAGTCCGAAACTTGGACCGGTTGGCACCTGGGGACTTAACCTGAATAGAAATGCCATTGAAGTGAGTACCTTGGATTATTCTACGAATATCGAACGAATTTATGCCATCGGCGACATGAACACGTATCCGGGTAAACTTAAACTTATCCTCAGCGGTTTTCACGAAGCTGCGCTAATGGCCCAAAGCGCCTTCAAATATGTACACCCCGATCAAAAACTAAGTCTCAAATACACAACGGTTAGTGGAGTACACGCATTCTAAAGCGCCCATTTCAGCTGAAGTCTTACAGCGCCGTTTTAAAGTTGGGGAGAAAAGGAACTCGGATACAGCCGTGATTTCTCCCCGTTCTTTTCAACTGATGGTTGCCTCCTCAACAAGGGCAGTAAGGCGATCCAGACTTTGGTTCCAGCCTACTTCCATTCCGCCGAGCGATTTAGCTACTTCCGATGTCGGCTTGAGGACAGTCACGGCAGCGTGAAGAGAGAGTTTTGTTTTACCGTTGTGCTCGTCGAACGTGACGGTGGTGACTACTTCGAATCCAGCATTGCCCTTCTCGTCCTCCAACGCCTTGGATATGAAGACGAGCCGTTCAGGCACTATGATTTCGCGAAAGACGCCGTGCATCGGATACACGACGCCATCCGGACCCCGCATGTGAATAAGAATGGCACCACCCACGCGCACATCCAACTTGCAAACGGGGGCAGTAAATCCCTTTGGACCCCACCACTTTGCGATGTGCTTTGGATCGGTCCAGGCCTTAAATACAAGTTCGCGCGGCGCATTCAGGATACGGGATATCACGAGGTCGCGTTGGGCGGGTTGTTCTACTTGGTTTGCCATAATTTTTTGTTTGTTTGTAATTAATGTTTGATATTTTTTTTTCGTTGAGTTTTAACCCAGGGACGTTTCTTTCGTTTGGTTTGTAGTTGATCGAGATAATTTTCCAACGAATCGAGTCGCGCATCCCATATTTTGCGGTATTGCTCGATCCAAACCGATACTTGATTGAGTTTCTCCAGCCGGGCCTCACAGAAATGCTCGCGGCCTTGTTGTTTTAGTACGACTAGACCGCATTCGGAAAGTATTTTAATATGTTTATAGATGGCGGTACGGCTTACGTCAAAATTCCGAGTGACTGAATTAATGTTGAGGGATTGGTGAGCAATCAGGTTGATGATTTCTCTTCGGGTAGGATCGGCAATGGCTTGAAATACATCTCTTCTCATGGAGTCAGATTTAAATGAAACCTTATGGTTTCAAATATATATGAAACCTTTTGGTTTCACAAATTAAAATTTTACATTTTTTTGACCTGATTGATTTGAGCCAAAAAGGGATAAATTGCTTCGAACGCAGTGTCGGGTGATGCGCCAACGCTACTCTTCTTCGAAGAGGCTCCACCGTGGCGCATGGATACAATTAATCATTTGACCCGATGCTGTGGGGGCTATAGAGATTACGCCCCTACAGGGCTAAGGATCATGCCTGATTTTACAAA
>Ga0302326_10030941_pt1 | contig 10698 bp, 6 predicted proteins | sample Palsa_T0_3_FD_202264 | JGI IMG/M metagenome (GOLD analysis project Ga0302326, IMG submission 202264) | Peat permafrost microbial communities from Stordalen Mire near Abisko, Sweden - Palsa_T0_3 | ecosystem: Environmental > Terrestrial > Soil > Palsa > Peat permafrost | place: Sweden: Abisko...
TCAAGTCGAACGAATGCGCGGCGAATGGAATCTGCGTCCCTGGAGATCCCGCGATCGCCGTTCACGTCGATTCAACGAACACCAACGGCGCCGATGTCTGGACGCTGACGATTCCGGCTCACTTTCACCTGCATGCCATCAAATTGCACCACATCTCATCGGGCCACACGAGTACATCGACCATCAATGCCTCGAGCAGCGCGAAAACGATCGAGATCTCCTGGGCCGAGAAGAGCGTGACGGTCAACGTCCCGGAAACGGTCACGACGACAACCAACAACGCCTCGAGCTCGACCTCGTTCTGGGAGGACGTCGTGACCGGTGGTGCGGCCGCCCTCGCGAACAGCGGATCGACGACGACGACGACAACGACCCTCGTACCGACGACGGTCTGGACGGAGGCGTACCGCTTCGAGGTTCAGGTCCGCGGGCCGGCCGGCATGCCGCCCGTCTAACTCGACCGGGTTCTATTCAGCGGGCCCTGCGAACAATACGAGGTTTCCGTCGGGATCGATAACAGTGAAGGTCCTTGCGCCCCAAGGCTCCTTCTTCAGCGATTGAGGGAATCGCACTCCCGACGCTTGGAACTCGAGAAACAGCTGCTTGATTTCGGCCGCAGTTGCAACCGTGATCGAGGCGGAGAGCAGCTGCTCGCGCTCCCGAATGTCGCTCACGAAGACCGGCTCACCGACCAGCCGTAGGTTCAGCCGCGCATTGTCCCGCTGAACCTGCGCATAGAACGGCGGATCACCGTGCGCGAAGGCGACCCCGAAGCCAAGTTTGGTTGTGAAGAACGCACACGATTTTTCTACATCAGACACGTAGAGCTGAGGTTCTGCAGAACTCAGGACTGCCTGGTTCGCTTTTTCTTTTGTCTTGCGCGTCATCGCATGAGCTCCTGACACGAGCGCCTGCCATCCCTCGAAACCGGTCCCGCGCCCCGGAAAGTGGCGATCGGATGCCTAAGTCCCGGTCGCATGGGTAATGTCGGCGTAATCGGCGTCGCCGGCGGCCCCTCCGGGTGTACGGCACCCTCCTATTGTCAACTAAGGAGTCGGAGCGATCCCGTGGCTTTTCAGCCATTGGAGCGAGAAATAATCTCCGGTTGAAGCTGCAAGTCGAAACCAATGGATTGCAGCTCCCTCGTCATGGGGGACCAAATGACCGCTATCGTAGAGAATACCTAACCGCCACTGGGCTGGGGTCGATCCGGCATTGGCGGCGGCGCGCAACAAGTCGAGTCCACCCGGCGCTGAAAGACATGCCGATTCCGCGCCCGGTGGACTGCCACCGATCATCGCACCGATCGAACTGGCATTTCCTGGCGTCCCATCGGATAGCACGCGGCCTCCCCAGCGAATCGCTGCAGAGCAATCCTGTGGAACACCGTTTCGGCCCGAAAAATACGCACCGGCCACAAGCCACTCGGCTTCCGCGTTGTGGCGCTCAGCCTCAGGCAAAGTGTCGCCGAGTGCGCGAGCCGTCCACATTGCGACATCGCTCTGAACGCCCGGCGTAGTAGGCCGGATCGTGAGCGACGCCATATCCTGGCCGGACAGGTGTGCAGCGTAGAGCCACTCGGCTCGCCAGTAGTGCTTCTGCGCCGCATCCTTGATAAAGGCATCAGCGCGTTCCCCAGCATCATGAGTGAGGAGTGACGCTCCGACATTTCTGTTACCGTACACCGTATGCGTGATGAACACCGCCGCGTCATACTCGATAACGGGGTCACCGCTGTTAGCCGCCTGGATGTATTTTTCAGAAGCCCCCTCGAGGTCTCCGGCCGCGGCCAGCGCCTTGGCTTGCGCGACTAAGTCGATGGGTTTGGTGGAGCCCGGACTTGGCAAGACGGGAGGCCCCCTCAACGCCAGCACGCGTCCGGGATCAGCCAAAACTCCCGTTCCTAGCGAGTATGCGGTAGCGAGAGCGGCGCGCGCCTGAGGATCGCCTGCGTCCGTCGCTTTTTGCAGCCAATAAGCGGCCTCCACGTCATCGGCTTGTGTACCATCGCCTTGCTGAAGTTTCTCTGCAACCATACGCATTGCCGTCGCATCTCCGCGCTGAGCGGCAGCCAGTGCCCGGGCGAATCGCTGCTGCGCACCTGCAGCAATCGGCGCCCAACGTTCCAGCAGCGCCCGAGAATCAAGGACATTCGCGTTCGCCGCGGTTTGAAGGTAAGCGAGAGCTCGCGAAACGTCCCGAGGAGCACCATGCCCGGTAAGAAAGGCTTGGGCACACCCGTAGGCGGCGGAAGCATCCTGCTCTGCGCAATATCGTTGAGCTGCAATCTCATACGGGAAGTCCAACACGACATAGGAATCCGGGTATCGCCCCGTTCGCAAGGCCGCCTCGGCGGTTTCGAGCGGATCGTATGTCAGGTACGACGGTCGCACGTAGGTCGTTCGTTGGCGGTACATAGCAATCAATGCAGCCGGCCCCGGCCCTTGCGACAAGCCCGGCGAATTCTCTTCGCCAACGACGATGCCGACGGCGCCGGCGCTGGAAACTACGGGACAACCCGTTTCCGTTTCGGGCGAAATTACGCTGTAACGGATGGAACCGAAGTCGGGCGACACGCTCGAAACGTAGCCGCTCGACGGACTGCACGGTCCGAGAGTAACCGCGTCGCCGAGCGTGACGCTCGCAGCTACCGGCAAAGGGGGAAGCATGCCCCGCATGACCGTCAGGCCTTGAACGGAATTGGGCGCCGAAGAAGCGCCGTATGGCTTCCAGACCACGGCAGGATAGCGGAGCTCAGGTTTGTCGCTGAATCGGACGTAGACGCCTGCCGGACAACCTACGCCGGATCTGCAACCGATCGCATCGCCGCTCGTGAGAAGTACGGAGCTTCGGAGTGAGCTCCACACGACAAACGCTCGCCCATGGCCAGGAGCATCGACGGCTGCAATTGAGAGTGCCGTCGCCAGCGCAATCATCTGAACGGTTGGCCGAAGAGCCCGGGGTGTGCGATGTGCAAACGGGTGAGCGCGACGTCAGCATTCATGTTTGGAAGAGCTAACTTGTACCACGAGATGGCGGTAGCGAGGTCCGGGGTGACACCAGCACCTTTCTCATATGCATCGCCAAGCTGGAACATTGCGGTCTTGTCACCGGCGGCCGCGGATACGCGCCACCATTTCACGGCAGCACCCAGGTCCGGGGGTGTCTCGAAACGCGCTGAGTTTGCCAAGTCGTCGGCACATTCTGTACCACCGCGGCCCGCGCAGCTGATCAGTATTGTTCGCGCCGCCGATGCATCGGGGCTGACTGTCGAGAGTGTCGTGTACTTTAGCATAGACGCTTCAACAAACATCGCGTGAAGGTCACCGTGGCCGGCCCGCTCACGAGCATCGTCCCAGCATCGCTGCAACCAGTAGTTCCCGGTTGTCGTATCGCGAGCTAGCGGCGGCATCCCGAGGGCGTAGCTATTCCCCAACAACAGTTCAGCGTCGATATCGTGTCCTTCGGCAGCCATGCGGAGGTACCGTAATCCCTCAGCCGGATCGGTGTTCCGTGCGACTTGTCGGGCGCTGAGCGGATTGCCATTGCCGTAAACCATCTTCGGCAGCAGTAGAATCTCCGCGGCGAGAAACGCCGCGTGCAAATCGCCGCGATCGGCCTGATCGCGATAGCATTGTGCCCGCGCCGCCTGGTCAATGAGGCTTTGGCAGTTAGCCGGGTTCGTACGAGAGCCCTCGCCTAGGTCACTCGATGGCATACGAAGAAATGACGCGATTGCCTGTTCATTCGAGCCAAGGAACATCCGAATCGCCGTGCGGCTGATGCCGACGTAGTTTGAGTCGGCGTTGTTCCGCCCGTGCACGACGCCAACCGCCTCGCCCGAACTCGGAATGAAGATGGGAGCCCCGCTGTCACCGTGGTAGCTCTCCCCGGTGAACTCGAACGTTACCGAGTCATCGGAGCTCGCCGTTGCGCCAAGCAACAATGAGAGATCGACATTCGCCTCAGCAGACTGCGACGATTGCGCCTCCGCGACGGTCGAATCCGGATATCCAAGCACGGCGATCGCCGTGCCGCTCGGAACGCTTGCGTTCGCAAAAGCGACGGCCGGCAGTTTCGTGCCCGGCAGCCCGAGAAGCGCCAGATCGTCGTGATCGACTCGTCCGTGAGCCAACACCTGTGAGCGATGCGGCGTAGCGTTATCGCCATTGAGGTACACATCGACATTTGCTTCGCATCCAGTGCCGTCGAACCGGCAACCTACCACGTGAGCGGCGGTAAGCAAGATTGTGCCGTTTGTTCCCGACCGGATCGCAAATGCTGTGCCGATCACCATGTGATGCTCGACCAGCACGACGGAGTTGCGAACGCGCGATGCGGCAACAGCTAGATTCTCCGCCGTCGCCGGCCCCGAGTTCAGACTCCAGACGAGAGCTACGACGATGCTCTCGCCCGTGAACTTACGGAATCTTTCCGCTCGCATGGAGCGAATCGAGACGTCGTTTTGCTTCGGGATTTCCTGAGGCCGCGGCGCGAGCATACCACCTTGCAGCCTCGCCATAATTTTGCACAACCCCGTCCGCACCGGTCTCGTAAAGCGAGCCGAGTTTCAGGTAGGCTCGCACCTCACCGGCATTTGCGGACAGGCGCAAATAGCGGACTCCGGCAGGTCGAAGGGCCGCCGGGTCCCCAGCGTAGAGCTCCTGAGCCGGGGTATTTGCCACCGGAGCTACATCGGTCGCCGCATTCAAGAGCGTACAGTGCGGCGCGAGAGCGGCGTCGCCCGACGCTTGTTCAATAAACGCTTTGTTTTCAAGCAGCGCAACAGCCCAGTCGTAGAATCCCCCGGCGTCACGTTGCGCTGACGCCAGTCGGAACAGTCGCGCCGCGGTCGCGTCGTTTTGACCGACGCCGTCGCCTGCGGCGTACATCTCGCCTAGCATGTCCATTGCTGGCCCGTAGCATTGCGTAACCGATAGGGTCAGCCAGTATGTTGCCTGTGATGAGCTTTGAGGTACACCGTTTCCGGTGCGATACGCTACAGCGAGTCGGTACTGTGACTGCCGATCACCACCTCCGGCACTTGCTTTGAGGGCATCGATCGAGTCTCCAGATGCTCGACCCGGACTAGAAATGAACGCGATCAGGCAGCACACACAAACTGCGCGAAACGGCCGCATGGCTTTGTGCGGTCGTTCTTCTGACTACTTACCTTTCCTCCCAGTAACAAGGAAGGTCCGGAAACCGGAGGTGCGAACGACCGGGAAACCGGCACGACTTCGCAGCAGGCGGTTTGCCATTGGCTGACATTTTTATCAGCTACACTCACAAAGACAACGCGCGGCTCAGTGATGAGCAGTTCGGCTGGATCGATCGCTTCCACGAAGCCTTGACTGTTCGGCTGACGCAGTTGCGCGGGCGCGAAACGGAAGTCTGGCGCGATCTAAAGATCGAAGGCTCAGACCTTCTTACGCCTACGATTGAGGCGGCAATCGCAGACAGTGCGATTCTCGTCTCCGTGCTTTCCCCCGGCTACTTGCAATCCGAATGGTGCGACAAGGAGCTGAAACTCTTTTGCGAGGCTGCCGCGAAGGGCGGCGGCCTGCGCATCGGGACAAAGTCGCGCGTCGTCAAGGTCATCAAGATGCCCGTGGGTCGTGAATTCGAAGCTAAAGAAACGCCTGAGTTTGCCGACTCAATCGGATACGACTTTTATAGCCGGAATGAACGCGGCGTGCCCACGGAGTTCGATCCACGCAGCGGACCGGAGGCTCGCCAAGAGTTTTTAAGCAGAATCAACGAGCTTGCGTACCATCTAAGAAAGATGCTGGACCCTAAACGCGACGCAGTGGGATCGGCGGACGTAGCTCCTGCGACCGGTCTGAAGGTCTATGTGGCAGAAACGAGCTTTGACCTCGCGGCCGATGCCGACCGTTTACGACGCGAGCTTCAGCAGTTCGGGCATACCGTGCTCCCGGCGGGTCCGCTGCCGTACAACGAAGACTATTGCGCGCGTGTTCGTAAAGAACTCGAGCAGGCGATATTGTCGATCCATTTGATCGGTCCCGCTGTCTACGGTATTATTCCGGAGGCCAGCGAGGCTTCGATTCTTGAACTGCAGTATCGGCTCGCGGGCGAAGAGACCACTCGGCGCAAGGAAATGCGGCGATTGGTGTGGTTGCCGCTGGGCGTCCCGAAGGATACCAAAGAAATATCCGACCGGCGACAGGCGGCCTTCATAGATTCACTTCGAAACGACCCACAGCTGCTGGTGTCGACTCTCGAGCAGCTGAAGACGACGGCGGCCGAGATTCTAACGCCGACTGCACATGACGTAGCTCCGCCGCCCAGAAGTAGCGAACTGCGTAAGCTCGTCTACCTCTTGCATGACGCGTCCGATGCAGCAGCTACTGGGCCGGTCGAGGATGCTCTCTTCGCGCAGGAATATGAAGTTATCCGACCCATGTCGGGCGGTGACGAGCGCGAGAAACGTCAGGATCATGAGACGAATCTTCGCGATTGTGATGCCGTACTATTGTATTGTGGCGAAGCGACGGAGTTCTGGCTGCGAGTCAAGGTGCGCGATCTTCAAAAAATCTTTGGGTATGGCCGAACGCACCGATTCTCAGCCTCCGCAGTCTTTTTCGCCGATCCGAAGCGGGCGGACAAGGAGCACTTCCGCAGCCACGAACTGGCTGTAATCTCGGGGTACGGCCCCTTCGAGCCAAGCCTTCTCGACGGGTTCTTGGCGACGATCGAAAACGCGAAGGGCGAGGCCGTGTGATCGGCGGCGAAGGCCCAAAGAACCCTTTTCCGGGTCTACGCCCTTTCGAAGCGAGCGAAGAGTACCTGTTCTTTGGGCGTGAAGTCCAGGCGGACGAAATCCTCTCGCGCCTGCGTCGCTCCCGCTTTCTCGTTGTAATCGGTAGTTCAGGCAGCGGGAAGTCCTCGCTCATGAGGGCGGGTGTACTGCCCGCGCTCTACGGCGGCTTTATGTCCGACACCGGTTCACATTGGCGCGTCGCGGTTATGCGTCCGGGGAACACGCCGATTCAGAATCTTGCGGAGGCACTCGATGCCGCCGGCGTTCTTCCAGCACTGACCTCGAACAAAGAATTGCGCCTCGGATTAGGGCAGGCCGTTTTGGAGCGCGGCGCCCTAGGTCTAATCGAAGCTTTGCGGCAGTCCGGTTTATCACCGGATGAGAACGTCATGCTCCTTGTGGACCAGTTTGAGGAACTGTTCCGTTACGATACTTCTGAAGGCGAGGCATTCGTACGCTTGTTGCTCGCTGCGAACTCGACCGCTGACTTACCGCTCTACATTGTCTTGACGATGCGCTCCGACTTCATCGGTGATTGCGCGCGGTTTCACGACCTGCCCGAAACTATCAACGATAGCCTTTTCCTTGTTCCGCGCATGACGCGGAGACAGCTAAGAATGGCGATCGAGGGGCCGTTGCGCGTCTCCCGTGCCAGTATTGACCCTGTCTTAGTGACCCGGCTGCTCAATGAGCTGGGCGACGATGACAGTAGCGCAGGGCAACGAGGAAACGGGTTGACCGGGGAGGCGGATCAGTTGCCGATCCTCCAGCACGTTTTGATGCGGACCTGGGATTTTTGGCACAGCGATCATCTCTCGAACGAACCCATCGGCCTTCGCCACTACGAGGCCACCGGCGGCTTACACGAAGCCCTATCGCGTCACGCCGACGAGGTTTATGCCACTCTTCCGGATGACCGGACGCGAGAGGTGGCACAGCGGGTCTTTCGCTGCGTCACGCTGCGCAGCGATGACGGCCGGGGAATCCGCCGGCCGACCGCACTCTCGGACATTGCCGCCGTCACTGGGTGTTCCATAGCGGACGTGCGCCTCGTCGTCGAAGTCTTCCGCGGACCCGGCTGCTCGTTTCTGACGCCGACTTCCCCGTTCCCATTGCGTGACGAGACCGTCATCGACGTTTCGCACGAGAGCCTGATGCATCTCTGGGGTCGCCTGGATCGGTGGGCGAAAGCCGAGACCCTCTCAGCGCAAACGTATCGGCGAATTGCGAGTGCCGCGGCACTTTTCGCGGCCGGCCAGGCGGCTCTTTGGCGCGACCCGGATCTCTCAATGGCCCAGAAGTGGCGGGCGCGCGAGCGGCCAACGCGGCAATGGGCAGATCGCTACACGCCTGGCTTCGAGAATGCGATGTCGTTTCTCGACAGGAGCGCTCGCGCAAGGGCTTGGGACGCCCGCAAAGTTGCCGCAGTGGTAGCGTTCATCGTGATGCTGGCGGCCGGTTTCGTCTTCTCCGAATCACAACGCAGAAACACTGCACACCGCGACCTCGCGCAGCAGGTCGCGAATCTGGCTCAGGGCTTTCCAATCTCGCAACTTGATGTTGCCTTGCCCATCGCGGTCGAAGCTACCGAGCAAGCGGACACCCCCGATACGCTCCGCGGACTGTACGCGCTTCTGCAATCCGCGCCCCGACTTCGCCGCATCTTTCACGGCTTCACGGCGCCAACCTTTAGTTCAGCCGGAACGATGCTCGCCATGGTCTCGAAGCGCGCGACAGCGAACGAGATAGTTCTTTGGGACCCCCGCAATAACGCTTCAGTTCGCAGCTGGTCGATTCCGACGGCACCTAGTGGCCCCGTCGCCGCGATTTGTTTTGCCGACCACGACAGGTTTCTCGCAATCGTCACGCGCAGGGGCGCGGTCCTCGCCTTCGACCCACTTACAGGCAAACTGCAAGGTAAGCGGATTCGCTTGCCGATAAACGCCGTAACCGCCGGGGCCTGCGTACCGAATAGCGGACATATTGCGGTCGCAGACCAGGGCGGTACAATCCTCGTCGCCGACGTCGGTTCGCAGAGGCTTCTCTGGCAGCGGCGAACCGGCACGCCTCTGTGGTCAGTTGCTGCAGCGCCAAGTGGTGACACGATTGCCGCCGGTGGTGACTCTGGAGTAGTCTCCCTTTTCGCTGCCAATGGCGAACCGCGGGACACCTGCCACACACACGCAATGTTTCCTTTCCAGTTTATCGCCTTTGACCGCGACGAAGGCGCCTTCATGGGCGCCCGTGGCAATGATGTTCGCGGATTGTATGGGGGTTGCGGCAAGTTCGGAAGCATAGGCGCTGGTGTGGTTAACGCTATTGCGCCAGCGCCCGTGGGGATCTTCTTGGCCTTACCTGACGGCACAATTATCGAATCGGATAAGCTTAAAGATCGAGTTCAATCGGTCAGCCCAAGCGGGACAGGTGACGTCGTTTCGATTGTACCGTGGTTTCGGGACTCGGCCGGGTGGCTTGCTGCTGCAACCGATCGGAACGTCAACCTATATGTTCTGGGCGACGCGTATCGGCCTCTCCGGTTCAAGTCGCCGAAACAGGGCGTGTTCTCCGCGATCGCCTTTGGCGGCCCCGCCGATTCATTGATTGTCGCGGCTGGACCTCGCTCGATCCATATGTGGAGCATCCTCGATGCGAAACGTTTATTCACATTTGCATTGTCTCTGCCCGTTTTGGACGTGCTGACCACACGTTCGGGAAAGCTTTATTTCCCGGTAAGCGACGGAACTGCTCTCAGCTTTGACTGGACTGGAACGACTCTGCGTAACCGACAGCGATTCGAGCCGTTCCGGGCGGTGGCGCCTTTAGACGACGTCGCCTTGAGTGGCGACGACAGCACGCTTGTTGCCATCAGTTTGCGGAGTGGCGTCGCTAAGTATTCGCTCGGCAATGGCGCGGTGACCCGAGTGCCGCTTTCGCAATTTGACGCCGCTGGCACCCGACCACACTCTTTATCTCTTAGCCCCCACGGGGAGTATGTCGTCGCCACGACGCGGGGGTCTTCGCGGACAACCATCGACATTTATCGCTCTTCGGGAGCTCAAGTCGCCAACCGCGTTTTCCCGGCGACCGACTCCACGATCGAGATAGCGGGATTCAGCCAAGACGACCAGTCACTGATGATTCGCAACAACGATGCATTGGAAGTTCTCAACCTCGTGGACGGAACGCGGCGGATTGTGCCGCTCTTCGTTGGCGCCAACGACAGTCCGACGCCGATTGTAGCGGCCATGAGTCCGGATCATCAGCTTATCGCCGTGGCAGTGCCATCGGGCGGGATTCAACTCTACAATGCCGGTACTACGCAGAAGATTGGCTCGCCACTGCCGGCGCCTACACATGACGACGCAGTTGCTCAGCTTCGCTTCAGTGCAGACGGAAACTGGCTCGGAGCTATTACTGCCGGCGGCCAAGTTCGGGTTTGGGAGGTCGGCCTTTCGACGTTGCAGCGTCGAGCTTGCGAAATTTCAGATCGTATCCTGACGAGAGACGAGTGGGCGACCTACGGAATACCCTTTCCGTACGAAGATCCGTGTGGCCGCTTCGGAAGACCGGCACCCTAGGATAGTATACCGGCTCGCGTCGTGGTCAAATGCTCCCGGCAAACTTAACGGCTAGCCAAAATGGGGATTGAACTGACCCTCATCCCGCGGCGGCGAGCCTCGTCGGCGAAAGCGGCGGTGTAGTCTGTTCGGCCGTGCAGCGGCCCATCCCAGACGATAACCGCGAGGACGCCGCGGGTTTCGCCTCCACTGTTCTTGAGAGCTTCATCGAGAATCGCCTCGTTTGTCGCCAGATAGGCGGCATCACCCTCAGGTAATCCGAGGATATGAAGCCTTCCGTGATTCTCCGCCTCCCGAATAGCGGCGTCGTAGGGGCCACCCCAATCGTTGCCGCGA
>Ga0302326_10030946_pt1 | contig 10696 bp, 5 predicted proteins | sample Palsa_T0_3_FD_202264 | JGI IMG/M metagenome (GOLD analysis project Ga0302326, IMG submission 202264) | Peat permafrost microbial communities from Stordalen Mire near Abisko, Sweden - Palsa_T0_3 | ecosystem: Environmental > Terrestrial > Soil > Palsa > Peat permafrost | place: Sweden: Abisko...
GCTCGTCTCGACCGAGAGTATGTACGAGTCGGGGGAGAGCGACGCGAATGTAAAGTGGCCACCGGCGTCGGTGGTGGTCGTCACGGTCTGTGACGGGCTGGTCACGGTGACTTTGGCTCCCGCGATCGGGGCAGCCGAGTCGGTCCGCGTGACGATGCCGGTCAGTGCGCCCGTCGTACCCGCCAGAACCCATGTTCCCTGGACGAGCAGTGAGACGAGCACTGCGACGGCGACGAGCGATCGACTGAAACGATGTTTCAGCATTGCTGTCTCCTTGTCACGAGTGGAGTATGTGCGCGGCGTGAGCACGCGCTGCAGCGGACGTTGTCGCGGGCCGGAGAGGTGCCCTCGACAATCGTCGGAACCGCGCACGAGGGTTATGCCGGAAGGCGCGTCCGCACGCCGGTCGATTTATGCCAGCGGCCCTAGCGTGCCGCCCCACAACCGGCATCATCGTGCTATCATGTCGAGCGCGAATCTGCGTTTGATATCGCATTTATGGACGCGCCCAGCGCGCGGCGGTAGACTGCGGCCACATGAACGCAGCGTGCAGACTTGGATCCGAAGCGAACAGGCAGCCTCGAGCAGTCGCGCCGTATCGCGAGCTGAGCACCCTGTTGCGCGACCCGACCGCGGCCGGTAGGGACGAGGGGCTAGACGAGGAGACGCGCTCTCGCGTCGTTCGGGCACTCGCGACCTTCGATACGTCGGGAAAGTCGCGCACGCAGACCGAGCGAATCGAACGGCAATACGCGATCATCACGAGATGCGATCTGGGCGGTCAGCTGCACAAGGTGGTCGCATCGGACCTGGGGATCTCGATGCGGACCTTCTATCGCGAGCGACTCGACGCGTTTGCGCGACTCGGCGAGGCGCTCTCGCTCGAGTCTGGGCCGAGCGAGGCGATACCGGACGCCGTGACCGACGCGCAGGCGGAGATCGACCGCGCCTGGGGCTACGTTGCCCAAGGTCGCATCCGCGAGGCCATCGCGCGGCTGTCCGAGGTGGGTGAGGCGGCCCCTGCGGCGCTCCAATCCGTTGCGTTCGCACGGCTCTCGAGCCTGTGGCACGTCATGCGCGACGAGACGCGCAGTGCGGAGAGCATGGTGCGCGCGAAGCGGGCGCTCGCGCTGCTCGGCGCCGGTGCGACGCGCACCGTCGTCGAGGCCGAGATCCGGGCAAGCGAAGCGGAGCGGCTGCGCTGCGACGGCGCGTTCGCCGCGGCCGTGTTCGTGGAGACGCGAACGGCAGGCTCCGTGCACCGCTGCACCTTGCGCTGTGGTCCGAACGCGCTCGATGCGCTGCAGCGGGTGACTGCCGGCCAGATCGCCGCGCAGTTCGATCGTGGCGATGCGGCGCGCGCACTCGAGACCGCGACAAGCGCTCGCTCGGTTATCCTTGCGGACGGCGGAGAACCCGGCGCCGCCACGCTCCCGCTAGACGTTGCGGCTGCCGAAGGCCGGCTCATCGTCGAGGCCGATCCGGTCGGGGCGCTGGACGCTGCGTCTGCCGCGCACGCTTCCGCCGTCGCGCACTCGATGCCGGTGCTGGCGGCGCGCGCCCTGCGCGTTGCCGCGCACGCCTGCGCGGCACTCGACGACGATGCCGCGGGCTTGGCCCATGCGCGCGCCGCCCTCGCGCAGGTCGCCGCGATCGACGCGAGCCGCACGCGTACCGAGGAAGAGCTGGCGATCGCAGGGGCCTTCGCCGACCTCGGCGACGGCGAAAGCGCTCTGGCGGTCGTCGAGTCGTGCGCCATCGCGCGCGGCCGGGAAGACGTGGAAGCCGGCGTCGCGCGCAGCCGCGAGGCTGAGGCGCTCGTCGTGCTGGGGCGCTACCGCGAGGCCGCGACGCGTGCGCGCGAAGCGATCCGGATCCTCGCGCGATTCGATTCGCGCCGCCTGCTCGGCGAGGCGATGCTGGCGTCGGCGCGTGCCCTTCTGGGCTGCGCCGACCCGCGTGGCGCGCGCGCGGCGGCGTCGCAGGCGGCCAAGCAGCTCCTCGGAGGAAGCTGGCCGACCCGCGCCGTCGCCGCGCAACGCCTCGCGGGGCGCGAAGGCGGTGGCTTACGCAGAGGGCTCGACCGGCGCACACCTGCGCACGTTCGAGACGCTGGCTGACCCAGCACCCGACGACCGGCCACCGCGTCCGGCGCGACCTGCGGCCTCCGCTTCGGCGGGGGCCGCGTCGTTTCTCCCACCAGACGGAGGTCCGCCCGCCCCGTCGAATGGAACGAGGTCCGGCACGATTCCTATTGAAATAGTTGCGAGCCTTCGCAGGAGAGTCGCATGGGCGCGTGTCGGTTTGGTCGGTGCTCTTTCGAGGCAGCAGCGCAGTTGCTCGTGTGCGACGGCCGTGAGATCGCTCTCACGGCCAAGGGCTGCGAACTCCTGACGCTCTTGCTCGAGCATCCGAATGCCGTGGTGGCCAGCGAGGAGCTGCGCGAGCGGCTATGGCCGCAGGGGTTCGTCGAGGCTGGCAACCTGGCGCAGCAAGTGTACCTCCTTCGCCGGGCGCTCGCGGTGGACGACTCGGTGGCGATCGAGAACGTGGCGCGACGGGGCTACCGGCTTCGCGCCGACATCCCGGCGGCGCAGCCGCCCGCGCCCGCCGTCACGGCGAACCCAACGACAGCCTCGGGGCCTGCACCGCGGTCGCGGCGCCCGGTCCGCTCCCTCGCATCCCTCGCGGTGGCCGTCCTGATCCTTGCGGTGCTGCCGACGTCCTCATCGGAGCGCCGCTCGCAGTCGATCGTCGACGCACCCGCGCTGCGTGCGTTTGCACTGGGCCGCTATTTTTGGGAGCGGCGCGGAAGCGACAACTTGAATCGCGCCGAGGTATTTTTCGAAGAGGCAGTGGCGGCGGCGCCCGGCAGCGCGCTCGGGTACGCGGGCCTCGCCGATGTGTGGGGCGTTCGCGCCGACGACGTCCCAATGGGGAAGCCGCTCCACCGTTCGCGCGCACTGCGTGCGCTCGCGGAGGCGAAGACGGCAGTCGCGCGCGATCCGCAGTCGGCGGTTGCGCACGCCGCGCTCGGCCTCGCATTGATCGAAATGGACGCGCCGTCGACGCAGGGCATGGGGGAGCTGCGCAGCGCCATCGCGCTCGATCCGAATAACGCCGAGGCGCACGAGTGGTATGCGATCCGGCTCTTGGGTAAGGGCGACGTGCGCGATGCCGCGCTGCATTTCGAAGCAGCGGCACAGGTGCAGCCGGAGAACGTCGCGGTCGCGTCGTGGCATGCATGGTCGCGCTACTATTTGAACGACCCGGTTCGTGCCGTCGCCGACTTCCAGACGGCGCTCGCGATCAACCCGTCGTACGAAATGGCCCAGGTGGGGCTGATCAGCGTCCTGGTCGAGGCGGGACACTTTCGTGAGGCCCAGCGTGAGCTGCGTAGGGTGCACGCGACGGACTGGTCGACGGCGCGTGCGTTTCGAGCGTTGGAGACGATGGCGGACCTCGGCCTCGGTCAGCGTACGGCCGCCGACGCGGAGGTGCGGCGCCTGCAGGCGGAGGACCGCCGGCGGCTCTCCGGTGATGCCGACGAGTTCGTCGTCGCCGCGCTCGCAAAGGTCGGCCAGCCGGAGGAAGCGCGCCGCGTGCGCGACCAGATGCATCTCGAAACCAAGCCTGAAGAGCGCACCATGATCGATCACGACCCGCTCGTCGGACCCGTGTTCCGCCGGCTGGCCTCGAAGGTGTAGCGCAGCACGATACCCGGCGCGCGCGAGGAGCCCAGGCGTCTCGCGCGTATCCCACGGCGATGTTCTCGAACGAGGGGCGGACTCGCGTCGCGTACTTCTCCATGGAGATCGCGCTCGATCCGGATATCCCGACGTACGCCGGCGGGCTCGGCGTGCTTGCGGGCGACTTTCTGCGGGCCGCAGCCGATCTCGCGTTTCCGATGGTCGGCGTCACGCTCGCGTACCGCGCGGGATTTTTCCGGCAACACCTCGACGAGGTCGGGTCGCAGACGGAAGCCGCGGACGGCTGGGTACCTGAGGGAACGCTGCGCCCGACCGGCGTGGAGATCGACGTGCTCGTGGGCGGCCGCGCGGTGCGCGTGCGCGCGTGGCGATTCGAGGTCATCGGGCGCACCGGCTTCGCGGTGCCGGTGTACCTGCTCGACACCGATCTCGAGGCGAATACGGGCGCCGACCGCGCCCTGACTGCCGCGCTCTATGCGGGCGACGCGCGCTACCGCCTCGCACAGGAGGCGATCCTCGGGATCGGCGGCGAGGCCGTGCTCCGTGCGCTCGGCATCGGACCCATCGAGTCGTACCACATGAACGAGGGGCACTCGGCGCTGCTCGTTCTCGCGCTGCTGGAGCAGCGCATGATCGCCGATGGCCGCTCGGTCCCCGGCCCCAAGGAGCTGGACGCCGTACGCGGACACTGCCTGTTCACGACGCATACCGCCGTGCCGGCGGGGCACGATCGCTTTCCGAGTGGGCTCGTGCGCGAGGTGCTCGGCGACGAACGCCTCGCCCTGCTCGCACGCGTCGACGCACTGGCCGACGACGAGCTCAACATGACGTACCTCGCGCTGCTCGGTTCGCGCTACGTGAACGGCGTGGCCATGCTGCACGGGGAAGTATCGAGCCGCCTGTTCCCCTCCTATGCCGTGCACGCGATCACGAACGGCGTGCACGCGCTGACGTGGACGTCGGCGCCGTTCGCGGCCCTGTACGACCGGCATTTCCCGGAGTGGCGAGCCGACAACCGGTACCTCCGCTATGCGTTCGGCATCCCATGCGGCGACGTGCGCGAAGCGCACGCGCAGGCGAAGGCGATCTTGATCTCCGAGGTCGCGCGCCGCAGCGGCGTGATGCTCGACGGCGCCGCGTTCACGATCGGATTCGCGCGGCGCGCGACCGCCTATAAGCGGGCGGGCCTGCTATTCTCCGATCCTGGTCGCCTGCGCCGAATCGCGGATGCGGTGGGGCCGCTCCAGATCGTCTTCGGCGGCAAAGCGCATCCGCGCGACGAGGAGGGGAAAGCCCTGATCCGTGCGATCTATGCCGCCGCCGCCGAGCTGCGTGGCACCGTGCGCGTCGTGTACGTCGAGAACTACGACGTGACGTGGGCCCGCGTCCTGACGAGCGGCGTCGATCTCTGGCTCAATACGCCGGAGCGGCCGCTCGAGGCGTCGGGCACGAGCGGCATGAAGGCGGCGTTGAACGGGGTTCCGAGCTGCTCGATCCTCGACGGCTGGTGGATCGAGGGCCACGTCGAGGGCGCGACCGGCTGGTCGATCGGGAACGGCCAGAGCGGCGCCACGAGTGCCGGCGACGACGCCGCATCGCTGTACGACAAGCTCGAGCGGGTGATCTTGCCGGCGTTCTACGGCGGCGGCGATGCGTACGCGCGAGTGATGCGCACGGCGATCGCCATCAACGGCTCGTTCTTCAACACCCAACGCATGCTCGAGCAATACGCGGCCAACGCCTATGCGGCGGTCCAGACCCATCCGGACGCAGCGCTGCAGGCGCGCTAGGATAGCATCGCCCGTCGAGCGCCGGCACGCGCAGTCCCTGCAACCAGTTCGGCGCGTACCCGTCGTAGCGCCGGGGCCGCACGCTCACAGCGCGAACTGGTAGTAGAACTGCACCGTCGTCGGCTGGTTCGGTAGCAGGATATAGGCCCCGTTCCCGTAGGCGTCCGCCGGGACGTTGGCGTAGCCGCGGTTGCTGAAGACGCCGCCCTCGAAGCCGGGGTTGGCCTGCGGCACCTGACCGGTCTGCGGCCCCGCGACGCCCGTCGCGACGGGCTGGTAGTACGGGTTCACCTGGAGGTGGCTGCCGAAGTACACGTTGCCGAACAGATTCTGCACGAAGATCCCGACGGTATGGCGCGTTCGCGTATACTCGATGGACAGGTCGGCCGTCATCTCGGGCCGGGAGAGCACGCCGCCGGCGGACGATGATTCGGGCGTTCCGCGCGTCGCGGCGATGTTGGGGTCGAAGCCGTTGCCCGGGAAGGCGGGGTCCGCGTACTGCGTTGCGAGCCCGGGCCCGGTGACGAAGAGGTACCCGGGAATCTGCGTGACGCCCGCCCCGAAGTTCACCTGCGGGATGTTCGCAAAGCCGCCGTTGAGCGGGAAGGCCGACGCGATCGTCGTGCCGACGTTGAACGGATACCCACGATCGAATTGGAAGATCGGATTGATGCGCCAGCCGCTCGCGGTTTTGTACTCCATGCCGAGCCGTGCGACGAACGGCGACACGTACCCCGCGCGGTAGACGTCGCCGAGGATCAGCGAGCCCGAGGCGTTGATCGGCAGCGAGTCCTCGCCGCCGATCAGCGGCGGCGTGCTGTTGAAGACGTTCTGGTACGTCAGCGAGAGAAAGCCCGAGAGGCCGACCGGCTTGTCGGGGCTCGTGATGCCGAGCTCGGCGCCGGCCGTGCGGTTGACGCCGATGTTGTTGGTGTTGAAGACTTGCGAGAGGATCTGCCCCGTCGACGGATCCACGACCTCGCTGATGAGCGCGTACGACGGCAGGCTGGATGCGCGCTTATAGAACGGAGTGAGGCGCAGCCCGAACCCGTTCCGGAACTGATGCTGGTAGGTGGCGTCGTAGTTCAGATACACCGCGGGGTGGATGCTGCCCACGTCGGGCGCGTCGTGGAACTGGTCGTAGAGCCAGTACAGCTCCTGGGCGTAGTTCTGGCAGTAGAAGTAGTTGCTGTAGCCCTCGAACTTCCCGTGGATGTAGACGGGCGTCTTGCGTGTGTAGTTGTAGCCGCTGCCGCACTCCGGGTACTGCTGCCCGGGAACGTCCAGCGCGGGTACCTTCAGGAACGGCCGATAATTGTAGAGGGCGGCCGGCGTACCGAACGTGCTCGCGTTCGCGAACACGACGGAGCGCCCGTAGCCGACGCGTAGCGCGTCGGCCGGCCCCATCTGATACGTCATCGCGGCGCGCGGCTCGGTCACCCGCGGCCGCACTTGATCGGGCGTTATGTACGACGGCGGTACGTCGTAGGGGTTGTCCAGGTTCGCGTACAGGGGGTTGCGACCCAGCTTGTAGTTCGCGCCGTCTTCGCGCACGCCGAGGTCGAACTTGAGCCGCGGGCTCGGCGACCACTGATCGCGCAGCGCAAAGCCGAACACCTGGAAGTCGGACTCGTGGTAGTTGATGCCGTCGACCGGTATGCGCGGGATGCCGTTCGGAAAGTACTTGGCGAGGTAGCATCCGCCGGGCCCGGGCGCTGCGTTCGTCAGCGGACAGATGCCGCCCGGCGCGTTGATGAAGTCCTGCCACGCCGCAACGCCGCTGTTCGGGCCGCCGCCGAGGCTCGGCGATCCGTCGTACACGAGGTCCTCGGCAACGGAGTACGGATCGTAGTCGTCCCAGATCGGGTGCTGGTTCTCGAACTTGCCGGCGAGCGTGACGGTGTGCTTCTCGCTGAATTGCTTCGTGAGCTCTCCGCTGAGACCGGAGCGGGAGCCCCCCGCTTGTTGCCAGTTCGGGAGTGCGCTCCCCGCTATCAGGTTGTTCTGGCCGCCTTGGAGCGTGTTCCAGTTGTAGGCCCGTAGCGCGAGGAAGGTCGACGCGCTCAGCGTGCGGTCGTACTCGAACTTGAGAAACCGGGTTGGGTTGAAGTACTCGAGTTCGGGGCCGCTCGGCGGCACGTGCACTGCGGGCGTGTACGGCGCGAGCCCGATCAGTTGCTGGAACGTGGGGAGGCCGCCGTAGAACGCAGATCCGAGTGGCGCCGCGATGCCGGGTGCCTCCGTCGCCTGCGAGTACGACGCGGGATCGAACAGGTAGTACTGTTGGCCGCCGATGCCGCCCGCATTGCCCCATTGCTGCAGGTTGCGATTCTGGTAGAGGATCTGCAGCGACTGGTTGTTGTCGTGCCCGAAGCGCAGGACGAAGTTGTTGACGAAGTCGTCGTTGGCCTCGTACGAGATGCCGTAGAAGTTGCCGTACGATGCGGTGTCGGACGTGTGGTATCCGTAGTACGGCACGTCGCGCTGGCCGTTATAGGCGATGTAGTCGGAGACACGCCCGCTCTTCGACGCAAATCCGTATTCGAAGGCGAACTGGTGCCCGAAGTTCGGCCCCCACGACTCGGCGTCGACAAAGCCGAAGGGTGGATTCGTGCCGCGCTTGGGGATTAGGTTGATGACGCCGCCGCCGACGTTCCCCTGCGTCGCGTCGCCGGCTCCCTCGACGACCTGCAGCGAGCCCAGACCGTTGAACTTCCCGTTCGTCGCGCTGGTCGCCGAGAACGGTTCCGTGTAGTCGACACCGTCGAATTGATAGCCGACCTCGGTCGCGAGTCCCCCGCGAATCGTGATCGCGCCGCTGCTCGTCACCGACGTGCCGGGCGCCGCGAGGATCAGGGCCTGTTCGTCGGTCGATGCAGCCTTGCCCGTCGTCTGCTGGACGCGCGCACCGCTGATGGTGACCGAGTCGACGGTCTGCGTGGGCTGAAACGCGGAGCTCTGCGAGCGTGCCTTCACGCGCCCGATGGTCTTCAGGCTCTTCGTCAGCGCGATCGTCCCGAGGCCGTTCGTCTGGTCCCCGATCACCGGAAATCCCTGCTGCACGACCACGTCGTAGCCGCTCGCGTCGATGGAGATCGTATACGTGTCGATCGACAGACCGAGGATCGTGAAGAAGCCCCGTGCATTCGTCTTCGCGTGGTACGTGCCGCTCGGCGATGCCAGAGAGACGACCGCACCGGCGATCGGCGCTTTCGTCTGCGCATCGACGACGGTGCCGCTGACGTTCCCGGTTTGGCCGCCGGCGGCAAGGGCGGCGCGTGGCGCCGTCCACAGCACGAGCAGCAGAAGGGCAGCAATGGCTCGTCTCATCGCGTACTCCCGGCGGAGCCGCTGGGCGCATCCGCATACGCGCAGGTCGCGCTCGCCCCCGCTTGCATGCATAGTTTCGTGGCAGAGATCGTCACGTCGGATTGACCGCCTGGCCTTGCGAGTACCGGCAGCGGGTTGCCCAGGCTCTGCGGATAGTTTGCCTCGAACGCCGGGTAGTCGTACCCGATGACCTGGAGCGTGAACTCGTCCGCAGTCACCTGCGGGAACGAGCTCGACGGGTTCGCCGCGACGTTTTGTGCCTGCGTGCAGAGGGACGGAACGTCCGATTTCGGCGCGCCAGGCCCGGCGCCGTCGGGAAGCGCGAATACGTGCGTGCCGCTGCCGTGTGCGACGAAGGAGTAGTACACGGGCTGCGCGAGCGCGGCCGTGTTGCACGACGCCGGCTGTGCCGCGCTTCCGCTCGATGAGGGCTCGAGCGCCGGCCCCATGTCGACCACTTGCAGGTACGCCTCGGACACGCCGGGCGGCAGCGCGACGGCGAACGTGCCGCCACCGGCTCCGTCGAGCGTCGCGCCTGTCGGCGCGGCGACGTTCGGCAGCAGCGCGGTCGAATGCATGGTCGCCGCTGCGTGCAGGGTTCCGCTCGTGGTGTTCGTCTGGATGAACTCGCTCACCGCGTACGTACCGGCGTGCACGGCGACGCCGCTGAAGACGTCGAGCCCGAGTTCGACACCGAGCACGCCGGGCGGCTCCCCGTTCCCGTCGCGCGTGCCCTTTCCGTCGTGGAACGGGTCGAACGCGGGCGGTCCACCCCATGGGACGAACGCGTTGGCATCGACGCGTCCCGCGAGCTGGCGCCGGTCGAAGAAGGGCGCCGTCCACGGCGCCCACGATGCCGGCTGGCCGAAGCCGTTGCCGCCGGCGTTCGTGTAGTTGAAGGGCTCGATGCCCCAGCCCGTCGCGCCCCCGCTCACGCCGAACGTCGACGGGGGAATCGTCGGCGCTCCGGAGTTCTGCTGCCGCGTGGCAGACATCGTGCTGCCGCCGGCGTCGCCCGGCCCCGGTCCCGTCTCGACCGTCGCGCCGTACTGGTCGGGCACGCCCGCCGCACCGGGCAGCGTCATCGGCCCGTGCAGCGACGGCGTATCGACGAGCGGCAGCGTGTCGCCTTCGTGCTGGTATCCCGCCGGCTGGCGCGACGTCACGACGACGTTGAGCCCGCGCGTAGCGCGACCGGGCGCCGGGTCGTCGCCGAATATATTTGCCGTGCCGACCGCGAGCTGAACCTTCGCGCCGAACGGATCGTTGGTGATCGGTGTGTACGGCGCGGTCGCGCTCGAGGAGCAGGCTGCAAGCCCGAGCGACGCGCCGAGCGCGAGGCCAAGCGAAGCGCGAAAGAAGACGATACGGGTATGCACCGGCGTCATGGGCGCGGTTTCTCGTCCGCGAGTTGCGCCCCTTTGCCGCGGAATCCACCGCATGCATACCGAGGGTCGGCCGCGGGGTCATAGTGGCGTATGCGAGCGACCGTCTTCGAGGCGCCCGGCGAGGTGCGCGTCACCACCGTTCCGGACCCGCAGATCCGCGAAGCCGGAGATGCAATCGTGCGCGTGCTGCGCGCGTGCATTTGCGGCTCGGACCTGTGGTTCTATCGCGGGATCAACCCCTGGGAACGGGGCTGGCGCACCGGCCACGAGTTCCTCGGCATCGTCGAAGACGTCGGAGCGGACGTCCGTACCGTACGGCGCGGAGACTTGGTGATCGCACCGTTCGCCTACAGCTGCGGCGAGTGCGAGTTCTGCCGCGCCGGCGTGCAGACGTCGTGCGTGCGCGGCGGCTTCTGGGGCGGAAGCGACGATGACGCCGGCCAGGCGGAGGCCGTGCGAGTGCCGCTCGCCGACGGAA
>Ga0302326_10030948_pt1 | contig 10696 bp, 9 predicted proteins | sample Palsa_T0_3_FD_202264 | JGI IMG/M metagenome (GOLD analysis project Ga0302326, IMG submission 202264) | Peat permafrost microbial communities from Stordalen Mire near Abisko, Sweden - Palsa_T0_3 | ecosystem: Environmental > Terrestrial > Soil > Palsa > Peat permafrost | place: Sweden: Abisko...
CAATGCCAATCCGTCCGCAGTCAACCCTGTCACGCCGCTCTCGCCCGGGCCTTCCGCCGGCTGTGTTGCTCGTCCTGGTCCCCCTTCGGAAGCGCCTGACATCTCGCGAATTCTGGCTGGGTGCAATCGTCGTGGTTTGGACCATCGCCGCCATTGCCATCGGCTGAATCGATCGTCGCCGCGCGCCCGGCGACTCGTCCCCGCCATCCACTGTGAACTAAGAACTACGAACTATGAACGGTCCATTCACACCGGCAGCGGATTCCGCTCTGGGAACTGCCTCTGGTGCCAGTAGGGGTAGACCGGCGTCACCGCGCTGGCCGCGTCGAGCCGCGCCATCTGCTCCGCCGCCAGATTCCATCCCACTGCGCCAAGGTTCGCCTTCAGCTGTTCCTCGTTGCGCGCGCCTACAATCACGGATGACACCGTCGGCCGTTGCAGCAGCCAGTTCAGCGCCACTTGCGGCACCGTCTTGCCCGTCTCCTTCGCTACCGCGTCCAGCGCGTCCACCACTGTATACAAATACTCATCGGCCACTTGTGGCCCCATCTCCGCCGTTTTGTGCAGCCGGCTCACCTCCGGCAGCGGCTGCCCGCGCCGAATCTTGCCCGTCAGACGTCCCCATCCCAGCGGACTCCACACCAGCGCGCCGACTTTCTGGTCGAGCCCCAGCGGCATCAGCTCCCACTCATAGTCGCGTCCCACCAGCGAGTAATACACCTGGTGCGCCACAAAGCGCGTCCAGCCATAGCGATCTGCCACAGCCAGCGACTTCATCAAGTGCCAGCCTGAAAAATTCGACGCCGCGATGTAACGCACCTTGCCTTCGCGGACGAATGTGTTGAGGGTGTCCTGGACTTCTTCAATGGGCGTGAGTGCGTCGAATCCGTGGAGATGATAGATGTCGACGTAATCGGTGCCGAGGCGCGTGAGACTGCCTTCAAGCTGACGCCGCATGTGGTAGCGCGAGGACCCTACGTCATTGGGACCGTCGCCAAATTTGAACGTGGTCTTAGTGGAGATGAGGACTTTATCGCGCTTGGCCCCCAGCGCCTTGCCCAGCACCTCTTCTGAACGGCCCACGGAGTAAACATCGGCCGTGTCGAACAGATTCACACCCGCTTCGATACAGATGTCCACGATGCGCTGTGCTTCGGCGACATTGTCCGTCGCGCCCCATGCGTTAAAAAATTCCTGGCCGCCGCCAAATGTACCGGCGCCAAAACTCAATGCGGAAACTTTGAGGCCTGAGCCTCCCAGTAGTCTGTATTCCATGCCGTTTAGGATGCCGCAGGCCCAGCGCGGATGCAAACGCTGCGCACAGTTCTTCGTGTTGCGCACAGTTCTAAGTTCTTAGTTCACAGTTGCGCGCGTCGTTTCCTGTTTCCTGTTCCCTGTTCCATATTCCCTATTCGCTCACCGCTCTGCGCTATCAATCGAAGTCTTCTGATGGAACAAATGCTTGTTGATATCCGGCCAGAACTCCCTCACCACAAACGAAGCCGCATCGATGCCCACATCCACGCCCCACTCGGAAGCCGTGTTGCCAAAGCTGCGCTCGCGCGTCGGATAGTAAAGGCTCGATAGACCCGCTGAGGCGCCTGCGCCCACCACTTCGCTGATGTTGAACGTCTCGTTTCCTGCATCGGTCCGTGTGATCACCGCGCGGCTCAACGCATAGCCGGTCCGCTTGAAGAATCCACCTTGGCCCAGCGTGTAGTAGCGCGTGTCTTCGCGCGTCACCACCGGCATCACAAACTCCACCATGTAGTTCTCACTGGTCTGGTCCACGGCCGCATGCCAGAAGTAGCGGGCGTATCCAGCGGCGCCTTGATGAAACTCTGGATAAGCATCGGTCGCCATCGAGTACGCGGCAAGGACTCCGGGAATGAGGATGGACGAATAATCGAACGAATCGTCGGTGGCCGTAAGAAACTTGTCTTTTATCGATTGCGGCGGCAGCTCCACATTGGCGCTCACCGACCGGAAATTCGGAATGATCCCAAGAATTCTCTTGGTCTGTTCCGGCTGTCCGTTCGGCGCCGGATTCTGTAACGCGGGCTTCGCCGGGGGATCTTGAGAACTCGATTGCGCCTGGCCCGGCGCATCAGGCAGGCGCGGGTCCGCGTTGGCGTCTGACGAATTGGCGGCGAACTGCCCGGAAGATAATCGGGTCGATTCGAACCTGGCGGCCGGCTGCGGATCAGCCAGCGGTACTGTGCGATCCGGAAGCGAGGTACCGGTGTTCGCGGTCTCCTGCGCCGACCCGGCTGCAGCCTGGACTAAAAGGCAAGCAATCACCGCAGTCTGGGACACAGAACAACAAAGACGTGCAATGAAAGGTTTCCTAGCCGGAAACGCGCCTCGCGGGAACAGGGACTCCCTGGGGGGACAGGAAAGCGGTCTCATGCACTATTGGACCGCGAATCTAAATAAAGGATTCACATCCCGTCCCACGATGAAGAAATTGTCATCCTCGCGGTCTCGGGAAACGAAGCGCGAATCGACGACGCTTTTGCCAGAGAAGCCGAATTGCCCTGGCAGCGTTCAGACAAGGAATGACTTCAGACCCCGGAACAAGATTCCAAAGAGACTAAGGAGATTCATTCTCTTCCCTCTTCCCTCTTCCCTGTTCCCTACTCCCTACCCTCACTCCCCAGCCGCGGCGCCCGCCAGCAAAATCGGCGCAGTCGGCGTGGCCGAGCCTTCCGCCCGCTCCGCCGTTACGCCAAATGCCTTCGCCGGCACGCCCGCCGGCAGCGGCGGCAAAATCACGCTTGCGCTTCCCGCTGCATCCGGCTGGAAAAGGCCCGCTGGAATCGGCGCCTTCCCATTTGCCGGAATCACCCACAGCTCATAGGTCTTGCCCGCCGGCAGAGGATCGAGATTGTTCGCCTGGAAGATCAGGCTGCCGCTCGAAGCCAGGTACACCGCGCGCGCACTCGGCGCAGGCTTCGCCTTTGCCGCCGTCAGCAATACCCTCTGCGCCGACTTGGCCGTCAAAACGTCCAGCACGCGTTGCGCCTGCGAGCTTGCTGCCGCCTGCTGCGCAAGCTGCTCCGACTTCTGCTGCAGCTCGCGATGCATGTCGCCGATCTTCATCATCAGCGCGAATGCGAACACCAGCATCGCTGCCACGGCAGCCCACTGAATTGACGAGTACACCGATCGCGCCCGCTTGGCGTCCGCGATCGAAAGCACCGGCTTCGCCACTTCTCGCCCTTCTGCCTTCGCATCCGCGGCAATCTTCGCCATCAGCCGCTCGTGCGCGCCTTCGGGCAACGGATGTTCTTCCACGCTCAAGGCCACCAGTGCCAGGTCCCCCGAAAGCTCTGCTACTTCATTCCGGCAAACGGCACACCCTTTCAAATGCGCACGCACCGCCGCCGTCTCTTCTTCAGAGAGCGCCTGCAGCGCGTACAGCGCCAGATCCTCCTGCGGAATGTGAGCGTCTGCCGTCACGCCTGCACTGCCTTTCGCAAACTCATGAGCGCCGTTCGAATCCTCGTCTTCACGGTGCCCAGCGGATCGCCCGTCTTGGCCGCAATCTCCGCATGCGTCATCCCCTCAAAAAATGCCAGCTCCACAGATTTCTGCTGTTCGTCGGGCAGCCCTTGCATTGCCAGACGCACTTTCTCCATCATTCGCGTGCGTTCTACTTCTGAAGCGAGGTTCACATTCGAAACCAGCACTACTTCATCCATCGAGTCGTTTGGCTTCCTGCGCCGCAGCACATCCACCGCTCGGTTGCGCGCCACCACGGCCAGCCACGCGCCCAAAGATCCCCGACCCTTCTCAAACGCCCCCGGATTTCTCCACACCTGCAGAAAAATCTCCTGCATCACATCTTCCGCCTGGCCCGTATCCTTCAGCACGCGCAGCGCAATCGAATACACCAGGCTCCCATAGCGGTTGCAGAACTCCGCCATCGCGCCTTGGTCGTTGGCTTTCACGCGTTCAAGCAACACTCCGTCCTCGGCCGCAGTCGCCCCGGTCTCATGCCGTTGCCCTGAAGCTCTATCTTGGGTACGGCCTGCCGTCTTCGCCGGATTGGAGGGATTGGGGGGATTTTCGCTCATCGGGAAGCGGCGTCGTGGAGCCGAACTGTATTCTAGCGAACTGCCATGGCATTGGGCATGGCATTGGGATGCCATATCGTCCCCTTGGTTTCCCCTTGATCGAGCGCGACGGCTACCCCTCGTTCACCAGGTTCATCGCATGCGTGGCGTCCGGGTCGGTCGTGGGCTCAAATCCCATCCGCTCGTAAAGCCTCCCCGCATCCGCATTCTCTGCCCGCAGCCGCACGCGCCGGAAGTGTCCTCGCGCTATCTCCACCAGCGCCGCCACCATCGCGCGCCCAATCCCGCGATTGCGCCATGCCGGCCGCACGTACACCCGCCGCACCCGGCCCACATCCGGGTCGTTCGCAAAAGGATCGATATTCAGCCCGCCGACCGCAACAAGAACATCGCCATCGAAACAGCCCAGCAACGTTTCGCCAGGCCGATCGTATCGATTCGCACCCGTGCAGCACTCCTCGATCAACGTCTCGACAAAGCCGAATCCCTCGCCGACCGCATCGCTCCTCAACTGCTCGATGCCCGGCGTCGGAAGCTCGATCTCGCGAATAGCGGTCGTCACGGTCTCAGCATACAATCCGTCGACTGACTCTCATTTCACAGCTGTCATCCTGAGAGGAGCACGCTTACGGCGGCGAGTCTCGCCTTAAAACAGGGCCAGGAACTCATCCACTGTCAGACCAGCTGTTTTGATCAGGCTTCTCAGCGTTCCTGGGGCCAACTCCGCATGCTGAGGAACGGTAAGGTTGGCGCGAATGCCGGGCTTGGTCAGAACTAGGTGGCTGCCCACTTGACCGCGAATCTGCCAGCCAGCTTTCTGGAACGCCTTCACGGCATTCTTTCCGGAGATGTTCGCCAGCTTGCCCACGTAGCAGCCTCGCCTATTCAAATCATATGCACATTGCATAACTTTTTGTGCATGTGAATCGTCAGGCGATATGTGGGAATCAGGATTCGCTTTATTTAGACAGCTACGACGAGCGGCGTCTGGTCCCCCGGCAATGCTTCGGCGGCCTTTTGATCTTCTGCCCAAAGCCAAGCCGTGATGGCCTCTTTGATGTTCGTCAGCGCTTCCTGTTCCGTTTTCCCTTGCGAAACGCATCCGGGAAGAGCAGGACACTCCGCCACGATCCAGTCTTCCTCATCCTTTTTCAGGACCACGTGAAACATCATGAGCAGGCTCCCGCGCCACCCGCCGCGCGCTTACATCTTTATACCGCACCGGGACTCCATAAGTAGACTCCGTGACGGGATGCCGTAACGGTACTTGAAAATGGAGCATTTAAACTAGATCAGTTATGACCACCCTGAAAGCCGTGCGGGGCACCCGCGACCTGCTCCCGCCGGAAACGGCCCTTTGGAACCGCATCGAGGCCACCGCACGCGCCGTCTTCGCACGCTATAACTTCGGCGAAATCCGCACCCCCATCTTCGAGGACACCGGCCTCTTCGCCCGCGGCGTTGGCGAAGAGACTGACATTGTTTCGAAAGAAATGTACACGTGGGAGGACCGCGCCCGCGCACAATCCGAAAAGCCGCAGTCCCTCACCCTCCGCCCCGAAAACACCGCCGGCGTCGTCCGCGCCTACATCGAACACAAACTCGGCGAAACTGGCCAGCTCCAAAAGATCTATTACATCGGTCCGCAGTTCCGCCGCGAACGCCCACAAAAAGGCCGCTACCGCCAGTTCTCGCAGATCGGCGCCGAAGTCATCGGCCCACCCTCCGCCGGTAGCGAATCCCCGCTGCGCGATGCGGAAGTTTTAGAGATGCTCGCCTCCCTGCTCGACGAATTAGGCATCGCCGGCTGGACCCTCGAAATCAACTCCGTCGGGTCCTCCGCCGACCGCGCCCGTTACAACGAGGTGCTCCGCACAGCCCTCGTCCCTGTCGCGCCCAAAATGTGCGTCGACTGCCAGCGCCGCGCCGTCACCAACCCCCTCCGCGTGCTCGATTGCAAGGTCCCCGAAGACCAGCCCATCATTGAAGCCCTTCCAAAAATCGTCGACTCGCTCGACGAAGACTCGAAAAGACACTTCACCGCCGTGCTCGCTGCGCTCGATGCCGCCAGCGTGCCTTACACGCGCAATCACCGCCTCGTCCGCGGTCTCGACTACTACACGCGGACTACCTTCGAGTTCACCCATAGTGGACTCGGCGCACAAAACGCCCTCCTCGGTGGCGGACGCTACGACGGTCTGAGCGAAGCCATCGGCGGGCCCAAGGCTCCCGGCATCGGCTTCGCCATGGGCGAAGACCGTCTCGCCCTGACGCTGCAAGCCCTCGAAGCCGCCAAGCCCGACAAGATCGATGCATTCATCGCGCCGTTGGGCGATGCGAAGAATGAGTCTGCTCTCATCCGCATTGACGCAGCCGCACTCGCCCTGGCCCGCGAGCTCCGCCGCGGCGGCCTCAGCGTCGAATTGGGCGACGGCAGCTTCCGCCTCAAGAAGTCCTTCGAAACCGCCGACAAGGTCGCCCGCCGCATCGTCATCCTCGGCGAAGACGAGCTCCAATCCGGTATCCTGACGGTGAAGGATTTCGCCTCTGGCACACAGACCAAGGTTCCGCGCGCAGAGCTGGCGAATCACCTGCGAAGCGTCTGAGCAAGTCAACGTTGAAGGGTTCCGGTTTCAGTGAAGGGTACGGGCTTCAGCCCGTACATGATCTCATCCAATCAAAAAGGGGGCTTTAGCCCCTGCGGGAACATCGGCGCTCTATCCATCGGCTCCGTCGGCCCAAAATAAAGGAATCAGGAAGTGCTCGACTTTTTAGGTACTCTCGAACGCACCCACATGTGTGGCGATCTCCGCGCCGCAAACGCCGGTCAGCAAGTCGTCCTCATGGGCTGGGTCAATCGCCGCCGCGACCACGGCAACCTCATCTTTCTCGACCTCCGCGATCGCAGCGGCATTGCCCAGGTTGTCCTCGACAGGGAGCTGACTCCCGGCGGCCACTTGAAAGGCGAGCAGGTGCGGCCCGAGTATGTCGTCGCCGCCGTCGGCAAGGTGAGCCTGCGCGACCCCGACGCCATCAATCCCAAGATGCCCACGGGCGAAATCGAAATTGAGGCCACGGAGATTCGCGTCCTCAATGACGCGCACCTTGCGCCCTTTTCGCCTGCTGAAGAAGCCATCCAGAACGAAGAAGTGCGGCTCAAATACCGCTACATCGATTTGCGCCGTGCGGAGATGCAACGCAACTTCTGGCTGCGCCACGAAATTACGCAAGCGATCCGCGGGAGCCTGTCGCAGCAGGGCTTTCTTGAAATCGAGACGCCGGTTCTCAACAAGTCCACACCCGAGGGCGCGCGCGATTTTCTGGTGCCGAGCCGCGTGCATCCAGGCGAGTTCTACGCGCTTCCGCAGTCGCCGCAGATCTTCAAACAGATCCTCATGATCTCCGGCTTCGATCGCTACTTTCAGATTGCCCGCTGCTTCCGCGATGAGGACCAGCGCGCCGATCGCCAGCTCGAGTTCACGCAAGTGGATTTGGAAATGAGCTTCCCGCGACGCGAACACGTCTTCGCTGTCGTCGAGAAGTTCTGCGCCGCCGCCTTTGCCGCCGCCGGTGTCACGCTGCCCACGCCGTTCCCGCGCATTACCTACGACGACTCGATGCGCCAGTACGGCTCCGACAAGCCCGACCTGCGCCTTCCCGGCCTCACCGATGTGCGAGCCGCATTTCCAAGCGAGGCATTTGCCACGCTGCAAATCGATCCCGCATTGCCGGTTGTCGCGTTCCGCATTCCGAACGTAGGTGAGCTCAGCCGCAAGGAGCGCGAAGACAATCATCCACTCTTCGATCAGAAAAAAGGCGCGAAGTTCATCGACGATTTCAAGCGTTTGGCGAAGAGCTTTCCGGAGTCGGCGACGAAGGTGCGCGAGCTGGCGGGTGCGGCCGATGCTGATTTCGTGATTATTGTTGCCGGCGATCCGGCACACCATATCAAGGCCAGCGATACCAAATTTGAAGGGCGATTGAGCGAGCGCGAAATCAATGTCTACGCCGCCGCCGGCAACTTCCGCACCGAACTTGCCAAGAAATACGCCGACAAGCACAAGGCATTTCAATTGACGGACGAAATCGTCCAAAGCGCCAACCCGCGCAGCGGAGAATCCATCGACGGCGCAAAAGCATTCAATCCGATCTGGATCGTCGACTTCCCGATGTTCGAGTACGATCTCGCCACCGGCCACTGGGTGCCCGCGCATCATCCCTTCACCGCGCCCTACGAAGCCGACATGGCAAACCTCGTCAGCGATCCGGCATCGGTGCGCGCGGACTGCTACGACCTCGCGATGAACGGCCTCGAGCTTGGCTCGGGCTCCATCCGCATCCACCGCAAAGATGTGCAACAGCAGATTTTCGCCTCGCTCGGCATCAGCGAAGAAGATGCGCGCAAGCGTTTCGGCTTTTTCCTCGACGCGCTCGAATACGGTACGCCGCCGCACGGCGGCATCGCGCTCGGCCTCGACCGCATCGTAATGCTTCTAACCGGCGCGCCCAGCCTGCGTGAAGTCATCGCGTTCCCGAAAACTGCCAAGGCTATCGACTTGATGGCCGATGCACCGACTACTGTCACCGAGCAGCAGTTAAAGGAGCTGCACATCCGCATCGCGGCCCGCAACTAGGCGCAGTGCTTCAGCCCACACGAAAATGGGTGCCCCATGTCCCTGCTTTTGGACATGGGAAAGCACACCCCCTAATCCCCCGTAGTCTCCGCCAGCTGATCCTGCTCGCTGATCGCCACGCAATCGATCGACAAACATTCTCCCAGCGCGCGGAAATCCTTGTCCCAGCGTGGCCGTTCCTCATCATCGAGCGCCGTCAGCGCATAGCTCGAGCTGCGCAGAATCTCGTACCAGATGTTCTGCGCCTGCCACAGATTCAAATCGAACGGCATCTCCGCGAGCCTCCGTGCCAGCGTCAACGCGCGATCCAGCATCTCCAGAGACCCCGCGGAAAGCTGCAATTCCACCATCGCGCGCTTCATCCGCTGATCGGCAATGTAGCTCAGCGTCGCCGTCTCCAGCGGTACCTGATCGGCCTTCGCCATCTGCAAAAGCGAGCGCATCGTCGCCAGGTCGATCGGCTCGCCCTCCAGCGCGCGCCGCAGTCCCGCGTTAATCGCAAAGCTCGCGGCCAATGTCAGCGCCGGCGGTTTCGGCAGTCCCGCCTGCGATAAGAAGCGCAGCAGGCTTGCATGATCCTCATAGATCGTCGTCAGCGAATTCTCGATATCCCACAGCGTCGAATTCAAAATCAGCTGCACGATGCGCCGCTGCTCATCGCTGAAAATCGAAGTCAGCGAATAATCCACATGCCCGTAATACCGGTCGATCAGACGAATCACATCCGGGAAATCCGCCTTCTGCACCTGCTCCGCTGCGAGTACCGAGAATTCCTCAAACGCATCCGCGTCGCCCTCTACATAAGGCCTGACCGCCGCAGTAATGTTCTGGTCGCCAAAGTGCAGCACCGCAAAACTGAAGCTCTCCTGCTCCCCTGTAATGGCGCTCGCAATGTGCACCCGCCCCAATGCCAGCCTGCCGCGCCCCGATGTGTAAACGTCATACGAGATGCGCCGTACGCGATAACAGAACAGCTCTGTCTCTTCGCCAAATGAAGAAAAAATGCTGCTGATCGCGTAATGCGCCGCCACCTGCTCCAGACCGAGCTCCATCGGCCGAATCTTCTCGTTGAATATGCGCGCCCCGTCGCCTTCCGTAGCAATATTCGACTTCGCCTCCGCAAGCTGCGTCACAAACGCCGCCTCGAGCCCCTCCGCCTTGTCGCCGAACACCACCTTCGCCAATTGCAGCACGCGCGCCGCGTACGCGATCACCTGCACCGTTTCGATCCCGGAGATGTCGTCGAAGAACCATCCGCAGCTCGTGTACATCAGCTGCGCATGCCGCTGCATCTCCATCAGCTCGAGAGCCCGCACCCGCTCGTCGGCGGTCAATCCGTGGCTCTGATGTTCCAGGAAAAACAGATCTGCCGATTCGTCCGTGCGGTAGAGGATCACCTGGATATAGCCGTCGCGCGCCGCCCAAACATCCTTGAAAAGCTTCGCGCCCTCTTCCTCTGTCAACGGAGTAATTGCGTCGCGCAGCTCATCCAACGCCTGGCGCAACGGTCCTCGCCATTCCTGGGTCCATCCCGGCCTTCCACTGCTGCAACCGCAATTCGAGCGCCAGCGCTCCACGCCATGGGCGCAACTCCACGACGTGTCGTCGACAATCTCGCATTCATACTCCGGCGGAAACTGCGCCAGATAATTTCCGTAGTTTGTCAGCTTGACCGTCTTGTCCTGCTCCAGCAGCCGTATCGCATAGGCCAGGGCCATCTCGCCATGTTTGTGGTGATGTCCGTACGACTCTCCATCCGTGGCCACATGCACCAGCTGCGGCTGCGTTCCTTCTTTGAATCCCGCCTTCAATCGCGACGCAAAATTCTCGCCGGAGTCCAGCAGGCCTTCAAAGGCAATCGCACGTGACGTCGGCCCATCGTAAAAAAACACTCCCAGCGCTTTACCTGAAGGAAACCGCATCAGGTACGGCCGCGTCGTGTCTACCGTCGCGTCCGGAGTGGCCGTCCATGGCAGCTCCGCA
>Ga0302326_10030949_pt1 | contig 10696 bp, 9 predicted proteins | sample Palsa_T0_3_FD_202264 | JGI IMG/M metagenome (GOLD analysis project Ga0302326, IMG submission 202264) | Peat permafrost microbial communities from Stordalen Mire near Abisko, Sweden - Palsa_T0_3 | ecosystem: Environmental > Terrestrial > Soil > Palsa > Peat permafrost | place: Sweden: Abisko...
CAATGGCCATCGATTCATGGGCTTCGCCGAAATCGGGGCTCTGAGCGGTGATTTCGAGGAGATTGGTGGTCAGCTTGATGCGTACGGAATTCGATTTTTCCGAGCAGACCAGGGCGGCGCGGTGGACACATTCGAGGAAGAGCTCGCGCTCCAGCTTGATCCGCTGGTGCGTTTCTTTGGGAATAACCTGTTGGTAATTGGGGTAACTGCCCTCCACGACTTTTGAATAGAGATAGACGCTGTCCATCAGGCCGCTGCCGTCCTTGTCCGTGGCGATCTGAAATGCACAGCGCCGGTCGTTGAAGTTGATTTTAACCTTCTCGCCCTTGTCGAGAAGGCGGGCCAGTTCGCCCACGGTCTTGGCGGGAAGGATGATCGCACCGGTCCCGGCAGCCGCCACTTCCATTTCTTTGGAAATGAGAGCCAGACGGCGGCCGTCGGTGGCCACGAGAGTCAGCCCTCCTTCCTTAAAATTGAAGTACACTCCGTTGAGGGTGTACCGCGTCTCATCCTGTGACTGAGCGTAAGCCACGCTGCGCAGCATCGCGGAAAGATCCGCCTGAAGGAGGGTATGGGCCTTCTCGTCGCCAAATTCTGGCAATGGAGGGAATTCTTCGCGGCCCATTCCCATGATTCGAAATGTGGACCCACCCGACGACAGCTTCACCTGATGGTTCGGGGAGGCATCGACCGAAACATCGGTGTTGGGGAGTTCGCGCACGATGCTGGCCAGACGCTTCACAGGAAGCGTGACAGAGCCGGTTTCTTTCACCTCAGCCTTGATCTTGCACCGAATGCCGAGGTCCAGATTGGTGGTCGTGAGCGAGAGCTGGTCCTTTTCCGCCTCGATGAGAACATTGCTCAAAATGGGCATCGTTGCCTTTGAGCCCACGACGTTGAGCACCTGGGCTAGGCCGTTGGCGAAATGGTCGCGGTTGGTCTTGAATTTCATGGGTCGGTGCTGGGTAACGCTGAAAGAGCTAACAAAGGCCAATTGATATGAGGATCAATAAGTAATTAAAGTCATAGTCGTATATGCTGTTTGAAACACCAGCAACTCGCGTCTTTCCGAGAGAAAAGTGCGCCTTCCGGAGCGGTGAACAACAACGGGACAGGTGCCAATAACAACGCAGTTACGCGCGCGGTTCAGGTTGCTGGCCTCTTCTGCGCAAGATCCTAACAAACGGCTCAGAGTAGGAATTGGCACGGTTTAGCGGGCTGCACGGCGATGAACCTGCCGCGTGCGGCGCCAATGCCTTCCGAGGCCGAAGAATATGTAGGCAAGGCAGGTTCCGACGAGGGCCATTTCCTTAAAAATGAGGATGAGCAGAATGAGAGCGAGCACCGCCACGAACGAACGCAGGCGCATCTGGGTCTGCAAATCCACGTTCTTCCCGCTCGGGTATCGAACCGTGCTCACCATCAGGACGGCGATCAGCAGCATCAGGAACGGCAGGACGAGCGCGAATCGATTCAATGACTTGTCGGTTTCTGTCAGGTTCAGGAGGAAGAGGACTAGCGAGGCCACGGTCGCCGCGGCTGCGGGAACGGGCAGCCCCACGAAGTCCTTGTTGGACTCCGTTTTCGGCCGGTGGATCAGCGGATTGGTGATCACGTTGAATCGGGCGAGGCGGACGGCGGCGCAAAGGAGGTAGGCGAAGCCGACAAACCATCCGATTTCGCGAAACCAGGGGATACCCTGCGAAGGCGAGAGGATGAGAAAGAACATCAGGAACGCCGGAGCCATCCCGAATGAAACCACATCCGCGATCGAATCGAACTCCGCGCCAAAAAGGGATTCCCTGCCGCCCATTCGGGCGAGGCGTCCATCCAGCATGTCGAAGGCCGCCGCGCCAAAGATGAAATAGACCGCATACCGGTAGTGGTCGGCAGAGCTCGCACCCAGATAGAGGGCATTCTCTGCGGTCTCGGCCAGTCGGGCGTGAATGCAGTTCACGACCGCCATGAATCCGCAAAACAGGTTGCCCGCGGTCATCAGGTTCGGCCAGAAGTAGATACGACTGGCTTGGGAGGCGTTGTACGGATCCTCACGTTCCGCCAGCTCGGCGTCCTCTCGAGGATCCGGAGGTCGTCTGCGGAAAATCATATCAGGCGGCCAGAAATGCACTCACTTGGTGAGGCTTTCGAGGTATTTCCAGAACTTCGAATCCTGTTCGACGAGCTGCTGCTCGGAGATCGGCAGCCGGTTGCGAAGAAGGAAGTCCTCGAGGGAATTGCGATGCAGAATGTAGAGGACATGGAGGGTGTCGGCAGAGGCCTCGAAATAGAACCGGTGATCGCCCGCGCGCAGTCGGTAGATTTCCTTGCCGGCACGATGGAAGCGACCCAAGGGCTCCCGCGGTCGTTCCATGTCGGAGGGCTTGAGCGAGGTGATCGGCTCAACGACGGCAAGCTGCGCGAGCTTATCGAGTCGGTTGAGCTCGCTCATCGCTTGGGGGGAGAAGGTAACCTGGTGCATCGAAGTTTTTGGGACGAATTCGACTGGCGTAACCTGCCGCGCGCCTCAGCGTCTCCACCTCTTGCTTTATGAAAGGACCCTGTCTAGCCCTGCGAATCTTGGTCGCAACGATATTCATGGGTCCGCTGGCGGGGGCATCGGTCGGTCGCGCAGCCGACGGCGTGGATTCCATGGGGGCGCCCGCCGATGCTTCAACCCAATCTGAGTCCCCTTCGGCGCCGTCCGCTTTGTCCGCGCGCCAGGCCGAGATGCTGCGGCTCTACGACACCAATCACGACGGCCGCCTTGACGACCAAGAGCTTGCAGCTGCGCACGCGCAAATGCTGGAACATCAGATCGCCACCGGTGGCGAGCCAGCACGGCGGCTATACGCAAGCATGTTGCAACGTTTCGATAAGGAGCATAAGGGTTCGCTCACCCCGGAAGAACAGGCGGCGGCGGTGACCTTCGTCCAGCAGCACAATAAGGAGGCATTCAATCGGATGCTCCAAAGGTTCGACCGCAACGGTGACGGGACGCTGGACGCTTCCGAAACGGCCGCCATGTTCACGGTCTTTGCCAATTTGGCGGCTCGTTCGAGGAGCCCTGCGTCCTTGGGAGCGGCATCGGGAATGGGCGTCACCACGACGACAACGACCACCACCGCATCGGGCAATGCGCGAGGCCCGGCATTCGCCGCTCAGGTCTATTCGCGTCTGCTCGCGCGGTTCGATGCCAATCACGACGGCCGCTTGGAGCCGGCCGAGCAGGTGGCCGCGCTGAAGGCTCTTCAGGCCAACAACCCGCGGATTTACCAACGCATGCTGGAGCGATTCGACCGCGACGGCGACGGAACGCTGGATGCTGCGGAGAGCCAGGCGCTGTTCAGCGCGCTGGCTGCGCTCCCTTCGGTGGCGGTCTCAGCTGAAAGAAAATAGCTGAAATGTTCGTGGGCCGGGTTAGAACCGGCCGATGACCGCCGCGCTTTCCGACATCCGCGAGATTTCGCGGAGAGTCGCGGTGCTGCGATGGCTCGTGGTTGGAGCCTGCGCTTTGTGGAGCGGCGTTTCCGTCCTGAGAGCAATCGACCTGGATATACCGGTCTTCGCCGGCGCGTTCGGCACGGCGTTTTACGAAGAGTCGGCGCGGCTCTATGAACGGGATCACCCAGGGGTCCATGTCCGGATCTACGGGGATCCGCGCATAGCCGACCAAATCCGCGTGCGGGTGATCGGCGGCGATTATCCCGATGCGGCTTCGTCCGGACTGGTATACTGGCCGGCGATCATCCACGCCGGACGCCTGATGGAGCTTTCCGAGGCGCTGGCTGGTCCGGATTGGGAAGGCCGGGGTCGATGGGTCGACCGATTCCTTCCTGGGACGCTCGACAGCTGGAAAGTGGAAGGGGGCATCTATGGGATTCCGGTGGCCTATAGCTGCTGGTCCATTTTCTACGACCGAAAATTCTTTCGCGAACACGGATTCGGCGTGCCCCGCACCTGGGACGATTTCTTCGCACTCTGCGCCAAGATACGCGCGGCGGGACGAGCGCCCTTGTCCGTGCCGGGCATTTACCTGAAATACGCCGACGGCTTTCTTCGAGCCGCCTACTACAACCTCGTCGGGCCGGCCGGTTGGAGCGCCTATGTAAGCCTCGCGCCCGGGGCGCGGTCCGACCCGCGATTTGTGAGGGCGGCCGCCGTCATGCAGCGGCTCAAACCCTGGCTCTCGCCCGGCTGGGAGGGAATGACGCACACCTCTGCCCAGAGAGCCCTTCTGGACGGTCAGGCCGCGATGAATATTTCGGGATCATGGATGATCAGCGAGATGCAGGGCCATTTTCCGCCGGGCTTCGAACTGGGGGTGATGAACTTTCCCTCATTTGCGGACGGTGTCGCCGATCCCACCGTGCTCCAAACCCAGAGTGACGACTTCTTTGTCTTTCGCACAGGCCATCCGGAACGCGAGCGGCTGACGATCGATTTTCTCCGATACCTCACTTCGCGTGAGCGATCTGAGGCGTTTGTGCGCGCCCTCGATGCTCCCGTTTCGGTGCGCGGCGTTCCGGAAAGCGCCTATTCGCCGATGTTGCGCGGGACCGCGGAGTTGATCGCCCACAGCCGCGGAGCGGTTCCCGTTCCGCCGTATATGACGGAAGCCCCCGGCATGATTCAAGCGCTGACGGATATGCGCCTCCGTCTCATGCGCGGCGAGATCACCCCTGAAGAATTTGCGAGGCGCATGGAATCGGCGGCTGAGGGGGAGCGCGCCCGCGCGGTCGATCCGGATCGGATCAACGTGCGCCACCCGGTAGCCGGAACCGTTTTACTCTGCGCTCTCGCGGCGGCTGGAGCATGGCTTGGGTGGAGTTCGCTCAGATCCCGGCCGCAGCGAGGGTTGTCCGCCCGCGCACATTCCGCCCGTGCGGAGGGAGCCTTTGGTCCATTGCGCCCGGGAATGGGGGCGGTTTTCGTGGGGCCGGCCCTGCTGCTTTTCGGTGCGCTGGCCATTGTGCCGGCGGCGACCTCCTTCACCTGGGCTTTCGTCCGATGGGATGGAATCGGACCGCGCTCGTGGGTAGGCCTCTTCAACTTCAAATGGCTCTTGTTCGAAACCGACCTTTTCTGGTACGCCCTGGCCAATAATGCCTATCTGGTCATCGTTCCTGCGCTGATCGTGATCCCTTTGGCCTTGGCGCTCGCCGGTCTGATCCATCGCTCAGCGCCGGGGGCGCGGGGGCTGCGCGCGGTGGTGCTATTCCCCAATCTGTTGGGCGGCATCGCGGCGGCCTTGCTGTGGATGAGCGCCTACGAGCCGCACGGCGGGCTGGTCAACACGAGCCTCGCCGCGCTCGGCCGGACATTGCACCTGGCATGGCTGCAGGGTTTTGCGGATTATCCGTGGCTCGCGCAGCGTCACCTCTACGGGGCTCTTGTCCCGATCTATATGTGGCTTGGGTGCGGCTTCAACTTGATCCTTTTTCTCGCGGCGATGGAGGGAATTGACCCGCATCTGTACGAAGCGGCGGCCATCGACGGCGCTTCTCCTTTGCGCCAATTTTTCGCGCTCACAATTCCGCTCATCTGGGAGGTCATCGTCATTTCGGCGGTCTTCATGCTGATTGGCGGACTGAATGCATTTGAGCTGATCTGGCTGCTGACTTCACAGGACCCCTCCGCCACCGTGCAAACGCTGGGCACGTTCCTGGTGACCAGCATGTTTTCCGAATTCCAAACAGGACGCGCGACGGCGATCGCCGTCCTCCTCTTCGTCCTGGTGCTTGCGTCTGTGGGCCTTCTCCAGCGCCTCTTCCGTCGAGAGGCCATCGAATCATGAGAGGTACGAAGCATCTGCGATTTCTGACCTACGCGGCCATGGCGGCCTACGCCGCATGGGTCGTCTTCCCGATGATTTGGATGGCCTATTCCTCGGTGAAATCCGATGACGCCATTTTCAGAAACTCCCTGGCGCTTCCGGGCCCAGGCGATTTCCGGATTTCCAATTACTCGAGAGCGTGGAGAGAGGCGCACTTTGACCGCTACTTCCTCAACTCGGTCGTCGTGACGACCGCGGCGGTGTTTTTTGTCGTCACGCTTGGGTCGATGGCGGCCTATGCGCTGTCGCGCTTTTATCATCCGGCGGGCCGTTTCCTCTTCTGGCTCTTCCTCGCGGGATTGATGATACCGAGCCAGATGACCGTCGTTCCGCTGTTTTTTGAGATGAAAGCGCTCGGCCTGCTCAATTCACGCCTGGGCCTGATCCTTGTCTACACCGCCAACGGACTTCCGTTCTCGATCTTCATCCTTGCCGGATTTTTCCGAACACTCCCCCGGGCGCTCTACGAGGCTGCGGTGATCGACGGCTGCAGCGAGTGGGGTGCCTTCTGGCGTGTTCTGCTGCCGCTGGCCCGGCCGGGATTGGTCACCGTGGCGATCTTTCAGTTCATCGGAATCTGGCGCGAGTATTTCTACGCGTACATGCTGACCGGCGGAGATGTCGAGGGGCGGTCTCGGACGCTCCCCATCGGGCTGGCGAATCTGTCGATCACCGCCCAGTTCCGCACCGACACTGGCATGCTGTTCGCCGGTCTGGTCCTTGCGACGATTCCCATTCTGGCGGTCTACATCGTGCTCCAGCGGCACATCATCAAAGGCGTGGCCGCCGGCGCCGTGAAGGGTTAGGACAGGGTTTCTGAGGGGGCCTCGGATGAGGTCCGACCCGGGGAACGAGAAGAGACGAAGGCGGTCCATGGGTTCCGGTAGCATCGCAACCCCCAACCCTTATAAAGTTCATGAAATCAAGCACACAAGACCACGTCGAAGGCGCCGCCAAGGACATGAAAGGCCGCGTCAAGGAAGCCACGGGCGTTCTGGCCGGAAACCCAAACCTGCGCGACCAAGGCCGCGCCGATCAGGTTGAAGGCAAAGTTCAGAAGAAAGTCGGGGACATCAAGAAGGTCCTCGATCGCTAGTTTTCATCCGCAATTTCGGATCGAAGGGGCGGGGATCATGCTCAGGCATGCCCCGCTCTTCTTTTCGCCCAGGACGCGGCTCCGCGCTGAATCAGCGGGCGTCGGGCGTCACGGCATGGCCCTGCTCAACGAGATCGTTGAGGTGGCGGGCGGCATGGGCTGAATTGGCAAAGGCGAGGACTAGGCTGGCGATAATCGCCGCGGCGAGGAGTTTGATGAGAGAGAGTTCGTCTTTCATGGGTCTTTCTGGATTGAAGTTTTGGATGCCGGTGATTGAGACGGCGGTCGGCACCGCACCGTTTGCGGGCCGCGCGAAATAATCCGGCAAAAAGATGGGCTTCGGCCGTAACCGGGGCTTTTCTCCCGGCGTCCCGGCACGGTTGTTCTATCGACGGGTCCAACGCTTTCTCAGCCATGAAATTCGACATTGTTATTGCCGGGGGTGGATTCGCCGGAGCGCACTGCGCCCGCGTCCTGGGACGTCTTCTCGGTCGGGAAGCGGGAGAGCGGCGCGTGGCCCTCGTCGCCGAACGCAATGTGCTCGTTTTTCAGCCCATGCTGGCGGAGGTCGCCGGCGCCACGCTCGCCCCCCGGGATATTGTGAATCCGCTCCGCCAATACTGCCGAGGCGTGACGGTCCTCCAGGGTGCGATCCAGGGCGTCGACTGGGCCGCCCGGGAGCTGGTGCTCGACGGAGGCCGTTTTACGCGCAACCACCGGATCGCGTTCAGCCACCTGGTGCTGGCGATGGGAAGCGTCACCGATTTGAGCGCGGTTCCTGGAATGTCGGAATACGGGTGGCCGATGAAGAATGTAGCCGATGCCCTGCGCCTGCGTTCGGCCCTCGTCAACCGGCTCGAGGAGGCGAACCTGGTGGAGGATGCCGCGGTCCGGCAGAGACTGCTCACCTTCGCCGTCGTGGGCGGCGGCTACACCGGTGTGGAAACCGCCGGGCAGCTCTTCGATTTCTGTGTCCAGGCGAAACGATTTTATTCGAATCTGCGCGGATCGCGGATCCAGCTGGTCCTCCTCCACGGTGGCGCCGAACTCCTTGCGGAAATCGGACCGGAGCTTGGCGCCTACGCGCGCAGCGTGCTGGAGAAGCGCGGAATCGATGTGCGGCTGAACGCGAAGGTCGCCTCGGTAACCGCACATCGCGTTTTTTTGGCCGACGGCACGTCGATCGAGGCCAACACGGTGGTCACCTCGATTGGCAACGCCCCCAACCCGGTCGTCGTGGACTTATGCCGCCAGGTCGGTGTCGAAGCCGTGAAGGGAAGGGTTCCGACCGATGCCTTCTTTAAGGTCGGCGGATGCGAGGGCCTTTGGGCTGCGGGCGATTGCGCCGCGGTCCCTTGGGAGGATCGCGGAAAGGTGCGCACGAGCCCGGCGACTGCCCAATTCGCGCAGCGGCATGGTGAACTGCTCGGCGAAAATCTGATGAGGGCGCTTCACGGCGCTCCTTCGCGTCCATTTCGCTACCGGTATATGGGACAGATGGCGGCGATCGGCGACCGTGTCGCCGTCGCGGAGATCTTGGGGTTCCGCTTCCGCGGGTTCCTCGCTTGGTGGATGTGGAGGACGGTTTACCTTTCAAAGCTTCCCGGCGTTGCTCGGAAACTCCGGGTCATGCTCGATTGGTCGTTTGACCTGTTGTTTCCGAGGGATATCAGCGTCCTGCAACCGCCCCCCGACGACACCGTCCGTTCGATTCATCTCGAGAAGGGCGAAACGCTCTTCGAGCGCGGGCACATCTGCAGGGGATTCGCCTTTGTGCGCCATGGCGCGGTGATCCTCTCGGGCGACGGCTCGGCGGACCGAAAGATGGCGGCGGGGGACCTTCTCGACCAGAACCAGATCGACGACAAGGGGGCTTGGCGATTCACAGCGACGGCGGCCGAGCCCACGGACATCATTCTGTTTCGGGGCCGGATGCTCGATCTGCTTCGTGGCGACCTACGGCTGACGCGTCGCCCCAGCTGAAGAGGCGGCGGTCATCTCCTCGGGGATGACCTCGACCGAACGGCGCTCCACGCCCCGAAGGATGCCGAGGCGCACCGGGACGCCGATGCGTTCGGAGCTGAGGAGTTTGTGGAGGGAATCGACCGCGGCCGTCGGCGAATCGTCCAATTCGATGATGATGTCGCCTTCCACCAGCCCCGCTCGCGCCGCTGGGCTCGATGGTTCCACGCCGGCTACGAGAATACCGGTATCGATGGGGATTCGGTGGTGGAGCACCAGCTTGCGCAGCAGCGGCACCGTTTGGCCGGCGACTCCGATCTGGCTGCGCCGGATGCGGCCGTCCCGGATGAGAAGGCCGACCACCCACCGAGCGGTGTTGCTCGCAATCGCAAAACAAATCCCCTGGGCTGGCCGGATGATGGCCGTGTTGACGCCGATCACCCGTCCCGTCGAATCGAGCAAGGGGCCGCCTGAATTGCCCGGATTGAGCGCGGCATCGGTCTGAATCACTTCGTCGATCAGGCGGCCGGAGGCCGCCCGGAGCGACCGCCCCAAGCCGCTGACGATTCCGGCCGTGACGGTCTGCTGAAAGCCCATCGGGCTGCCGATGGCGATCGCGATCTGGCCCGGCCGTATGCCCGCGCTATCCCCGAGTTCGAGGTGTGCGATCTCTCCGGCGGTCACGCGCAGGATGGCGAGATCGGTGTACGGATCCTCGCCCACCAGATCGGCGGCCAGCCGGCGTCCGTCGTGGAGAAATACGCGCCACGCGCGCGCTCCATGGACCACGTGGCTGTTGGTGACGATATAGCCGTCCGGAGAGATGAAAAATCCCGAGCCGCTTCCACCGGACTCTCCGCCCTCTCCGCCGCGAGCCTCGATGTGCACGACTGCCGTGCGGGCGGCGCCCGCCGCACCGCTCACGACCTCCGAATAGGCATCGAGCAAAGCGGGATCCCCGTCCGTGCCCTCAACCTGCGGCGGCCGGACGCGCGAGCCCAGCACGCCGACTGCCGAAGCGTCCTCCTGGTAATGGCTGTTCATCGTATGCATAAGGTTTGTGGAATGCTCCATAAAGCAAATGGGCCCGAGGCAGTCCCGCTGAAGGAGCGAGCGTTTCTGATTTGAGCGGGGTGGGTTTGCGAAGCGGCATCGATGGCCTCTTCGCCGACTCTGGGACGGCCCGGAGAGCCGCCGGAGATATGCCAGTGAATTCCCGGCGGTCGATGGGCGTCCTGCTTGGCGGCGATTTGGGTCTTGGCCATCACAAGCCGCGAAGCGAACCCGGCCCGCTCAAATCATTCTACGCCGAGAACTTCCCCTACGAGCCAAGCGCTTCGGAAACGAGGGAAGCGATTGCTTGAGGCAGCTCCAGCGCCGAAGCCGCGCGCTGGCCGTCCGGGCTTAGCTTGCGCCAGGTCTTGCGCAGAATGTCGACGAACTTCTCCCGCGGATACTCCGCGTGCTGCGCCGCAAACGACTCGATCTCACTCTGAAGGAAGACCAGCACGGCCGCATCCTCCAGCGCTTGGGTTCCCGGATTGGTCTTCAGCACGGCCTTCGACACCCACATCGCGGCCTGATCGGCTTCGACGGGCGACACCCCGGCCTCCGTGAGAAGAACTCGGGCGCGCTCCGACTGTTTAGAGTAGAGGAAGCGTCTCCACGCCAGATAGCCGCTCCGGTCCATGGGATAGGATGCGCGCGGGACGCTCCAGCGCTCCAGATGCTGGCAGCGCGCGGCCAGCCGGAGCAGGGGACCGGCTTCCGGCTGCAGCCGGACGATCCATGCCTCCATGCGGTCG
>Ga0302326_10030950_pt1 | contig 10696 bp, 6 predicted proteins | sample Palsa_T0_3_FD_202264 | JGI IMG/M metagenome (GOLD analysis project Ga0302326, IMG submission 202264) | Peat permafrost microbial communities from Stordalen Mire near Abisko, Sweden - Palsa_T0_3 | ecosystem: Environmental > Terrestrial > Soil > Palsa > Peat permafrost | place: Sweden: Abisko...
GGAATGTTCCCAGGACAAGGCGACCGTCGGAATAGATCAGCTTTCCGGAATACTCCTTGAGGAGACTATTGAAAGAGGATCGGAACTCCACGTCACGCAGGTCGACCGCGAGAGCAGTTGGCTTGTCGTCGAAATACACCTCTCCCTGATTGAGCAGGGCATGCCGGATGCCGAGATCGAATACGCTTGTGCTGCTGCTGTTGCTGCTTTTGGGTGTTGGGATATTTGACACGCCATTGTAGTCGACAGAGATATGCACGACCGGGTGATCGATCCGCAGGTTATCGAAATACCACGCCCTGTGCAGGATTGAGACCACGCGCACCCCGGCTTCAATATGATCGACCTGGAGCAACGGCGGATCGGGATATGGAGCCGCTCCATCTACGGTAATACCATAGAGGTCCGCACTCAGCGTCGGCAGATGCAGGGCAAAGTTCTGCAGTTGCACTCGAGCACCGAGGCTCTCGCTCGCACTGGCTTCCACCGTGCGAATAAGGTAGTTATGAAAGCGTGAATTGTTAATCAAGACCGCAATGGCGACGCTGGCCAACAGAGTTAGCGCGGCGAAGCCAACCCAGGTCCATGCGGCCACGCGCAACCAAAGTGGCCGGGGAACGCTCCGACGACGACGGAGTCGATCACGCCAATCGGGTGGTAAGTTCGAGAAGCTCATAAGGGTCACCATTCAAAATGCTTGTCCAATGCTGATGAAGTATTGTGTCGATGTGATTCCCGGAATTGGATTGAGATTGTGTCCGACATCCAACCGAATGGGACCTACCGGCGTCGCATACCGCAAGCCGAGGCCAACGTTGTTGCTGTAGAGGGAAGTGAAATCGTGGAACCCCACATTGGGAAACACGTTGCCCCCATCATAAAAAACGACGATGCCCAAACCCTTCTTGAAGGATAGTGGGATACGAGCCTCGGAGTTGATCAGCAATAACTCATTGCCGCCGCTGGGCACCGTGATAGTGCAACTCGGCTTGCACCCATCGCCAACAATTTTCACGGGCCGCTGGGGTCCGGCGCCATCCAGGGGAAAACCGCGCAAAGAGTTGCCGCCTCCAGTAAAGAATTCCTCACTAAGCGGTACAAAGCTGTTGGCAAATGGCTGCGCCAGTCCGATTCGAAGGCTATTGGCCCACACAATGTTATGAAAACCTTGCTTGTAATAAGCCGCTTGCGCTGTAAGTTTGGCAAAGTCGACACTCGATCCAAGTTTTGTGCTATTGAAGTCCAGCTCAATGGATTCCAAAACGCCTTTATGTTCATCCATAGGGTTGTCGCGAGTATCGCGCGTGACATTGGTAGCCAGGGTCGAAAGCCGGACGTGCTCATCCCGCGACGGCACAAGCGCTGGAATCTCAATTCGGGTCAAGTCCGTCTGGCTGAAACTGTAACGCAGAAACAAGGTGTCCTTCTTCGCCTTGTCGAGAGTTCGCTGAATTTGAGAACTGGCAAGTTCTTCCTGCGCCGAAAAAATAGGGTTCTCTCCATTGCGCTCAGCGGAAACTGACGTCGTGGCCTTCCACTGCGACCACAAAAAGTGCGGAACTATATAGTAAGCCGCGCCGCGCTGATCAAGTCTTCCCGCGAAGCCGGTAAGCGAAAGCGAGTCACCTTTTCCGCCCACATTGTTGCGGGTGTATTGGATTGTTCCTCGTGGACCGTAGAAGGTCGTTTGGCTCGTGGTGAAGTTTTCCGGAAGCCCCACCGGTGGCAGGTTTGGAAGCGTGACGGTCCCGCTGGGGACGCTGCCGCCGCGATTGATTACTTCAAATCCAAAACCATAGGTGAGCTCATTCCTGCTTGCCTCATGCATTTTGACAAGCACATCTTCGCTGGTTTGAGTCGTGATATCGCGCTTGGGGTCCACCTCTGCCCAATCAAAGACGCCGGTGTGATCGTAGAGTTTGCTGCCGGCGACAAGCAGATCCGACTCGGTGAGCGCCTGTCCCGGCTTGATTCCCGATACGTCCTCGTCGATCAAGCGCTGCTGTGTATGGACCCGTCCCAGCGTAACCATGTCTCCAGCAATCACCTTCGGTCCTTCGTAGATGTGGTACCTAACATTGATGCGATGAGGATCGGCCTTCGAGACCTCGGCGGCAGTTTCGCGAAAGCTGGACGTGAGGTATCCCGCTTCCAGATAATGCGCAATTATATTGGCGCGATCCGCCTCGACGTGAGATTGGGAATAAGGCTGACCAGCGGCCAGCTTCAAGCCATTGGGCGCAAATCTCGATTCGGGAAATGTGTCATCTCCGTCGATGACGATTGAATTGACAATGTCACGCGGCCCTTCGGTCACCCGAAAGGACACCTGAACGTCTCCGTCACGCTTCAGAACGCTGGGTGCGACTGAAACGCTGCTGAAACCTTCGGATTGATAAACAGCGGTAAGATTCTTGACGCTGGATCGTACAAGCCGATCGCTGAACTTGCCCGGAGAAAACAGGTGAGACTTCTCCACGGCGAGATGCGGAGTCAATTCCGAACCTGGCAGCTGAGTGTTTCCCGATACCGTCACCGCTGTCACCTTGTGCTTTTTCTCCTTCGTGATTTGATACAAGACAGAGTTGTCTGTTTTGCCCTTCTTCAGTTGGGCGTCAACCTTTACTTCAAAAAATCCTTTGGACTGCCAATACGACAAGAGCGCCTGGCGGCCTTCTTCCACGGACTCCTCGTCAACGCCAATTCCCTGATAGACAGGGAGCAAAGATTTTCGGGTCCAGCTCCAGAGATGGGCGCCTTCAATCGCGACAGCAGTCTTGGGTCCGGGGTCCACGCTGAAGTGGATGTCCGCGCGATTTGTGCCTGCGTGATATTCGGTTCCGGCCAGCTTTACTTCGGCGCCCAGCCGCCCTTGCTTCTGCAGCTTTGCTTGAAGGTATTGAATCGCCTTGGTGAGCGTCGAGTAATGATAGTTGTGCCCTGGACGGATCGCCGAGCCCTCTACTCGCGCCAAAAATGTTTGCAAGCTGTGAGCAAGCGCCGCAGCATCCTCGGGCGTGGTTTCCTTGATGTCAATGACACCGAATTTGGCCTGGTGTGCCAATGTAACGTGGAAGACAATATTGGCGAGCCCACGTTGAGAGTCGACTTGAACTTCCGCTTTCACATCGGACTGAAAGTATCCCTGCTGTTGAAAGAACGTGGCCAGGGCTTGCCGGCCCTGTTCCACATCGGTTGCAATGAATGGCGTTTGGGTTGGATAGTTGGCGACCTGAACGAGTCTGGAATAGGAAAATCGCTCGGCCCCCGGGAATTGAAAGATTCCGAAGTACACCGCGGGTTCCAATACGAACAAGACACGAACCCCATCGGCCTCAGCTTCAACCTGAACCCGTACCCCGTCGCAATTCGCGGTTGCTCTGAGAGCGGCTGCGGTTTGATCGACTTTGTCTTTTGAGAATGGTTGACCCCTTTGTTGCACAAAACGCGACGCGAACTGAGTGGAAGCCGATTCCGGGCGACCAGCAACTTCAATTGCCGTCACATTTTGCCCCTCGTATGAGGAAAGCATCTGCTCGGTTGAGGGTGCGGTGGTCGGGACCTGTTTGGAAGCCGGAGGATCGGTCTGTGCGAAAGCTTGCAAAACCGCCAGCCGAAGCAGACATAGGAAGGCCATGGTGAAGACGAGCGTCTGTGCCCCCGGCCGCACCTGCCGCGGGACCAGGAGTTGCGCGAGCTGGCGAATGCGTGTTGGAGGACTAACCATTCCACCGCTTGGTCATCGGCCACGTCATCGGGCTCGACTCCCCCCAGAAGCTCCCCCGGTTCCGGTGCGCCTTTAAAAAACACACCTGCGTCAGCGACTCCGCGACGTCCACGTCACGCGTAGACGCCCGCAGAAACCGAAAAACCTGCGAGATTAAACGCTCAGTCACCCTGTCGAATGTCGGCCCGTCTGTATCCACTTTGTCGCTCACGATTCATCTCCCAGCCGGATTCTCCATGCCTTAATCCCGTCGATTCGCAATCCCGCCGGGTTGCTTCATCGACTCTGGTTCTCTGCTCATTCGGTTCGGAATCGCGGAGATGGAAAGGTGCAAGGCGGGAGGGACGATCGGCCCGCCAGTCTTCGGATTCGCTGAATATGCTGTGCTGCAGGATGTCGCGCTCGTACTCGGGGCCGAAATAATCGCAGCAAAGCGCAGCGTTTTCTCTGCGATATTCAAGGGCCGCCCGCACACCGGCGACGATGCAAAGGATGAGAACAAGAGCACCCATGAGAACCTGCGGGATCGTTAGTTGGACCATGGTGCTCTCCATTGCGCTGGATGCTCACAGCAGCGTGGCGTGCGGTCGCCGCGGTGAACTGACCTGAAGTATGACGTCGTGCGGGCTCGGAAGGCTGGTCAACATTGCTCACGAAATGAGCGGACAAAGGCTTCGGAGCGCCAGCCCTGGCCATCCGCGTCCGATCCTCCACAGCGCCCGACGGACTCAAAGGGACGCCTTTACCTCGACGCTCGTGCATGGTCGTTGCAAAAAGCCCCCCAATATCCTGTATATCCAGCCCCGTGCCGGTGTGGGGGCCGGCCAGGACGCATCGCTGAACAATTTACAGGTGATGGGTGCTGGAGTCGTTCTGGTAGCAGCTGGAGGTTAACGGGCAGTATGCGCAGCGCGGAAGTTGGAGAAGTGGTCTCGGTATTGAGCGGTTCGACTCGCCAGCTCCACGGTTGGCCCACTGAGAGCCACCTTTCGATTGCATGCGGCTCAGTCCCTTGCGGGCCATTCGGTAGTTTCTTTGGTGCAGGCCGATGCAACAGAAGGGCAGGCAACCTGGCAGTTCTGTTTTCGTAGTTCCTGCGGTTGACGTATTGCTCACCGGAATCCCGCCCGATACTGTCCAAGCTGATTCTGTAGGATTGAGCGGCTTTCCTATCCCACCGGGGGGAAAAAACAAAGGCGTATTTGGATACTTCAGTGTTCTTTTTGATACTGCGGGCTGTCGGGGCTTGTGCGTAACTTGAAACTGGAGGATCGATCCACACACCGCTTGAGGTGACGGTAGCTGTTGCGTTCCCGGGCGCAAGAAATGATGCCCGTGCCAAATCACTTGTCTCCGCGGGGTAATAGGCAAACACTCCCGCAGTCGGCTGCTGAAAGCGTCTTCCGCATCGGTGCGAGGCCCATGCAGAAGATGGAAATCATCACAATGCCCACATTGAAAGAGCGGGAGGAAATGTGAAGATCGCTGGAATACTGTTAATCCTTGCCGGAGTTGCAGCGCTTATCTACGGGGGATTCTCCTACACGAGCCACAAGAAAGCAGTAGATATCGGCGCAATCCAAATCGACCGAACAGAACACCATACGCTGCCAGTTCCTCCTATTCTGGGCATCTTAGCAATCGCAGGAGGGGGCTTCCTGGTCTTTTTTGGGGCCAAAGGGGGCCGCTGATCACAAATGACTTCTTCTGGTTATTTGCAGAGACATGGAACCGGACCTAATCGGGCAGAGCGCGTCAGCGCTGGACTGTGCGAACTTATCTTCCGCATCGTGGATGAATTTGCGCTCTTGGGCGGCTTGTCAGCAGAACTCCGCGGTCATCACATCAAGACTACCGGGTGCAAATAGGGCCAATCGAGGCGCGCCATCATCAACGCAGGCTACACTTCCGACAAGCATTTCACCGCTCACCAACATTCCATTTGGGAGTTCGTTTCGCGATCGCCAGTACGCTCTCTGTGGAATCTTCAGGGCGTTCCTGTGGGCATCGTTGCCATCCGCGCATGGAAGTCCATTCTCACGGACCGTCTTTTCGGGCGGGCAGCAGAACTTGGATTTTACTTCCTCTTCGCGCTTTTCCCCACTCTCTTTTGCGCGAGCTCAATCCTCGGCCTCGCCGCCGGATCAGCCAGCCAGTTTTACGACAGGCTCCTAAGTTATCTCGCGCTGGTCATTCCCACGTCTGCCCTTGGCACCGTTCTCCAAACATTCAACGAGACCACCGCCGCAGCCACCCCCGGCAAGCTGACCTTTGGCCTCATTGCAGCCATATGGTCCGCCTCTGTTGGCATCTCCGCTATTCAGGATGCCCTTAACGCCGTATACAAGGTTCAAAACACTCGCTCCTACTTCACGGCCCGCATCTACGCTATCGGCCTCACCATCGTTCTTACCGTCGTAGTTACTCTGATATTGATTGCCATGTTGGGCGGAGACCTTGTCGCAGCGATTGCCAATCACAGCAGCTACAATCGCTTTCTGACCATCGCCGCTGCATTCTCTGCCAGGCTCATTGGATGGACAATTTCAGCCGCTTTCCTCGCGCTGTCATTCGCCGTCATATATTATTGGGCTCCGGATGTGAAAGCTCGCTGCTGGCATTGGTTCACGCCAGGAGGTACAGTCGGGATCCTCGGGTGGCTCATTGCTTCGCTCGGTCTCCGAATTTACCTGCATTTCTTTGATAGTTATTCCGTAACCTATGGTTCACTTGGGGCGGTAATCATTCTGCTCACCTGGTTCTATATCACTGGCCTCATGCTCCTGGTTGGAGCGGAGATCAACAGTGAAATCGAAGCCGCATCAGCCCAGGAAAATGACAGGCAGGACAGGCACCCAATGAAGAGCGCCGATACGATTCCCCAGGCTTGACCGCTGCGTCACGGCCGCCGATCTCGACGCTGTTGCTCCTGAGAATCCTGAGGCTAGCTTCTCGATGGATAGACCCCCACCATTGCGATAACGAAGTTCAATACCAGATACGGCATCATGTTGTTATGGGGCCGGCTTCCACCCGCCGAACCGCATTCCGCGCCAGCCATCGTGACCTGTGAGCCGCCATTTGCCGAAGGAGTCGCGTAGATGTGCTGGCTACCTCGGTCGCCCTCTGCTCGACTCAAGATTCATCTCGATAAGTGGCGCCGGGGCTGTGGTTGACTTGCTTGAATCACGTTGCACTAGTGGCTGCATTGGTTCCGGGTGTGTTGCCGGCTACTCGGAAGTTGATAAACATCGGAAGATAGCTTGACCGCGTTTATAAAAATCGCATAGCATGGTTTCCCCCAAATTCCGCCGATTTTTCCCCGATCCTGGGAGGTTGCCGTGAACGCCATTTCTGTGTTTCAACCTGCATTCCGCCGTCCTCTGTCCCGGTTCGTGCTGCCCGGCTGCTTGTTCGTATGTGCTTTGCCGGCAGGGCTTTATGCGCAAACCGTTACCTATCCCGGAATCGTCGCACTGGGCAGCGACTTTACCGCTCCGAGTGGCGTGGCTGTGGACGTGAGCGGGAACGTCTACGTCGCCGACACCGGCAACAATGCAGTGAAGGAGATGGTGGCGGTTGGCGGCATCATTCCGCCGTCGCCCACCATCCGGACGCTGGGCAGCGGGTTCGAAAATCCCAAAGGCGTCGCCGTAGACGCGAGCGGGGACGTCTGGGTTGCCGATACCGGCAACAATGCAGTGAAAGAGATGGTAGCGGTTAACGGGAGCATCCCGACCTCGCCCACCATACTGACGGTGGGCAGCGGTTTCCTCAATCCCTTTGGCGTGACGGTGGATGCGGGCGGAAACGTCTGGGTCGCCGACACCGGTGGCAATCAAGCTGTTGAGATTGAGGCGGTTGGCGGCATCATTCCGCCGTCGCCCACCCTCCGGTTCCTGGGCAGCGGATTCGAAAATCCCGAAGGCCTGGCCGTGGACGCGAGCGGTAACGTCTACGTCGCGAATAGAAGCCTCGATCAGTTGGATGAGATGGAGGCGGTAGGCGGCATCGTCCCGACTTCGCCTACCATCATTACGCTTGCAAGCGGCACCTTCCAGCCTGAAGGCGTGGCGCTGGACGCGAGCGGGAATCTCTACGTCGCGGCTCCAAACGAAACGTGGGTGTATGAGTTCTATCCGCCATTCGGGGACGGCGGCCATTTTCAGATTCTGGGCCTGTTCAGCAATCCAGCCGGAGTCGCAGTGGGCAGCAGCGGCATCATCTACGTCGCGGACCAAGGCGCCAATGCGGTGTATGAAATGGTGACGGACACGAATCTCGGGGCGGTGAGCCTGGCAAGCACCAGCAATCCCCTTTCCGTCGCATTCACCTTTACCGCCGGCGGCTCGGGGATAAGTCCGGTGGTGCTGACCCAGGGAACGCCAGGGCTGGAATTTGCCGATGCGGGAACCGGAAGCTGCACAACCAATGGGCCAGGCCACGTCTACATCGCGGGCGATACCTGCATGGTCAACGTGACGTTGACGCCCAGATATGCCGGGGAGCGCCTTGGCGCTGTGCAGCTCTTCAATGCCGAAAACGACGTGCTGGTTACGGCCCCAATCTCCGGAGTGGGAACGGGACCACAGATCGGCTTCGCCTCCAGCGCTCAAGCTCAAGTCGAGCTGGGTCGCGGATTGGGTCAAACCGCCGGCGTGGCCGTGGACGCCGTTGGCGATGTCTTTATCAGCGATGTCACCAATGGCCGCGTCGTGGAAGTTCCTGCCGATGGGGGCCCGGAGATACCTGTGGCGACAGGGCTCGATCAGCCTGGCCAAATTGTCGTGGACGGCGCCGGCGATGTATTCATAGCCAATACCCTGGGCGCACACGTGGTGGAACTCCCCGCAGGCAGCGCCATTCCGACCGATTATGGCGTATTCTCTGAACCCGCCGGAGTTGCCGTGGACGGCGCCGGGAACCTCTTCGTTTCTGACCTTGAAGACAACAGTGTTTCAATGGTGACGCCCAACAACACGGCAGAGCTCACTGTGCTCACTGGCTTGAATCATCCCGCTGGATTAGCCTTGGATGCCGCAGGCGATCTCTTCATTGCAAATTCCGGCGCCGGCAACGTGTTGGAGCGGCCTGCCAGTGGCGGCTCGCTGATCACGGTGGGCAGCGGATTCTCAAACCCTCAGGGGGTTGCCGTGGACGCTGGGGGCGACGTGTTCGTGGCGGACGCAGGCAATGCCTCCTTGATTGAGTTACCCGCGGGCGGCGGCGCGCAGATCCTCCTGGGCGATGGCGGATTCAGCGCTCCAACGGGCGTCGCAATTGACAGCGCGGGCGATCTCTTCGTAGCGGATAGCAACAACCACCGTGTGGTCGAACTTCCACTCTCGCGGCCTCCATCGCTGAATTTCAGTTCCGGCGGCGGCACGCTAACCGTAACGGTAGAAAACATGGGCAACCTTCCGCTCGCTCTTCCCGGACTCGAGCAGGAAACAAATCCCGCCATCAGCGATAGCAGCTTCGTCCTGAATACCACGGGAGCAACGGACTGCGCGGTGGTTACCGCAAGCGCCGCGACACCGGGGACGCTCACCCCCGGCTTCACGTGCGATTTCCCCATTAACTTCAGCCCAACCAACGGCGGCACGCAAAGCGGAACACTGGTGCTGACCGACAACAGCCTGACTGCGTCGGCGACAGTATTCACCACGCAGACCATCCCGTTGAGCGGCACTGCAAACGCAAATCTGCCTGACATTACTTGGGGCACGCCCGCAGCCATTGCCTTTGGAACCGCGCTCAGCGCGACGCAGTTGACTGCCACCGCCAACGTAGGCGGCACTTTCAGCTACAACCCGGTGGCGGGCACCCAGCTTGGCGTGGGCACTCACACCTTGTCGGTCACCTTCAATCCCGCCAACACCACCAGCTTCACGACGGCTTCGACTACCGTCACGCTGACAGTGAATAAGGCGGTGCCCGCCATCACCTGGTCTACGCCGGCAGCCATCACCTACGGAACTGACCTGAGCGCAACCCAGCTCGACGCCACTTCGCCGGTCGCCGGAAGTTTTGTCTACGACCCGCCGGCCGGAACAGGCTTGACCCCAGGTTCGCAAACCCTTTCGGTCACCTTTACTCCGACCAGCACAGCGGATTACACAACAGTCACCGATTCCGTCCAGTTGACTGTCAATCAACTTTCGCAAACCATCACTTTCACGCAGCCGACATCGCCTGTGGCGTATCCTGCCTCATCCATCACGTTAAGTGCGACCGGCGGAGCTTCGGGCAATCCTGTGGTCTTCAGCATTGTCTCCGGTCCTGGGACTCTTAGCGGCACGAACGATGACGTTCTGACTGTAACTGGCCCTGGCACCATCGTTGTGGCCGCGAATCAGGCAGGCAATGCCATATACGCGGCCGCTGCGCAGGTAACTCGCAGCGTGGTGGTCACCGGAGCTTTGGCGACTCTAACTTCACCCACGCCGGGCAGTACGCTTACTGGCCCCTCCATAACCTTCACCTGGACGGCCGCCACCGGGGCCACCGGTTACTACCTCTGGTTAGGCAGCACGGGAGTGGGTTCGAAGAACCTGTACGACTCAGGTGAGCTCACAGTCACCTCCAAAGCCGTCACCGGCCTGGCAACCAACGGTGAGACGATCTATGCGCGCCTGTGGACGATTTCCAGTGGCACCTCCACATCTGAGGACTACACCTACACAGCGGCGAATCCTGCGGCGCTCACGACTCCCACACCAGGCAGCACGCTGACCGGCTCCAGCGTGACGTTTGCGTGGACAGTTGGCGGCGGAGCCAGCGGGTACTACCTCTGGCTGGGCAGCACGGGAGTGGGTTCGAAGAACCTGTACGACTCGGGCGAAGTCACAGTAACTTCCAAAGCCGTCACCGGCCTGCCCACCAACGGCGAGACAATCTACGCGCGCCTGTGGACAATCACCAGCGGCGGCTCCTTGTCTGCCGACTACACCTACACAGCGGCCAAGC
>Ga0302326_10030952_pt1 | contig 10695 bp, 6 predicted proteins | sample Palsa_T0_3_FD_202264 | JGI IMG/M metagenome (GOLD analysis project Ga0302326, IMG submission 202264) | Peat permafrost microbial communities from Stordalen Mire near Abisko, Sweden - Palsa_T0_3 | ecosystem: Environmental > Terrestrial > Soil > Palsa > Peat permafrost | place: Sweden: Abisko...
CGCTGGTCGGTGCCGTCCTCAGCGGCTTCCTGGCGGTGATAGTGGCGCTGCTCGCAAAGGGATTCGTCTACGCGCTCATCACCCTGGGCCTGCTCGTCGCGGTGAACCAGCTCGAAGCCCACATCCTGCAGCCGCTGGTGATGGGCCGGGCGGTGTCGATTCATCCGCTGGCGGTGGTGGTGGCGATCTCGGCCGGCGGCGTGCTCGCCGGCATCGTCGGGGCGCTGCTGTCCGTCCCGACTGTCGCGTTCTTCAACAACGCGTTCCAGGTGTTGCTGGCCAAGGATCCCGAGGCCGCTGCCGAGGAAACCGAGGACGACGAGGGCTCGATCATGCAAGTCGAGCCCGACGAGCTCGAGTCCAAAAGCAAATAGCCGGAACCGAATTGGCTGCTACATGCGCCCTTCGCGGCGTAGCAGATCGGCCGCGCTGAGCCCGCCGCCACGCCGACGCGGTGGGTTCTCGCCCCGAGCGTTGAGTTTCTCGGTGGCCGTGTCGGAGTCCTTCTCGTCCCGCGGCGGTGTGGGGATCGCGGTGGTGGCGTCTGCGGGTTCGGCGGGCGGCTGGCCCGACGATTGGTCGCGCGGAATCTGCAGCGCCCGGGTCTCGTCAGCGGACGGCTGCGGTGGCGCCGTGGGGCCGGCGCCACGCGGGTCGCCGGTCTTCCCGCCGCGCAAGTCGCTGAGCCAGGACTCGATCTCGCGGTCTTCCCCGCGAGCAGGTGGCGGGGGCCCCTGCGGCGGAGCCGGCGGACGTCCGGTCGACGGGTTCGCCTGAGCCGAGAAGCGAGTCGTCGGAGCCTCTTTCGGCTCGGGCCGCCCTGGGGCCGGCATTCTCGTGGTGCCGGCGGCCGATGGTGCGTCCGGAGCCGGCGGCCGGAGGTCCGGCCGGGGCGGAGGCGCAGCCGGTCGGCTCGGCCGCGGCGCACCATCGGCGCTGGGATGCGTGGGGTCGTGCGGTGGACGGGGTGTCGATGTGACCGGCGGGCGGGTGGTGGTCGCCGGCCGAGAAGACCGTGCCCGCGGCGACGGCAGCTTGCGCTCGTCGGGCAGGTGAATCTCGCCGAGCCCCAAGCGATTCTGCAGGCGCTTCATCCAGAGCGGGGCCCACCAGCAGTCGTCGCCGAGCAGCTTCATCACCGACGGCACCAGGAACATCCGGACCACGGTGGCGTCCAGCAGCAGCGCCGCCATCAGACCGAAAGCCAGGCACTGCATCATCATCAGGTCGGAGAACGCGAACGAGCCGGCGACTACGGCGAGGACCAATGCGGCCGCGGTGATGAGGCGTCCGGTCGTCGCCGTACCGATCCGGATGGCCTCGGCCGTCGACATGCCGCGGGCCCGGGCCTCGACCATGCGCGAGACCAGGAAGACCTCGTAGTCGGTGGCCAGGCCGAAACCGACCGCGACCACCAACGCGATGATCACGATCATCAACGGCGCCGGGGTGAAATTCAGCAGGTTGGCGAAGTGGCCGTCGACGAAGATCCAGGTCAGGATGCCCAGCGTCGATCCCAGTGTCAGCGCGCTCATCACCGCGGCCTTGATCGGCAGCACGACCGACCCGAACGCCAGGAACATCAGCAGCATCGTCGTGGAGAGCAGCACCACCGCCATCAGCGGTGCCTTGTCGGACAGGCTGTGGATGCTGTCCTGCTCGAGCGCCGGTACGCCGCCGACCAGCACGGTCAGCCCGCGTGGCGGCGACATTGATCGCAACTCGGCGAGCTTCTTCGCGGCGTCGCTCGCGTGCGCCAGACCGTTCTGGATCACCCGGACCGAATCGTCCTTGGGGTGGCTGCCATTCGGGGTCGAGACGCAGGGGTTGCCCTCGATCGTCGGGCAGGCCCGCTCCTGCCAGTTGGTGTCGGTGAAGCCGCTGATCGAGGCGGCGTCGTTGCGGATCTCGGCGACCTGCTGATCGGTGACCTTGCTGTGGTTGTTGCTTTCGATCACCAGTGTCAGCTGGTTGGTGCGGTAGCCGGGAAAGAGTTTGTCGAAATTCTGCTGTGCCAGGCGCACCGGGTTGTCCGGCGGCAGATACGTCTCGCTGATCCCGCCGCCAAATGAGAGGTTGTGCAGCGGAAGGATCAGCGCGATCATCCCGATGACGATGGGGATGGCGAACACCAGCGGCCGCCGCATGACGACGTTGACCAGTTTGCCCCAGAATCCGGCCTCGACCTCTTCCCGGGTTTTGGTTTTCTGCAGCCGGTCGGCCAGCCAGTTCAGGTACACACGGGACGGCGTCCAGTTCGCCAGGAACGGCACCCGGAACAGGGTGCGCACGCCGAGCGCGTCGACGTGCTTGCCCAGGATCGCCAGGCAGGCCGGCAGCAGCGTGATCGACAGCACCGCGGCCAGCGACACCGAGATGATCACCGCGTAGGTCAGCGATTTCACGAAGCCCTGCGGCAGCAGGAACAGGCTGGCCGCCGACACGGCGATCAAAGTCGCCGAGAACACCACGGTGCGGCCGGCCGTCATCACCGTGCGGCGCACCGCGGCCTCGGTGTCGTAGCCCTCGGCGATCTCCTCCCGGAACCGGCTGACAATGAACAGTCCGTAGTCGATGGCGATACCGAAACCCATCATCGATACCACGGGCTGGGCGAAGAAGTGCACCGGGCCGAACTCGGCCATCAAGCGCAGGATGCCGAGCGAGCCGGCGATGCTCAGGCCACCCACGATCGCCGGCAGCGCGGCGGCTATCACGCCGCCGAACACCAGGAACAGCACTACCGCCACCAGCGGTAGCGCCAGCACCTCCATGCGCTTCTGGTCGGTGGCGATGGTCCCGGTCAATGCGTTGGCGATCGGCTCCAGGCCGGCGAGTTGGACGTTGCCACCATTCAGTTTCTGCAGATCCGGCTCAATGGTCTTGTAGTTGATCAGAATTGTGTCGTCGTTGTCGCCCTTGAGCGGGATGCTGACGAAGGTGTGCTTGCCGTCCTCGCTGGCCATGCCCTTGATGACGGGGTCGGTGCTAGTCGGCGCGGCCAGCCAGCCGGCCCAGCCGACGACCTGGTCGGGGTGGTCCTTCTTGAAGGCGTTGAGTTCGTCGACGACCTTCTTCTGCCAGGCCGGGTCGTTGACCGACTTGGGTGCGGTGAAGATCGCCACGATGTGGCTGGTTCGGTCACGCCCGTAGGTGTTGTCGCCGAGTACCGATGCCTTGACCGATTGGCTGCCGTCGTCGTAAAACCCGCTCTGCGTCACGTGCTTGCCGAGGCTGATCCCGAAGAGGCCGCCGAGCAGGCTCAGCGCCACCATTACGCCGATCACGATGAACCGGTAGCGATATACAGTTCGACCCCACCAGGCGAACACGTAAGCTCCTTACTGGATCTGCGGCGACCCGCGCATTAGTTTTGAGTTGTCAGACACGCGAGGTCAGCAACGAGGACAGCGGCCGGAACGGTTGTAGCCACGCCCCCTTCTCAGGCAGCGAATCGAGGCCGATCCGCGGCAGTGGCTCCCGGAACACACCGGTGATGTCCTCCAGGTCGACAAACTCCAAGGTATCCGACGCTAGCGCCCAACTGGCATGTTCACGAAATCCAAGCACCTGGACGGGTACCCCGCTACGCGAGATTTCCTCAAGCGGCAGCCGGAATGCCTGGCCATCGGCGGACGCCACCATCAGCGCCGCCAAACCCTCCTGCGAGCGGTGCGCGATGTGCGCGAGCATGTCGCTGTCGACGTCGCTGTCCTCGTCGAGCTTGGGCTTGGCGAAGACCGCGAATCCGACGTTGCGCAGTGCATCGACCCACGGCCGCACCACATCGGCGCTTCCCCCGGCGATGTTGGTGAACACGGTGGCCTCGGGTTCAGCCGCCACGTCGTTGCGGTTGACCGCCACTTCGGCGGTGCGGGCCAGCAACCAGCGGCCGAGCGCGTCGAAGCGGGGCCGTTCCGTCGCGGTGGGCCGCCGGCCGAGGATGGATCCCAGCCCCATGTCCAGGTTTGGCGCATCCCAGACCAGAAGTACGCGACGAGCCGCCGGAGCCGCGTCGGCCGCGGGGTCGCCGGGCAGCCCCACCGGGGCGCTGGTTTTTTCTTCAGTGAGGCTCACGGGCGGGTTCCCTCGGGGCGTCTTTCCCAGAGGAATTCGGTGACGGCGCTGCCGGCAACGTGCGCCTTGCCCTCGTATTTAGTGACCGGACGGACGACGGAGATCGCCGTGTCGGCGCGGGCATCAAGCCTGGTCAGCCTGGGTTCAGCGTCGCCCACCTCGGCGATCTGCTCGGCGTAGCCGGCATGGTCGGTGGCGGCATGCAGTACCCCGCCCGGCCGCAACCGGTCCGTGATCGTGGCTACCGTCTCTGGCTGCAGCAGCCGGCGCTTGTGGTGACGGGCCTTGGGCCACGGGTCCGGGAAGAACACCCGGACCCCGCTCAGCGAGCCGGGGACGATCAGTTGGTCCAGCACGTCGACGGCATCCCCGCGGATCAGCCGGATATTGGTGACGCCTTCGCGGTCGATGCCGGAGAGCAATTGGGCCAGCCCGCGCCGGTACACCTCGATGGCGATCACGTCGACGTCCGGCTCGGATTTCGCCATCGCTAGCGTGGAAGTGCCTGTGCCACAGCCGATTTCAAGGACAAGTGGAGCATCGCGGCCGAACCAGGCGTGGGTGTCCAGCGGCTCGGCGGGCGCTTGGGGGTCGTGTCCAGACGTGGCGACGTAGCCGAGCTCGGGCCACAGCCGCTCCCAGGTCCGCTGCTGGGCGGCCGACAACTGCGAGCGCCGGGTGCGGAAACTGGTCGTGCGGCGGTAGCCGCCGACGCCACGTTCCGCACGCAGGTCGGAAGAAGGTGTCGGCGGTGTGGCCGCGTCCACCCAGGGTTGCGCGCGCATCCGTTCATCGTTACCCATGAACCCATCATGTTGCCGCCCGCGGGGCAGATTGATACCCAACAGTTGCCTTTAGCTGGTATCGGGTGACTCGCTTACCAGCCGTGCAAATGTCACCATTCGTCCGACAAACCGGTGGTCCTGCGCCGCGATCGGCGGTTACTCGGCCACAATGGGGCGTTAGCAGCAACTGCAAGACGATCATGAGCGGATAGGGGCATCCGATTTTCGTCGAAGAGCTGGAGCGGTTTGCGGCCGTGGTTTCCGACCCGCGCTGCGCCGCGATCGCGAAGCGGCTCGCCACCCCGTTGCGGGTGGCGGTATCGGGACGCCGCGGTGTCGGCCGTTCCACGGTCGCGCACGCACTGGCCCAGGCCGGGAACCTGCGCGGCACGATTACGCTGACCAGCTCTTCGGCCGCCGACGTTGACCTTTATGTTCTCGCCGACGCGGTCAAACCCGAGGATCGCGTCGCGATCGGAACGGCCAGGCGGCCGCTGCTCGCGGTGCTGAACAAGGCAGACCTGATTGCGACCGCCGAATCCGGCTGCCATCCACACGGGCCGACCACTGCGGCCAGGGCCCGATCCGTGCAACTGTCAGCCCCGGCCGGCACCTCGATAGAACCGGTGGTGGGGATCCTCGCGGTCGACGGCCTGGACGACGCCGTGTGGTCGGCGCTGCGGGCGCTGGCCGGCGGGGATCCCGTCGATCCCGAGTTGCGCCGGCGGCTGGTGGACACCCTCGACGAGTTCGGTGTCGCGCAGGCGACCGCCGAGATCCGGCGTGGGGCGACCCGTGCCGACGTCATAGCCATGCTCCGGCGCCTGAGCTGCATCGACGAGGTCGTCGACAAGATCGAGGCGCTCGGCGCACCCGTGCGCTACCAGCGGGTGCTGGACGCCGTCGCCGAACTGGAGACGCTGGCCGTCACCGACCGGCGAATCCGCGAGTTCCTGTCCCGTGACGACACGGTGGTCGCCCGGATGATGGCCGCGGTGGACGTCGTCGAGGCGGTCGGCATGGACGTCGAGCGAGGCGACACGGCTGGGGCGCATCTGCGCCGCGCGGTGCACTGGCAGTGCTACCGCCGTGGGCCCGTCGCGGCTACCCACCGCGCCTGCGGCGCGGACATCGTCAGGGGTTCGCTGCGGCTGTGGGCGAAGGTCGGAGGGGCGGTGTGACCAAAAAGCCAGGCAACGACGCGGTGGCCGAGGTGGACGCAATGGTGGCGGCGATCGGCCCGCAACTCGACGCACCGAACATCGAGCGCCGGGACGCGGTAATGGTCACCGGACCGTGGCTGGCCGGGGTGACCGGCGTGGTCGCCGCGCTCAGCGAGCGGCTGCCCAAGCAGAAGTTCGTCGAGTCAGCGGACCTGGAAGGCGGCGAAGCGCCCACCGGGGTGGTGTTCGTCGTCTCGGCGGCCGCCACGTTGACCGCATCCGACTGCGCGCTGCTGGACGCGGCGACGGCCGAAACCGACGCGGTGATCGGCGTGGTGTCCAAGGTCGACGTGCACCGCAACTGGGAAGAAGTCCTGGCCGGCGATCGCGAGGTGCTCGGGTTGCACGCGTCGCGTTACCGCGACGTGCCCTGGGTCGGGGTCGCCGCGGCGCCCGAATCCGGTGAACCCCGGATCGACGACCTCGTCGCCGCGGTATCTGACAAGCTCGCCGACAAAGATCTTCCGCGGCGAAATAGGTTGCGGGCGTGGAACTCCCGATTGCAGACCATCGCCGGCCGATACGATCGCGACGCCGATGGCGTGGGCCGGCGGGCGCGGGTCGACGCGCTGCGCGACGAGCGCAGCGCGATCCTGCGGCAGCGACGACTGTCCAAGTCCGAGCGCACGATCGCGTTGCGTAGCCAGACCCAGCAGGCTCGGGTTCAGCTGTCGTACTTCGCCCGCAACCGCTGCGCCTCGGTCCGCTCCGAGCTGCAGGAGGACGCCGCGAGCCTGACCAAGGCCAAGCTGCCGGAGTTCGAGTCCAACGCGGGTGCGCGCCTCAACGAGGTGATCTCCGAGGTGGACGATGGCACGACCACACATTTGGCCGACGTCGCGCAGGGGCTGGGCCTGACGATTGATCTGCCGGCACCGGCTCCGCTCCCGACGATCGAGCTTCCGGCGCCGCAGCTGAAGTCGCGGAAGCTGGAGACCCGGCTGATGATGCTGGTGGGCGCGGGCTTCGGGTTGGGGGTAGCGCTGACGTTGAGTCGGCTGCTGGCCGATCTGACGCCCGGGTTGACGGCGGCCGGAGCGGTCGCGTGCGCGGCGGTCGGACTGGCCCTGACGGTCTGGGTGGTGGGCACCCGCGGGCTACTGCGCGACCGCGCGCTGCTCGACCGCTGGGTCGGCGAGGCGACTGCGCAACTGCAGTCCGCGGTCGAGCAACGGGTGGCGACCCGGGTACTGGCGGCGGAGTCATCGTTGACCGCCGCACTGGCCGAGCAGGACGAGGGCGAGAGCGCACGGGTCGCCGAGCAGGTCAGCGTCATCGACACCGAGCTGCGCGAACACTCTGTCGTCGGGGCGCGGGCCGCCGCGCTGCGCGGGCGCGAGATGCCGACCCTGCGGGCCGCTCTTGAGGCTGTGCGCGCGGAACTCGGCGAAGCCGCCGGGCCCGACGAGGACCCCGATACCCCGTCCGACGACGCGGGCGCACCGTCGGAGACTTTGGTGCCTTCCGATGACGACGACGAGGAAATTGACGAAAGTTCGCCGACAAATACCACCGATAACGTGTTCTGAATCGTTCCTGTGAGTTAACCGATACGGCCTCGACTTTTTCTGGGTATACACCTCGCGATAACCTGTGTAGAGGCCGCCGCAAACTAGCCGCGCAACACGCACAAAGCGACTGCAGGAGATTTTGATGACTTCAGCGACCGTTCCTGGTCTGGACACTGCCCCGACGAACCACGAGGGGCTGCTGTCCTGGGTGGAGGACGTCGCCGAGCTCACTCAGCCGGACCGGGTGGTCTTCGCGGACGGCTCCGACGAAGAGTGGCAGCGGCTCGCCGACCAGCTGGTCGAGGCCGGCACCTTCACCAAGCTCAACGAGAAGAAGCACAAGAACTCCTACCTGGCGCTGTCGGACCCGTCCGACGTGGCGCGGGTCGAGTCGCGGACCTTCATCTGCTCGGAGCGCGAGGTCGACGCGGGCCCGACCAACAACTGGAAGCCCCCGGCCGAGATGCGGGCCACCATGACCGAGCTGTACCGCGGCTGCATGCGCGGTCGCACCATGTGGGTCGTCCCGTTCTGCATGGGCCCGCTCGGTGCCGACGACCCCAAACTCGGCGTGGAGATCACCGACTCCGAGTACGTCGTCGCCTCGATGAAGGTGATGACCCGAATGGGCAAGGCCGCATTGGAAAAGCTTGGCGATGACGGCTTTTTCGTGAAGGCATTGCACTCGATCGGTGCTCCGCTGGAGCCCGGGCAAAAAGACGTGCCGTGGCCGTGCAATGACACCAAATACATCACGCACTTTCCCGAGACCCGGGAAATCTGGAGCTTCGGGTCCGGCTACGGCGGAAATGCGTTGCTGGGCAAGAAATGCTATTCGCTGCGGATCGCGTCGGCGATGGCCCACGACGAGGGCTGGCTCGCCGAGCACATGCTGATCCTCAAGCTGATCTCGCCGGAGAACAAGGCGTACTACTTCGCCGCGGCCTTCCCGTCGGCTTGTGGCAAGACCAACCTCGCGATGCTGCAGCCGACCATCCCCGGTTGGCGCGCCGAGACCCTCGGTGACGACATCGCCTGGATGCGGTTCGGCAAGGACGGCCGGCTGTACGCGGTCAACCCGGAGTTCGGTTTCTTCGGCGTGGCACCCGGCACCAACTGGAAGTCCAACCCGAACGCGATGCGCACCATCGAGGGCGGCAACACCGTCTTCACCAACGTCGCGCTGACCGACGACGGCGACGTGTGGTGGGAAGGCCTGGAGGGCGAGCCGGACCACCTGATCGACTGGAAGGGCAACGACTGGGAGCTCCGCGAGACGGAAACCAAAGCCGCGCACCCGAACTCGCGGTACTGCACACCGATGTCGCAGTGCCCGATCCTGGCGCCGGAATGGGATGACCCACAGGGCGTGCCGATCTCGGGCATCCTGTTCGGTGCCCGCCGCAAGACCACGGTGCCGCTGGTGACCGAGGCGCGGGACTGGCAGCACGGCGTGTTCATGGGAGCCACCATGGGCAGCGAGCAGACCGCGGCCGCCGAGGGCAAGGTCGGCGACGTGCGCCGTGACCCGATGGCCATGCTGCCGTTCCTGGGCTACAACGTCGGCGACTACTTCCAGCACTGGATCGACCTCGGCAAGAACTCCGACGAGTCCAAGCTGCCGAAGGTGTTCTTCGTCAACTGGTTCCGGCGGGGCGAGGGCGGCAAGTTCCTGTGGCCGGGCTTCGGTGAGAACAGCCGGGTGCTGAAGTGGATCGTCGACCGCATCGAGCACCAGGCGGGTGGCCAGGAGACGCCGATCGGCGTCGTTCCCACCTCCGACGACCTCGACCTTGACGGGCTCGACGTCGACGCCTCCGACGTCGACCGCGCGCTGGCGGTCAATGCCGCCGAGTGGCGCCAAGAGTTGCCGCTGATCGAAGAGTGGTTCGAATTCGTCGGCGACAAGCTGCCCACCGGCGTCAGGGACGAATTCGAGGCGCTTAAGCAGCGTCTGGCCGAGTCCGACTAAGTATGCCCGCGGCTACGGCAGGGTAGCCACAACCGAAAGATCGGTTAGCCGAACTCTCGGATGCCACCCCGCTGACCAGCAAATTTGCGTTGGACGTCGTATCCATTCAGTAGCCGGTCTATGTTGCTGGATGGATGCTGGGCGGGTATCTTAACGACGTGGCAACCACGGCATCCGCTGCAACGGAGTCCGGTGCCCGGTCGCGGACCTTGTTCCGCTCACTTGCAATCGTCAGCGTCGTCATCTGCCCCGCTCTGGTGCTGCGGATCTTCGGTGTTCAACCAGAGCCCGTGCTGGGTCTGCTCATCTACGGTGGCGCCGTCGTCGGCGCCAGCTTTGTGTTGGCGTGGGCTGCGGAAGCCGCCCAGATCGACGTGTCGGGCAGCCTGGCCGTCGCCGTGCTGGCCGTCATCGCCGTCCTTCCCGAGTACGCCGTCGACCTGTACTACGCCTATACCGCCGGCCACGTGCCCGCCTACACGCAGTACGCGGCGGCGAACATGACCGGCTCGAATCGGCTGCTGATGGGTCTCGGATGGCCGGTTGTCGTCCTGGTCAGCGTGCTGGTGGCGCGCCGGGCCACTGGCCGCAAAGTCGGCGGACTGGACCTCGACGCCAGCAACCGGGTGGAGATCGGCTTCCTGATGGTCGCCGGAGTGGTCGCCTTCGTCATCCCGGTGACGGGTCGCATCCACATCGCCTTCGGTGTGGCGCTACTGGGCTGGTTCGGCTTCTACCTCTACAAGCTGAGCCGAGGCGAGGTCGAGGAGCCCGAGTTGGTCGGCACCGCGGCCGCGCTGGGCGCACTTCCCGACCGGGCACGTCGGATCGCGGTAGCCGCACTGTTCGTCTTCGCGGCCTCGGTGATCGTGACATGCGCAAAACCCTTTGCCGACAACCTGATCGGCGCGGGCACCAAGCTGGGTATCGACCGCTTCCTGCTGGTGCAGTGGCTGGCCCCGCTGGCGTCGGAGGCGCCGGAGTTCATCATCGCGACCATCTTCGCCGCCCGGGGCAAGGGCGGCGCCGCGATTTCGACGCTGGTCTCGGCGAAGGTCAACCAGTGGACGCTGTTGATCGGGTCGTTGCCGGTGGCGTTCATGCTCGGCGGTGGCGGCGCTTCGATG
>Ga0302326_10030953_pt1 | contig 10695 bp, 10 predicted proteins | sample Palsa_T0_3_FD_202264 | JGI IMG/M metagenome (GOLD analysis project Ga0302326, IMG submission 202264) | Peat permafrost microbial communities from Stordalen Mire near Abisko, Sweden - Palsa_T0_3 | ecosystem: Environmental > Terrestrial > Soil > Palsa > Peat permafrost | place: Sweden: Abisko...
GAGTCACCAGCCATCGCCGTAGATCTGGGCCGTAGTCGTCACGGTCCAAGGCAAAGTCAACCGCAGCCTTGAGGTAGCCGCCGGGATTTCCCAAGTCGTGTCGGGAGCCGCGATGCACGACGACATGAACCGGGTGACCTTCTTTGATCAGCAACGCGATGGCATCGGTGAGCTGCATTTCGCCGCCCACGCCCCGCTCGATCCGTCGCAACGCGTCGAAGATGGCGCGGTCCAGGACGTACCGGCCTGCCGCCGCATACAGCGACGGCGCGTCTTCGGTCTTCGGCTTTTCCACCATGCCTTTGACCTTGAGAACGTCCTTGTCCGCGCCTGGCACCACCTCGACGTCGAAAACCCCGTATGAGCTGGTCTCCTCGGGCTTCACCTCGATCGCACACAGCACCGAGCCGCCGTACTCGGCGCGCACTTTCGACATCGTCTCCAGCACGCCTGTCGGCAACACCAGGTCGTCGGGAAGAAGGATCGCGACAGCATCTTCGTCGGCCCACAGCACCGGCTCCACACAGCTGATCGCGTGTCCGAGGCCCAGCGGCTCGGTCTGCACGACGGACTCGACCTTGATCAGCCCCGGCGCCCGGCGGACCTTGGCCAGCATGGCGCTTTTGCCTCGCGCTTCCAGCGTGCCTTCCAGCACCAGGTCCTGCACGAAGTGCGCGACGACGCCGTCTTTGCCCTCGGAGGTGATGATCACCAGGCGCTCGGCGCCGGCCGCGGCCGCCTCGGCCGCCACCAATTCGATGCCGGGGGTGTCGACGACGGGCAGCAGTTCTTTGGGCACGGTCTTGGTCGCGGGCAGGAAACGGGTGCCTAAACCGGCCGCGGGAACAATCGCGGTGCGGGGAACCGAAACCTGTGGGCGAGACATCGTTGAAACCATATCGTTGACCTTGTGGCGACCGCGGGCAAGGCCGCATTGCGAGAACGGCTGTTGGCAGCTCGTCGTGCGGTGACCGACGACGTTCGGGCCGCCGAGTCGCAGTCGCTGGTCGAGCAGGTCGCCGCGTTGGTAAACGGCGGCGTGGTCTGCGCCTACGTGCCGGTCGGTGCCGAACCGGGATCCATCGACCTGCTGGACGCACTTCTGCGGCATGCCGACCGGGTGCTGCTGCCGGTCGCGCGCACCGCCGCGGACGACTCCTCGACGGCGATGCAGTGGGGCGGATACCAACCCGGAGAACTGGTCGAAGCCCGGTTCGGGCTGCTCGAACCGCGCGGGCCGTGGCTGCCGCCGGCCGCGGTTGCCGACGCCGACGTCGTGCTCGTCCCGGCGCTGGCTGTCGACCGCTCGGGAGCGCGGCTGGGCCGGGGCCGCGGCTTCTACGACCGCACCTTGGTGCTGCGAGATCCGGACGCCCGCCTGATCGCGATCGTCCGCGACGAGGAGTTGCTCGACGAGGTCCCGCACGAGCCGCACGACGTGCCGATGACGCACGCGCTGACTCCGGGACATGGTCTGGTCGAGCTCACCATTCACGACTAAAGAAACGAGCTAGATGTACGACCTCGACGAGACCATCCGCAACCGCCGGTCGACGCGTCTGTTCCTGCCGGACAAGCCGGTGCCGAGAGAGCTGGTGCTCGAAGCACTCGAGCTCGCTAGCAGGGCGCCGTCGAACTCCAACATCCAGCCGTGGCGGCTGGTGTTCAACTCCGGCCCGGCTCGCGACCGGCTGGTCAAGGCGATGCTCAAGCAAGCGGATCACGGTGATCCGAAGGTCCCGGCCCTTCCGGCCGAATTTCACCACTTCCGTAGCGACCTCGGCGCTCTGGTCTACGGGTCGATGGGTGTGCCGCGAAACGATCCTGAGGCCAGACGGGTTGCGGTACTGCGGAATTGGGAGTTCTTCCGCGCGCCGCTAGGAGCAATCGTCTGCATGCATCGCGACCTCGAGTACGCCGACGCGATCGGGGTCGGGATGTTCTTGCAGACGTTCATCCTGGCGCTGACCGCCAGGGGCATCGGAAGCTGCGTGCAGGTGTCGATCGCGGGTTACCCCGAAGTCATCCGCGAACAGCTCGGGATCGCGGAGGAGCTCCGGATTCTGTGCGGCGTGTCGATCGGCTACCCGGACCCGGAGTTCGCGGCGAACGCGCTGCACACCCCCCGCAGTCCGCTCGAGGACAATGTCACCTTCGTCGACAGCTAAGCGACGCCGACCCGCTGTCACGCCAGAGTCGCGGAGGATGGATTGAACGCATCGGAGGGTTGGGCCAGAGCCAGTGCCGAACTGGTGCCGATCGGCCCATGCCGATCGAAGAGAGTCGCTCCACCAGCTGCCACACCGGCTGTGCCGTAGTGACTTTGGGCTGCCAGCCCGAGGTATTCACCGTCCGGCAGTCGGCTCGCCGTGACCGTGTAGTCAGCGTTGATATAGCGCAATCCCCCAGTGCCCCAATGGGTTAGCGAGCTTGTGATATCACCGACGAATGCCAGCCGAGTAAACGGTGTGAGCGGGTGGCCCTGCACCATCGGGCGGAAGATCCGCGTCCATGCGAACTTCTGAGCGTGGGACTGCTCCCACTCAGCCATCCCTCGACTCCCCTTCTCGGGGTTGGTGCCGTACCCCCAGATGAAAAACGGCATCTCTGGGGGGAACTTTTCGGAGTCCGTTGGAAGCGGCGGCATCCGCACCGGGGCGGTCCACACCTCGCCGTCGGGGTGCTCGCCCCGTCGCAGAAACAGCGCGCTGGCACGCGCGACGGTCGTTCCGTTCTGCACCAGCGCACCGTCAACAAGCTTGATGCGCCGCCCTTTCCGCTGCACCGAGGTCTGAATCTGCACCGGTTCCAGCAGAGCCGGCCGCAACAGGTCGACCGTGAGACGGGCCGGCTGAAAGTCGGGATCGACGCCGGACTGCTCTATGCCCCAGCCCAACAGGCCTCCGACGACCTGACCGCCCATTGCGGCACCCCACGGTCCGCGCGCCATCGCGCTCGGGAGATAGGAGTCGCCGTCGACAGTGAAGATTGCCTCGGGCGTGCTGGTGGTGTTCCCGATCGTCACCGGTATGACGGTACGACAACGAGGCCGTGCCCTCGGAGGGCGGCAAGGGTGACGAGCCCCTAACTTCTGCTTCGTCAAATTTGCGTTCTCTCAATCTGAATATTTGTCTACGCGATCGGCAATTAGGAGCGCAAGCTGCAGCTATGCAGCGGTTGGCATTTAACGAGAACTTCAACCTTGTTTCGCGAATCGATGCACCCATCGAAGCTACCAATAAGACAACGATCGGCTAGGAGGTTGTGCGGCAATGAATTTCGCAATTTTACCACCGGAAATCAACTCCGCGCGGATGTATGACGGTCCCGGATCAGGGCCGATGCTGGCCGCCGCGACAGCTTGGGACGGATTGGCGGGCGAGTTGCATTCGGCGGCAACCTCATACGGGTCGGTGATCTCGGAGCTGAGCGCAGGGCCCTGGCTTGGCGCCGCGTCAACAGCGATGACGGCCGCAGTCGCACCCTTTGTGGCGTGGATGAGGTCCACCGCCATCCAGGTCGAGGAGACCGCTACCCAAGCCAAAGCGGCGGCGGCTGCCTATGAGGTGACTTTCGCGGCGATGGTGCCCCCGCCGGTGATCGCGGCCAACCGCGCCCTGTTGCAGGCGCTGTTGGCGACCAATCTATTCGGGCAGAACACCCCGACAATCGCCGCCACCGAGACCGTCTACGCCGAAATGTGGGCACAAGATGCCACGGCGATGTACGGCTACGCGGGCGCCTCGGGGTCCGCGACGGCGCTGGCTCCGTTCAGTCCGGCACCACAGACCACCACTGGGACATCGGCTGCGACAAGCGCGCAGGCGGCGGCGTCCCAGGCGACCTCGGCGGCAGCTCAGGGGCTTGCAGCGACGGCGGCGACTACCGCAGTGCCTGCGGCGCTATCGGACTTCGAAGGAAACATCTTGTTCCTGCCGAACGTGGCCCAGGCCGCGCTGACGCCGCTGAACACCGTCGGCTTATTTACCGACTTGACGTACGACGACGACGAACTCCGGGCTGAGGCGACGGAAGATAAGGCAGACGACATTCTCACAACGTTGCACGGCGCCGGTTTTCGCGTACCCCCAAACGCCCTCTCGGCCTTGGTGCCACCGCCGGCGCCGGCATTGGGCCCGGCGGAAGCCCGTGTCGTCACGGCGGGTCTGGGTCGGGCGCCAGCGGTCGGAGGGTTGTCGGTGCCGCCGGCCTGGACCGTCGCGGCCCCGGAGATCAGGCTTGCCGCATTGACGTTGCCGCCCAGCAGCCTGTCCGCCGCCCCAGCAGTCATGGCGGCCAGCCCCGGAACCCTCCTCAGTGAGATGACGCTGGCAAACATGGCAAGCCGCGCCATCAGCGGCACCCCGACTCCGGGATTGGCCCAACAGCGGGTCGTGTCCGTTGCCGGCGTTCGCCCTGTGTCGGCGACGACCGCGTCACCGACCGGACACGGGAAGGCAATAGCCGCCGACGTTCACGAGTTCGCCGAAGCACTCATGAAACTCGGCGACCTCCGGGACTCCGGGCTTTTGACTGACGCGGAATTCATCAAAGAAAAGGATCGCCTCCTCGCCCGCTGACCCGCGGCACGACGCGGCCACAGATTCGATGAAACTCTCCGCAGGAACTCGCCGGATAAACACATGACGTTGGGGCACGCCAGATAGGAACCTGGAGAGGCGGCGGTGGCGGCTGTAGGTTCCCATTCTCCGTGTCATACCGCACTTCTCTGACCTGCGGTCATGCAAAGTTTCCCACGCCGTGTCACTCGGGTTTTGTCCCATTTTCGTGTCATATCCTCGGGCGGCTTTGTGCTCCTGCCCGGAAGGACTCCCGCTGATGCCTTCTGGAGCTTGCAACACGCTTTACGCGGTTAAAAGCCCGCTCTTACGACGGCAACACGACCAAGTGTCACTTCCGATGAACACATTCGGCCTGGAGCAAGCCTGAGCCAACGCAGCGGGCTGCGGTCAAGAGGCAACTAGGGCAACGCTAAGGACCGCAGCAAGTGTTGTAGGCGATCTGGCGGCACCGACCCTGACCGGCTGCATATCTCGCGGCCAACTGCACCTCAGCGACGTCATGAACTCCGCCCATCAGAGAACTGGCGAATTCCCAAAGCTCTGGAGCTACGAGACTCCGCTGAGCAATGCATCAAGGCCGACCGTTGGCCGAAGTTTGCTTACCGCGCTCCATTTTTTGTGCCTGTGCGCGAACTGTCCGGCAACGATACTGACCGAGACATCCCATTCGTCGGCAAGCCGTTCAAGGTCGTAGACAGTTGCATGGTCGAGCAGATGTCTTTGCTCGGGCGATATAAAAAGATTCTGGGCAAATTCGTCCGCCGCTGATTCCTGCTCATCTTTATCATCATTCACTGACTTATCGTGCTGGTCGATGAACGTGGCACGCCCAGGATGCAGAGTTATGTGCCCTAGCTCATGGGCTAGATAAAACCAGAAGCCGTCGACTCTCTTATTTCGGTTCGTGAGCGCGACGACCGGGTGGCCGGTACTCAGCCATCGGGAAGCACCACATATCCGTGTGTCGGCGATCTCCGATACGTATACCAGAAGCACTCCCGCAGTCTCCAGCAGTTCACGAGCCGCAACGAAGGCACTTGGCATCGATTGGCGAGTTATGGATGGGATTCTTGGCAGAATTGCCCGCAGCCGGCGCGGATCGAAAGCAGCGACTTCGCTGACGCGCTCTTCAGCAGCTCTTTCTGCCAACCGAATCCAGAGAGCCGTCATAAATGGGTCGATCTCAAAGTGCTGACTGCGTTTGAAACTCGCCTGAGGACGCAGCCAAACTTTCTCGAAGGCGGCAATGTCTGTCACACCGAAAAACCTCAAGAGTTTTTCGACCATCACTTCATTCGGATCCTCGCGTGATACTACATTCTTTTCCAATAGCACGCTTTTCGGAAAACGTGCGAACCAGCCAGCATATTCATTCAATCGCGCGCGCGAATCGACTTGCGCTAAACGCGATCTCCACATCGCTTCGGTCTTTAACCAGAACTCCACTGGCATATCCAGCGTGCGCTCCAAAGCAACGGCAACGTCCGGAGACAACGTAGCGGTGCCCTTCACTAGTTGATTGATGTGCTTCGCGCTCAGGCTCGTACGAAGGGCGAACTCCGCCTGCGTCAGGCCTCTTGCCTTGAGCTCTGCCAAGATCACTGCGCCAGGTGCTTTCGCCCAGTCCGGCTTAAAATCCGTCGGCAAATCGCTTGGCGAGTGCGTGCGATTACGGGGCGAACTCATGAACTTGCCTCGCGCCAGACGCGCTGAACCTGCGAGTCGATCGAATCGACTCGCAGGCCGTCGGCGCGATACCAGTTAGTGGCCCCCGGAGTGATCGAGTGCAAGATTAGCGGCTCACCCTGCGCATCCACCAAAGTTCCTCTCATTTCGATCTCCTTGTACTGCAACCGGACCGCGGGATGGCGACCCGGACCTACGCCTGCTTCGACTTCGACGCGCACGCTTCGCAGACGCGCCAGCCAGCGCAGGGTGCTAGCCGAAGTCACCATCGTCAACAGCACCATCACGTCGTCCGCGGCGCCGGGCCACCGCGATCGAAGGGCAGACTCGGATTGGCATACAGCTCGCAGCTCAGGCCGCGCCCAGGCCAGCCTCATGACTTAACCAATTCGGTAAAGATCTGCCGCGCTCCTCGTGCTAAACTTAACCGATTTCGTTAAGAGTAGTCGAAAAACGCTGATCAAGCACATACGACGCGGCCCCAGTGACATGAACCCGGGGTGCGCGGACGGAAGGACTGGTAGTCGTGGCAGATGTCGAGCTGAGTGTAGTTCTCAAGGATCTCGATGACGCAGTGAAAACTGAGCTCGCCTCCACGCCAGAGGTGGTCGACATGGGCGACCACCTCGACGTTGAAGGTCTCCCGATAACCGCTCGCCGCTGGCACAAGGTTAAGGACGTCGTCGCGGTTGTCGCGGACCTCAAAAACTCCACCAAACTGGGCACCGGTATATGGGCCGCCTCGACCGCCAGCATTTACCAGGCGAGCACTGGCGGAGTCGTCACCGTCTTCGACAAGTTCGATGCCGATTTCGTTGCGATACAAGGAGACGGCGCCTTCGCGCTCTTCTGGGGAGACCGACGCTACGAGCGGGCGCTGTGCGCCGGCATCACCATCAAGACGTTCAGCCGCGACATGGTCGCTCGATTAGAGAAACGGTGGCCAGATCTCCCCGAGACCGGCTTCAAGGTCGGCATCGCTAGCAGTCGTCTGCTCGCCAAGCGCATCGGAACTCCTCGCAACCCCGCTCAGCAGGAGCCAGTCTGGGCCGGTAAGGCTGTCAACTACGCCGCAAAAGCAGCGCAAGGCGCCAACAGCGGCGAACTTGTCGTGACCGGCTCGGTCTGGGACTTCGTTGAGAAAAACGACTACTTATCCATCAGCTGCCCCTGCGGAGACGGGCCCGGCCTGAGCATCTGGGCGGATACAAATATCGAGCGTCTTCCAGATGGGGATCCGGAAGCACAGGGTCGGGTGCTCAGCGCCTGCTGGTGCGATGTCCACGGTGAACAGTACTGTGATGCGGTGCTCGCGGGTTTGCGCAACCGCGACGACGTCGGATCGCTGCGAATCGCGTTGCAACGCAGCCAAATGCGCGACGCGATTCGCGTCAAGGCCCGCAACGAGCGGGCCTCAGTTACGGCACGACGCCGCGGGTTCGCGTCCTAAGCCGGCATGCCGAACAGCGGTCAAGTAGCAGGGGAGGACTCGGTCGTGGGATCACGACTTCAACGCCGATTGCGTGAATGGTTGATTGCGGACGAGTATGTTGTGCTGGCAAACCAGCCGCCATCTGGGCCGTTGCCGCCCGATCCGGATCAAGCTTGGAAGGCTTTAGACCTGGTCAACGGCTGGATTAGGCACAGCGATAATAAGGCTGTCGCCGTCCTGGCCGCAGCTGCTGGAGCCGGGGTGGCGTTCTATAACCTCACGAAAGATAACTTGGTTAAAGACACGCACCACCCTGACTACCCCATCACACTCACCGCGATTGCATGCGTTCTTTTTGTCCTAATTGCTGGCTTATTTGCAGCATCTGCAATCATCCCGCGTCAAAAGGTGAAAGGTCAGTCGGAGGACAACATAAATCTGCTCTTCTACTCGCACATCGCTAGGAAGTACAAAAACGATTCGCCGTCGTACGAAGATGTGCTGAAGACACTGACAGCGAATAAGCCCGAGCTCACTCGGCATATTGCGAACCAAGTACATGCTAATTCAGTTGTTGCGGAGCGCAAATTTAACTTGACCGGGTACTCAATCATGGCTCTCGCGGCTTCCTTGTTCTGCCTTGGTGCGTTAGCAGCGATCACAGGATTGTGCGGGTAGCGGAAAGCAATTTCCGCAGTTATTCATTAGATAACTGCGCCTGACGGCTATGCAGTCAGGATATCCGACGAATTAGCAAACGCGACGTCGGACCCCCGCGCAAGCCCGCGTGGCTTTGTCGCTCGCAAGACACCGCTCTTCGCAGGTCTCCCGGACGAACTGCAACCTCAACTGCCTAGTAGCTCCGAAGGCAAGGTCTATCTAGAGTTGAGATGACTGTTTCAGCAACCGCCGATAATGTCCGGCTATGTCATTGACCGGGAACTGGAATCAGTCGCTACTACCGGATCGGTCACCAGCAGCATCGTTACCCTAGCTCGCAATCAATCTCGCCCGTCATGCCATCGTTGCGTGGTTCGAGATCCTCGAGAACAGCCGTGAACAGGTCATGAAAATCGACGTCTGAAGCGTGCGCTCGCGCGACCCGCATTGCGCCCGTCGGCCCCGTCTGCACGTGCCCTTGGGAATGCAGCGAGAAGTTGGTCGCTTCCCACTGCGGCGTGACAGCTGATCAAGCCGCCTTCGTCACCCCGCCAGCAACGGCGTCCTCAGCCGCATCGACGACCGTGGGCAACGCGCCGGTGGCCTGTCTCAGCGGGGGCTGCGCCGTCGAACTTCGTGTCCTTAACCCCACCGAATACAGTGTGCAAGCCGTTCCCACTCTCCACGCACGGGTGGTTGCACGCCGACGCTGAGCGTCCGTAACTGAGCGAAAAACGGCTAACGCGTTGCCGGTGACCCACTCACCGGGTCTTGAAGACCTGGGGTTCTACAGCCCGCGAGCTGTCGGTCCCGGACTCTAGGCTGCGGGTCATCCACGGAGTGTCGAGTAGCGGCACAGATGCGGCGGACTAGCCTTCGCACTACACGCTGAGATGGACGGAGGTGCGGGACTCGTGACCAGCTCGGCCGCTGCCACCGTCGTGGCGCTGCTACGCGACATGCCGAATACGTTGAAGGTGGCCGACCTCGGCGAGTTACTCCTCGACAGCGGCTCTGCTGATCAGGTGTGGGATGAACACGTCGGCGCGACGCTGCTGGCTGTTCCGGGAACGGAGCCGGACCGCGACACCGCTGCCCGGGACATCGCCGGGTGGGACGCCGACGGTTGGCGAACTCTCACGGTCCTGGACCCGGAGTACCCCGACCGTGTCCGCGCCGCCCGGCGGCCGCCCGCGTTACTGATGGCGGCTGGAACTCTTGCCCCGGATGATTACTCCGTGGCGATCGTTGGCTCCCGGAAGGCCTCGACCGGCGGCCTGGACTTCGCGGCTGGTGTGGCCCAGGGTCTCGTCGACCACGAAGTCACCATCGTGTCGGGCCTCGCAGAGGGAATCGACACTGCGGCGATGACTGCTGCTATCGAACTGGGCGGCCGTGTCGTCGGTGTGATCGGCACCGGCCTCGACATCTCGTACCCGGCTGCAAACGCTGAGCTGCAGGCCACCGTCGTCGAACGGGGACTGGTACTTAGCCAGTTCCTCCCCGGATTCCGCGGTTCGAAGTGGGCATTCCCGGCGCGAAACCGGACGATGAGCGCCTACGTACAGGTGACGGTGATCGCCGAGGCCAGCGAGCAGTCCGGTACCAAACACCAGGCATTGGAAGCCGTAGCCCACGGTCGGCGGCTCGTGTTGCACCGCAGCGTCGCCGAGTGCACCACCTGGGGACGAACGCTCGCCGGTCGTCCCGACGTCTTCGTGGTGAGCACGGCCGGGGAGGCGATCGCGCAGCTGGAGCACATCGCCGCCGCGGAGCAGTCGGTGCGCACCCACCTCGCCCCCGTGGCGGCAGGCACCGCTTGGTGACCGACCAGCAGTCGGACGATGATCTGCGAAACGAGATCATCGTCGCGCTCAGCCGCGTCGCGTACTTCCCCAACATCGCCGGCCCGGGTCCAGGGATCTGCGGCGTCTGCCGCGGACCAGCTCCAGAATCGGGACTCTGCTCGACGTGCCTGACCACCCGCGAAACCCTCCTCGGCGCGACCTGCGATCACACGTTCTTCCTCGCCTACGCCGACGGCTGGAACCCCGACGGCTGGTCCCAGAGCGCACACACGATGCGTCAGTACAAAGAGTCGGCTCCGGCTCGGAGCGTCGAGGACTTGCAATGGCTGACATTCACCACGACCTGGATCCACGACGACTGCTTGCGCGCAGCTGAGGGCGGCGAGTGGGATGTCGCCGCTTTCGTGCCGTCCCGGACACCTCGAGCCGGCCCGCACCCCGTCGCCGGTATCGCGCGCAACGTCGCGCGCCTCTCCGCCGACGATCCCGCCAAGGGCGGGAAGTACCAGATCAAGCGCGTGCTCAT
>Ga0302326_10030954_pt1 | contig 10695 bp, 6 predicted proteins | sample Palsa_T0_3_FD_202264 | JGI IMG/M metagenome (GOLD analysis project Ga0302326, IMG submission 202264) | Peat permafrost microbial communities from Stordalen Mire near Abisko, Sweden - Palsa_T0_3 | ecosystem: Environmental > Terrestrial > Soil > Palsa > Peat permafrost | place: Sweden: Abisko...
TAGGTGTTCAGCATCGGCAGCGGCTTCCTGCCGGCGGGCGGGGCGGCGCGCTTGGCGCAGAGCGCGGTGGCGGGCTGGTAGAAGCAGTCGCCGAGCACCCCGGGGTGCAAGGTGACGGCCAGGTGGCTGAGCATGGTGCGCAGGCGCCTGGAGTCGGCGATGGCGCCGGGCAGGTCGGCGAGCTCGGCGTGGATGCGGGCGAACTCGGCGTTGATCTTGTGGTCGGCGCCGCCGCCGGAGGGGCCGCCGGCCAGCCAGTCGCGGTAGAGGTGCTCGGCGTAGTCCAGGCGGGCGACGGCTTGCTCGGCTTCGACTTCGGCGGCGAACCCGGAGGCTGAGGTGCCGGCGTAGCCTTCGAAGATGGCGACCTGGGCGTGCTTGTACTGCCGGGCGCCGGCCACGATCCCGAACGGCTGGTGAGCGATGTGCCAGGCCAGGGTCCGGCGGAACTGGGTGGTGGTCAGCTCCCAGGGCGCCTGGCTGTTGCCGTGGCCGGGGATGAACGCCTCGCCGCCGGGTGGTGTCAGCAGGTCATTGACGTGGGCGGCGAACCGGTTGAGGCGGGTGAGCATGTTGGCGTTCATCCCGTCCTTGCGGACGCCGGAGTAGCCGAACAGGCGGGTGGCGTCGTCGTTGACGGCGAGCAGCACGCCGACGGCCTGGTGGACGACGTCCAGGACGACCCATTCTTCGGCGTCCCCGGCCAGGGCGCGGTCCTTGAACACCCGGCCGCGGAGCTTGCAGCGGGTGCGCCCGTCCAGGCCGGGTTCGGTGAACGCGCAGTCGCGGGCGAGCTCGCGGACCTCGGTGTCGCGCATGCCGGACAGGTAGGCGATGAGGATCCAGCAGGCTGTCCGCAGGTGGAATGTCTCGGCGCGCAGCGAGGCGGTGTCCAGCCGGGGCCGCCACGGCTGCCCGGACCCGGGCCAGGGCGACATGGCGGTGTCCAGGCCGCCTTGCTCGTAGCCGAGCTCGTGGCCGGCGGCGACCAGCCGCGCCTGGTGATACCACAGCCCGCCGGGGACGCCGGCCAGCAGGCTGATCAGCGTCCGGTCGGGTGCCTGCACGATCCCGGCGGCTGTGACCGCGCCGGGTATCTTGCCGGCATGAGGCGCGGCGGGGATGCCCCGGCCGGCGCGTGCGCGTCCGGCGATGAACGCCTCCAGGCGGGCCCGCGCTTCGCCTGCCCGCAAGGTGACCCGGGCGCATGCTGCCCGGAGGTCGCTGATCTCGCGCTGCGCGGCGGCGAGGTCGCCGGCCGCGGTCTGCACGTAGAACAGGGCGGCCTGCAGCAGCGGCGACATCACCTCCTGCGGGATGCGGGGCGTGGTGTTCTCCCGCGGGATGCGCCGCCCGGCAATCTGGTTGGCGGGGCGGCCCGGCCAGGGGGTGAACCCGAGCCGGTCGGTGAGGAACGGCCCGTGCGCGGCGAGGTACTTCACCACGCCGGCCTTTCCCGCGGCGGTGTCGGGGCAGCGTTTCCAGCCGGCGAGGACCTCCTCCAGGTGCCGGGGGGTCACATCGGCGAGCCGGGCCGCCCCGGCGGCGGCCAGTTCCCGCAAGATGAGCCGGGCCTCGGCGAACTCGGAGTACAAGCTGGTGAGCTTCATCGGCCGGGCAGTGCCCGACAGCTGGTTGACGGCGATGCCGCGGTTGAGCCGCGAGTGCAGGTACTCCCGGATCGTGCGCGCGTGCACGGGATCGGCGATGGTGGTGAAGTCGATCCTGGTCATCTTGGCGGTGCGGGGCAAGAACCCGCTCACATCCCACACCTTGTCGGCGAACCGCGGCCCGTCGAGCTGATGCCCGGCGCGGATCGCGGCCGGCAGCACCAGGGCGCCGGCATCGACGCCGCGGGCCGGGACCGGGACAGGCAGGGCGGCGGTGCTGATGGTCACGTCAGGGACTCCAGGAGACGAGCGGGCAGCGAGACGATCCCGCCGGCATCGGTGCCGTCACGGCGGGCCGCGGCGTGCCGGTCCGGGCTGAATGCCGGGAAGATCCCGGCGGTCAGGCGGTGATGGGCCATGCCGTACCGGGCCTGCCATTGCGTGCCGTCCAGTTCCTCGCGCTGGTCCTCCAGGAACGCCGCGAAGGCGGTGAGGCTGGGCAGGTGCCGTTCAGTGAATACCGCGTTCGGGCATTCCAGGCATCCCCACGCCGCGACCGGGCACCCGTCGCCGGCCGTGCGCGCGAACGGCGATGCGTGGAAGCCGGCGCAGGAAGCAAGGAACACGTCCTGATCGCCGCTGGCCGCCGCCTGGTGCTGGGCCGGGGTCAGCGGCGGCGGGTCCTGACCGGGCACGCCGAGCGGCTCGCCGGCCCCGGTGGCGGTGACCGGGTCGGGCAGCGCCGCCTGCAGTGCCTGGCGCAGCCCGTCTTCGACGGCCTGATCGTGCAGGGCGTTGTGCGCGTCGATGTCGGCGTAGCGCGCGGCGGCGACGGCCTTGGTGTGGCCGGCCGCGAAGTCATCGAGAACCCCGCCGCTTTGCAGGTAGCGGCGGGACTTCACCGATTTGCGGATCCGCCGCAGGTCGAGCCGGACCTTGCCGCCGCCGTGGTCATCCAGCTGATCCAGCCCGTGCCTGCCGGCCCATGCGCGCAGCTGGAACGTGAGTTCATAGCCGGTGTCGAACCACGCCCGCAAGCCGTCATGGCCGGCGCCGATCCACAGCGCGTCGCTGCCGGCGGCCTGGCGGGCCGGCTCGGTCAGCCGGGCCGTCAGGCTGATCAGGCCGGCCGGGCTCGTGATCCCGCCGGCACGGACCCTCATCATCTTGGCGGTGCGGGTATGGGCGCGTTTCTTGGTATAGGCGAGCGAGACGAACCCGCTTGAGGACGGGCTGGACAGGCAGCCGGCCCGCAGGCCCTTGGCGCATTCGGGTTCCAGCCCGGTCAGGCAGATCAGGGCCACCAGCAGCGGAACGGCCTCTGCGGCCGTCAGGAACGCCTCGGCGCCGGCGGCGCGCCCGGCATTGATCCGTTCCCGGATCGTGCGGGCATCGGCGAGCGCCGCCTGCTGGATGGCTTCCAGCACCGGGACCGGGTAGGCGTTCAGCGGCCTGCCCCGGCGGGCGGGCAGGGACGTGCTATAGCTCAGGCGTGCCTGCACCGCCGTGGTCAGCACCCCGGGATCAGCCTGCTCGGCCAGCTTCAGCAGCCGGATCACCGTGGCCATGAACCGCTGGACCTGGCTGCCCGTGGTGCCGTAACGGCTGATGAGCCCGGTCTCGAAGTCTTCCAGCAGCGCCGCCGACACGTCCCCCAGCCCGGCCGCCCCGGCCTGCCCTGCTTCAAGACCGGCGGCCGCGAACCGGGCGAACGCCCGCAGGTGCCGGACCATCTGCCGGAAATCCGGGTCGCAGGTCCGCACCGTCCCGTGGTCACCGCTGATCGACGCCAGTGCCGCGGCCAGCGGCCGCACCAGCCGCGGGCAGGGCAGGTCCGACAGGTCCGCCGTCACCGCGGTCCCGCCGAAGGCGACGGTGAAAACGACCGGGCCGATCGCCGGCACCGGCTCCGGCGGCTCAACGGCGCCGCCCGCGGCATCGAAGCGCACCTTGCGCCCGCGGGTCATGCCCGCGGCTCCGCGGCAGGGCTCTCATCTCCGGTGAACGCGGCCGCCAGCGCCCCGGCCTGGGCATCCCACCGCGCCAGCGCCGAGGCGACGATCTCCTGCGCCTCATCCAGCACATCCAGGTAGGTATAGACGGTGGCCTCCTGGGCGTGGCCCAGCAGCAGCTGCAGCCGGCGCAGCGGATTACCCACCAGCAGCCGTTTCACCTGCGCGCTCGTGTGGGTCCGGGCCGGATCCTCGCCCAGTGCCGCGACCGTCTGCCGCAGCAGCAGCCCGAGCATGTGCACCGCGAAGGAATGACGCAAGGTATGCGGGGTCACCGACACGCCGATGCCGAACCGCTCACAGCGGGCATTCGCGCGGGCGAACACCGACTGCCAGGTCGCCGGCGCCACCGGCAGCCCGTCGGCCGACAGCCACAACCCCAGCGGCCCGGCCACCTCGCCCTCCGGCGTGACCAGCCGCAGCCGGCGGCGCGCGGCCGGATCGAGCCGGCCGTACGACACAGCGCCGCCGTCGGCCAGACTCACCCCCGTCCGGCCTGCCCGGGACGCCACCAGCGCCTGCCCGCCGAGCGCGTAGCCGCCGGCGGCGCTGATCCGGGCCACCAGCTCGCCCCGTTCGATCCGCACGTACCGGTCCAGCGCTCGCACCAGCCGCGGCGGCGCGAACACCGTCCGTGCCCGCGACCGCTTCGTCACCGCCGGGCCGAGATGGATCGCCCCCAGCCCCGACGCCGCGGCACGCTCACCCGGGACCTCCGGCGCCAGCAGGCACGACGCCTCGCCAAGCCGCATCCCGGTATAGATAAGCAAGTCCGCGAACAGGGCGTTGCGTTCGTCGTGCCGTCCCCGCCACGACCGGTCAACCTGCCCGCCCGGAAGACGGCCGCGCAACCCGACGTCCCGCCACAGCAGGTAATCCTCAAACGACACGAACCTCACCGGCCGCGGTCCCGGATCCGGCTCGGACTCGGCGTTGATGCGGACCTGCCGCATCCCCACCGGCGTGAACACGTTCCGGTCGGCGTACCGGAACGGCAGCCTGGAGATCAGGCCCTCATACAACGCCCAGGCAGCCCACTTATCCAGCGCCGCAATCGACCGGCGCCACGTCGGCACCGACACATGCGCCGGTCCCGGCGCATGCAGCCGCACCCGCTTATAGGCCCGCAGATCGGCGGCGTCGCACTCCCAGATCGACTTCCCTCCCCGCGACTCCGCCAGGAACCGGCAGAACACCACGATGTCCCGCGCGTAGGCCAAGACGCTGCTGGCCGCTCGCACCCCCCACCCGTCCAGTTCCCGGAAAAACCGGTTGAGCTTCAGGTCATAAGAACCGTCAGCGGCCAGCAGGAACGGCAGCCCCCCAGTCACTCCGGCCCGGCGCAGCACCGCAGTGCCATCAACGTCAGCGGCGGCGAGTCCCGTTCCGGCCGCACCCTCCGCAGCCGTCACGTGCAGATCGATGACCGTGCCCTCGCCCCTGCCGCCCGGCTGTGCGGCGCGCACGCCAGCATCCCCGTGATCCATCTGCCTTCCCCCCGAAGAGACAGTATGAAGCGATCAGATAACAGAGCGCCACATGCGACACGCTCAAGAGCCAAGATAACCGTTGAACTCGTATTCATGGACCTCGAGTCCCGCGGACACGGTGCGGAAGACCTTCCCGTCCGGGTCCTCGCCGCGTAGTGCCGTTCACCCGAGTTCATCCAGATAGGCACCCGCAGCCCGTCCAGGCCGCTCCCGTGATCCCAGTGAGAGTGGGTCACCAGCACGCCGAGTAGCCGGCTGCGGTCGTAGCCGCTGGCGTCGAGTTGCTCGCTCACGGTCCAAGAGCCGGGCCGGGGACCGCCCGGTGTTCCTCGACGCCGAGACCGCGCAGCAGCTGCGCGAGCACCGCAAGGTCCAGCTCGCTGCGCGGCTCCGGGCCGGCGAGGCGTGGCAGGATGATGACCTGATCTTCTGCCAGGCCGACGGGCGCCCGTGGAATCCCGATCACGTGTCCAAGCGGTTTAAGAAACAGGCCGCGGAGCAGGCGTGCCCGTCATCAAGCTGCACGAGGGCGGACGGCACACCGGCAACTCGCTGATGCGCGACGCCGGGGTCGACCAGGAGGTCCGCGTGCGCGAGGTCGGTCACGCCGGCAAGGACATCAACGACCGGTACACCCATATGCTGATCGAGCCGCACCTGGCCGCCGCCGAGCAGACGGCAGCGTTGGTCCGGCAGGCGGGGAAGACAGCACCATGACAACATGCGTACATTTTGCGTCCGTCTGGTACTGAAAGCCGACCCGGCGCAGCTCGCATTAGGAGAGTCTTTGCAGAACAGGGATGGGTGGGTGGGGCGGGTGGGGCTCGAACCCACGACCGGCGGATTATGAGTCCGCTGCTCTGACCGGCTGAGCTACCGCCCCGCACCGGTGCAGGCTACCAGTTTGCCGTGGCCAACGGCGCTCCGGAGGGCTGACCGGACGGTGATGCTGTGTGCGGTCCGAGGGAGGTTACCCGTCCTCACCTGCCGGGGGTGGCTCGGCGGGGTCTTCGGGCGGCTCGGCGGCTTGGGGTGGCTCGCCGGGGTCTTCGGGGTCGCGGGTCAGGGTCACCAGCAGGTCGTTGAGGTTGGCGACGAAGGTGGCGGGTTCCTCGATCCGCGCGCCTAGGGTGAGGACGGCCTGGTCGTACAGCAGATGGGCCCATTCGGCCAGGTTCGGATCGGCGGGCTCGCGGTTGAGGCGGCGCAGCAGCGGGTGTTGCGGGTTGATCTCCAGTACCGGCTGGCTGGGCAGGCCGGTGCCGGTGAGCCGGCGCGCCGGGTTGAGGTCGATGTCCTGCTCGTTGGCTACGATGCAGGCCGGTGAGGTGGTCAGGCGGCTGGTCACCCGCACGTCGTAGGCCTGGCCGACCAGGATGTCCTTCAGCTTGGCCACCAGGCCGGCGAACTCGGCGCTGGCCTGCTGCTTGGCCTCCGCTTCTGCTTCGTCCTCGAGGGGACCAAGGTCAGCGGTGCCTTGGGCGACGGACTGCAGCCGCTTGCCCTCGAAGTCACGCAGGCTGCCCACCAGCCAGTTGTCGATGTCCTCAGCCAGCAGCAAGACCTCGATGCCCTTTTTGGAGAACGTCTCCAGATGGGGGCTGGAGGTCGCGGCGGCCAGGCTGGGCGCCAGCAGGTAGTAGATCTTCTCCTGGCCCTCCTTCATCCGGCCTGTGTAGTCGCTGAGTGAGGTATCCGCCTGGTCGCCGGGCGACTTGGTGGAGGTGAAGCGCAGCAGCTTGGCGATCTCGTCGCGATTCGAGAAGTCCTCGGCCATGCCCTCCTTGAGCAGGGCGCCGAACTCCTTCCAGAAGGCGGCGTACTTATCCGGCTCGCTGGCGGCAAGCTCAGCGAGCAGCTTGAGTACCCTCTTGGTCGCATTGGCACGGATGCTGTCGACCACGCGGCTGCCCTGCAGCAGTTCCCGTGAGACGTTGAGGGGCAGGTCGCTTGAGTCGATCACGCCGCGGATGAACCGCAGGTACGGCGGCAGCAGCTGGCCGGCGTCCTCCAGGATGAAGACCCGCCTGATGTGCAGCTTGACGCCCCGGCCGGACTGCGGCATCCACAGGTCGTAGGGAGCCCGAGCCGGGATGAACAGCAGGAGCGTGTACTCGTAGGTGCCCTCGATCTTGGCGTGCAGCCAGGCCAGCGGGTCACCGAAATCTCCCGCGACGTGCCGGTAGAACTCCTGGTAGTCATGGTCCGTCAGCTCATTCTTGGGACGGACCCACAGCGCCGAGGCCTGGTTGACGGGCCTCTCCTCAGGCGCCTCCTCAGCCGCCTCATCCCCCCGACCCGCGGGCATCATGATGGGCAGGCTGATGTGGTCGGAGTACTTCCGGATGATCGAGCGCAGCCGGTAGTCGTTGAGCAGTTCGTCCTCGCCCTCGCGCAGCTTGAGGACGATCGTGGTGCCCCGGGAGGGCAGCTCGGCCGCCTCCAGCGTGTACTCGCCCTTCCCGTCGGACTCCCACCGGACGCCTTGATCGGCGGGCAGGCCGTACCGGCGGGTGGTCAGGCTCACCCGGTCCGCCACGATGAACGCGGAATAGAAGCCCACGCCGAACTGGCCGATGAGGGTCGCGTCCTTACGCTGATCACCGGTCAGGGAGCGCAGGAATTCGCGGGTGCCCGATTTGGCGATGGTCCCGATGTGCTCGATCACCTCCTGGCGGCTCATGCCGATCCCGTTGTCGGCGACGGTGATCGTGCCGGCGTCGGCGTCGAAGCTGACCCGGATCTGCAGCGGGCCCTCGTCGGTCGGGGTCTCGGAGCGGGACAGCATTTCCAGGCGCAGCCTGTCTATAGCGTCCGACGCGTTCGAGATCAGCTCGCGCAGGAAAATGTCCTTGTTGCTGTAGAGCGAGTGGACCACCAGATCCAGGATCTGGACCACTTCGGCCTGGAAACCGAAACGTTCCTGCTCCGCCTGGACGCTCCCGGGTGTCTCAGACATCGACCCAGCCTCGCTTCCTGGCGAACTCCAGCACGCCCTGCCGGACCTCGAGAATCTGCTGGCCGGTCAGCGCGGGCGCCGTATGCAAGAGTATTTCGGTGATCTCCTGGCTGAATTCGGCCCGCGACAGCACATCGCACATTTGCTCGTCCTCCGGCTGGGGAAGCGCCTGTGCCGACAGAGACGGCCGCCCGGCCGGACCCGTCGCCCCCGTCGCGGCTGAATCGTCATCGGCGAGACGAACGGCGAACGCCTTCCGGCCGCGATCGCCCGCCATTACCTGGAATTCGACTTTCATGCCCGGGATAAGCCCGCTCGGATCCCCATCGAATACCGAAGCGTGCAAGAAGACATCTTCGCCGCCATCATCGGCGGCGACGAATCCGTAACCGCGACCCTGATCGAACTGCAGCACCCTGCCCGTAGCCAATTGGGGCCTACCTCCTACCTGTACCGATCGCCACCCAGTAAAAATTACAGTAGAGCCCCCGGGAATTACACGCCCGGCAACTGCACGCTGATCACGGCGGAACGGCCGCCGTGCACGACGGCCAGCGCGTCCTTCAGCACGCCGGGCAGCTCACCGGGATCGGAGACGGTCGCGCCGTAGGCGCCGCCGGCCGCCCGGGCCACGCCAGGCAGGTCGGCCTCGGGCTCGAAGCTCACGTGGAAGTCGTCGGCCGCGGCCGCGGCGCCGTCCGGGTGGACCGCCAACGTGGAGAACTTCGGCGACGCCCAGCCGCGGTTGTCGTAGATAACGGTCAGCGCGGGGGTGCCATACCGCCGGGCGACCCACTGGGCCGAGGACGGCACGCCGAACAGGAACGAGCCGTCTCCGACCAGGCAAACCACGGTCCGTTCGGGAGCCGCGAGCTTAGCCCCGACGGCGCCGCCGCCGGCCCAGCCCAGGGAACCGCCGCCAGACCCGAGCAGCGACCCTGGCCGACTGGCCCTCAGGTGCTCGGCCACCACCTGGTAGTTGGTGATCGCCTCGGTCAGGACCAGCGCGTCGGTGCCGGCCAGCAGCTCGCGCACGCACGCGGTCAGGCACCTGGGCGTGATCACGCCGGCCTCGGGCTGCTCAAGAGCATCGAGCGCAGCCCGTCGGGCCGCACCGGCGGCGGCGATCACCATCCGCCGGGTCTCCACTTCACCCTCTTCGAAAAGGACATTATCCCGAACGAACCTGGTGATCTGCTCCACCGCCACCTTCGTGTCGGCCGCGGCGAGGCGCCGCACGGGTACGTGCCACATCGACATGCTGGCCTTGAGCGGATCGATGTCGACGGCGTAGATCGCGGCGTCGGGCGAGGGCCGGCTGGTGGCGTTAATCCACGGCACGTCGCTGTCCAGCACCAGGATCACGTCGGCCTCGGCCAGGAGCGGGTTCTGCGCGGAGGTGGTGAACTGGTAGCCGGCGTGCAGCGGGTGGTCGCCAGGGAAGTTGACGCAGAAGGCGGCCGACTCCAGCACCGGGATGGCCAGCAGCTCGGCCAGTTGTACAAGTGCGGGCACCGCATCGGGGTTGCGGCCTAGGTAGGACGTGACGATGAGCGGGTGACGGGCGCTGGCCAGCGCGGTGGCGATGTCGCGGATGGCCTCGTCGGTGACAGCCGCGGGGCCCACCGGCGGGTAGTCCGCGGGGTCGACGGCATAAGGCTCGACCGGCTCTTCCATCACCTCGCGCGGACCGACCAGAGAGACCGGGCCCGCTGGTTCGCTGCGGGCAATCTGCAGGGCCCGGTGAACGACTTGCTTGACGTTACGGCCGGTTCGTATCTCGTAGTCGTACTTGACGTACCCGCGCAGGATGCCGCGCTGGTCGGGCACGTCCTGGAGCCAGTGGATGAACTCGTTCCGCCCGGCGGGCAGCTCACCGGTGATCGTGACCGGCGCGGCGCCGGCGAAGATAAGCACCGGGACGCGACCGCGCATAACGTTGCTCACCGCCCCGCCCAGGTTCTGCGTGCCCGCGTCGACGTGCACGAAGACGGCCTGGGGCTGCCGGCTCACGCTCGCGTACGCGTGCGCGGCGGACAGCGCCACGGTCTCGTGCGGGCACACGATGAGCCGCGGGAAGCCAGCCTCGCGGCCCTCGGCGCTACCCTGCGCTAGCGCCTCGATCAGGCCCGGGTGGTCGCTGCCGAGGTTAGCGAAGATATACCTGACCCCGGCCTCGGCCAGAGCCTCGAGAAGCGCCGAGCTGGTCGTGTAGTGACCAGCGGACACCGATCAGAACCGTCCCGCGGTCTGCATAGACATGGCGTGCTCGACCAGCGTGACCAGTGTGGCCTTGGTCGACTCCCGGTTCCTCGCGTCACACGGGATCACCGGCACGTCCGGCGAGATAGCCAGTGCCTCGCTCACGTCCCGGGACCTGTGCGGGAACTGCCCGTGGAAGCCGTTGATCCCGATGACAAACGGGAGCCCGGACGCCTCGAAGTAGTCCACCGCGGGGAAGGAGTCCGCCAGCCGACGGGTGTCGACCAGCACGACCGCGCCGATCGCGCCCTGGATCAGGTCGTCCCACATGAACCAGAACCGGTGCTGGCCCGGCGTCCCGAACATGTAGAGCACGAGGTCCTTATCCAGGGTGATCCGGCCGAAGTCCATCGCCACCGTGG
>Ga0302326_10030957_pt1 | contig 10695 bp, 7 predicted proteins | sample Palsa_T0_3_FD_202264 | JGI IMG/M metagenome (GOLD analysis project Ga0302326, IMG submission 202264) | Peat permafrost microbial communities from Stordalen Mire near Abisko, Sweden - Palsa_T0_3 | ecosystem: Environmental > Terrestrial > Soil > Palsa > Peat permafrost | place: Sweden: Abisko...
AGCGGGGCATCGGTGTAACTCAAGTCCTGCTGGAGCTGGTTCACGGTCCCCCGCTGGTTTTGCGACTGCTGGAAGGTCTGGAACTGATTGTACTCGTCGGGACCGAGCGCGGTCTGAATCTTTGCGTCCACCTCGGCCTGCGCGCTCTTCACCATCTGGTTGAACTCGTCGGGATCCTGCATCGGATTGATGCCCTGCTGGGTGGCCGCGATCAGGACGTCGGTCGCGGTGTTTTGCCGCTCGAGCAGCAATTGCTGAAATTCCGCGAGCTGGGTCGGGGTCAATTTCGCGGTCTTGTAGAAGTCGGCGTTACGACGGTTGATGTTGGCGAGCTGCTGGATGTTCATCAGCCGCCGGATTTCCGGGTCGTCCAGCTTGGCGATGAAATTGCTGGCGTAGTCTCCCAGCGCCTGGGTGGCGGACGACTTCGCGGTGGCATCCTCGCCGCCGGCCGAGGCGCTCCGCGCATCGCGGACGGCCGCGAGACGGGCCTCCGCGGCCTGGGCGCGCTTCTCCGCGTCCCACGCGACCTTTTGCAAGCGGCTGCGTTCGTCCACTGTGAGCCCGAGGGACCGAAGGTCCGCCAGCGCCCGGTATTCGTACCAGGAGGATCCCAGCGCTCCGACGGCGACGAGGGTGACGACGCAAAGGGGCAGGTGCCGGGAAATATTCATCCTTCCTCCCTCAGGATCTCGAGGGGCGGAAGATTTGCAATGCCGCGGTCGGCAAAGACACCGGTGATGACGGCGACCGCAACCACCGAGAATGCGGCCACCGAGAGATCAAAGTAGCCGACCCACGCGGGCAGGTGCAGGAGATAACGCGCGATCAAGGCGTTGGCCAGCGTCGCCAGGCCTCCGCCCAGCACCGCGGACAGCGCGCCGAGGACGGCGTATTCGGTCAGCTGGATGCAGCGCAGTTGCGCCCGGCTGGCGCCAAGGACACGCAAAAGGACCGATTCCCGCGCCCTCTGGTGGCGGCCGGTGATGACCGAGGCGGCGAGGATCACCATTCCGGTAGCGATGGTGAAGAAGGCGATGAAATCGACCACGACGATCACCTTGGCGAGAACGCGCTGCACCGTATCGATCAGGAACGCGATATCGAAGACCCGTATGTTGCGATAGGCGCCGGCGGCGCGCTGAAGCGCCGCCGAGTCGGCCGGGGTGCGGGTTCGGATGAGGAGGAGGGTCTTCTTGGGAGCGGCGTCCACGGCTCCCAGGGGAAAGACCAGGGAGAAGGGCTGATTGAGATCGCGGAATCCCTCAATTTTGTGGATTCCCGCGATCCGGGTGTCGATCGGGACTCCTTCGACGTCCCATACGGCTTCGTCACCCAGATGAAGCGGCCCGCGGAACTGGCTGGTAAGCCAGCGCGCCACCGATATGGGTATGACCGGCGCGCCGGGCTGGACGTGGCCGGTGAATGATCCGGCCACGAGAGTTTCCGAGGGAAGCAGCGCGTCGCGGAATGTGGCCTGGACCTTTCCAGAGAAAAGGGCGCGGCCCACTTGGCCGGTTGGTCCCCCCATTTTCCCCTTCCAGGGCTTGCCGTTGACCGACTCGAGCGTGACATCGAGGATGGAAACGCGTTTCAGGATCGTGGCCCGCTGGGTCTTGATCGCGGCCAGGATCGGATCGAGGTCCGAATCCGCAATCTGCCCCAAGACGAGATTGGGTGTATTCTCCCCGGTCAATTCGCGCAGGAGCGTCGATCGGACCAGATAGACCGTCAGGACAATGAAGATCCCGAGTCCGAGCGAAAGGAGCAGCAGCGTGGTCCGGTTTCGGGGACGGTAAAGGTTGGCGAGCCCCTGGCGCACGGGGTAGGGCGCCCACTTGGGCATGCAGCGGCGCGCGGCCATCGAGACCAGCTGAGCGGCCCCGGCAAATACCGCAAATGCCACGGCGAGACCCAGCGTGTAGGCCAGGGCGCTGCCCCAGTGCCGCGTCTGAAGCCAGGCGAAGCCAAAGACGGCCGCCGCGATCATGGCCCAGACCGCAATCCGCAGCGGATCGCCAGCGAGTGCGTTGTCGGCATCGCCGCGAAGAGCGGAGAGCGGAGAGGTCCTCCGGATCCCGAGCAGGGGGAGAAGCGTGAAGACCATGCAGAGCCCAAAACCGGCGGCCATCCCGGCGGCCACCGGTTTCCAGGCGAAAGCGACCTGGAGATGAAAGGGAAGGAGGTCCTGCAGGAGGCCGGGAAGAACGAGCTGCAGGGCGACGCCCGCCAGCGCTCCCCCGATCGATCCGCAGATTCCGAGCGCCGCGGCCTGGCAAAGATAGATTCCCGTGGCCTCGGTCGCGGTCGCCCCGACGCAGCGCAGGATCGCCACGGTGCGCAGCCTTTCCTGGATATAGATGTGCAGGGTGCTTGCGACTCCGATGGCGCCGAGGAAGAGGGCGACAAAGACCACCATCGAAAAGAACCGGCTGCCGGCCCCGATGGCGTTCTCGACGGTCTTGGCCTGGCCGTCCGCCGTCGCGACGACGGGATAGAACGACAGGAACCGGCTCTTGATTTCCGCCGCGATCGCCTCCGTGTCGGCGCCGGCGGGCATCTGGAAATAAAGCCGGTAATTTCCGTGGACCGGTTTTTGCGCGGTGCCGGGCGCCTCCGGCAGGCTGCTCCAGGGAATATAGGCGCGCGTGGTCAGGTAGAGCGAAAATGAGGAGTCGCCGGGGCTTTCCCGGACGATGCCCGCCACGACGTAGCGGCCGGAGCCGATGGTGATCACGTCCCCGGCCTTGATATGGAGCCGCTGGGCCACGGTCGGGTCGAGGAGGACGACCCGCTCCCCGCGGCGCAGCCGGGCCACGCCGTCGGCCGGGTCGGTGGTGAATTCCCCGTAAAACGGGTACGGTCCGTCGATCGCGACCACCTGGATCGCCTGCGGGGTGGCAGAGCCCTGGAAGGTGAGCTTGTCGGGAAATATTTTCTCGCGCGCCTCGCGGGCCCCGGTGGCGTCCATGAAGCGCTGGAACTCCGGATTGGGCCAGTTGTCGAGGCCGACGCGGAGATCGGCGCCGAGCAGCCGCCTGGGCTGGTCGGCCACGGTCTGGCGGAGATTTGCGCCCAGCGAACCCACCGCCACCAAGGCGGCGATCCCCAGGACGATCGTGGACGAATACAGCAGCAGCCGGCGGCGCGATCTCCGGGAATCCCGCCACGCCATCCGAAGGATGAACTTCATGGTTGGTTGCCCGCCGCCGCGGTGTCCGAGGCGACCATCCCGCCTTTCAAGCGGATGATCCGCTGGCAGCGGCCGGCGAGTTCGAGGTCATGCGTGACGAGGACCAGGGTCGTTCCGCGCTCGAGGTTGACGGAAAAGATCAGGTCGATCATCGACCGCCCCGTGGCGTTGTCGAGGTTGCCCACCGGCTCGTCGCAAAAGAGGATTTTCGGGCGGTTCATGAACGCCCGGGCCAGCGCCACCCGCTGCTGCTCGCCGCCGGAAAGCTGGATCGGATAGTGATCGCGGCGCTCGCCCAGCCCGACCCGGACGAGGAGTTCGAGCGCGTCGGGGCCACGCTTGCGCTCGCCGCGCAGCTCGACGGGCACGAGGACGTTTTCGTACGCGGTGAGGGTCGGGATGAGCTGGTAGTTCTGGAAGACGAATCCCACATGCTGGTTGCGCACCCGCGCCCGGGCATCCTCGTCCAAGCCGTCGAGCGATTCGCCGGCGAGAAAGACACTCCCGGTCGTCGCCCGGTCGAGGCCCGCGCAAAGGCCTAGGAGGGTGGTCTTCCCGCTTCCGCTGGGGCCGACGATCGCGAGGGTCGCGCCGGCCTCCAAATCCAGGCTCACCCCGTTTAAAACCGTAAGTCGCCCGGCGGCCGTCGCATACGTTTTGGTCAGGCGATCGACCCGCAAAATTGAGGGTGGTGTGGGCATGGCGGACACCCTCGCCCAGGGGCGGCGGGCTTGACAACTTTTTACTTCGTTTGATAGGCTAACCAACTTACTAAAACTCACTTTACGAAAAAGTGGGCCCTGCGGCCCGCTTTTTTTTTCCACCCACAACTTTATGAGCAGCGAAATACTTTCAGTCCTTGAATACATGGAGAAGGAGAAGGGGATTCCGCGCACAGACATGATCGCGACGATCGCGAACGCCCTCAAGACGGCGGCTCAAAAAGGGGTCAATTCGGGCCAGGAACTGAAAATCGAGATCAACCCGAAGAACGGCCAGCTTCACGCCTGGGCCGTCCTCAAGGTCGTTGACTCCGTCAGCAATCCCCGGACGGAGATGCATATCGAGAAGGCCCAGGTGCTCAAACCCGGCGTCCAGCTCGGCGAAATGATCGACAAGGAGATCGACCCCTCCACCCTGGGCCGCATTGCCGCGCAGACGGCTCGCCAGGCCGTCATGCAGCGCCTGCGCCAGTTCGAAAAGGACCGCATTTACGACGATTTCAAGGACCAGGTCGGCAACATCGTCACCGGCACCGTGCGCCGCCGCGAGCGCACCGACATCTATGTGGACCTCGGCAAGGCCGAGGCCGTGATGCCGGCCAAGGAGCAGATGCCGGCCGAGGAGTTTCAGCCCGGCGACCGCATTCGCTCCCTCCTCCTGGAGATCGAGAACACCCCCCGGGGGCCGGAAATCATCCTCAGCCGCGCCAGCGCCCGGTTTGTCCGCCGGCTGTTCGAGCTTGAAGTCACCGAGATCGCGGACGGAACCGTGAAGATCGAGGCCTTTGCCCGGGAGCCCGGCTACCGCACCAAGATCGCCGTGACCAGCACCGACCCGAAGGTCGACCCGGTCGGCGCTTGCGTGGGCGCGCGCGGCGCGCGCGTCAAGACGATCGTCCGCGAGCTCGGTGGCGAGAAGATCGACATCATCAAATATTACCCGAATCCGCGCGATATGATCATCGAGGCGTTCAAGCCGGCCGTGCCGCGCGAGATCATCCTGGACGAGAAAAATCACCGCATCGTGCTCAAAGTCGCCACCGACGATCTGGCGATCGCGATCGGCCGCAAGGGCCAGAATGCGCGGCTCACCTCGCGCCTGGTGGGCTGGCGCCTCGACATTGAGGAATTCAAGGCGGCGGGCGACGATCCGCGCGGCAACGCCATTGCGCTGCTCGTCCGGACCTTCGAACTCGATGCGGCGATCGCCGGACGCCTCGTGGACATGGGCATCAACTCCCCGGCGGCCTTCGAGGGCGTCGCGGCCGAGGATTTGGTGGGTGGAGGCTTCACCGCCGAGGAGGCGAAGGCCATCATCGCAAGGATTACGCCTGCATGAGCATCCGCATCCACGAAATCGCCAAACGCTACAACATGGAGGGCAAGGACATGCTAGCCTTGCTCAAGGAGCGCGGCTACGTGGCGGCAGACACAAAATCGGTTTCCAGCACGGTCAGCAAAATTTACGTAGACGAGATCGAGAAGGAGTTGGGCCCCAAATTGGCGGCCGCCGCGGCCGCCGCTCCGGCCGTGGACAAGGCGCCGGCGCCAGCGCCGGTCGACGAGCCTGAGCCGGTGGCCAGCGCGCCTGTGGTCGTAAGTCGGTCGCCGGACGAAACCGCTCCCTCGAAAGTCCGGCTGCCCGCGGGTGTATTCGTAAAGACCGCGGACGATATCGCGCGGCAGCGCGAAGCCGCAAAAGCGGCGGCGGCCGCCCTCAATCCGGCGCCCGCCGGCCGCATCCTGCCGATGCCTCCGATGCCGTCGACTCCATTGAGCCCTCCGAGCCCTCCGAAGCAAAACCCGGTCGGAGTCACGGTGTCGAGTCCGGTGACGCCGGCAAATCCCTCCTCTCCTCGTCCACTGCCGATTCCACCGAAGCCTGGCGCAGGTGGAATCGCCGCGTCGAAGCCTGGCGAAGACGGGCTGCCGAAACCGGCCCTGTCCACCACCGCCGACGCGCCTTCTCCCGGACGCACTCCGGTCGCGCCGCCGCTTCCCCCGCGCCCGGCATCGCGCCCGCCCGCGATCCGGACCCTGGGCGACGCCGCCCCCCCGTCCACCGCCCCGACGGTCACGACGACCCCGGAAGGCGGCAAGATCATCCATTTCAAACCCCCGGTTATCGTCCGCGATTTCGCGACGGTGCTCGGGCTGCGGCCGTTCCAGCTCATCAAAGAGCTGATGGAGATGGGCGTCTTCGCGGCGCTCACGCAGTCGCTCGACGAGGCGGTCGCGAGCAAGATCGCCGAGAAGCACGGTTTCCTGCTCGAGGTCAGGCATCGCGGCGACGTTTCCGTCCAGCAGCAGGCGCAAAAAGAGCGGGAGACGAAGAAGCCCGCGGAGGACGAGGCCCGCCATCTCGTGCCGCGCCCGCCGGTGGTCTGCATCCTCGGGCACGTCGATCACGGCAAAACGTCGCTGCTGGACGCCATCCGGAAGGCCGACGTCGCGGCCGGCGAGGCTGGCGGCATCACCCAGCACATCGGGGCCTACCAGATCGAGTTCAACGGCAAGAAAATCACATTTTTGGATACACCCGGCCACGCGGCGTTCAACCAGATGCGCGCCCGGGGCGCGTCGGTCACCGACATCGCGGTGCTGGTGGTGGCCGCCGACGACGGCTTCATGCCGCAAACCGACGAGGCGTTGCAGCACGTGCAGAACGCCAAGGTCGCGCTGATCGTAGCCGTCAACAAGATGGACGTGAAAGGCGCGAACATCGAGCAGGTGAAGGGACAGATGCAGCAGCGGGGCATCCCCCCCGAGGATTGGGGCGGCGAAACCATCACCGTGCCGGTTTCCGCGGCCAAGGGGACGGGCCTCAACGAACTGCTCGAGATGATCCTGCTCCAGGCCGACGTGCTCGAACTGAAGGCGAACCCCAAGGCCGAGGCCGCCGGGGCCATCATCGAATCCCAGATGGAAGTCGGCCGCGGCCCGTTGGCGACCGTGATTGTCCAGCGCGGCACGCTCCGGGTGGGCGACGCCCTGGTCTGCGGGCCCAATTGGGCGAAGGTGCGCGCGATTTTCGACGACCAGGGCCGCCCGCTCAAGGAGGCGCCCCCGGGCACGCCGGCGCGCGTCATCGGCTGGACCGGCGCGCCGGACAGCGGCGCGACGTTCAAGGCGGTGAAGAATGCCCGCGAGGCGGAAAATCTCGCCGAGGAGGAGGCGCAGCGCCTCAAGAAGGAGGCGGGGGCGGCGGTGCCGGCCCAGGACGTCTCGGTCGAAAAGCTTTTCGCCAATATCGCGGCGACCCAGCAGCGGACGCTCAAGCTCATCATCAAGACCGACGTGTTCGGCTCGGCCGAGGCGGTGCGCAACGTCCTCGAGGGGATCAAGACGACCAAGGTCACCCTGGAAATCGTCTCGGCCGAGGTGGGGCTCGTGACGAAGAACGACGTGCTCATGGCCGCCGCCTCGGGCTCGGTCATCGTGGGATTCAGCACGAAGCTGGAAAACGGGGTGACGCCGCTCGCGAAGCACCATGGCGTGCGCATCGAGATGTACGGGATCATTTACGAGCTCGGGGACAAGGTGCGCGAAATGATGGCGGACCTGCTCGATCCGGACCTCAAGGAGGTGAAGCTCGGCGCCGCGGAAGTTCGCGCGACGTTTCCCCTGGCCAAGGGCTTTGTCGCGGGCTGCCTCGTCACCGAGGGGAAGATCACGCGCAATGCCGCCGCCCGCCTGCGCCGGGGGAAGGAAATCGTCCACGAAGGCAAGGTGGCGGCGCTCAAGCGCTTCAAGGACGACGCCAACGAGGTGCGCGCCGGCCTGGAATGCGGCATCAAGCTCGGCGACTTCAACGGCTATCAGGTGGGCGACGTGATTGAGTGCTTTGAGATCCAGAAGGTCAGGGCTTCCCTATAAAAGCGGAAGGCGGAAAGCGGAAAGCGAAAACCCATGTCCACCCGCACCGTCCGCGTGAACGAGCTTGTGCAGCGCGAAATCAGCGAGATCCTGCGCCGGCACTATCAGAGCGAGGCGGTGACGCTGACGGTCACCGAGGTGCGCGTGTCGCCCGACCTGAGGGACGCCCGGGTGTTCGTTTCCGTCGTCGGCGACGGCGAAGCCGCCGCGGAAAAGCTGCGCTGGCTGCGCCGCCAGGCACGGGCCATCCGCGCCGAGGTCGGGCGGCGCATCACGCTCAAGTTCCTGCCGAAATTCGAATACGTCCTCGATACGTCGTCCGACCGCGGCACGCGCGTGATGCGCCTGCTCGACGAGCTGCCCAAGCCCTGAGTCATGGGAAAATTTTATCCGGAATTTGCGGCCGAGTTTGACCGCCTGCTCGCGATGATCGCCGGAAGGAAGGTCGCCGTGGTGGGCCACGCCCGGCCCGACGGCGATTGCATCGGCTCGCAGGTCGGACTCGCGCGCGTGCTGCGGGCGGCCGGGCACGACGTGGTTTGCGTGAATGCGGACGCCGTGCCCCGGCGCCTGGAGTTTCTTGCCGCGGGCGTCACCTTTGTGCGCACCGACGACGTGCTGGGCGGGACGGAGGAGCTGGCGGCGATCTTCGTGGACTGCGCCGATCATGCCCGCGCCGGGGAGCGCCTCCAGGCGCGGTTTCCCTCGCCGGTGGGCAATATCGACCACCATCTTTCCAATCCCGGGTATGCGGCGGTCAATCTCGTGGACAGCGCTTCGGCGGCGGCCTGCGAGATTCTCGCCGGCGTGATGCTCGACCGCGGACTGGCCGTGGATGCCCTCGCGGCCCAGGCGCTTTACGCCGGCATCCTCACCGACACCGGGCAGTTTCGATTCAATTCGACGTCGCGCCGCTGTTTCGTCCTGGCCGGTGAAATGGTCGCCCGGGGCGCCGAGCCGGCCCAGGTGGGCCTGGAGCTCTACGAAAGCGAGTCGATGGGCAAGCTGCAGTTGCTCCAGAGGTTCCTGGCCTCGCTTCGAATCGAGTGCCATGGCCGGGTCTGCGTCGGCACGCTGTCCGAAGGGGTATTCTCGGCCACCGGCTCGACCCAGGAGGACACGGAAGGGATGGTGGATTACGCGCGTTCCATTCACGGCGTCGATATTGCCGCGCTGGTCGAACGGCGGGATGACGGCACGGTCAAGGCGAGCCTGCGCGCGAAGGATCCCGTGTACCGGGTGGATCTCGTCGCCGCGCAGTTCGGCGGCGGCGGCCATGCCTGCGCCGCCGGCCTGAACGTGAAGCAAGCCCCCGCGGACTTCCAGGGCCGCCTCCTCGCCGCCATCGCCGCGCGCCTGGCGGAAGTGGACGCCGGGAAACCGGCGCCCTGATATCCGCCTCTCATGATCGCACCGCTGAAAGAACTCGATGGCGTCCTCCTCGTGGACAAGCCGACCGACCACACGTCCCATGACGTCGTGGCGCGCCTGCGCGGAAAACTGCGGATGAAGCGCATCGGGCATGCGGGAACCCTCGATCCGATGGCCACCGGCCTTCTCATCATGCTGGTCGGGAAGGCGACCAAGCTCTCCCAATATCTCATCGGGATCGACAAGGAGTACGAAGGCAGCCTGGAGCTGGGCAAGACGACCAATTCCCAGGACGCCGACGGCGAGGTGATGGAAACGCGGCCCGTGCCGCCATTGACGGAAGCCGACGTGCGCGCCGCCATCCAGGGGTTTCTCGGCGACCAATACCAGATGCCGCCGATGTTTTCCGCGATCAAGATCGACGGCGTGCCGCTTTACAAAACGGCGCGCAAGGGCGGGGAGGTGGTGCGGGAGCCCCGCTTCATCCGCGTGATGAGCTGGGAACTCACGGGATTCGCGCTGCCCCGGATCGATTTCCGGGTGCGTTGCAGCAAGGGGACCTATGTGCGGACCCTGGCGCACGACCTGGGGCAGAAACTCGGCTGCGGCGCCCATCTCGCCTCACTGCGCCGCACGGGAGCGGGTTCGTTTCGGGTGTCCGACGCGCTCACGCTCGATCAGATCGAGGCTCTCACGATTCCCGAGATCGAGCGCCGGCTGATCCCGGCGCACGTCGCCGCTCCGCTGAATGCAGTTCAAGGCTAAAGAATTTCCCTCCGTTGAATCCGCCCAATTGCCGGCGCTGCCGCTGCATCTCGCGGTCGGAATGTTTGACGGCGTTCATCTCGGCCACCGCGCGGTGATCGAGGCCGCGGTGCATTCGGCGCGACGGAGCGGGGGACTGGCTGCGGTGCTGACATTTCATCCCCATCCGAGCGCGTTGTTTCGCCCCGACAATCCGACCCGGCTGATTCTCCCGGCCCCGGCGAAGGCGCGGCTCCTGTTCGGCCTCGGGGTCGACGCGGTCATCGCCCAGCCGTTCACACCCGAGTTCGCGCGCATTCCGTCGGAGGCCTTCCTGCCGTGGCTCAAGCAGCGGCTGACGAATCTGGCGGCGGTGTATGTGGGACAGAACTTTCGCTTCGGGGCGGGCCGGCGCGGCGACGTGGCTCTGCTGGTCGCCGGCGGGCCGCCGCTGGGCCTGTCCGTTTTCAGCGCCCCGCCCGTCAGCTACGACGGCCAGCCCATCAGCAGCACGCGCATTCGCGGGCTGTTGGAGTCCGGCGACGTCGCCGCCGCGAATGCCCTGCTGGGCTACACCTATTTTGCCGAGGGCCGGGTCGTGCCCGGCCGGCGTCTGGGGCGCACGCTCGGCTTTCCGACTCTCAACCTGCCCTGGTCCCCCGAGCTGCGCCCCCGTTTTGGCGTCTACGCCGTCCGAGTTTCCTCTTCAACCAGCCCCGCCGTATCCGGCGTCGCCAACTACGGAGTCCGTCCGACAGTCGAGCGTACCTCGGACCCGTTGCTCGAGTC
>Ga0302326_10030958_pt1 | contig 10695 bp, 9 predicted proteins | sample Palsa_T0_3_FD_202264 | JGI IMG/M metagenome (GOLD analysis project Ga0302326, IMG submission 202264) | Peat permafrost microbial communities from Stordalen Mire near Abisko, Sweden - Palsa_T0_3 | ecosystem: Environmental > Terrestrial > Soil > Palsa > Peat permafrost | place: Sweden: Abisko...
GGACGTGATCGGCAGGGTGATCGAGTCCGACCCCCCGGGCGCCTCCATCAGCGAGTGCGAGGACAGCACGTAGGCCAGGAAGTACAGCATGACGTAGTTGAGCATGATCGTGACGATCACCTCGTGCGCCCCGGTGCGCGCCTTGATCTCGCCCGCCAGCCAGCCGAGCGCGGCGCCGCCGACGAACGCGCCGATGACGCAGACGACCACGTGCACGAAGAACGGCATGTTGTAGGCGTAGCCCAGCCACGCGGCCATGATGGCGCCGCCGATGAACTGGCTCTGCCCGCCGATGTTGAACAGGCCGGCCTGATACGGCAGCGCGACCGCGAGCCCGGTCAGTATCAGCGGCGTGGCCTGCACCGCGGTCTCCGACAGGGGGTTGAACACGGCCGACAGGAACCCGTCGTGGACGGCGGTGGCCAGCGAGGCCTGCTGAAAGAGCGCCGAGACCGTGTGCGGGTTGATGATCGACCCTTCGAACAGCGCCCAGTAGGTGCCGAACGCGGCGTCCCAGGCCTGGCCGATCGCGTTTCCCGGCGAGGAGAAGAAGTGACCCCACGCGTTGAGCACGGTGGTGTTGGTGAACGCGGTCAGCAGTCCGCCGATGATGGTGGCGGACACCAGCGCCAGGAAGATGACCGTGAGGGTGTTTTCCTGGATCGCCCGGCGGAGGTTGTCACCGAACGAGCGGCCGCTGCTGTCCTGCCCGTCCTGCTCCGCTGCGGGCGGTGGCGTCGCCGAGGGCTCAGCCGCCGGAGGCGGGGTGGTCATGAATCCTCCTCCGGGGCGGCGGCCTCCGGCGCGTCCGCGAGGGCGGTGGTTTCCGGCGCGCCCGCTGAGGCGGCGGCCTCCGGCGAGGGCGTGGCCGCCGCGCCGCCGGGTGCCGCGCTGCTCGGTGCCGCGCTGCCGTCGGCGTCCGGCAGGGGGCCGAGGGCGAGGGCGTGGCCGCCGTCAGCGCCGCCGGCCATCAGCCGCCCGAGCTCGGCCGTCGGCACGTCCGGGTCGCGGAAGCCGGTGATCTTGCCCTCGTACATGACCGCGATCCGGTCGGCCAGCGCGTAGATCTCGTCGAGCTCGGACGAGACGATGATGACGGCGACGCCGTGGTCGCGCTGCTCGACGATCCGGCGGTGCACGAACTCGATGGACCCGACGTCGAGGCCCCGGGTTGGCTGGCTCGCGATCAGCACCTTGTGCTCGCGCCCGACCTCCCTGGCCAGGATGACCTTCTGCTGGTTGCCGCCCGAGAGCGTGCCCGCGGGGGTGGCGGGAGACCCGGTGCGGACGTCGAACTCCTCGATCAGCGCGGTCGCGTTGGCGCGGATCGCGGGGAGATTCAGGTTGACGCCGGAGGCGAACGGCGGCCGGTTGTACGTGTCAAGAATGAGGTTCTCAGCGACCGAGAACGAACTGACGAGCCCGTCCTCCTTGCGATCTTCGGGAACGTAGGCGACGCCGGCCCGCAGCCGGGCCCGCGGGGACGCGCGCGTGAGGTCGCGGCCGTTCAGCGTGACCGACCCGGCCGCCGTGGGCCGCAGGCCCATCAGCGCCTCGCACAGCTCGGTCTGGCCGTTGCCCTGGACGCCCGCGATCCCCAGGATCTCCCCCGCCCGGACCTGGAAGGACAGCTCGTTCACGGGCAGGCCGTGCTCGTCGGCCACGGTCAGGCCGGCCACGTCGAGCACGACGTCGCCCGGCTCGGCCGGCCCCTTGCTCACCCGCAGCTGCACGTCCCGGCCGACCATCAGCGTGGCCAGGTCGTCCTCGGTCGCGGGCGGCGTGCGCTGGCCGACGACCTTGCCCCGGCGGAGCACGGTGATGGTGTCGGCGATCGCCTGCACCTCCCTGAGCTTGTGGGAGATGAAGATGATGGAGGTGCCGCCGTCCTGCAGCTGGCGGATGATGCGGAACAGCTCGTCGGTCTCGGCCGGGGTGAGGACCGCCGTGGGCTCGTCAAGTATCAGCACGTTCGCCTGCCTGACCAGCGCCTTCACGATCTCGACCCGCTGCTGGAGGCCGACCGGCAGCTCGTCGACGAGCGCGTCGGGGTCAACGTCGAGGCCGTAGCGGTGCGAGAGGTCGGCGACGTCACGGCGCGTCTTGCGCCGGTCGAGGAGGCCGGCCGGGCCGACCTCCTCGATGCCGAGCGTGACGTTCTCCGCCACCGTGAACACCGGCACCAGCATGAAGTGCTGATGCACCATGCCGATGCCGGCCGCGATCGCGTCCCGCGGCGAGCCGAACTTGGCCGGCTTGCCGTCGATGAGAATCTCGCCCTCGTCGGGCTGGGTCAGCCCGTAGAGGACGTTCATGAGCGTGGTCTTCCCTGCCCCGTTCTCGCCGAGCAGGGCGTGGACCTGCCCAGGGGCGACCGAAAGGCTGATCCCGTCGTTGGCTACGAGGGGGCCGTACCTCTTGGTGATGCCCCTGAGCTCAAGTTCCACGTATCTTCGACCGCGCTTAGACCGGGCTCTTGGTCGGCGTCTGGATGCTTCCGCTCTCGATGCCGGCCTCAACCGTCTTCAGCTCGGTCTGCAGCGCGGCCGGGACCGTGCCGGAGAAGTCGTGGAACGGCGAGAGCACGGCGCCGCCGTTGGCCAGCGTGCCGATGTAGGTACCGCCCTTGAACGAGCCGGACGCCGCCGCCGTCACCGCGCCCTTCACCGCCGCCTGAATGCCCTTGGTGACGCTGCTGATGAAGTACTTGCAGTACTGCGCGGCGCTGACGCAGCCGTCGGTGTCGACCCAGAGCATGTTGACGTGACCGCCGGAGCTGTCCGCGTCCTGGACCGCCTTGGCCGCGCCCAGGCCCACGTTGCCCGCCACCGGGAAGATGACGTCCGCGCCCTCGCTGATGAACGTCTGGGTGACCGTCTCGCCCTTGGTCTGGTTGGTGAAGTCGCCGGTGAACTCGCCCTTCTGGGTCTGCTCATTCCAGCCGAGCACCTGGACGCTGGTGTGGTGCTGCTTGTTGTAGTACTGCACGCCGTCCCAGTAGCCGTCCATGTAGATCGTGACGGTGCCGAAGTCCTCGCCGCCGAACGTGGCCACCTTGCCGGTCTTGGTCATGCCCGCGGCCAGGTAACCGCCGAGGAAGCCGTCCTGCACGGTGTTGAACGTCAGCTGGTCGATGTTGCTTTCCTTGGCGCCGGTCAGGCACTCCGAGGCGTACGAGCAGTCGACGATCGCGAAGTCCTGGCTCGGGTTGGCCTTGGCCGCAGCCTCGGTCGCGTCGGCCATCAGGAAGCCGACGGTGACGATGATCCCGCACTTCTGGGCGAGGAACGTGTTGATGTTCGGCACGTAGTCGCTCTGCGTGGTGGACTGCAGGTACTTCACGGTGATGTTGGGGTTGGCGGTGGCGGCCTCCTGCATGCCCTGCCACGCCGACTGGTTGAACGACTTGTCGTTGATGCCGCCGGTGTCGGTGACCATGCACCCGAGGAACTTGCTCGAGGTCGAGGCGCCGGCGGTGCTCGACGTGGCCGCCGAAGCCGCGGGCGAACTCGATGTGCTCGCGCTCGTGCTCGATGAAGCGCTTGACGAACTGCTGCCGCAAGCGGCCAGCAGCAAGCATGTACTCGCCGCCGCAGCCGCCGTGTACAACGCGGTGTGTTTCACCGTCTCCTCCAGAGGGCCAGGGTTGCCGGAGATAGGCACAACGGAGCTATCCCCCCCGCACAGACTGCCCGGAGATTATTTCGTCAGCGTGTCGGGCGGTAGAGGGCGGACCGGACTGCGACCTCCTCGTTGCCAAATCGCGATCAGGCGTCAGCCTGCACGGGATGTCTGGCTACAAATCGGGCTGCGGACCTTAGATTTTTCTGTGGTTTCGCACAGAAGCGGTCATTTGGGGGCGAAGTGGGGTGCCCGCGGGACCGGGGTTGCCCGGGCGGCGAACTTGGCCCACTGTTGGTTAGATGCAAATCGATTGGCCGGTGCTTCGCGCCGCCGCTGCCGACGTGGCCGGGCGCGCCTACGCGCCCTACTCGCGACTGCGCGTCGGCGCGGCCGGGCTGACCGGCGACGGGCTCGTCGTGACCGGGTGCAACGTCGAGAACGCGTCCTTCGGCCTCACCCTGTGCGCCGAGTGCGGGCTGGTGTCCGCCCTGCACGCAACCCCGTCGGCCGCGCCCGGCGACGCTCCGCCGGTCCTGGTCGCGGTCGCGGTCGTCGCCGGGGACGGCGCGGCGCTGCTGCCGTGCGGGCGCTGCCGCCAGCTTCTGCTCGAGGCCGGCGGGCCTGCGCTGCTGGTCGACACCGCCGACGGGCCGGTGCCGCTGTCCGAACTGCTCCCGGCCGCCTTCGGCGGCGCGGACCTGTCGGCCCGCCGGGAACCGGGCGCGGCAGCCCCGTCGTAGCCGGCCGCCTTGCCGCAGGCCCGGCGGGGTATCCCCGTCTTAACCGCCAGCCCAGGGGAGCGAAATGCCGGACGCCGTCTCACTGATCCACGCCAAGCGCGATAACGTCCGGCCGCTGGCCGACGCCGAGATCGGCTGGCTCTTCGCCGCCTACGCCAGCAGGGAGGTGGCCGACGAGCAGATGGCGGCGCTGCTGATGGCGATCTACTTCAACGGGCTCGACGGGGCCGAGCTCAGGGCCTGGACCGGGGAGATGATCGCCTCGGGCGAGCGGCTGAACCTCACCGGCGGCAGGCCCTCGGTCGACAAGCACTCCACCGGCGGCGTCGGCGACAAGGTGTCGCTGGTGCTGGCGCCGCTGGTGGCGAGCTGCGGCGCGGCGGTGCCGATGATCTCCGGGCGCGGCCTCGGGCACACCGGCGGCACCCTGGACAAGCTCGAGTCGATCCCCGGCTGGCGCGCGAGCCTGAGCAACGAGGAGCTGACGGCCGCGCTGGCCAGCGTCGGCGCGGTCATCGCGGCGGCCGGCGGCGGCCTCGCGCCGGCCGACCGGAGGCTCTACGCGCTGCGCGACGTGACCGGAACGGTCGAGTCGATCCCGCTGATCGCCAGCTCGATCATGTCGAAGAAGATCGCGGAGGGGACCAGCGCCCTGGTGCTTGACGTCAAGACCGGGTCCGGCGCCTTCATGCAGGATCAGCGGCAGGCGCTGGAGCTCGCCCGCACGATGGTCGCCCTCGGCGCGGATCACGGGGTGCGCACCCGGGCGCTCATCACCCGCATGGACACCCCGCTCGGCCGGGCCGTGGGCAACGCCCTCGAGGTCGCCGAGGCCGTCGCGGCGCTATCCGGCGAAGGCCCGGAGGACCTGATGGAGGTCACCTTCGCGCTCGCCCGGTCGATGCTGGAACTCGTCGGCATCGACGCCGACCCGGAGCAGGCGATAGCGAGCGGGCGCGCCCTTGACACCTTCAAGGCGATGATCAAGATCCAGGGAGGCGACCCGGACACCCCGCTCCCCCAGGCCGCGCACCGGCAGGGCGCGCTGCCGGCCGATGCCTCCGGCTGGGTCACCCGGCTGGACGCGCGCGCGGTCGGCGTCGCGGCGTGGCGGCTGGGGGCGGGCCGGGCGCGCAAGGAGGATGATGTGAGCCGCACCGCGGGCGTCCGCTGCCTGGCCAAGCCGGGTGACTATGTCCGCCGGGGCGAGTACGTTCTTGAGCTGCACGCCGATGACCCGGCCCGCTTCGGCCCGGCCCTCGAGGCGGTCGACGGCGCGCTGGCAATCGGCGGCGAGCCACCGCCGCGTGCGTCTCTTATCGTCGATCAGGTTGGAGCGTGAGCCCGTTGAGTCCGACACTTGACCAGATCCGCGCGGTGCCGAAGGTGCTGCTGCACGACCACCTGGACGGCGGCCTCCGCCCGTCGACCGTGGTCGAGCTGGCCGAGGAGACGGGCTACCGGGACCTCCCCACCCGCGACCCGGACGAGCTGACGAAGATCCTCACCGCGGGCGCGCACCGCGGTCACCTCAACCTGTACCTGGACGCGTTCCGGCACACGGTCGGCGTGATGCAGACGACCGGCGCCCTGCACCGGGTCGCGCGGGAGTGCGCCGAGGACCTGGCGGCCGACGGTGTCGTCTACGCCGAGGTCCGCTTCGCCCCCGAGCTGCACACCGAGCGCGGCCTCACCCTGGACGAGGTGGTCCACGCCGTCCTGGCCGGCTTCGCCGAGGGCAGCAGGAACCGCCCGATCAAGGTGTACGCGCTGCTCACGGCGATGCGCACGGCGGCCAGGTCGCTGGAGATCGCCGAGCTGGCGGTCAGGCACCGCGAGAACGGGGTGGTCGGGTTCGACATCGCGGGCGCGGAGGCGGGCTGGCCGCCGAGCCGCCACCTGGACGCGTTCCAGTACATCCACCGGGAGAACTTCCACATCACGATCCACGCGGGCGAGGGATTCGGGCTGCCGTCGATCTGGGAGGCGGTGCAGTACTGCGGCACCGAGCGGCTGGGCCACGGGGTGCGGATCGTCGAGGACATCGAGATCTCCCCCGGCGGCGAGGTGACGCTGGGGCGGCTGGCGGCCTATATCCGCGACCTTCGCATCCCGCTGGAGATGTGCCCTTCCTCCAACGTGCAGACCGGCGCGGTCGCCTCGATCGAGCGGCACCCACTGCGGCTGCTGCGCCAGCTGCAGTTCCGGGTGACGATGAACACCGACAACCGGCTGATGAGCCAGGTCACGCTCAGCTCGGAATTCGAGCTCGCGGTCAGGGAGTTCGGCTACGGCTGGTCGGACATCGAGTGGCTGACGATCAACGCGATGAAGAGCGCGTTCGCCCCCTTCGACGAGCGCCTGCTGCTGATCAACACGGTCATCAAGCCCGGCTTCGCCACCGCCCGCGCGATGAGCAACGCCCTCGTCCCCCCGCACCTGCTCTAACCAGGAGCAGGGGGGTAGGGCCTGGGGACCAGGGGCGAGGGATCGGGGGCGGGCACCAGGGGCCGGGCCTAGAACGCGACGGTCCAGTAATCCGTCGGGGACACGCTCTTCGGCAGCTTGAGCAGGCGGACGCGCCCGTCGGTGATCACGCCGAGCTGGCCGGTCTGCTTGCCGCCTTCGTTGCCTAGGTCGATCTCCGTCGCGCCGATGATCTCGGTGGCCGAGGCGTTCTGCCTGGCCTCGGGGCCGGCCGGGAGCGTTTCCGTGGGTGGTTGCACTCCTCTAAAGATGCTGAGCCCGCCGGAAGGTTGCCCCGTTCACCGGCAAGAATTTTCCTGCAGGCAGTGACGAGGGCCGCCTAAGGGCGGATCGTTGTGCGCACGCGGGTGCGGACAATGATGCGCCATCATCGTTGCGGCGGATCAGCCGGCGCCGGAACGCTCGGCCGGACTTACCGGACCCGGGAGTTGAGACGCGAAGCCACGGGACCGTTAAGGATGAGGGGTTGATCTTTATTTCTTGATCGACGTCTTGATCAGCGGGAGGGCGGCTTCTGACCATTTGGCGACGGCGGTGTCGACGTCGGCCAGTTCGGGCTCGGTCACGTAGAGGCCGCGGGCGGGGACGGTCGCGCCCAGTTCGACCAGGACGGGGCGGAGGTGGACCTCGACCGCGAGCAGGTGACCGGGCCAGCCGCCGGTCATCACCGGGACCGCGGTGACGCCGGCCAGGCCGTTGTTCGGGTAGCGGTCGAGGAAGACCTTGAGCAGGCCGGTGTAGGTGGCCTTGTAGGTGGGCGAGGCGAAGATGGCGATGTCGGCCGCCGCGACCTCGGCCGACAGCCTGGTCAGCTCGGGGTCCGCCCAGTCGAACAGCCGCGGGGCGTAGTTGGCCAGGTCGATGACTACCCGGTCGGCGCTCTCGCCGGTCTCCTTGGCCAGCAGGTCGGACACGGCCACGGCGACGGAGTGGGTGCGGGAGCTCGGCTTGGGGTTGCCGGTGATGACGGCGATCGTGGTCATGATGCGGCGGTCCTCTGGTTGCTGGCGGTGTGCGTGGGCGCGAACGGGGTGACGGTCTGCGGTGCCTCGCGCGGCGGGGCCGGGTGGCGCCAGCGGCCGCGCCGTTCGAGGATGGGCAGCACGCCCTCGCCGAACCAGTACGACTCCTCCAGGTGCGGGTAGCCGGAGAGGATGAACTCGGTGATGCCCAGGTTCGCGTACTCCTCGATCAGGTTCGCGACCTCCTCGTGGCTGCCGACCAGCGACGTGCCGGCCCCGCCCCGGACCAGGCCGACGCCGGCCCAGAGGTTCGGGTGGATCTCGAGGTCGCGCAGGCCGCGGCGGTCGCCGCTGTCGTGCAGCGCGCGCATCCGCCGCTGGCCTTCCGATTCGCTGGTGGCCAGGCCCGACTGGACCTTGGCGATCATGTCGTCGGTGACGCGCTCCATGAGGTAGCCGGCCTGCCGCCACGCCTCCTCGGAGGTGTCCCTGGAGATGGTGTGCAGGCGGATGCCGAGGCGGAGCTTGCGGTCGTGCTCGGCCGCCTGGGCTTCGATCCAGCGCAGCTTGTCGTTGACCGCGCTGGGCGGCTCGCCCCAGGTGAGGTAGACGTCGGAGTACCGCGCGGCGACCGGGCCGGCCGCGGCCGAGGAGCCGCCGAAGTAGATGTCGGGGACCGGGTCGGGCAGCCGGGACAGGCGCGCCCCCTCCACGTGCAGGTGCCTGCCCTGCTTGGTGACCGTCTCGCCCTGCCAGAGCCGGGTCACGATGTCGAGGAACTCAGCCGTTCGCTGGTAGCGCTGGTCCTTGTCGAGGAAGTCGCCGTAGGCGCGCTGCTCGGCCGACTCGCCGCCGGTGACGACGTTCAGCAGCAGGCGGCCCTGCGACTGGCGCTGGAAGGTGGCGGCCATCTGCGCCGACAGGGTGGGGCTGATCTGGCCGGGGCGGAACGCGACCAGGAACTTCAGCCGCTCGGTCACCTCGGTGAGCATGGCGCAGGTCAGCCAGGCGTCTTCGCACCAGGCGCCGGTCGGGGTGAGCGCGCCCTCGAAGCCGAGCTGCTCCGCGCTGCGGGCGATCTGGCCCAGGTACTTGACCGACGGCGGCCGGATCGCGCCGGCCGCGCCGACCGCCACGCCGTGACCGCCGCCGACGATGTCGCGGCCGTCGCCGTTGGTGGGCAGGAACCAGTGGAACCGCAGGGACATGAGTCGCTCGCGCCTCTCTCTGATAATCCTACTTTTCTGATGGCTTTAATATACATGAGTCGTCCGGACCTGACGATCTTCGCAAGCCAGGTAACGCAAGCGTATCGTCGCGATCATGAGGGTGCGGGATATGCGCAAGCTGGTCCAGCTGCAGATGGTTCCGCTGGACGCCAAGACACGGCGCCTCGGCGCCTGCTACGACATCTCCGACCTGCGGCGGGCGGCCAAGCGGCGGATCCCGCGACCGGTGTTCGACTACGTGGACGGAGCCGCCGACGAGGAGATCTCGGTCGCGGCCAACGTGGCCGCGTTCCGCTCCTGGCGGTTCCTGCCCCGGGTGCTGGCCGGGGTGGAGTCGGCCGACACGTCGGCCCCGGTGCTCGGCTTGACCCTGCCGGTGCCGATGGTGCTCGCGCCGACCGGGTACACCCGGGTGCTGCACCCGGACGGGGAGATCGGCGCGGCCCGCTCGGCCTTGCGCCACGGGCTGCCGTACACGCTGTCCACGATGGCGACGACCGGGATCGGGGAGCTGCGGGCGTCGGTCGGCGGCGGGTCCGCGGGCGCCGCCGCCGCGGACGGCGGGTCCGCGGGCGGGGCGGCGGGGCCGGGCGGGGAGCTGTGGTTCCAGCTCTACCTGCTGCGGGACCGGGCGCAGGCGTTCCGCCTGGTGGAGCTGGCCGGCTCCAACGGGTACACCACGCTGGTGGTCACCGTGGACACCGTGGTGTCCGGGAACCGGGTGCGCGACCTGCGCAATGGCCTGGCGATCCCGCCGGCGCTGACGATGAAGACGGTCGCGTCGGTCGGCGCCAAGCCCGGCTACTGGTACCAGCTGCTGGCAGGGCCGGCCCTCGACTACGCCAACTTCGCCGGGCGGCCGCGAACGACCGTGATGAAGTCGGCCGACTTCTTCGACGCCGACCTGAACTGGGACGACATCGCCGACCTGCGGGCCCGGTGGCCGGGGAAGCTGCTGCTCAAGGGACCAGTGGGACCTGCCGACGCGCGGCGGGCGCTGGAGCTGGGGCTGGACGGCGTGCAGCTGTCCAACCACGGCGGGCGCCAGCTCGACCGGACGATCGCCCCGGTTGACCTGATCGCGCCCGTGCGGGAAGCGGTCGGGCCGTCGTTCACCATCTTGGTGGACTCGGGCGTGCGGCACGGCGCGGACGCGGCGATCGCGCTCGCGCTCGGGGCGGACGCGGCCGTGCTCGGCCGGGCCTACCTGTACGGGCTGATGGTCGGCGGCGAGGCCGGCGTGGACCGGGCCCTCGACCTGCTGATCGCGCAGTTCCGGTCCACGATGCAGTTCCTCGGGATGACGTCGGTCGCCGAGCTCCGCAAGCACGGGAGGGACCTGCTCACGCGCGAGCACGGGTAACTGAAGTCCACGGATGCTCGTGATGCGCAGGCGCACCCACGTGACGTCAGATTGCGTCGGCCGACCCTGCGTACGGGCGGGGCGGGAGGGGCGGGCGGTGCTTGACCGGGCCGGTGGTGGGGTCGGGGAGCGGGGCCGGCGGGTTCTCCGCCAGCATCGCCAGGGCTCGGTCCACCCCGGCCTCGAGCTGGGGGTCGCGGCCGATCGCCCAGTCGTCGGGGGTGATCAGGACCTCGGTGTCGGGGTCGACGCCGTAGTTCTCGACCGACCAGCCGGAGGAGTTGAACCAG
>Ga0302326_10030959_pt1 | contig 10695 bp, 6 predicted proteins | sample Palsa_T0_3_FD_202264 | JGI IMG/M metagenome (GOLD analysis project Ga0302326, IMG submission 202264) | Peat permafrost microbial communities from Stordalen Mire near Abisko, Sweden - Palsa_T0_3 | ecosystem: Environmental > Terrestrial > Soil > Palsa > Peat permafrost | place: Sweden: Abisko...
GCCGAATTTTTGCATTTTGGCTCTGTGCCCGCTTCGCATTTTCCACAAAAATTTCTCATGGCCTTATCTCCTCAAAGCACGATTTTGTTGGGCGTTAATGGACAATGGCTGGTGCTTGAATATTGCTGAACTCATAACGGCTCGAAATCCGCCGGTCCTCGAAGCGAGCCTCGGACTTAAGCAAAAGTCCGTTCGCTTCGCCGATCCACACTGACTCGTCCCCACCGCTTGTTGGGTTGTGCAACGAGTATTTGCTCGCGGGCGCGCCATTCACCGCCTCGTCCGCAACGTGGCGGCAATCGCGAAGGTCTTTGAGCGAGTCCGCCGCGTCTTTGGCTAATTCCTGCATGGAGGTCCTGGATCTGTGCCAGACGCCGTCAGTTCCCCAGAAGACTCCGCCAGGCATGGAGATGTCTTCGGAGAGCGTGGTGCGACCAGCGCGAGTCTCTGTCGAATAGGTGTGGTGGGGAGTTCGCGCCATCAGGATTTGCGCATCCGCCACAACCTTGCAGGAGGCGTCCTGGCCGTGGCAGAGTGGGATGTAAAGAAGCAGCATGGCGGAGAGCCGTGCGAAATTCCCGGTGCGCCGAAGCTGACTGGTTAGGACCTCATTCGTCTTCATGAACGACATCTAGCGCCCGATTGGGGACCGGCGTCAAACTAATCTCTCGCCAACGGTCGACTAACAGCTAACAGTCTGTGGCGCAACTATTTGCGGCCTTTGACTAACTGGCTCGCCGAGCATTGGGCTCATGCTAGACTGGGTGGACCTCCTTACGGACCGGGCACTGCGATGGATGAAATGAATCGAAAGTCGACTCTCTCATCCGGCACTACCTATCGTTTTGGACTTTTTACCCTCGATGTTTCCGCGGGCTCGTTGACCCGAAACGGCGTTCGGGTGAAGCTGCAGGACCAGCCATTTCAGCTACTCGTTCTTCTCGTTGAGAGGAGCGGAGAAATTGTTGCCCGCGAGGAGATTCGGCAGCGGCTATGGGAGAGCAATACTTTTGTCGACTTCGACAAGAGCCTGGGCGTGGCCGTTCTGAAGGTGCGGGAGGCTCTGGGAGATAGCGCCACCAATCCGAGGTTTCTGGAGACGGCGCCTCGCCGCGGCTACCGATTTATCGCTCCGGTGTCTGTGGAAGCTCCTTCTGGCCGCTCGCATTCCGGTTCAAGTGTCGCCGCTCCGGATGCGCCGATCGTTCAACAATTGGCTATTGATTCATTGGCAGCTCCAGAGGGCTCCGTCGCGGCCGCGGAAGTGCGGATTGGACAGTTGCGACGCCGGCGGCTCTGGTATATCGCGGCGGCAATCTGCGCCGCGATCGCTCTGACGTTCACCGCTGTTCGCCTCCGCGTGCACGCGCCAAAAGCGGAAACGTCGCCGCCGGCAACCGACGTCCAACTCAAGCTGCGGCGCTCTGTCGCCGTACTCGGCTTCCGGAATCTGGCGGGAGGGCCCGACCAGAGCTGGCTTTCGGCCGCGTTCACAGAGATGCTCAATACAGAGTTAGCCGCAAACGGCGATCTCCGCCTGGTATCAGGTGAGGATGTGGCGAACGTGAAGCATGACCTGTCATTGGCGGCGGAGGACACGCTGGCGAGAGGTACGCTGACTCGACTCAGGTCAAGTCTTGGAGCAGATGTCGTCGTGGTCGGATCTTATACGCTGCTGAGTAACGGTGGGAAGAATCGAATACGCCTGGATATTCGCGCGCAGGATACGGCCCTCGGCGAGACCATCTTCGAAGACGCTATCACGGGCAATGAGAACGATCTGTTCGATCTTGCTTCGCAGGCCGGCTCCCGATTGCGCGAAAGCCTCAACCCGTCTTTGAGCCTGGCTCCAGCGACAGACGCTCCTCGATTTTCCGGATCGTCCAACCAACTTGCTCTTCAGTTTTACAGCGAAGGGCGGGCTCGGCTTTATCAATTCGATTTTGTTGGTGCGCGTGACCTTCTGAAGAGAGCGGTAACCGCAGACCCAGACTTTGCCCTCGCCCACTCGGCTCTGTCGAGTGCCCTGGCCAGTCTCGGCTTTGAAATTCAGGCACGCGATGAAGCAAAACGCGCGTTGCAGCATTCGCACGACTTACCACCGGAAATCGCATTAGAGATCCAAGGGCAATATCAAGAGTCGATCAACGACTGGGCGAGTGCTGTGACAACTTATCAAAAGCTCTTCCATCTGTTTCAGGACAATCTCACCTACGGTCTGCAACTTGCCAGGGCGCAGCTTCACGTGAACCCAACGGACTCGGCAAAGACCATTGCATTGCTTCGAATGCTCCCAGCCCCCGTTGGCGATGACCCGCGTATCGACCTGATGGAAGCCTCCGCGCTGATCGGTCAAGATCTGCCCAAGGCCCGCGCCGCTGCCCAGAAAGCAATCGCCAAGGCATCTGCGCAACGCGCCTCACTGATGGTGGCTCGCGGCTACGGGATACTCTGCCAACTGGACTCTGCTGTTGGAGTGCCGATGGATCAATCGATTTCAGAGTGCAATCTTGCGCGCAACAGCTATGTCAGCGCCGGCGACCAGAACAACGCCGCGCGCACGCTGAACGACCTTGCTGCTATCTACTATCAGCAGGGCGATCTTGTTAAGGCGCAGTCGATGTGGGAAGAAGCGATTGAGGTCTTTCGAAAATTGGGAGACACGCAGGGCCTGGCAGCCTCTTCGAACAATGTAGGCGACGTGCTGCTGACGCGCGGAAAACTGGATGAAGCCAGAAAGCTGCTCCAGCAGGCGATGGCCGGCTACATGCTAACTGGAGATCGCGCCGGCGTGGCGCTTGACCTGGTTGACCTGGGCCAGATTGATCTGCAAAAGGGCGATCTGCAAGGCGCCAGAAGCAACTATGAAAAAGCGATCACGACAGCCACACAGAGCGCCGACAAAAGTGCGACCGCGTACGGCCTGGCTGGGCTTGGCGATGTTTTCGTCGAGCAGGACCAACTGGCCGCGGCCCGCAAACAGTATGAGATGGCGCTCAAGCTCAGAAGGGAAACGGGCGAGAAGCAGGCCATTCTTCAAACGAGGGTTGCTCTTGCCCGACTTGCAATTGAAGAAGGCCATGCGCAGGACACTGAGCCGGAGACGCGCGAATGTCTGAACCAGCTTCACCAGCAGCAATTGCCCGATGACGAAATCGGCGCTGGCCTCGTGCTAGCCGATGCACTGCTCGACCTGTCAAAGAATGGGGATGCGAAGAAAGAACTCGATGCGCTGCGTCCTCTTGAAGAAAAGACGCTCAACCGAGAGTTGCAATTCAGGTTCTCGCTCGAATTCGCGCGAGTTCTGCTTGAGGAACGCGAACTTGGTTCATCGCGGACCCTGCTTGATCAGGTCTCAAAAGATGCAGACGCAGGTGGATTTACCAGCCTCACCTGGGAGGCACAAACGGTCCTCGCCAAGGTGCAGGGGGAATCCGGCGACGTGCCAGGTGCGACACGCCAGCTTAAGTTGGTGGAAGCACGGGAGCGCAGCGCTGGGTTTCTACTTCTTGCCCGCAAGGCTGACACGACTGTAAGACGGTGGGCCAACCCAGGTAAGTAGTTTCACGCTTCGCAGACATCCCGTAGCGCCTGAAGAACTCTGTGCGATTAGCAAAGTGAGGCAGGATTATATTGACGGACGCCAGTGATTTCCGATTGTTTCGGCCCTGGACTGACCCCGCAAAATGAGAAGTAGATGTAGTCGAAATCGTAGCGGTCAAAGCACCTGGAAACAATGCAGGACAACAGCTTTCAACAGCATGGCCGCAACGCAATCAATCAAAGACAGTTAATTTCACTCGATTTCAGCACATTTCACTAAGCCGCAGAATCTGGTTCGGGACCAGGGTCTCTACCTCTTACAGGCCTTGTAAAGTCAGATATTCGCAAATAAATTCTCCACGTTCAGTGGAGGCCAATTCCCATGCGCAAAGCACTGTCATCGCTCCGACCAGCCTAACGAATGGATCTCCTGCGTACCCCTTCGCGACAGGTTGCCGGCCCCGATCCTTGCTCTCCGTCCGGCATAATTTGGTGCTTGACCTACAAACACTTTCAAAGTTTTTGAGTCATTTCACCGGAGTTTTACGCAATCTCAAAGTAGAGCGGTTTGCACGGCAGCTTCCCCCCAAGGTTTGTCTCCGCGCTCCGTGCTGATAGCATGCAGTGAGATTCCAGCGCCTTGAGCACACAAACGGGAACCATGCCCGGCAAACCGGCGAATCGTTTCAGGAGGTCAGCAGATCAATGAGCAAGTCTTGGAAGTTCTCTATCTATCCCCAGCTGCCGCATAAGTCCGTATCCCTTTCCATTTCCCGGGCCTTCTTAACAGAAAGTTTCTTCGCTGTTGCTGCCCGCGCCACTGCATTCTCCGCGCTGCTCATAGCTGCCTCCCCGGCAATGCGCGCGCAAACGCCGTCGGTCGAGCGTCCCATTGTCTACGACGGTTCTGACGTCCAGCCCGATCTCAGCGCCTACATCTCGCCCGATCTCGACCGCGGCGAACAGGCAATTGTCCGCGCTACTTTGGAGAACATGCCGCAACGGGTTCAAGAGGAGCTCGCACTCAAGCCCTCCGACTCAGTCCACATCGCGATTGTCGAGGGTGGCACCGGCATCATCCATTACAACCGCCCCGAAGATGAAGGGACTTATGAGGTCAAGCCGGACACCGAAATGCCTGGAGACGCAAATCCCTTCGCTGGGGACGCTGGGGTGGATCCAGGCGTATACGGCGGTTCGGGGCCCTATCGGCGCGTCTACACCAAGCCAATGGCGGCTCTCGCGCAACCCACACCCTCAGCCGGCGGCGATATCACCCACCAGCATTTCTACATCACCCAGGGAGACACCAGCATCGTCTGCAATGCCGGTTCCTTTGCTACGGGAGATATCGGCTACTCCTACATGGGTGGTTGGAGCGGAACGTGGAACACCCTCACCGGAAAGGAAGGCGAGGGAAGGGCAATCGATGCCGGACTGCAATATTCTCCTGCAAACAATAACTACGCGATGATCATGGCCATCGCGGGAGGCGGCATCATCACCAAAGGGAACTATAAAGGTGCGGCCACACCGCCGCGCATCCAGTGCACCAACAAATTGGACTGGGCCGACGTTCGCTTCTATGCCTACGGAGCCTACCAGATACCGAGCGTGGCGCCTTCCTGCTGGAATATCACACCCCACGGCCATATCCAAAACTTTATTGGCTTCCCGGTCAAAGATTGCAACACCTATGCTCTGGTGCTTGAAGTCAGTTCCGACCAATTCGTCGGACACATCGGCTCCATCGAATCCTGGTTAGTTGTCTGGTTCTCTCCGAATTACCAATACGGCGGATGGGGCACCCTTGAACCCTACACCGCCGCTCACTACAACGGGTCGAAGAATGTGCCTGGCTGGGTGCCCCGGGTTCCCTGCGAAAACTGCGCTTTCAAGTGGATGACATCGATCGCGCAGAAGAAAGAAAATCTGACCGACAAATCCTGGTATGCCGCGGCATGGGGCACCCACCGCATCGTCGATTGGGGCGCTTCGAGAACGTTCTCGAACGTGCCCTCAGCGGACCTCTACTGCACTGAGTACCCGCTTTGGCATACGGCCTATCCGTCAAACCATGCCGAAGATTGCCTCAATACTCCCAAGGGATTGACCGGGATTCAACAGAGCGTTTCCGTGTCGGATTATTCATCGGAGCGAGAAACGGATCTAATTGATTTGAAATACTGACGGGCCGCGATCGCTCCTGCCTCTGTCAGCTCTAAACGGCTGCGGGTGCCGCGGTGAGTTGAGCGAAATGCCAGCGCTGGTGAGCCAGGTAATCCTCAATGAGGAATCGCAGGCTCACCGGCGGATCTTCGCCGACCACGCACTCAATGCCGAACTTCTCCTCAGGGAGGCGGTCGAACACTGCCGCCAAAATCTCGTGTTCGGCTTGCCACCAATAGGACAGGACGGGAAGTGATTGTAAAAGAACCAGAAAGAATGCCTGCCCTGACTATCGAATCTTCACCCTGTTCCGAATAATTCGCCAAGGAAAGATGTTTTCCCTTGCATTCTCGCCCCTGCTACGCTGGGAGGATGCCTTGCTACGAATGCCCCTACTCCACCACAGACATCGATTTCAGCGATGCCTTTCCCTCGCGAATCAAGGCAAAACCCGCGATAGTCTACGCGACGTTAGAGGGACCAAACGGGAAGATCGAATTGCTCCTCACCTGCCCCGCTTTTCTCGACCAGCGATAGCTAGAGTTTCTCGGTTTTGACCCGCCCCGGAAAACCGCGCCAAAACGTGTTGGAAATTTCGGTCTCCGTGGTTCGGTTTGTGCCCGTTTGGCGGGCACGTTTGCGGTTAATGTAACTCAAGTGATGACTTCAAGCAAGGGCTTGAGATCGGGAGGTCAGTCAGACTAATGCTCGTCGTCGCAGTCGTGCAGTGGGAAAGTGGGAAACGCGTAGCGTTTTCCAAGGCGGCTTTATCGCCGCCTTTTCCATCGCTGCATATGGCGGCGAATTCAGCCGGGGTTCGATCAGCCAACGCCGAATGCGGCCGATGATGGTTGTGGTCATTTATCCAAAGTGCCAGCTTGCGGCGGGCGTCAACCTGGATGAAGAACACTTCCAATCTCAGACACTCGTCGCCAATCCAGTGAGACCGGCAGAGTAATATCTCTGGTTGGTCGGTGGCGGCCTGAGGAGGCATGATCAAGAATGGTCAGAAGTTCGGAATCGAGTTTCAATTTCAAGCATCTTTCCGGTCCGCGTTGGTATAGCTCCCGGCGCAGGTTCTGGAAGCAGCGCCAGGCCCTCGGTGGCTACGGCGCTTGCTTTTGCCTGTTGGCCATCCTGGCGATAGGCTTGGGCCAGTAAGGCCAGATAGCCCGGGGTTCGACGATGGTCGATAGCGACCAGACGTTCTGCAAACTGAATTGTCGCTTTGGGGTTTCGCAAGTGCTGTGGCAGAACTCTGAGCGCGGCCGACGTCGCAAGTTCAAGCACGTCCATGGAAGCGTCTTCCGCTGCGGCTCGTTTGCTTAACTCCGCAATGCCGGAAGCAGCAGCCTGAGCGCCTTCCCTTGCGTCACCCATAGTCTGCTCGAGTGTGCCTAGTGTCACTTTGTCATAGGCCAGGTTGGTCATCCATATCCGATTGCCCGGGTCTACAGAGAGTAGTTTCTCGATGATTGCTGCGGAATCACGCAAGAGAGCTATGGCACGCTGCGCGTTTTTGGCACGGTCTCCACCGGCAGGATTCAGCTCAGGGTTGAGCATATCGACGTAGGTCTGGGCTTCATAGTCCTCAAGGGCGAACAAATCGGTCCTGGCACGAATGTCTTTGGGGTCCGCAGCTGCGTATGGCCGGATGGTACTGTCCGCTTTCTCAAAGGCGGCAAGGGCTGCCTTGTAATCCCGGCTTACTGACAGAGCTTCGCCGAGTTTTAGATACACGCGCGCCAAGCCGCGTTTGCTGGTGGCACTGCTGTCGCCGCCTGTGAGTAGAGCAGACCATGCAGACAGCGACTGGCGATAGCAGGCAACGGCTGCCGCTGGATCTGTCTGAACAACAATGTCGCCAATCTTGGAAAAGTCGATGGCCAAAGTACGGCTCGAGCGTGTGAATTTTGGGTCGATCGCAAGGGCACGGTGGGAGAGTTCGACGGCCTTGCGGTAAGCGTCGAGAGCGCCTGCGGAATCGCCGAGACTGGCGACTCCGGGAAGGCCTAACTGGTCGCCCAGCCCGTTGAAAGCGCCTGCAGCCTCGTTTAGTTGAGCTGGCGTAGCGGCGCTATTTGCAAATTGCGCATTGAAGGCTTCGATCGCGGCACGCATGGCGGCTATGGATTCCTGGGTTCGGCTCATGCCGAAGAGCACGTTGCTTTGAGCCTTCTGAGCGATTGCAAGAGCTCCGAGCACGGAGGAGTCTTCAGGGTTCCTGGATTGGAGTGCCTTCGCAATACCAATTGCCTTATCCAGACTTACGAGTGCGCCGGTTGCGTCGCCGATATTCTTTTCGTAGGGGTTGCCTTGGAGATTGCCGAGGCGCGTGTAAGCGCCGACCAAATCGAGTTGCGTGATTCGGTCTCCCGCAGTGTCTTTCGCCACATGATCGAGATGCTCCAGAACGCGTTGCACAATCAATTGCTGCACCGGGGTTGAGCCAGGAAGCTCTTTGAGAGCTTCGTCGATTTCGGAGAGCAGACTATTGCTGAGTTGCCGCAGATCCTCGGAACGAGCCTCAACCCTGCGTCTCTCAAGGTTCGCGGCGCGCCATTGCCATAAGATGCCCACCAGGCCGGCCAGTACAGTTGCGAAAAGGAGTGCAGCGGCAAAGAGAGCGAGCTTGTTGCGACGGGCAAACTTCCCCGCGCGATAACGCAAGGTTCCGCGCCTCGCCATTACCGGCAAGCCGTTGAGGTAGGCCTGAACATCGGCAGCAAACTGGTCGACGCTGAAATATCGTTCCTGCGGCTCCTTGCGCAGTGCCTTAAGTATGATGGCATCGAGATCAGCATCGGGACGTTCCGCGGAAACAGCGAGGGCGCTGGGCCTTGGCGGTTGCTCCGTGCAGATGACACGCAGCATCGTTTCCGTTGTCAGATCCTTCAACTCGTACGGAGGGACCTCCGCCACCATGAGATAGAGCAACAGGCCGAGGGAATATATGTCGGAAGCCGTGGTAATTGGCCTGCCCATCACTTGCTCCGGGCTGGCGTATTGCGGAGTAAACGATTGCAAGCCTAGCAGAGTGAATTCGCCGCTTGACGGCAGCGGGGTAAGGAGCTTGGCGGTGCCAAAATCGAGAAGGCGCGGTGTGCCATCGGCCACCACCAGGATATTATCTGGCTTCAGGTCGCGATGGATAACAAGATTTTGGTGCGCGTAGCGAACAGCCTCGCAGACCTTCGTGAAGAGGAGCAGGCGTAATCGCAGCGACAGGTGGTTCTCTTTGCAATATCGCACGATCGAGACACCATCAACATACTCCATGGCAAGATACAACTCGCCATCGCTGCTAACTCCACCATCCAGCAGGCGGGCAATGAAAGAATGCACAAGACCGGCAAGTATCTGCCGCTCCATCCGAAACGCCTCGCGGAAAAGGTCGGCGGCCAGTGGGACATCGATGAGCTTGATCGCAACTTCTTGGCGGAATTCCCCATCGGCGCGATGTGCAAGGTACACAGCGCCCATGCCCCCTCGTCCGAGCAGGCGATCCAGTTGGTACGGGCCAACGCTTCGGCCTGGGGCAATGGGGCCCGCATCGTTGTGCGCGTCGGACATTCCAGCAGAAAGCAGCTCCTCGGCCTGACTTGCTTCGACGAGAGATCGCACTTCCTCCATCAACGCGTCGTTGCCCTTGCACAGCAGTTCAATCAGCATCGGCCGACGGTCTTCGTCCGCCGCAAGCACCTCATGGAAGATGTCTTCTGCGCGCTGCCGCCGATCAAGCGATTCGTTCACGGATGACAAGGTGCACCTCCGGCTGAGAATAGACACTCATATAAGATTGCGGAGAAAATGCATGAAACGAATCAACCGACAAGTGGGTTCTTGCTTTTGTCCGGCCCGATCCGCCGATATAGCCATGCTTTGGAATACTTCAGCTCGCGGTCAACTGTAGCCTTCGAGACCTTCATCAAAGTCGCGGTTTCCTCGGCAGTACACCCAAGAAAGTAACGCAGTTCCACCATCTGTGCTTTGGAAGCGTCGATCGCAGCCAGAGAGTCCAGCGCGCGATTGAGGTCGACCAACTCAGGGCTTCCAAGCCCGACCCACGGAATCTCGTCATGCAAAGGGATGTGTTCCACACCGGCTCCGCGGCGTTGCGCCTGATATTCCCGGGCGTGATCAATCAAAATCATCCGCATTACCTTGGCGGAAAACACGTAGAAATGATTGCGATCTTCCCATACGGCGTTTTTCTGGTTCAGCAACTTCAAGCAGAGTTCATTCACCAGCGAAGTTGCCTGCAAGTCGCCGCCAGCTCGCTCTCGCCGAACAAAGGACGCAGCGACCTTGCGCAGATGCGGGTAGACCAAAGGAACGAGCTTCTCAAATGCGCCAAGTTCACCCTCCTTCCATCTGGTCAGCAGCAGGGTGATTTCGCCCGGGAGGGGTTCCAAGCAAGCCTCCAATTAAGTATCAACGCCTTCGGCCACCAGCTTAGCATCCCGGCGCCGTCTCGTGTGCGAGAAGTGTGCTTGACTCGAACGGTTTGTCCAGGGAATTCTGGCGGGCAATGGTAGGACGGGCACGGCGAATTCCCCGAGCGCTTTCCGCCTGAGCTGCCCTCTACATTCTCGGCACACTTTTTGCACACCGGCCAAAACATGACATAGCGAAACTCGCAGTCAGTTGGGCCTGGGCTGTCCGATGCCGGATCAATCACATCGAGCTTCCCACAACCAACTGATCAAACCAGATCTTGATGGCCAATGCAATCATACGGCGACGATGTGAATCGGACTGGCTCATGCTGTTTGTGCGCTCACGATGTGGTCGTGAGAGGCGTACTATATCCTTTGTCGGAAGGGCATGTGGAGCGACCGGCTCCTTTTGTACCAATTCTCATGAGTGAGACTGGGCACAAAGGAGGGAAAGATGGCGAAGGGCAAGAAGCGTACGCCTCAACAGATGGGGAGTTTGCTGCGCCAGATAGGACGAATGATATGGAGAGCGAAAACTCGTTTT
>Ga0302326_10030961_pt1 | contig 10694 bp, 9 predicted proteins | sample Palsa_T0_3_FD_202264 | JGI IMG/M metagenome (GOLD analysis project Ga0302326, IMG submission 202264) | Peat permafrost microbial communities from Stordalen Mire near Abisko, Sweden - Palsa_T0_3 | ecosystem: Environmental > Terrestrial > Soil > Palsa > Peat permafrost | place: Sweden: Abisko...
CCCGGAGATCTCTCTACCACCAACGCCATCGGGCTCAAGCGCAGTGCCGCGGCCCTGCGCGAGGCCGGGCTGGACCGGGTCAATGTGTCGCTGGATACGCTGCGCCCGGAGACCTTCCGCAAGCTCGCGCGCCGGGACCGGCTGCCTGACACGCTCGACGGGCTGGCCGCCGCCGCACAGGCCGGCCTGGCCCCGGTCAAGGTCAACGCCGTGCTGATGCGGGATCTGAACGACGACGAGGCCGCGCCGCTGCTCAGGTTCTGCCTCGACCGCGGCTATGAGCTGCGCTTCATCGAGCAGATGCCGCTCGACGCGCAGCACGGCTGGAAGCGGGCCGAGATGGTGACGGCCGAGGAGATCCTCGCCGCGCTCGGCCGCGAGTTCACCCTCACCCCCGACGATCCGGGTCAGCGCGGATCGGCGCCGGCCGAGGCGTTCCTGGTCGACGGGGGACCGGCTCGGGTCGGGGTGATCGCCTCGGTCACCAGGCCGTTCTGCGGTACCTGCGACCGGGTCCGGCTCACCGCCGACGGCCAGGTGCGGAACTGCCTGTTCGCGCGGACGGAAAGCGACTTGCGCGGGCCGCTGCGCATGGGGGCTAGCGACGCCGAGCTGGCCGCCCAGTGGCAGCGGGCCGTCGCCGCCAAGCTGCCCGGCCACGGCATTAACGACCCGTCGTTCCTGCAGCCCGACCGCCCGATGTCGGCCATCGGCGGCTGACCAGGCCGCGGCGGAAGGTGGACCCGGCGCCATCCTCGTTGATGACACCGGGCGACCGCAGTGGCTGGCTGGCTGGCGGCGAACAGAAACTCTTCGCCGTGCCGTGGCCGGTTACCACCAGGACGCGCTGCGCGGGCTGCTGGATTCCCTCGCACCTGTCCTGGTCAGGCTGACACCGTTGCCCGGGGATCCGCCGCCGTGGCTGGACTGCGATACCCCCGAGGACCTGCGCCGAGCCCGCAACCTGGCCGACCCGCATGTACCGGGCTTGGCCTAGGCTGGACCGGACACGCAAGCCGCCATCACTTTCAGTGATCGTAATTGCGGGGTTGCTGAGCGTCAAGCCTTGGGTTAGCGGGTGCGCCCACTGACCGGGATCGAAGCAGCCGCCCTGCCCCGCGTCCCCGCTCGAGTTTCTGGGTCATTACCTGAGCCGCGGCTTACGTCCGGCCGGTGTGCTTACGGCTTGTCGGCGGGACGGTAGGCCGGGCCGTGGGCGTCGTCGCAGTGCTGCGCGGGATCGGGTCCGCCCGGCCCGGGCGGATGACCGACCCGCAGCGCGGCGTGGTCGACCTGCAAGGTGGCGTGGGTGATGCCGTACTGGCTGCCCAGGAAGGCCTCTAGGTCGGCGCGGACGGCGTGGCAATCCTCGCCCGGCGCGACCAGCACGTGCGCGGAGGCGGCCGGCAGGCCCGAGGTGATCTCCCAGATGTGCAGGTCGTGGACCTCGGTGACGTTGCGCCGGGCCGCCATCGCGGCGCCGACCGCCGCCGGATCGAGCCCGGCGGGCGCGGCTTCCAGGAAGATCCGTCCCGAATCCTTGATCAGCCCGGCCCCCGCGTGCAGCATCAGGACCACCACGATCAGCGTGGCGATGGCGTCGGCCCGGACGAATCCGGTCAGCACGATGATCAGGCCCGCCACCGCGGTGGCGGCGAACGCGTAGTGGTCGGGAATGATGTGCTTGAACGCGCCTGTGACGTTCAGGCTCTGCGCCGGCCCTTCGCCGTTGTGCCCGTTGTGCCCGTTGTGCCCGTGCGCGCTGGGGCCGCGCCCGCTCGCCCGGGCGATCAGCAGCGTCGCCGCGACGTTGACGGCCACCCCGACCAGCGCGACGACGAGAACAGTCCCGCCGGCGACCGCGTGCGGCATCAGCAGCCGCCGGATCGCCGTGTAGCACAGCCAGGCCGCGAGCAGGACCAAGGTGATGCCGTTGGCCTGGGCCGACATGATCTCGGTGCGCTTTAGCCCGTAGGTGTAGCCGCCGGTCGGCGGCCGGGCGGCCAGCCGTGCGGTGACCAGCACCAGCGCGATGGAGGCGGCGTCGGTCAGCATGTGCGCGGCGTCGGAGATCAACGCGAGCGAGTGCGCGGCCAGGCCGGCCACGACCTCGCCGACCATGAAGGCCAAGATCAGCGCGAGCGCACCGGACAGCCATCTGGCGTCCGACCCGGAACCACCCGGTGCCGGGCCATGCGCATGCTGCTGCGTTGCTGCCACGATTTGACGATATCTTCCTTGATCAAGGATCGGTAAGGTCCTGCCGGACGCGGCCGTGCGGATCTCCGCGCTCGCGGCCAGCTGGCCGACCCTCGATCAGCCGGGGGAGCGGTTACCGGACTATTACGGACCTGTCATCATCCGGCGGGCGAGGGCGGTCTCACCTAAGACGGAGTCGCGGAGCGGACGCCGGACGAGCAAAGGGTGGCGAATGACGGCCGGAACTGAGAGGCTCGGCGAGCCTGGCAAGAAGTCGACTAGGCGCGGAGTGCTGCTGGGGGCGGGCCTGGCCGGGCTAGGGGGAGTGCTGGCCGGGTGCAGTACGGCGGCGGTGCCTTATGGTGCCAACGAGGCGGGAGTCGTCGAGCAGGACACTCCGGCCGCGTCCGCCACGGCCACCACGGCCACCACGGCCGGACCCATGGCGGCTAGCCCGGCGTCGGCGAGTCCTAAGCAAGGTAGTAGCACCGAGGACGGCAAGCCGAAGAAGGGCGCCATGGGCCCCAAGGCCAGTGGCATCGTGCTCGGGACCGAGAGCGAGATCCCCGTCGGTGGCGGCAAGATCTACGCCGCCGCGAGAGTCGTGGTGACCCAGCCGGTCCGCGGCCAGTACAAGGGGTTCAGCGCGGTGTGCACGCACGTGGGCTGCATCTTGAGCGAGGTCGCCGACGGTACCATCGACTGCCCCTGCCACGGCAGCGAGTTCAAGATCACGAACGGCGCCGTGGTCACCGGCCCGGCCCCCAAGCCCCTGCCGGTGAAGCAGATCGAGGTCGTGGACGGCAAAGTCGTATTGCTGTAATCCTCGAGGGGACGACCCCCCGGGGCCACCCTGCGAGTGACAGGATGGCGGGGTGGGCTCGCTGATGCTGCTGGATACCGCGTCGCTGTACTACCGGGCGTTCTTCGGGGTGCCGGATACCGTCCGGGCGCCGGACGGGACGCCGGTGAACGCCGTGCGCGGGCTGCTTGACACCATCAGCCGGCTGGTCCGGGGCCGGCACCCCACCCGCCTCGTGGCCTGCCTGGACGCGGACTGGCGGCCGGCCTTCCGGGTGGCGGCCATTCCCTCCTACAAGGCGCACCGCCTGGCCGCTGACGGTACTTCGGAGGAGACGCCGCCCGCGCTGGCCGTCCAGATCCCGGTGATCGAAGAGATGCTGCACGTATCGGGGATGGCGGTGGCTGGGCAGCCGGGGTTCGAGGCGGATGATGTCATGGCTACCCTCGCCGCCCGCTCCGCCGACCCGGTCGACGTAGTGACGGGAGACCGTGACCTGTTCCAGCTCGTCGATGATGCCCGGGGCGTCCGGGTCATCTACACCGTGCGCGGCCTGCTCAACACCGACGTAATCGACGAGGCCGCGGTGACCGCCAAGTACGGCATCCCGGGCCGTGCCTACGCCGATTTCGCCGCGCTGCGTGGGGACCCAAGCGACGGGCTGCCCGGTGTGCCGGGCGTCGGGGAGAAGACCGCGGCCGCGTTGATCGGGACGTTCGGCAGTATCGAGGGAATCATCACCGCTCTGGAGGCGGGCCACGGCGGGTTCCCGCGCGGCAGCCGTGACAAGCTCGAGAAGGCCAGGGACTATCTCGACGTGTCGCTGTCGGTGGTCCGGGTCGTCGAGGACGTCCCGCTGCCGGAGGTCGGCGGCACGTTGCCCGTCGTGCCTGCCGACGCCGACCGGCTGAAAGAGCTGGGCGACCGATGGGGACTCGGATCTTCCCTGAACCGGTTCGTCACCGCAGTGTCGCAGGCCTAGCATCGATCTTGTGACGACAGACGAACTCTATCCCGCGGGCCGGCTCGACCAGGTGCGCGAGGCGGTCGGCGCGGCCGGGCTGGACGCGGCGCTGCTGACGCCGGGCCCAGACCTTAGGTACGTCACCGGCTATGACGCCAAGCAACTCGAACGGCTGACCTGCCTGGCGGTCCCGGCGCACGGGGACCCAGCGCTGTTCGTGCCGCGCCTCGAGCTGGCCGCGGCGCAGGCCTCCCCGGCCGGCTTGTCCGGCCTGGAGATGATCCCCTGGGAGGAGACCGCCGATCCGTTCCGGCTGGTGGCCAGCATGCTCGGGAACGTCGCGACGATCGGCCTGTCCGACCGGATGTGGGCACTGTTCGTTCTGAAATTGCGTGACGCCCTGCCTACGGCCCGCCTGGCGCTGGCCGGGTCCGCGCTGCGCCCGCTGCGGATCAGGAAGACTCCCGCCGAGGTCGCTGCGCTCCGCGAAGCCGGCGCCGCGATCGACCGCGTGCACGCTCAGGTCCCTGGCTGGCTGCGGCCCGGACTCACCGAGCGGGCCGTGGGCGCGATGATCAGCGAGGCGATCCTGGCCGAGGGGCACGCGACCGTGGACTTCGTGATCGTCGGGTCGGGCCCGAATGCCGCCAGCCCGCACCACGAGGTGTCGGACCGAGTTCTTACCGCCGGGGACGCGGTGGTGGTGGACATTGGCGGCACGATGCCCTCAGGCTACTGCTCGGACAGTACCCGCACCTATGCGATCGGCGAGCCGCCGGCCGAGTTCACCGCGTACTACAAGGTCCTGTTCGACGCCCAGGAGGCCGCCTGCGCCGCGGTCCGGCCCGGGGTAACGGCCGAGTCGGTCGACGCGGCGGCGCGCGAGCCGATCACCAAGGCCGGCTTCGGGTACGCCTTCTTCCACCGGACTGGCCACGGCATCGGGCTCGAGGCGCACGAGGACCCTTACATCGTGGCCGGCAACGGCGAGCCACTCGAGCCGGGCATGGCGTTCTCGGTAGAGCCCGGCATCTACCCGGGGCCGCATGGCGCGCGGATCGAGGACATCGTGGTCTGCACCGAGGACGGCGTTGAGCGCCTGAACCACACGCCCAGGGAGCTGGTCATCGCCGGCTAGCTCCAGCCACGAAGCGACGTGCCCTGATGGTCACGTCGACGGCAGGACCAGTGCTCCGCCGGTCCCGTCAGTGTTCCGCCGATCCCGGGGGATCGGTGCGGTCCTGGTTGTCGGCCAGGAAACGCTCAAACTGGGCGGCGAGCTCGTCGGCGGTCGGCATCGCCTCGCCCTCGGCGAGCAGTCCGGTCACCGGGTTCTCCGCCGCTTCGGCGGTGGCCGTGTCGTACTGCTGCTCAAGCGCGCGCACCAGTTCCGCGACCTCGGCGGAGTCCGCGACCTGGCGTTCAATCGCCATGTTGGTCCGTTCGGAGGCCTCGCGCAGCTCGGTGTCCGGCAGGTCGAGCCCGGTCGACGTGGTCACCGAGCCGAGCAGAGCCAGCGCGGCCGGGGGATAGACGGCCTGGGACAGGTAGTGCGGAACCTGCACGGCGAACCCGAGCGCGTCCCGGCCGGCCTCACCGAACCGCAGCTCAATCAGGGCGGGTGCGCTGCCGGGCACCTGGATCCGGCTCGGCAGCCGCTGGTAGCCGGTCATCAGTTCCTCGCGGGTGGCGTGCGCGATCACCCCGAGTGGCCGCGTATGTGGCATTCCGGCCGGGATGCCGAGGAAGCTGATCGCGGGGCCGACTTGGAGCCGGGTGGAGATCGCCAGCACCGCCTCAGTGAACAAGTTCCACTCGTGATCGGGTTCCGGTCCGGTCAGCAGCAGGAAGGGCCGCTCGGCCGCGTCGCGCAGCAGGTGTAGGGCCAGCTCGGGAGGGTCGTAGCTCTCCCAGTGGCTGTTGTCGTAGGTCATCAGAGGACGCCGTGACCGGTAGTCGATCAGCCGGTCCACATCGAACTGCGCAACCGCTTCATGGGAGAAATTGCGCAGCAGGTGCTCGGCCAGCAGACGGCCGGCGTTACCCGCATCGATGAAGCCCTCCAGGTAGAGCAAGATCGGTGCGTCTGCGATGTCGGGCGCGGCCGGACTCAGGTCGAAGAGTTCTTCCGGATTCCGCTGCATCCCAATAGTTTCGCACGGGCCGCCGAATGCTGTGGCCCGTGCTGACGGCTCCGCCCTTGTCCGCCGACGGTTCCGCCGTTGTCCGCTGCCGGTTCCGTGTCTACCCGCCGGCGGCGCTGCTGGCCGCCGGCGGACGACTTTGCCTTCTAAGCGGACTGCTCGGCCAGCCCGGCCGTGGCCTCCGGGTGACCGATGGAAAGGCCGCTGTTAGGGTCGAAGAAGTGCAGGTGGTGGGTGTCGACCGCGAGCTCGATGGCCTGCCCGGGTCTGACCCTGCTCCGGGCCGAGACGCGGGCCGTCCACAGCGATTTGCCGCCCACCAGCGCGGCCACGGACTCGTCGTCGTCATCTTCCCTGTCGGCCGCCTTGGTCAGGCTGGCGTGCTCGACTGGTGGCGCGTCGATGGTGAAGATCACGTGGATCTCGGTGCCGAGCTCCTCGGTGACGCTGGTGGTGACCTGCATCCTGCCCCACCGGTCGTCGGCCAGGCTGGCGTCCTCGAAGTCCGAGGGCCGGATTCCCAAGATGACCTTCTTGCCGATGTAGTCCGCCAGCCCCTGCTTGGCCTCGATGACCGCGGACGGCACCGACAGCTTGTAGCCGGCGAACGTGACCGCCGGACCGTCGTCGCGGACCAGGTCCGCGTTGACGAAGTTCATCGCGGGCGAGCCGATAAAACCCGCCACGAATAGGTTAACCGGTGCCTCGAACAGGTACTGCGGCGTGTCGACCTGCTGCAGCCGGCCGTCCCGCAGGACGCAGACGCGGTTGCCGAGCGTCATGGCCTCGATCTGGTCGTGCGTCACGTAGACGGTGGTGACGCCGAGCCGCTCGTGCAGTTGCTTGAGCGAGGCTCGCATGGATACCCGCAGCTTGGCGTCTAGGTTGGACAGCGGCTCGTCCATCAAGAAGGCCTGCGGCTCGCGGACGATGGCACGGCCCATCGCCACCCGCTGCCGCTGACCGCCGGACAGCGCAGCGGGCTTGCGCTTGAGGTACTGCTCCAGGCCGAGCATCCTGGCCGCCTCGTCGACCCGGCGCTTGATCTCTTCCTTGGGCGTCTTCCTCAACTGGAGGCCGAACGCGAGGTTCTGCTCGACCGTCATGTGCGGGTACAGCGCGTAGTTCTGGAACACCATCGCGATGTCCCGGTCCTTGGGCGGCAGGTCGTTGACCACCCGGTCACCGATCTGGATCTTGCCCGCGGTGATCTCCTCAAGCCCGGCGATGGACCGCAACGCGGTCGACTTGCCGCAGCCTGAGGGACCGACAAACACCATGAATTCGCCGTCTTTGACGTCAAGGCTCAAGTCGTCGATGGCCTTGACGTCACCTGTATAGGTCTTTTCCACGTGATCGAGGATGATCTGTGCCATAGCGGCAGCGTAACCTTCCCGTGATCTGCCGGTAAGTACGCGAACGGCGATGTTACAGTAGCGTAAACTTCGTTATCGTTTCGTTATATTGGGATGTTGTCGCCGTATGCAATCGATGGCGCTAACGTGACCACGTGGAAGAGATAGATCGCAAGCTCGTGTCGCTGCTGACCCGCAACGGTCGGATGAGCTTTACCGAGCTAGCCAGGCAGGCGGGCCTGTCGGTGTCGGCGGTCCACCAGCGCGTGCGCAGGCTCGAGCAGGATGGCGTGATCAGGGGCTATGTCGCGGTGTTCGACCCGGATGACGTCGGCCTGCCGCTGACGGCCTTCGTATCGATCAAGCCGTTCGACGCCGCCGCCCCCGATGACCTGCCCCAGCGGCTGGAGCACCTGGTCGCGATCGAGGCCTGTTACAGCGTCGCAGGAGACGAGAACTACATTCTCAAGGTCCGGGTGCCTTCTCCCGCGGTGCTCGAGGACCTGCTGCAGCAGATCCGCACCATCGGCGGCGTCTCGACCCGTACCACCGTCGTGCTGAGCACCCCGTACGAGAACCGCCCGCCCGACCTATGACGCCGGCCTGGCCTTGAGGCCGTCGAGCATGATGGATAGCAGCGCGTCGGCCCGGTCCGGCGCTCGCTCCGTGCTCACCGCCACCCCGTGTACCAGCCGCATCACGTCCGTAGCGCTGACGTCCGAACGGATGACGCCGGCCTGCTGCCCGCTCCTCAGCAGCCGCTCGGTGGTTTCGCGCATCGCGACCCAGCACGACGAGATGAGCTCGGATTCGATCCCGACCGCCTCGATCAGCGCGTGCGAGAGCCCGCGCTTGGTCACCAGGTAGGCGTTCAGCGAGCGAATCCAGGCGGTAAAGGCCTGCTCGGGAGGCGCGGTCTCCAGCAGCGCGTCCCCTGCTCCGCAGACGCTGACGACCTGGTTGCGGAAGACTGCCGCCTGCAGGTCGAGCCGGGTGGGGAAGTGCCGGTAGAGGGTGCCGATGCCGACTCCGGCGCGCCGGGCGATGTCTTCGAGCGGCGCGTCGGCACCCTTTTCCGCGAACGCCTGCGTGGCGGCGGTGATCAGCCGGATATGGTTTTGCCGCGCGTCGGCACGCTGCTGCTCCGCGGGTCGCTGCTCCGAGGCACGCTGCTGCTCCGCGGGTCGCTGTGGTACCTGGTCAGGTGTTCTGGTCATCGCTTCGAGACTAATACCGGTTCGGAGGATTAATAGGGTTGCGAAACGGAGGATGCCTCCGTATAGTAACCGGAGTAGACCTCCGCTTCACTCCTGATCGTACCGCCCGGCCAGCGGCCTGTCAGCGGGCCGGAGGCTCTACCGGTCAACCACAGCGATGTTTCGCTGCTGTCGGTCAGGCCAGCATCAAAGGTCAATCGTCGTGGTCGAGCCGATATCGCCCGACAACCCACGGAGGCATCTTGTCTTCTTCGTCCGCCCCGCATGGGGCTGAAGGTGCCAGAGAGTTCAATGGGGTCAGCAGGGCCGACGGGGTGCCCATCAAGACCGGTCGGCTGGCTAGGAGCCGTCCGCGTCAGCCGCGCCGCTCAAAGCTTCCGGGCCGACCCGGAATCGCGCTGGCCATCATGCTGAGCGCCCAGCTCATGATCATCCTCGACATGACCGTGGTGAACATCGCGCTGCCGCACATCCAGTCCGGCCTGCACTTTTCCGCCACGAGCCTGTCCTGGGTGCTGAACAGCTACGTGCTGACTTCCGGCGGCCTGCTGCTTCTCGGGGGCCGGGCCGGCGACATCTTGGGCCGGCGGCGGATGTTCATCGCCGGGATCGGCTTGTTCACCCTCGCCTCGCTGGCAGGCGGCCTCGCGACGACGGCAGGACTGCTCCTCGCCGCCCGGGCCGTGCAAGGAGCAGGCGGCGCGCTCGCTTCCCCGGCGGTGCTCGCGCTGATCGTCACCAGTTTTCCCGAGGGCAGGGAGCGGACTCGTGCCCTCGGCATCTACATGGGCGTGATCACCGGTGGCTCATCGCTGGGCCTCGTGCTCGGCGGGGTGATCACCGAATGGCTGTCCTGGCGGTGGGTCCTGTTCATCAACGTGCCGATCGGCGTAGCGGTGCTGGCCGTCACCCCGCTGTTTGTCGGCGAGACCCCGCGCCTGCCGGGTCGCTTCGACCTGGCAGGCGCCCTCACCGCCACGGCGGGCGTGACCGCCCTGGTGTACGGGTTTATCCGGGCCGCGTCCAGCGGCTGGGGTGATCACATGGCGCTGGCCGCGTTCGGCGGCGCCGCGGCGCTGCTAGGGATCTTCGTGCTCACGGAGACCCGGGCCCGCCAGCCGATTACCCCGCTGCGCCTGTTCACCGACGTCAGCCGGGCCGGATCGTTCCTGGCCAGGCTGCTGCTCATCGCGGGCTTGTTCGGGGTGTTCTTCTTCCTCACCCAGTTCCTGCAGAAGGTCATGGGCTTCAGCCCGATACGCGCGGGCGTGGCATTCCTGCCGATGACCATCGCGCTGTTCGCGGTGTCGCGGCTGGCGCCGAGGCTGATGCCGCGGGTGGGGACCAAGCCGCTGATGATCGCCGGGATGCTACCCGCCATCGCTTCGATGGCCTGGCTGTGGCGCGTCACGCCCGCCACCGGCTACTGGTCAGGCATCTTCGGCCCGATGCTGCTGATCGGCCTGGGTATGGGGCTGGTGTTCGTGCCGCTGACGACCACATCGCTGGCTGGCGTCCCGGCCGCTGACTCCGGGGCCGCCTCGGGCCTGGTGAACATGCTGCAGCAGGTCGGCGGCGCCCTCGGCCTCGGCGTTCTGGTCGCGGTGTACGGCACCGCGAGCAGGCACGCCGCCAGCCATCCGCTGGCCGGGCTTAGCCCGCTGGCTGCCTCGCAGCATGTCCTGACGCACGGGATAGCGGCCGCGTTCGGCTTCGCCGCGATCCTCAACGTGTGCAGCCTGCTGGTGATCGTCACGCTCATCAGGAGACCGAAGCCCGCGCCTGCTTCGGTGTCCGTTCAGCGAACACAGCAGGAAGCGTCCACCTCTGGACCTGGGTAACTGGGGCTGGCTAAGGTGACGGTGAAAATCCGGTCCGGCGCAAGTCCGGGGACGGTGGTGCCGCCGGGAACGATCGCGGCGGTGCCCTTGTAGACCCGCATCGCGGCGGTGACCAGCGGGACCGGCGCCGCCACGATCGTGGCTCCGGTCAGCAAGGTGAGATCAAGCAGGG
>Ga0302326_10030967_pt1 | contig 10693 bp, 18 predicted proteins | sample Palsa_T0_3_FD_202264 | JGI IMG/M metagenome (GOLD analysis project Ga0302326, IMG submission 202264) | Peat permafrost microbial communities from Stordalen Mire near Abisko, Sweden - Palsa_T0_3 | ecosystem: Environmental > Terrestrial > Soil > Palsa > Peat permafrost | place: Sweden: Abisko...
CAAGTGCGCGCCCTTATCATTCAAAATGCAAACGCCTACGATGAGGGCGTGTCCAGCGGCGTTCGCGATGTGGTGCTTCGCGTATGGAAGGAGCGAACTCCGCAAACGGAAGCGCGGTTGAGGGAACTCTTTGAGTTGCCGGCGACGAAAAGGCAATACCTCGAGGGTGCTCCCGATCCATCGCTGGTGAGTCCCGATGCGTGGCAGCATGCGCAGTGGGGAATGGACAGACCGGGCGACAAAGAAATCCAGTTTGCCCTTCACGCCAATTACGGCAGCAACGTCGAGCGTTATGACGAGTGGCACGCCTATTTCCGCAAATTTCAGCCATCCGCCCTCATCGTGTGGGGAAAGGGCGATTTTGTATTTACCCCCGCAGGTGCCGAGGCGTATCGAAAGGATCTCAAGCATGTAGAACTTCATATGCTGAATGCGGGTCATTTCGCTCTGGAAACGAACGCGTCGGAAATAGCAGAATACATTCGCGGGTTTACGGCGTTGCGAGAGTGAGTCGGGGGGGCATAACCCGGTGCGTGTTTTGTAGCGACCTGTATCCAATTGAATTTATTTAAGTTTTATACGGACTAAAACTGTAGGGACAGCCTGAATCGCCCACGGCCCACCATCCAAAGACGTTCGGGTATGTCCAGGAACGTCTGCTCCGATGAGAAGATCGCGAGAAATCGCGTGGAATCCCGAGCAAGAATTGGGTCCCCACATCCGGCGATGTCCATGGCCTTCCCGCTGCAGCCAACGCTTCGTGGGGGCATTTTTGGGGCACCTTGCGAAGCCGGTGTGAGGAATACCCCCCAATTGCGATTGCATCCCGCATGGAGCGCTCGGTGAACGCCTCGTTTACAAGACAATGCGCGGCGACCCGGTTTTTACGTGATTGACCCTGCTGCCGTGGTGACCCACTGTTTTCGAACGTCGTAGATTCTCTGCGCTTTTGCACAGATGAACGGCGGTGGGCGATGAACCCCATCAAATAGGCGATACTTCGACAATGCTGAATGTCGGATTTAAGTGCCGACCGGATATGCAAGTACTTGCATAATTATACAATTTCCTGCATACTTCAACTTTATGAAGCCGGTTATTTGGATGGGTGGCAGCAAAGAGGATTTGAAGGCTTTTCCAGAAGACGCGCGACGCGAAGTTGGCTATCAGTTGGAGCATGTTCAGGAAGGTGTGGACCCTGACGATTGGAAGCCCATGTCCATCGTGGGGGCGGGGGTACGCGAAATTCGCGTCCGCGAATCGTCTGGAGCTTTCCGCTGCATTTACTTGGCGACGCGGCCGGAGGGAATTTATATCTTGCACTGTTTCCAAAAGAAGTCGCAGAAGACAAGTCGGCAAGATTTGGACTTGGCGCAGACTCGATTTAAGACGATACGGGTAAAATCATGAAAGCTAAGAAAGTGATGCGCGATGAACACGGCCCCCGTCATGTGACACCAGCCGGCCGTAGTGTGTTCTACGATCTGTTTCCGAAAGCCGAAGCCGACGAATTGGTCATGCGTTCGACGTTGCTCAGAGGACTGGAACAATGGCTGAAAGAGAGCGGACTGACGCAAACTCAAGCCGCGAAGGCCCTGGGTATCACGCAGGCCCGTGTGTCCGATATCAAGCGCGGTAAATTCAATCAGTTCAGTTTGGACATGCTGGTTCGACTGGCATCGAGGGCTGGACTCAAGCCAAGACTGAAATTGGCGGCATGAGCGGATTGATGTCCGCAGGCGTCCTGACACAGCCACACTTTTCAGGGGATATTCGTGGGGGCATTTCTAAACTCTCTGTGAAGAAAGCGTTGTAAAATCAGGTATTTAGGCTCCCTGTTTGGTGGCTACACGGCCCACCATTTAAGCCAGTATAGTCAAGAACTTACGCGGTACGTTTGCATCGCTCGCGAGCGATGTTGTGCTATTCAACGGCCTCTGTGCTATTGGCGAAACCGCGCATCGGTTCAATACCACCTGCTCGACGCGTTGAAAGCGCCAGGATTAATTGGTCATGGTTCACTCCCCGGTGGCCCGTCTGACGATGTGCTCATGTCACCATCATGCAGCTGCCGCCCAAGGAAGTGGATCGGCGGCGCTAGCTTTCTCAAGGCCGGTCATCTCACGAGTTTTACCGAGGCTGATGGCTTCCCGACCGGCACCGTATCGAATTTCGTCGTGGATCGGACTGGCGGGGTATGGGCTGCCGCTCGCAGTGGCGTCGCTCATTTCGACGGGAAGCACTGGGAGAAGGTAGCGCTCGACGGCGACCCCGAATGTCTCGGGGTGCTGGTCGATCGGCATGGGACCCTCTGGGTCGCAACCAGAAACGCACTTCTTGCCCGTCTCGCCGGCGAGACACGCTTCCGCGAAGTCGGGTCCATGAAGTTCGAATTTGTTTCCTCGCTAAGGGTCTTGGAAGAAAGTCCAGATGGCAGGATCTGGGCGGCGGGGCATGAACTGGTCCGAATCGACCAGCCAGCGACCCTCGAGGGAAGCGTAGTCATCGAGATCAGTGGCTACAAAGGATTCGTTCTGGGCGCGATGGCATTCGATGAGGGAGGGAACTTGTGGGCCAGGGGCCACGGACTCGCGGGAGGTGCTAACCAGCCGCTTCAACGTGAAAGATAGACAACTGTTACTTCTGAACGATCGCCGCGATCTTACAACGTTCCCGATTGGCACGGTTACGAGCCTCACCTATGGCCTTAAACTGATTGGACAAAGGAGCCATTGGACACCGAGAGCAGCGGATAGGATGAACCGTGTGATGAGAGAGCCAGGAAGAGAATATCTCGATTGGGGGGTCAAACCGTTGCACCACGGCGTCAATTTTTGAACGTTGATCAAACAGCAGAGATTCGGACCTGCGATGGGAGATGTCGAAGTCTTCCTCGTCGCCGGTGGGAGCGGGTATCCAGACTGACGCAGACCAGTAAGATTGCTGCTCAGCGGCGTAAACCAACCCAAAGCTCACGAGAACCAAGGCGGTGGCGCGAAGTTGCCACGTACCGGTAAGCCGGCGCAGGTTAATCGCTATATAGGCGATTGCGTAAAAACCTAATAGTCGCTGGATAAATAACGCACCGCCAATTCTGGTCTCCGCCAGCCGCCACGCGATGACCAAGAGCGGCGCGACAGCGGTGACGACGTACAAAGCCATTCGAAACGGAATTCTCGGCACGGAAGTTCGTGATGCTATGAAGGCGAATCCCAACGCCAACAGCAGGCAGGAACCAAGCGCTGGAACCAGAGACGCAGCACGTCGTTGAGTCGTTCGAGAAGAGTCGGATTGGGGCGATTTGGTGGCGTCGACGGAAGGGCGGCCTGCAATGCTTCGGTGTTAGGCGCGTCGTCGGTTTGAAGAGTGGGAATTACCCTGTTGGGCACCGTTTCACTAAGTCGTCGATACGACCTAAACAGGGATATCGTGCCCCACATGCCGAAGATAATTTGAAATACTAGAAAAGTGGCCCCACAAGGGTATAGCGAAACAGGCGCCGGAAGGGCTTTGTAGGCGAAAAGCCCCATTATTTCCGCTATTGCGAAATAGAGTAACGCGCAAACCGTGGATACGGATAGCAACGCAAAGCTTAGGTGGCTGTGCCTGCGAAACGCCCGGATCTGCAGCACGAGGAGCACGACAGCCGATGCAAAGCTCACTGCCTGTATGAAATCTGACAGAATTAGTATTGGTTTCATCGCGCCGCCGTTCGTAATGCAACTCTAGCGGTCAATTAGGCAACGAAACGTCGTTAAAGGCGCGACGAACAAAACCAACGACATTCATGCGGTCCTTGCACTTTCCGGCTTAAGCTCCATAATTCTGCGTCCAAGCTTATCGTACACGGTGAATGGCCGCTTCGAGGCATGCATTCTTATGTGATGAAGTGCCGCTTTTGCCGTTGGACAGCTGCCGAAGTGCTCGGCCGCCCATCACCCATCACCGTTACAGCAAAGTAAAAGGTTTGCCGCGTGGCAGGCGATAACGTGAAAAATCCGAAACATCGACGGTCAAGATTTCGGTCAGTCCCGTTTCGGCGGCCAGCCAATACAGGGATGCATCGGCGAGATCCATCTCGCGCTTGCCGCGTTCGCTGTATCGACGCATCCATCGAACGATGTCGCCGAGGTGTGCGGGCTCAAACGGATAAACCACTGCGCCGCCCAGTTCTATCCATTTGAGCATTTCAAAACGCTGGGGTATTTCCAGTAGATACGACGCCTCGACAATACAGGGCCAGGTCGTAATGAGTCGAAGTCCACCCACCGACAATTCTTTCACCAACGCATCGAAACGAGCATGGTGATGGTCATCCACCGCGAATAGCGCGATCAGCGGTCCGGAATCAATCAGGCAACTTCGCACGTAGCTTAGCCTTCATTCTTGCCGAGACATTGCGTGAGGCCTGCGGATTTCCCATTGGTTTTCCGCTGCGCACTGCACGCAGCAAGTCCGCTGGATTCTTAAGGCCCAATACCCGTTCGAGGGCATCCTTCACGAATTCAGACTTGGTAACGCCAAGCCGGCGAGATTCTTGCTCTACGCGGGATTCCAAAGTCGGATCCAATCTAACGCTCATGGCCATGGCGCCGCTCCAAGCTGGATGTAATACGTCAATACTGTAATACAGAAATTAGAATAGATGAATAGATCCAAGCAGTGTCGCCGACAACATAACTCGAGATCTCCGCAGCAAATGCGGCTTTAGCGACAATCCGGAGGGATGCCAACGCTCCCGGGTTGTGCCATTGGAAGGCAAGGAGATCTATGAAATCAAAGCCTTATCGCAGGGTAAATACACGGCCCGCCATCTCCCACTTCCGAAGACTTCCGGTAAGATCCAACGCGGAATCCAAAGTCGCGTAAAACACCTAGAAAACAAGGGTTTTAACGTTCGAGGACGTCCTGAAATTCTCATTGACAGCCACCCTCAAGGTGGGCCACCGGTTGGGCCATCGCACTAAATTACGAATTTTAATTCTATCTAAAACAATGTCTTACGAGGCGGATTCGGTGGCTACACGGCCCACCATCCAAAGACGTTCAGGGATATCCAAGAACGTCCGCATGCTCGCCATTGTTCGTCCGCGGCCGACGCCGCAGCGACAGTGCCTTCCAGCCGGCAGACTGCAGCCTTAGACTCCTCCGGAGATGAAAGAATTTAAACCTCGTTTGGATGTTCTTCCAGCTGCGCAATTACGCTTGTGGTCGGAGCTTTTGGCGGTACCTGAGGATTTTGTACTGTACGGTGGAACTGCGCTCGCGCTTCATTTGGGACACCGTACGTCCGTAGATTTCGATTTTTTCAGCCGGCGCTCCTTGGATCTCGAGTCATTGCAGGCAGGCATTCCATTCCTCGCAGAAGCCAGAATAGTGCAACGCGAGAAGAATACGCTGAGCGCCATTGTGGATCGCGGCGAGCCGGTCAAGGTTTCTTTCTTTGGCGTTCCGAGATTGCCAACATTGGCACCTCCCCACGTCGTCAAGACAAACAACATGAGGGTCGCGTCAATGCTCGACCTTGCCGGCACCAAGGCCTCCGTGGTCCAAGTGCGCGCCGAGGCCAAGGACTATCTGGATATCGACGCAATGATGAGGCTTGGCAATATCAGCCTTCCATATGCATTGGCCGCCGCGCAAAAGCTATATGGACCGAGCTTCAATCCGGAAATCACCTTAAAGGCCTTGTCGTACTTCGATGATGGCAATCTTCGTGATCTGCCCGACGACTTGAAACAGCGCTTGGTGCTAGCTGCCCGGGAAGTGGATCTGGACCATTTGCCGGGACTAGACGGCGGCACGCGAATTGCCAATTCCGACAACGGGTATGAGTTATGAAACCCATACCGCTGACGCCGCTTACATTGGACATCGCGCGCCGAATCATTTGGTTCGAGCCTCCGGAGCAGGCGCTCTCTGAACCACTCCGCTTCATGGCGTACGCGATGACCCACGCGCGTCACGAGGACATGCAGGTGATACGCCGGTACGTATGCGATGATGATTTTCGCGAAGCGCTCGATCAGGCGCCCCCGGGAATCATTGACGCAAGGTCATGGGCTTATTGGAATTCAAAGATGGGTCGGTATCCGCCCCCGCCGCGTCCTGTCCGGCGGTTTACTCGGATGGCGGGAATATCCAGTGCAGGCGAAGGAAGCCACGCACAGAAATTTGATTTGGATGATCAACGGCGCTTGGCCGGGGAAAATTGGCTGCAGCAGCGCGAGAGGGAACCGGCGACGCTTGATCTTGAGGAAGTCAGGCGTAGAGCGAGAGAGGAATGGCTCAGGAAGTACACCAAATGATTGGTCGAGCCCCGTGTGGGCGAAATAAATGCTCGTCCAAGGACGTCCGCCTACAGCCGTCCTTTCCAGGGGATCTCCTTGGGGGCATTTCAGCTTCCTTCTCACTAGAAATATATTAAATTCAGATGGTTATAGGCTGAGTTCGGTGGCTACACGGCCCACCATCCAAGGACGTTCGGGGATGTCCAAGAACGTCCACTCCGTTGAGAAAATCGCGGGAAATCGCGAGGAATCTGGACCGAACATTGGTCCCCCACGTCCATCGAAATCCATCACTGCTCAGTGACAGCTAGCCGTTGGTGGGGGCATTTTTGGGGGCATCCTGGGTTGGGAAATGAAGAATGCCCCCGCAATATCTCCGACTGAGACCGCGGGGCGAAGAGTCTTGCCTTGCTTCAATACGAGGCTAGGACTTGCCGAGATTCTCAACAAGCATATTGCAGAACAGCGCACCCTGTTCGATGGCGTCGTCGAGGGCGACGTGGGTATGGGCATGCGAGTCGAACCAATGTTTGGGCATGCCGCTTTTAGTGCTTTTGCGATAGTCCGTTTTCAGCAAGGCCATGGCGTAGGTTTTGATATCGACGGCGGAGAAGCTGAAGGGGCTTTCGCCGACGAAGCGGATCAGATACCAGTATACGAATAGGAAATCGAATCCGGCTGGGTAGCCGACGAATACTGGCTTTCCGGGAAGGGCTTTGAGCCAGGGGGCGTAGCGGCGCATCGCCGTTTCAGGCACTTCCAGTTCTTGCCGGCACGCGGCGAGCGCAGCCCGAGATGCTGTACGAAAGGATCAAAATCGCGATCGCTGTATAACAATGAGAGATCCTTCTCGATGCAGCTCGTCGCGATCAGCGTATCGATGGTTTTCCGAATCGCTATCCCCAGCGTCCTGAGTTTGCGGAAGTTTTTGGCCGCTTGAAATGCGACGTCTTCGCCGACGAGCTGGATCAGAGGAACCGAAGCCAACAGTTTCCGGGCTTGATTGAAATCACGCTCGCTTACGAATCCTTGTAACACTTCCGTCAATATCAAGTCGCCGGTTAACACCTGTTCGATTCCGAGAAGACTGTCCAGTTTGTCAGACTGCGGAGTGACGACGCCGCGAAAGTAATCGATCCAGACGCTGGTATCGACCACTATCATCAGTCCGTTCTCATCGCATCCAAGTCACCCCGCCATCGAAGCTTGCCGCGAAACCGGCGGATGCCTTCCTGTTTGCGCAGACGGACGATCGTGCGCAGCCCCAACTCGACCGCCTCCCGCTTGGTTTTCAAGCCGGTGAGCCGAAGCGTTTCCTTCATCAACTTGTCGTCTATGACGATATTGGTGCGCATAATGTGTACTCTGAGAGGATTTCGTACACATTATAGGTTCCTATTGAGATTGGGCAAAGATCCGAATTGCCGGAGCGTCGCGGTTGCTCGACCAATCTAAAGGAAAGCTTTCCGTCGCTTATATTTGAGGTTAGTACGCCCGTTGGGCAGGTCGATTGCGTAACGGATGACGCGATTTATGAGGTTGCGAAATTGAATTGGTGGAAGCACGCGCTTGGGCAGCTCTGCGCCTATAAGCTGCATCTCACAAAGGGCAAGACTGTATTGTACCTCTATGGCGCGGCGGAAAATCCCAGAGCGCTCAAGAAAGCCATGCAAACTTGCAATCAATATGGCATCGATGTTGACTATAAGCGTTGCAGCGCGCGCGGCTCTTGTCTGGTCTAGGATGATCCGTCCGTTAGCATTGACAATGGCATCAACGCTTGCCGGGTAGATCGGTGAGCAGGAGCGTGTCGATGCCAGCAACTTGGCGCCAGGCTTCGTCATTCGTTATCGCCAGGGTGGCACCGGATTTGAGCCCCGTGGCAAGCTGAATTGCATCGGGGGTCCGAAGGCGATAGCGTGCACGCAAGGCCGCGGCCTCCAGCAGGATGGCACGTGTGATCGGCTCCAATGTCAGGTTGGGGAAATAACTCAAGAGGGTCTCATAATCGTCTGCGGCATCCTGGCGACCCAAATGCAGCGGCTTGACGATCAACTCGAGTAAGGTGAGTTCAGATGCGAGTCCGCGAAACCGACCGGCTTCAAGTTGTTCGATGACGTAACCTGCCGCGTCAGCGAAAGCCGGATTTTGCTCAAAATGGTAGATCCAGACGCACGTGTCGAGCAAAATCCGCTTGTGGCGCTCAAGCATGCTCCCGTCTACCAACCCTCACGCTCCGACTGGAGATATGCCTCGGCTCCTTGCCACACTTCGCTGTGCAAGCCACGCGTGCGTTTCGCGAATTTCTTCGGCTTCGGAATAATCACGACACGATCCGACTTGCACAACACGAGAAGTTCGTCCCCAGCCGACAAGGAGAGCGCTTCTCGAGCGGCCCGCGGGATGACAATTTGGTACTTGCTGCTTAGGGTAACGGTGGTATTCACGATAGTCTCCCGAATACGTAAAGCGATATCCTAATATCACTTTACCACAAATCCCAGACGATCACTGCAGCCACCATCTCTTGGGGCCCTTCGTGGGGGCATTTCCAAAATACCCGGGAGAGAAAGATAGTTAAATCATACAGTTAGGCGCGAGCCTCGGTGGCTGCACGGCCCACCATCCAAAGACGTCCAGGGATGTCCGAGAACGTCCACTCCGGAGAGAAAATCGCGGGAAATTGCATGGAAGTCTCGACTAAAAATTAGTGCCCCACGTCCATCGAAGTCCATTGCCGTTCAATGGCAGCTAGCCCTTTTTGGGGGCATATGTGGGGGCATCCTACGTCGGCGAAACGGGGATGCCCCCAATCCCTCGTACTGATAAAGGCACTGTCCCAGAACATTGGCATAAAGTTCTCTCACATACGGAAGCGATCAGGGGAGTGCATGATTGTCGTGGCTTAATGAGCGGTTTCGTTGGTGGCGAACCCATCCCAGATCGTCTTTTGCCAGCCGCTGATGAAGCCGTTGTCGTTGCAGACTGGGCAGTACCAATAGATACGGTCAAAATCGTCGGCGGCCGGGTACGACATGATGATCCCGCTACAGCGACGTCGTCGCGGACGCCGGCGGCAACGGACACTAGGTTCATCGTCGATGTTGGTAGTGGCGTCGACGACGATGCTGGTGAAATATTCGGCAAGCAGCCTGGCACGGCTTGGCATGTCGGCGAACGCGCCCGATGAGTCGAGATAATGTCGGATATCGACGATCCAGGTGTTACCCGTGGGCTGTCAAGGTAACGGGAGCGCCGGCGATGCAGTTCACCAAGTTCATCGAGGCCATCATGACGAGTTTGTCGGACTCAGTTTCACGATTTCGCTCAGAATTTAAGCGTAGCCACTGGTTCGTTTCGTTCACCACAAATGCCAGCAGCGGCTGCTCCGGATGTTGGTCGGCATACTGGTGCCGAGCGCTGTCCGAAGCTCTGTCGCTGAGGGCGTGTTCTGAGAGATCCACGGCCCCTATCCAGCGTTGCATTTGCCGCTGTTGCTCATCCTCGGTAATCATCGGCCACCGCAAACCCGACTCCTTCATCGCTTGATAGCACACCAGCAGGATATTGAGCAGAAACTCGACATCGTTAATACGCGCGCCCAGTTTGGATTGCACCAAGCAGGAGGCCAGCAGATTGGGTTGATCACGATGGATCTCTTCCGCCAACTCTTCCTTCTGGGACAGGCCCATGGAACTCACCTTGAGGATCGCCGCGGCAACGTTTTCCGTGGTGATCCGGTTCATGCCGATCAAATTCGGCGACGGTTCGCAGTTGCGGTGGCGAAATTGGAAAGACTTCGCGTCACGCTAAGCGGCGACCCCCACTTTCGGACGCCCGCCACGCTTGCCGTTTTCCCGAGAAGCCCTCGCCTTAACTGAACTGCGGCTCGCACCCCCGATTTTTCCGATATGTTGCATCCACCGCCGTGAACCGAAGGCGCCTTCGATAAGTCCGGGCACATACAGATCAGCATCCAGCAGCGGCCAATGCAGGCCCAGCCCGTTTGGACTAATCTTGATTTTCGCCAACTTTGATCGTGGTGCATCCGCGAGCCCTTCGGCCAACGCCACTGGGAAGGAAAATTCGCAGCCGCCTTCGAGCGTAATCACGATCAGACCGCGCCGTGAATCATAGCGCACAGCTCGAGCGATTGGTCCACGCGACACCGCCGCCGCACCGCGCGCATTCGCCGCCTTAAACTGTTCCTTAGAAATTGCCATGAATCATTCTCCAAGCCGCGCACAATGGTTGCAAATGGGGCTGCAGCAATCGGGCCAAACGATTGACGTCCGGCCAGGAAAAACCAAAATTCTCACGCGATTCTATAGGTCCGCCTGGACAGTTCAGATTGAATACCGCCTGCAGCCGGCCCACCCAAACGTGGACATGTGCGGGTCGGT
>Ga0302326_10030968_pt1 | contig 10693 bp, 7 predicted proteins | sample Palsa_T0_3_FD_202264 | JGI IMG/M metagenome (GOLD analysis project Ga0302326, IMG submission 202264) | Peat permafrost microbial communities from Stordalen Mire near Abisko, Sweden - Palsa_T0_3 | ecosystem: Environmental > Terrestrial > Soil > Palsa > Peat permafrost | place: Sweden: Abisko...
ACGTTCACTAGGAGAAGAACCTTGCCCCGGTAACTACTCAGGCTGACCGGCGGGCCATCGATGGACTTCAAGGTAAAGCTGTAAACGCTCTTCGCCGGTATGGCCATGCAGACCCCGGCGACCAACAAAGTGAGAACAAGGGCTAACTTGCGCACAGAATCCTCCCGATAGGTCCCGATAATACAGCACCAGCTTTAATCGATTGTCAATCGATTGTCACTACACATCGCACAGGTCAACGGCCTGTAAAAGCGAGGCCTTCGGATCGCCGGTGGGGACAAATTCATGGGCGACATAACCTTTGAATCCGGTTTCCACAATGCCGCGCATGACGCCATCCCATTGCACTTCCTGCGTGTTATTCAGCTCATGGCGTCCAGGCACGCCGCCGGTATGGAAGTGGCCTAACCACTGGATGTTCTCCTTGATGGTGGCGATCAAATCTCCCTCCATGATCTGCATGTGATAAATGTCGTAAAGCAGCTTCACATGGGTGGAATTCACTTCCTTCATTACCGCGACACCCCAGGCAGTGTGGTCGGCCATATAGTCCTTATGGTTGACCTTGCTGTTCAGCAACTCCAGGTTTAGAACTACGTTATTGTCTTCAGCAATTTTCTTTACACGGTTTAGCCCCAGGATGACGTTCCTGGCGCCCTCTTCATCGGACATTCCATGCCGGTTGCCGGAAAACGTAATAACGTTGGGCACTCCAGCCTTTGCCGCCAACGGGATATTCTGACGCAGTCCCGCCTCGATCTTGTCATGATTGGCAACCACGTTGAGGGCGTCGGGAATCGTGCCGGCGTTGGCGTAGCCCATGGTACAGATCAACCCGTACTTCTTGGGCGCTTCAAAATCCTGCGGCTCCAGCAGGTCGACTCCCTTAAGTCCGATCTGCGCCGAGTAGGCACATAGTTCGTCCAGGGTCATCTTCGCGTAGCACCAGCGGCTGACAGATTGCCGAATATTTCCCTTCCTCGGAGTCGGCGTTTCGGGCGAAGCGGAAGGCTTTTCCTGACCCCAGGAGATGGACGATGCCATGGGAGCGCCGGAGACGAGTGCTGTCCCTGCGATAGTGCTTTTGAGCATCTTGCGACGAGAGATGGACGACATCTTGATATACCTTTCGGACCGTGGTGAGATCACGCAGGTATTTAATCATCTTTTGCTTGTTCAGACCGGATATACAATCTTGAGCGCGGGACCCCAAATGAATAGCCACGCACTCATTCGAGTCGCCTTCTTCCTTTTACTTCTCTCTCCCCCTCTCGTGGCTCAAGTAGTCGTCTTCTGGCAGCCTGGTTTCCCTGCCGTTGCCAGCCAGCCTCTGGAGCGCGCGACCCTATCCGCAGCGCTAAATGATCTGCATCCTACATTCCTGGATCTGAAGGCCCTTGAGTCTCCCGATGCGCTCGAGAAGACCGACCTGTTGGTGCTTCCTTACGGTTCCGCCGTGCCCACTGATGGCTGGAAGGCTATCGAAGCTTATCTGCAGCACGGAGGGAATCTTCTCGTGCTGGGCGGTCAGCCTCTGCACGTACCGGTGACCCGGGTGGGCGCAACGTTTGTCCAGGGCCGCCCGCAGGATACCTACTCGCGGGCGCTGGATTTGCGCCACACCTACGAAGTCCCAGTGGGGCGAGATGCTCGTTTTGCGTGGCGGCCGGGCTACGATTTTGAAACGACTCCGAAGGTAGAGGCGGAAAAATTCTTCACCGTTGAAGGTCATCTCAACGGGCTTGGCTACATGGTCGATAAGTCCGGGCTGCTGCTCGCCGCACCGGTCATCGTCATCGATCGTGCGACCGCTAGCCGCATTGTTTGCCTCGACTTTCAGCCGACTCCAGGATACTGGCAGAGTCAAGCCGGGATCGCTCTTATTCGCCAGTCGGCGCGCTATGCACGCCAGGGTTCGACGAACCTTTCTGTCGAGATGCTGTTTTCTGCTCTCAGGCCGAATGAGCCGCCTCAGATCACGGTGCATTTGCGGCAGGTGCACCCCGCCAAGGGTGATGTGCGCCTGGAGCTCTTATCCGCAGATAAGGTGCTCCAAGAAGCTACGCTACCGATTGAAGACCAGGAGATCTCCAGCCTGACAGCGCTATTTCGGAAGCCCCTCCCCGCCGGCTTCTACAGAGTCCGTGCCACTTTTCGTCAGCAAGGGCAATTTCGAGAGTTTTACGAAAATGGTTTCTGGGTGGCGGAGCGCAGTTCGCTCGACGATGGTGAGTCCCTCGGAGTCAAAGGTGATTTCCTCACGCTTGGTGGGACGCCCTTTTTCCCTGTAGGGACCAACTACTTCACCACTGAAGAAAATGGCTGGGATTTCTCTGGCCCGCGCAACGCCGCGGTGTGGGAAAAAGACTTCGCGGAGATGGCGGCGCACGGCGTCACGTTTGTCCGCACCGGCGTCTGGATGAAGAACGCCAAATTCATAGAGCCCGCGACGGGGGAGCCGGATGAGCGCTTTCTGCGCAACCTTGAGGCCTTTCTCATCTGTGCCCATCATCACGGCATCTCTGTCAATTTCACCTTCTTTGCCTTCTCTCCCGTTTCCGGTGCGGCTACCGAGAAGAACCCATATATCGATGAAGACGCCGTGCGCGCGCAACAAGCCTACGTGCGCGCCGTGGTGAAACGTTTCGCCAGTGTGCCGTGGCTCTGCTGGGATCTGATCAATGAGCCCAGTTTCTCGAACCCCAATCAGATATTTAAAGGAAACGTTCCCAACGGGGATGCGGCGGAAGTAAACGCCTGGCGTGACTGGCTCCGTGACCGATATAAAAGCTTAAGCGACCTGGGAGATGCGTGGGCTGAGATCCCGGAACAGCTCGGCAGCTTTGACAACATTCCGCTGCCCAGCGTTGCCGACCTGACCTATGCGCGTCATGGAAATCCCCGGCAAGTGCGAGCCATCGATTACAACCTGTTCGCGCAGGACATGTTCAACAAATGGGCCCGATCGATGGTCGCCGTGATCCGCCAGGCCGGCAGCAGCCAGGTCATCGATGTTGGGCAGGATGAGGGCGGCATCACTAACCGCGTGCTGAATCAGTTTTATGGCCTGGCAGGCGTTTCCTTCACGACCAATCACACCTATTGGCAAGACGACGCCCTGTTATGGGACTCGGTCGTGGCCAAGCTTCCGGGCATACCGAACATCACCGGCGAAACTGGATATCAACCAGTCTGGGCTCCCGATGGAACCTGGCGCTACGACGAATTTACCGGGCTGCCCCTGACCGAACGTAAGTGGGCGCTGGGCTTTGCCGCCGGCAGCTCCGGCGCAATGCAGTGGGATTGGGCCCGCGAAGTCGACTTCGGCATGCAACGGAGTGACGGCTCGGCCAAGGTCTGGGAACCCTTGATGCGAGGGGTGGGAGAGTTCGCTAAGCGCACCGAGCCCTATGCCACGGACTTTATCAAACCAGATATCGCCCTCATCCTGCCTCAGTCCCTCCAACTTTCCGTCTTCAATGCTTTGGCCATCGAGGCGCAACAGACTGCGGTTCGTGCGCTCTACTACTACGCCCGCGGGGAGGCTTACGCCGTTGGCGAATACCAGACCGCATCCCTCGGATCGCCCAAGCTCATCATCCTTCCCTCATCGTCTGCGCTTACTGAAGATGCCTGGCAGGCGATCGTAGCCCGAGTGCAAGCAGGAGCGGTATTACTCGTGACCGGTCCGTTCGGTGGAGACGCGCACTTCCATCCGACGGGAAGGCAGGATCAGGTTGATCTCGCCTATGAGGACGTACCGCTTACTCTGCGTAGCAACACAATCAATTGGCCTGGCGGCGAAGCGGAACTGACGTTCGGCGGCAACAAAACCACCGTACTCAGCCGCGCGCAAATGCCGGGAGATGCGGACTGGGCGGAAAGGCCGCTGGGTAACGGAAGAATTCTCTTTGCGGCGCTGCCCCTAGAACTCAACCAGAACCTGCAGGCGGTCGGAGATGTTTATCGCTACGCGATGAAGGTGGCAAATATTTCACCGACCTACACCACGACGTTGACCAATCCAGGCATACTCATCTGCCCAACTCGCCTGCCTAAAGCCACGCTTTATGTGCTGACGTCTGAATCAAACCAGAAGGCAGTCCAGTTCAAGGACGTGCGCAGCGGGAAGGACTTTTCTGGTCAGCTTGAAAATGGACGCGCAGCTCTGTTGCTCATCAGCGTTGAAGGGAAGCTCATTACCAGCTACAACTGGCCCCAACCGTAGTGCGTACCGCGTGTACCAAGTCAAAAACAGCAGGTCCATCCGCAAACGGATGGACCTGTTGCTTTTTTATGCCCTGACTGCCCGTTATTTTATTGCCGTAGGGTACAGGTCCGGCAGCGGCTTATTCTGCTCTTCCATCCGTTCGGGACGAGGCAAAGGCTTGCGAGGAATCATCTGTTCGCGCATCGCCGCATTGTAAACAAAGATAGCTTCCACCACCGCGATCTGCTTCAGGTCCGCGGCTTGCAGGCGTTCGTGCGTATCCATGTTGGAATGGTGGGTGCGTGTTTCGTAATCCATCGGATCCTGGATGAACTGGAAGCCAGGGATGCCAACGGCATCAAACGATAGATGGTCGGTGCCGCCCGTGTTGCGGTTGGTGATAGTGGTCACGCCGAGGTCCTTCAATGGTGCCATCCATTGCTCGAAGATGCGATCGACTGCGGCGTTGCCCTGGGTATAGATACCGCGAATCTTACCCGTTCCATTGTCGACATTGAAATAAGCAGAAATGAGTTTCTGCTCGGGTTTGAGGGCGAGCGGCCCCGCCGGTTTCCTCAGAAATTCCGGCATCTCCATTTGCTCAGGAGTTGTAGAGAGCGGGAAACCACCGAAATGTTGGCCAACGTATCCCTTGCTGCCGAAGAGCCCTTGCTCTTCTCCAGACCATAGCGCAATGCGGATAGTCCGTCTCGGCTTTACCTGGAGCGCATTGAGAATGCGCATCACCTCCATTGCAACCACCGAGCCGGCCCCGTTATCGGTAGCGCCAGTACCCGCGATCCAGCTATCCAGGTGGCCGCCCACCATCACCACCTCGTCTTTTAACTGGGGATCGGTTCCTGGGATCTCGGCAACTGTGTCGAAGCCATGCTCATGGTCTCCGGTGAACTTGGTTTCGACGTCCATCTCAATCGAAACCGGGACGTGGTTCTCCAGCAGCCGGAATACCCGGCCATAGCTTTCAATCTGCGCGACCACCACTGGAAACGGAACAGCCGTGTCCTTGTGGTAGGGGGTACGGCCGAGTGCGGCACCATTGTCGTCGAAGATAATTCCCGTGCCACCGCCGTTGACGGCATCACGGCTAGGCACGATCACTCCTGCTACCTTCTCCTCGGCCAGGAACGGAATGACCTGGCTTGTAAGCTTACTGCGTTTGACGTACCGTTCAATGCGCGCCTCCATATCAGGGTCGCGGCCATTTAGCGGGAGCGACTCGAGCTCCTTGAGGTCCTTGTCGGTATAGCGTTCAAAGAAAGGTTTGTCGGGCACTGGCACGTCACGCATGGCGCCCAACAGGACAATCTTGCCGGAGAGTTTGCCCTTGTATTTAGCCATGTCCTTCTCGTCGCCGATGACGACGGACACAGCCTGCGCAGTCACCGGCCCGTTGGTAGGGGGCGACCATGGCGTGGCCTGGGCCACAAAGACGGCTGTATCGGGTTCCGTCATCCGCACCCAGGTGTTGAGCTGCTGCCAGCCCATGCCGAACTCACCCCAATCTTCCAGGTGCGCGTTGACGCAGCCCATTTTGGCGAGTTGATCCCGCGTCCACGCATTGGCTTTCGCCATGTTCGGCGATCCAGTCAGGCGCGGACCAATTCCATCGGTCAGACCTCCCGCATAGTCCATCACGTGCGAGTGCTGCAAGCCCTCCTCGCGGATAGCATTGTAGGCATTCAGGTCGATCGCTTCAGTGGTGGGCTGCTGCATCTGCGCATCACTCCAGCCTGGCTGCTGCGCGTCTGCGATCTTGCTTTGCTTCTTGTCTGCTGCCTTGGAGCCCGCAGCACCGGCGGCAAACATGACGGCCGCGGTAAAGAGCAGGATGCGTCTTGGAACCATGAGTAATTGCCTCCTAATGCTGATGCGATCTCTATTTTCCATTCACGCTTTCTTCCGGCAGCAGTTCGTAGCTCACGAACGCCGGCTTCTTACTGTCAGGCGACCATGAGGGAACATTGATCGTTCCCTGGCCGCCAAATAGCTTGGCCAGCACATGAACCTTCTTATCATCCATCGCTTTGCGATGGTTATTGCCGGTCGCGCCGATAAAGGCGATATCCGCCGTGAGCGATACATCACCGGAAACTTTGGTCCAAAGATAATGGAAGTCGTCCTCCCCGAACCACATGTTGGCACCGCTGCCGCTGATGGTGTAAGCCTGCCGGGCCGGATCGTACTCAACCGTCCCCGGGTGCAACACCGTGCCGACGTCCTGATGATCCTGAAATATACCCAGAGGCGAAGCAGCGGCACCCGCAACCGGTGCAACCAATACCAGCAGGGACAGCCAGCATGAAGCGGAAATCCGCCGAAGATAGGGAAAATGCATTTCGTAGCCTCAATCCTAGGTGCTCGCCAGGTGTTGCGAACGATACAAACTTCGGTCCGAGAACGGTATCATGAAGGAGAAGGGCAATTGGAGAACAGAATGATGAGCAAGAATAGACGAGACGCCTCGGCAGGCCACTTCAGCCGCCGCTCCTTCCTTTCGTCACTGGGCGCAGCCGGTGTGGTCGCGACCGCGGGACCCATGGTCGCCGCAGCGCATGCGGCGCCAATGGCTCCCGTGGCCGAGGCTCCCGCTGAAACCATCGAAGGGGCCGTTCCAGTGAGCCTTCGGGTCAACGGGAAGGAGCTCGATCTTCACATCGATCCGCGCACTTCGCTGCTTGACTGCCTGCGCGAGACCGTCAGTCTGACCGGCACCAAGAAAGGCTGCGACCACGGCCAATGCGGAGCCTGCACGGTCCACGTGAACGGCCGGCGCATCAACTCCTGCTTGACGCTGGCCGTCATGCACGAGGGCGACGAGATCACCACCATCGAGGGTCTCGGGCAGCCCGGTAGCCTGCATCCCATGCAGGCATCGTTTGTTAAACACGACGGCTACCAATGCGGCTACTGCACCTCGGGCCAGATTATGTCCGCTGTCGCCCTTCTCAAGGAGAAGTGCGGCCCCTCAGACGCCGATGTGAAGGAGCTGATGAGCGGTAACATCTGCCGCTGCGGGGCCTACCCCAACATCGTCGCGGCCATTCAGGAAGTTCGCCAGCAAGCATAGGAGCTGCAACATGGAAACGTTCACCTACACCAGGGCGACCGGTGTACCGATGGCAATCGAGGCCGCAGCCCAGTCCCAGGCGAAATTCATCGCCGGCGGAACAACCCTGCTCGACCTGATGAAGCTGAATGTTGAGCGGCCCAGCCAGCTCGTCGATATCAACCGCCTGCCACTGGATCAGGTGGAAAAGCTTCCGGACGGCCGCTTGCGCATCGGCGCGACGGTCCGCAACTCTGATCTGGCGCATCATCCCGCGGTGGAGAGCGACTACTCCGTACTCTCCCAGGCTTTGCTCTCGGGCGCTTCAGCACAACTCCGCAACATGGCCACCACCGGCGGGAATCTGCTGCAACGCACTCGCTGCATGTACTTCCGCAACGAGGCCATGGCCTGCAATAAGCGCGCTCCCGGGTCAGGCTGTGCTGCCATTGAGGGCGACAACCGCACACTGGCCATCCTGGGCACCAGCAAAGACTGCATCGCGACCAATCCTTCTGACATGAATGTGGCCCTCACCGCTCTTGAGGCCACCATTCACATCCAGGGTGCGAGGGGCGAGCGCAATGTGGCCATCGGCGACTTCTTCCTGGTTCCGGGAAGTACTCCGCAGCGGGAAAACGTTCTGGAACCCGGTGACCTTATCACCTATGTCACGTTGCCTGCGCCGAAAGCCGGCAGCAAGCAGATTTATCTCAAACTGCGCGACCGCGCCTCCTACGAATTTGCCCTTTCTTCCGCAGCCATCGTGGCCGTGGTGAGCAACGGCAAGCTGGATTTCGTCCGCGTTGCCCTGGGGGGCGTCGCCACTAAGCCCTGGCGGTCGCTCGAAGCAGAGAAGGTTCTGCACGGCAAAGCGGCGGACGAGAAGGTATTCAGGGAGGCGGCCGAAGCGGCTCTCCACTCCGCGCAACCGCAAAGCGAAAACGGCTTTAAGGTTCAACTGGCCAAACGCTGCATAACCCACGCTCTCACGCTTGCCACCGCGTAAAAAGCCACTAGAGGAGACAGACCCATGGCGTCGATACTCAACCTTCCTCCCAAAACGAATGCCGGGTTACCCCGTGTGGACGGGCCGCTCAAAGTCAGCGGTGTCGCCATGTACACGTCGGATCACAATTTGCCCGGCATGCTCTACGCTGTACCCGTCTGCGCCACCATCGCAAATGGCACCATCGCCTCGCTCGACACCAGCCGGGCGTTGGCCATGCCGGGAGTCAAGGCCGTTTACACCCGCCAGAACATCGGGAAGCTCTTTCGCACCGCACCTGCCCAGGGCTTCTCCGGAATTCTCGACGAGAGGCGTCCTCCGTTCGAGGACGACACTATCCGCTATTACGGGCAATACGTCGCCGCCGTGGTGGCGCTTACGTTCGAGCAGGCCGTCGCCGCGGCCAATGCGGTTAAGGTCACCTATCACACCAACAAGCCGGACGTGCGCAAGCAACTTGAAACCGATGAAAAACCGAAGGTCGACAGCCAACGCGGCGATCCGGAACCGGCCTTCCAATCCGCCTCTGTCAAGGTCGACGAAGTCTACGTCACGCCCACCGAGACTCATAACCCGATCGAGCTGCACGCCAGCGTGGCTGTTTGGGATGGTCAAAACTTCACCCTTTACGAGACCTCGCAGGCAGTCTGCAACCATCAGGATGTTTTGGCCCAAATGCTTGGAGTTCCGCAGGAAAACGTGCGCGTGATTTCCCGCTTTCTCGGCTCTGGTTTCGGGGGCAAGCTTTGGCCCTGGACGCACTGCATGATCGCCGCCTCTGCAGCGCGCAACCTCAACCGGCCAGTCAAGCTGGTCTTGACCCGCGACATGATGTTTCAGAGCGTAGGCCATCGCCCCCGTACCCAGCAGCGCGTCCGCATCGGCGCTTCCTCCGACGGCAAACTTGTCTCGCTCATGCACGACTCGCTGAATCACACCTCGATCCTGGATGACTACTCAGAAGGTTGCAGCGAGGCGACTGCCTACAGTTACAGCACCCCTAATCTGCGCGCCACTTCGGCTTTGGTCCGCCGCAATGTTGGTACGCCGACCTCCATGCGCGGCCCGGGCGCCGTTCCGGGTCTCTTCGCGCTCGAGTCCGCAATGGATGAGCTAGCCATCAAGCTCAACATGGATCCGGTCAAGCTGCGCCTCCTCAACGAGCCCGAGAAGGATGAAGGGCTGAACCTGCCCTTCTCTTCTCGCCACATGGTGGAGTGCCTCAACGTCGGTGCGGAGAAATTCGGCTGGTCACGGCGCACGCCACAAGTAGGCTCGATGAAGAAAGACGGCCTGATCCTGGGATGGGGTGTGGCCGGCTGCTCCTGGATCGCCGAGCGCATGGGCAGCGAAGCCAACGTGGAGCTTCGTGACGATGGCTCCGCCCGTGTCTCCTGCGCTACGCAGGATATCGGCACCGGCACGTACACCGTCCTTTCACAAATCGTAAGCGACAAGACCGGCATTCCCCACGACAAGATCGAGGTTGTGCTCGGCGACACCAATCTGCCACCGGGGCCAATCTCCGGTGGCTCCTGGGCGACCGCCTCGGTGACTCCGCCGGTGCTCGAAGCCATTGAAAAGGCGCAGCAGACCCTCTTCACGATCGCCAGCCAAGGCAAGGATCCAACGTTCAAGGGGCAGAAGCCCGAGGCAATGGCCTTCACCGACGGCTGTGTACACCTTAAGGACAAATCGCCTGACACTGGAGTGCGCTTTGAGCAGATCCTCACCGCGGGCAACCTCCGCGCCGTCTCAGGGAGCGGAAAATCCGAGGGCACCTTCGGCAATCCAAAACGTGAGTTCTCCACTCATTCCTTTGGGGCGCAGTTTGCCGAGGTGACGTGGCAGCCAGAGACTGCTCGTCTCCGCGTTTCTCGCGTGGTCACGGTCATCGATGCCGGCCACATCCTCAATCCCAAGCCTGCGCGCAACCAGATTGAAGGCGCAGTGGTTATGGGCGTCGGCATGGCTCTCTTTGAAGAGACGGTGTATGACCCGCGTTTCGGCGTGCCCATTAACAACAACCTTGCCGACTACATTGTTGCCACCAACGCCGACGCTCCGCAGATCGACGTCACTTTCCTCGACTATCCCGACAAGGTGCTTAATCCTCTCGGGGCACGTGGCGTAGGAGAGATTGGTCTCGCGGGGATTGCGGCGGCTATCACCTCTGCCGTCTACCACGCGACTGGTATTCGTGTGCGCCAACTTCCCGTTCGCATCGAAGACCTGCTTGTCCAGGAAAAGGCTTAAGAGACTGCGAGAGAACCCCAGTCCCAACTCAGTCCCGCAGGGACGGTTGAGTGTCAGTCTTGTCCAAACTAGCCCAACCGCGGTCTATGGTTCTGGACGGGTGCCCCATGTTCGCCCCAGCGTACATGGGCCGAAAACGGATTTTTCAAAT
>Ga0302326_10030969_pt1 | contig 10693 bp, 11 predicted proteins | sample Palsa_T0_3_FD_202264 | JGI IMG/M metagenome (GOLD analysis project Ga0302326, IMG submission 202264) | Peat permafrost microbial communities from Stordalen Mire near Abisko, Sweden - Palsa_T0_3 | ecosystem: Environmental > Terrestrial > Soil > Palsa > Peat permafrost | place: Sweden: Abisko...
TAAGTGGGGGTTACCTTGGAGGAGATAATTACGGGGCTGTATCTAGGCTCCGATCGTGACGTGCCCCAGGCAAAGATGCGAGAGTATTCGCGACTTGCTTGCTGCAAAGACGGCCCCGACAGCCACCGCTCGATGCTTGGGTATACCACCCTCGGTGCACCGAAAGACAATTTCTATTACGCGGTGAAAAAGGGCAATGTCGTCGCACTGAATCTGATTGACGTCGACGACCCAGCCTACATTCCCGACGCGGTAATTGATATGGGGCTTAAGTTCATCGATCACGAACTTAAAGCCGGGCGCAAAATTCTGGTCCATTGCAACGCGGGGCAGAGTCGGTCGCCCTCAATCGTACTTGCATACTTGCACGCGATTGGCGAGTTACCGCAAAGGCTCTCGCGCGCGGAGCACGTTTTCAAAACGCTCTATCCGCCCTATGACCCCGGCAAGGGGATGCGGGCCCGGATACGGGCGCGGTGGGACTCGCTGCCGACGTTCTTTAAGAGGAAGCAAGATGCCTGATGACGAGCGTGGTGCCCCCGCGGATTTTCCCGGGCGCGTATTCCCGAATCCGAAGAACATCAAGCCAGTGCTTGATACTGACATCAAGCCAGAGGTCGACGAGCCATCCGGCGGCGGGGAGATGAGCATAGAGAACGCGCCGCTCAAGACGCCTGACGGAGATACGCATCTCCCTCCAAAGATTAAGACCGGGCCGGACACGCCGAAGTTGAGGCGGCTCCCGAAGCACACACACGTTTACGACCGGGGCGGGGTTGTCGCCCCTGCAAAGGATACGAAAATGGCCGAGATGAACCCGTACGCAAAGATCACCGCTGGTGACAAGAAACCTAAGAAAGAGATCAAGACGATCGAGACCCGCCGGACACATGACGGCAAGACCGTCCACGTCCACAAGCATCATCATCCGGAGCATCACCCCGACGAGGAGCACGTATCCACGTCGATGGCTGATATCCACAAGCATGCCGACGACCACATGGGCACGCCGAATGATGGTGAATCGGCCCCGACTGGCCCAGACGCCCCGGCACCGCTGACTGCGTCACCGAGCCCAATGCCCGCCCCCGCGGGCGGTGGTATGCCCGGGATGGGAGCCTAATCATGTCCGCGACCGACGAAGCCAAAGATCTCGGCAAAAGTCTTGCGTATCGCACCCAACAGACGGCTGCGTACGACGAGATGAAAGACGAAGAAAAGAATCCACCTTCGGACACGAAGCCAACTTCTCCCTATGCGGCGACCAAGCAAGACCGGGCCGCGCACCAACGCCCCGCCCCGAAGGGCGAAAAAGAGATGTACAAGAAAGCGACGGACTGGACGAAGGGCGTGAAAGTTTACGACAAGGGCGGCAAGGTCAACGTCGCCGATGGCAAGCATCAGGTTGCTATCCTCAAAGAGGGAGAGCGGGTGCTGACGGAGGCGCAGGACAAGGCCCTGCAGTCGAAACTCAAGGGCGTGAGCGGCGATGCTCCGACTACCCTGCCGATCGGTGGCAAGACGATGCGCGATTCGCACGACGTCACCCCAGAGATCAAACCCGGCACGCCTCCCCCTGTGTACGACCAGGGTGGCGTTTGCAAGTGCTATGACACCGGGGGCGTGGTCCACTCCCAGGAAGAGAAAGATCACTTTCACCGCGCTATGAGCCACCTCCATGCGGGCGGTCTGCACGATCACTTCGGCATGAAGCACGACGAGCCGATCCCGATGGCCAAGAAAGAGGAAGCCGCGCGGAGCGACAATCCGCACACGGCGGCGATGGGCCGAATGGCGGTAGCGATGGCCCACTGGCATCACGCGCACGGTCACAAGAAATAGGGTTTTCAACAACACGCTGAAGGGGTGGAGAACAGTGAAACTGGAAGCCGTCAAGGTGTGGTTCGCGAAGCATCGGAACGACAAAAACTACCAGTATCGCGCCCTGTCGGATCCACAGTTCAATGATCTGGCTAAAGCCTCCTTCGCTCGCTTGACCGAAGATCAACGGGCCAAGGTTCTTAAGGTCTGCAAAAAGTACGACCTGATAGACATTCAGGACATCGCGAACTACCGCTTTATGTCGCAGACGAATCTATTCGCCCTGTGCAAACTTCTCGAGAAGTACAAGGACATGAGCGACAAGGAGTATGTATGGAAAGATGGGACATTACACACCGTTCATGAGTCGATCTGCAATGCTTTCTTCGTCCGCAAAGACCCGACATATGCGACGTTCAAAGCGTTCTCGCTCGCATACGCGGATTTAAAAGAGCGACTGTTGCTCGTACCCCGCGGCGGGTTCAAGAGTTCGATGAACATGGCAGACACGGTCCAGTGGATCATCTGCTTCCCCGAGGTCACGATCCTCGTGCTGACCGGGGTGCTGGATCTGGCGAAGGACTTCGTCGGCGAAATCAAGGGTCACTTCGAGTTAGAGGAGAACCCGGCACAGAGCGACATATTCGGCAAGAAGAGTTTGCGCCCGCGCACGATGCAGGACGGGTCGCCTTCGTGGTTTCAGATTCTCTTCCCCGAGCACTGCATCGAGAAGGACGATGGCAAGGCCGCGGAGTTTCAGACCCCCGCGTGTGCTATCCCCGACAAAGAATGCACAGTGTTCGCGTCCTCGATCGAGCAGAACTTGGTCGGTTGGCACGTCGGCATCATGAAACTGGATGACGTCGTCACGAACGAGAATTCGCAGACGGCTGATCGCATCAAGAACATCAACAAGCAGGTATCGATCAACCAAGCCATGTTGAACCCGGGCGGGTTCTACGACAAGATCGGAACGTGGTACGACGGTTCCGACACGTACGGCGAGGACATCAAGAACAAAATGAAGTTTGAGGCAGAAGGCGACGTCTTCCCAATGAAGATTTACATCCGCCCCTGCTGGTGGTTAAATGCCGACGCGGTTGCCGCGGGCAAGATCGAAGAAGAGGCGACCGAACAGGATTGGGTGCTCTGGTTTAATGAGCCGGGTCAACTCACATATGAGTTCCTTCGGGTCAAGAAAAAGAGCGACCCCTATTTCGCGATCAAGTACCTAAACGACCCGCTGCAGATGAACGTAATAAAGTTCCCGCGCAGCCTGCTCATTCGACACACGATCAACGGGAACAATCTGCCGGACACGGGTATGGTCGTCACCGTGGTTGACACCGCGTACTCCACCAAGAACTGGGCAGACTTCACGGTCATCATCACGGCCCTGATTTACGGCGGGCGATTCTACGTAATAGACATGAATCGCGGGCGGTTCAACGAGTATGAACTCCCGGCTATGGTCGCCGCAGCGGGGCTTAAGTGGAAGCCTAAGCGCATCTCGATCGAGGAGACTGGTGCGATCAAGTACATCCAACGCGAAGTTTATCGCGAGATGGAAAAACTGAAGATCCGGATTCCGATCGAGTTGGTGCCGCTCGGTAAGGGCGACAAGAAAATCAATTCGAAGCAGAAAAAGGCGGGGCCGCTTCTGCGGTACCTCGGCATGGACCGATTCAAGTTCGTCAACATCTGCCCCGGCCTCGAAGAGATTTACACAGAGTTAGAAAAGTTCGGAACGGCCTCGGGCGCACACGACGACATCGTCGACGCGCTCGCCATTCTGGTCAATCAATACTCCGGGTACGCCGACATCGAAGGCCAGCAGACGGCAGCGAGCACGTCCTACGTGCCGGACGCTAAGTTAAAGAATTACTACGACGCGGTTCACTGCCTCGGTAAGTTCTCCAAGTTGAAGCAGCAGGACGTGGCCCTGGAGTTTCCAGACGCTAGCCCGAACCAGATCGCAGAGTCAGTTAAGGAGGGCGGTTACTATGACCCTCTGTCTGATCTCTTTCAGTGAGGAAGGCTGAACAATGTCGGAAGTTGAACTGCAAGAACCTACACCCGCTGCCCTTCCCGCTCCCCCGGCCCCAGACGGCAATCCGTTTGCGATGATCACCGCAGCCAGTTCTGACAAAGACGGCTTAATGATCACCAAGCAGAGCAATCTGGCCTTGGTCGTGCAGTCCGCTCAGGAGTCCGAGAAGTTCATTCAAGCGAAGCAGTGGGCGTTGCTATGGCGCGATGCAGATCTTCTGTACCAATCGCCCCGCCCGATGGATGTGTACGAGAACACGTACGTCATTACGCCGAACGTGCAGCGGTTCACCGTCGCCAAGGTTTGCAACGCAGTTGTTCCGCAGTTGTACAAAGGTCTGTTCTACGACGATCCACCGATGCTCGTGCGCCCGCGCCCGGGCACATCGCAGACGGTTGTCGACGCCAAGACTGCGATCTTTTCGTTTTTGCTCGATGAGTGCAACTTCAAGACCCAAGTGAAGTGGGGATTGGAGCAGATGGCGCATCTGGGCACAGGTATTTTCAAGTGGGGCTATGACTGGAAGCCAGTCATCACCCGCCGTCGGAAGGCGACCACTACCGCCGTTGACAGCAGCAACGCCGACGGTACCGCCAACCCCTCCGTCTATCCGACCGACGAGGCACCGAGTATCGTCGAGACGAGCAAGGTCATGCCGCTACCGACGTTTGAGTGGCGTCCGTTGGACAAAGTTTTCGTCGACACGCAATTGAGCGTGAGTGACATCCGCAAAGCGAAGTGGGTTATCGACGTCCGCGATTGGGACTGGTACGAATTCAGCGATATGAAGAAGGCCGTGGAAGCGGCCAAGAAGCAGGGCGCAAACGACGAGAACGTCACGGGTTGGAACTTCTGGGCCGACGGCGTGATCAAGGCTCTATGGAATCAGCCCAACACCGCGCCTCCCCTGGTCGCGGATCAGGCGATGTACGTGAAAGGCGCAGTTCATCACGCAGAAGAGATCAACATCCAGAATAGCCCCGACCCGCTGCGCAAGAAACTAGAAGTCCTCGAGTATTGGGACAATGAGCGCAAGGTCCTCGTTCTCAATCGCAAGTACGTCATTTTCGAGGGCAAGAACGAATTCAAAAAGATTCCGTTCCTGAGTGCGAACTGGTGGAATCGGCCAAAAGCATTTTACGGTATGGGTCTCGGCTTGATCGTTGGACAGAACCAGCGTGTCGACCAGGGCACCATTAACGCGATCCTGAAGATCCTCTCGTTCGGTGTCAATCCGATCTACCTGCGTGCGCGCGATGAAAACGCGCCGACGCAGATGATCCGAACCGGACTGGGCAAGATCCTTTCGGTGACTGACATCGAGAAATCTTATGGCCTGCTGGAAACGCCGAAGGTTCCGAGTGACGTGTGGTCAGCCCTGAAAGAAAGCGAACAGGCTACGGAGAGTTCCTCTGGGGCCGACGCACAACTCGTTCAAGGTTCGTCCGCGGGACCACGCTCCAGCATGGGTCGTACCGCAGGCGGCGCGAATATCCTGGCTGGAGCAAGCGCGACTCGTCTTGACGGACCTCTGGATAACTTCATCGAACAGGTCTTCAAGCCGTTCTTGGGCGTGCTCGATTACCTCACCTTCAACATTATGAGCGATGCCGCCGTCCTTCACTTACTCGGTAAGGAGATGGGTCAGGACTTCCTGAAGACATTCAAACTGCAGGAGTATCACGACGCTCAGATCGAATACGAAGTGCTCGCCGGGTCGTCGCTCGCTGCAAAGCGCACGATGGCGCAGAGCATGGTCATGCTGACTCAGATTCTCGAGAATCAAAACCTGCAAGAACTCCTGGCGCAGGATGGCAAAAAGATCAAGATGGAACCGATCATCGCCATGTGGTTGGAAGCCAGCGAGTGGAAGAACAAGAACGACATCGTCGTCGACATGACGCCCGACGAGAAGGCCGAACGCAAGGCTAACTCCAAGGCGGCATTGCAAGCGCAGATGGTTCAAGCCAAGCAGCAGGGCGATCAACAGAAGTTCGCCCAGAAGCAGCAACTTGAAGACCAAGCCAGTGACAACCGCATCAAGCGGGATATCACGCGCGAGGCGGCAAAAGCCAGCGGTATGAGCGAGGCAGTTGAAGGTGTGCCGTCCGCGGGCGGTCTTCAAGGCACGCTTCCAACGGTTGCTTAATATGAGAGAAAACATTTCTGCATATACGACTTCTGGCAGTTATTACCCTTCTTTCATCTCTGTCAACCTTGTTGACAACCAAGAAGTGGAAATCCTGGTTCGTCCAGAGGCACAACCCGACGGACGCTGCGGTGAAGGGTCGTCTATGAAGATGTCTCAAGCCGACTTTTACAAGTTTGCATCTGAGATGGCTAATTGGGTGCGCAACAACAAGTCCAGTAACACGAGCGACAGGAGGAGTGAATGATCATACCGCCCGAGCACGACATCGCGGCCCACTTTGAGATGGACGAGACTGAGCGGGCTATTGTCACCGCATACATCCAGCAAGACGGATGGAAGATCATCAAGCGCGTGATCGAGCAGGAAATTCGGCTACTCACCGTTCGCCTGATGAATACGCCGGAGGATAAGCCCGACACGGTGCTAGAGCGGTTTCGGGTAGCCAAGGCAGCGGCAATGGTCTTCGCGGGCGTGACCCGGCGACTAGAAGAAGCCCGCGGTATGCAGGAAGCGAAGTCCTTAGGTATCGGCACAATGGCCAACCCGGAACAGCCGCCGTATATGTCCGAGTTTGAGTAAGAAACATAAAGGAGGAGTATGTCAGAGACTACTGGAACACCCGAACTTGCGCCCGTATCCGCACCAGCCCATCGGCACGAGTATCAGCCGACGGACGAACATGGTCGCGCCCTCGGCGGCAAGCAAGTTATTTTGTACACGACGCCGGACGAATTGGCCACGAAACTAACCGAGCAGAACGTCCTCCTGATCCGCAAACTGCGGGAAGAAGGACGCAAGCGTCGCCTGGGTATTGACGATGAGATCCCTGTCGCCCAGGAAAAGATGAAACCTGTCCTCGAGTTTAAGGGCCGCGATCTGACGCCCGACGAGGCGTTCGCCCTCTCCAAGGATCTGAATGACCCGGAGAAGATGGTGACCGCGCGCGATCTCTTGATCGAGACCGCGATCGGGGTGAAACCCGCGCAGTTGCGGGAGTTTCTCCAGCAGCAACAAGTTTTCGAAGTCCAGCAACGTGCTGTCGAACAGTACGCGGACTTCGCCTATGCCACGCCAGCGTATCACGACTGCGCGGACAATAGGGTGATACTGACGGATTGGATGTTTAAGAAGGGGCTGGCACCAACCGTCGCGAATTACCAATACGCCTCTTCACAGTTGCAGGAAGCCGGATTGCTTCTTGCAGCACCGGAGCAGCAGCCTCCGGTCGCCGCGCCAGTCGCGGCTCCGGTCCTAGAATCGCAAGGACCAGCAGCAGAACCTCCCCGGATTGGGACGGAACAGCCGCCGCAGCCAACGCGCCAAAGCCACATACCATCAGGTCTGAATGATTCAAACTCTTCGACCAGCACAGAGTTGGGTCCGATCCAAGCATCGGGCGCACTTCGTGAAGATGGAACTTTGTTGACTTTGCGTGACATCAACAGAATGCCCTCGGATGAAATCCGAAGGCGTATGAAAGACCCCGCGTTCAACGCGTTGGTCGAGAAATTAGAAATCGAGCAGAGACAAAAGAAAGCGGCTCTCGGGCTCCAGAAGTTCTAATCTCTTTTGACCTGTTGATTGTCTAGGGAAAAGCACCAATGAGTTTCTCGCCTAGTGGCAATCAGTTAAGTAACCTGCCTCAGTCCACGGTAAAGTTTTACGATTCTAAGTTCCGTGAGAACCTGAAGGCCCAGACCCCCTTCGTCCGTTGCGCCGAGCGTCTCGCGCTGCCGATGAAGAGTGGAAACCAGTATGAAATGTTTATGTATGTCCCGCTGGCCGCGAACACCACGCAGACCACGGAAGGAACCGTCGGATCGTCTCTGTCGGTGAACGTCCTGACCAACACCAGCACCATCGGTGAATACGCGGACTACGCGAACTTCTCGTCTCTGTCTTTGGCTACCTCCATCGACCAGACCGTCGAGAACGTCGCGAAGGAAATGGCGTATCGGTTGGGCGAGTCCCTTTCGGCCCTCGTGCGCGCCACTGCAGACGGTGCTTCCAGCATCGACTCCAGCGTGCTCGTGCAGTTGGCCGCGTCCAGCACCACGTCGTTCACGGCACTGTCCTTGTCGCAGATCAGAAACAGCGTCCAGTCTTTGGCTGGCCGTTCTGTGAAGACCCGCGACGGAGGCATGTTCTCCGGCGTGATCCACCCGTTCGCGCTCGGTGACGTCGCCGCTGACAACAGCAACGACTCCCCGATCGACATCCTGAAGCACACCGTTCAGGGTCAGGCTCGGATGGAAGATCTGGTATCGACCGATCTCGAAGAGACGGTTGAGATCCCGACCACGGGCGTGAAGTTCTTCCAGACCAACCTCGTCACGAAGACCTCGAACTACAAGGGCGTGACCGGGTTGACCGCACTCCGCACCTACATCTTCGGGCGCGATGGCATCTTCGCCATCAACCTCGGAGCCCAGGGCGACGTCGCTTACGGCGACGGCGAGTGGCAGAACATCAAGTGCAACGTGGTTCAAAATGCTGAACCCACGGTCGCCGACCCCGAAGGGTTGATCCCTGGTTAATAGTCTGACCAGGATTTGTCGGGTAAGTAATGGGACAAGTTACAGGATTCATTTCACCACGAGTCTTGGACCCGACACTACGATTAACATCATGGTCGTAGATAAATTCTCTCTGATTGACTTGAACGCTGAAATGCCAACAAGGCGGAACCCGTGAGGGACCGTGAACGACTAAGCGAGAGAACACCGAAAGGTGATGCGATAGTCTGATCTCATACGAACAGTAAGTATGAGAGGTAGGCAGAAATGTCCTACCCCGCCGAAAGGTGGGTAACAGTTTGCAGGATGCGTCAGATAGATGCCGCCAGCGCAATTTCCTAATTAGGAAGTCGCCTTCGTGGTAAAATCAGTAAGTGGCTAAACACCACTGAAATTGAAGATGGGGCAGTGCCTCAATCACTGCCCCGTTTTCATGTTCTCTATTGAGGAGAGAAGATGAAAGCACACGAAGAAGAGACAAGAAGTAAAGTGCTTGACCTATTACGCCAACAGCGACGTTGACATGACGCCTTCGGGCAAGATTGGGCACGCTGAATGGGGGAACCATGACACTCATAAAGAGTGTGGAAAGGCGATTCCTCGCTATGCGATGGATCGCGCAACAGAACGAAGTCCCGTTCGAGTTCACCTCGTACGAACAGGTGCTCCACTACCTCGTAGAAAATGGCGAGGGACGGCCTTGTGCCTACTGCGGGCGAATTCCCGAGCAAAACAAGGTCGGAATTCTGGATTGCCTCAACCCGAAGTTGGGATATGTTCCCGGCAATCTCGTACCCTGTTGCAGTTCCCATCATGAAAGCCTGACATTATCGTGCTACGTCAGTCGACGGGGGTATTCCCTGCTCGCCTGGATGGAGCGCGCGATGTCACGCGCCCGCGGCAGCGTAGTTCCATTCCGCGTGGTTGAGCAGCGACTAGATCGGGTCTATGCGCTCGCTTCGAAGTTAGGATCATTCGATCCAGAAAAGGAAACACCCAATGGCTCAGGCATCAGGTAGCAGCACGACTGGTCTTGGATATCCCTGTTATGTCCAAATGTCCGGCACCAATCTAACCAACCCCAGCGGCGGAACACTCGCCCACCCCGGCTCGAACGGAGCCAACGGTCAGGGTATCGGCGCGACTGCCGCGTCCAGCGCACCGAGCGATTTTACCGTTGCTCAGTACGCCCTGACCCTCTCGCTGAGTTCCAGCGGCGGGTACAGCAACAGTGCGGCACTCACCGCGGCCCTCGTCGACACAGGGAACAACTCCTATGCCGCGACGCAGAACTTCGTGTGGCGTTCGCTCAACAACCCCAGCGCGGGATCCCCGGCTTGGTATCGTCCGTCACCCGGCTCTTCGGGCGGCTCGACCAGTTACGATGCCGACGTGGCCTCTGTCGCAGCGGGAAGCACCGAGAACTCGGTCGGAACAGTGACCGCGATCTCCGTCGGTCAGGCCATTATCGAGGTGTTCTATCCGACGTTTGACTTCGCGTCAGCGTCAGTGGACCCCGAGCCGACCCAAAATTACGGAAACCCCGTGGTCGGGATTTACGCCCAAGTGATCGTCACGGTCATCAGTTAGGTCGTTACAGCAAGGCCTCCGGGGTGGATTAAAAACCCACTCCGGTACCTTTTCAGCACCAAGTAAAACAATAAAGGATCAACTAGGAGGAAGTATGCCGGAGGAGACGTATTCGCTGGGGGTAGTCGATCAGTTGGTCGGCGCAAATGACAGCCTCCACGAGCAGAACGCGCGCCTGAGGGACGCGAACCGAATTTTGAGAACGGTCGTTCGCACGTTAAGAACGACGAACGATGGCCTGCGTCGGCAAGTCGCCCAGGCGGGGGACAACGACGAGATGTTCAAAGACTTATGCGCGAACTACGTTCCGCGTGAGATTAGCGACCGTGTTGTGCTGGGTGCGAACGCTGGATTAGCCGACGCGACTGGCACAGTGGAACCGCTCTCTGCAGAGGGCGCGGAAGCATCATAGGCGACTGTGGCTCGCTACCACAGCACGTTATGAGATACACGCTATGAAGTGTGAGGGCCTCCTCGGTATCAGGCGAGGCCGACGGACTGCAACTTGAATACGGAGGAGGTTCACACATGAGTCACGTCTCTAATGCCGAATACATGGAGCGG
>Ga0302326_10030972_pt1 | contig 10692 bp, 8 predicted proteins | sample Palsa_T0_3_FD_202264 | JGI IMG/M metagenome (GOLD analysis project Ga0302326, IMG submission 202264) | Peat permafrost microbial communities from Stordalen Mire near Abisko, Sweden - Palsa_T0_3 | ecosystem: Environmental > Terrestrial > Soil > Palsa > Peat permafrost | place: Sweden: Abisko...
TCGGCGGCCAGCGGATCCAAGCCCTCGTCGAGCGGCTGGGCGGCCAGTCGCTCACGGTCGGCCAGCAGGGCGGCCGTGGCCTCTTCGGTCCGGCCCAGTTCGCCGGCGGCCAGTGCTAGCAGCCGGCGCGCGGTGTACCCGAGGCGGAACGACACCTGATCACAGAACCAGTCGGTCTGCGCCGCCTGGCCGGTCAGCAGGTCCAGCACCGTTTGCGGCTGCTCGAGCACCAGCGCGGTCCGGGCCAGCCAGAGGAGATCTTCCTGGATCCGGTAGGACGCGGCCAGGAACCGGCGGCGCCGCACGTCAGCGGCCTCCTCCAGATGACGGCGCGCGGCGACTGGATGCCCGGCCGCCAACAGAGCCTGCCCGAGTACCAGCTGGGCCTCGGCGACGTCGGCGTGCGCCGTGTCACCCAGCCGGGCCTGCCGGTTCGCCAGTAGCTCAAGCGCCAGCCGGACGGCCTCGCCCACTCGGCCGTCGATCCGCGCGATGTCGGCCTGAGTGCGTGCGGTCACGGTCAGCCGCCGCCAGGCGGCGGCGTTGTCCGGTTGGCGTTCGGCCAGGTCGAGTCGGGTCTGAAAAACGCCGGAAATGAGGCCGGCCGCGGCCGGCCCGTCCTCGACCTCGGCGGCCAGCCCGGCCAGGTTGGTGTCGGCTCGCGCGGCCCGGGACACGTCATGGCTGAGGTCCTGTTCGGCCACCCGGCGGGAGAGCTGCCACGCGTTCGTAGCGGCCACCCGGTCGCCGTAGCGGAACGCGGCCAGTCCGAGGTGGCTCGCGGCGTCGCTGAGCCGCTGCAGGTCGTGCCCCTTCGCTCCGGAGTCCGCTACCCCGGCGGCTACCAGGTCCTGCCAGAGCGAGACGGTACGGCGCGCCTCCCTGACGCACCGCTTGTGGAGCGTGCCCGCCTCGAGCAGCACCCGGACCACGACCGAGTTGGCGTTCGCCTCGGCTCGCGGGTCGGTGCGCCGCCGGACCACCGCCGCCAGCGCGGTCTCGCTGCTCTCCAGGTCCCGCGGCAGCGTCCCGGCCAGCCGGGTCAGGTCCCGCTCGAACCACAGCGCGGCCAGCCCGCGCGCGACCAGGTCGACCGGACCCTCCCGGTCGGCCAGGCAGGTCCGGAAGGCTATGTCGGACAGCCGGGACGCGCTGTCGGCGGCGTTGGCCTCGGCCAGATAGGTGACCGACTGCGCGCAGTCCCGCAGTACCGGGCCGAGGAAGTCGGTGAAGACGTCGCACCGGCCGCGCCAGGCCGCGGCCGCGACCTGACCCCACTCGCTAACCGGCCAGCGCGGCGGGGTGACGTCGTGACCGGCGGCCAGCTGCCGCTTCTCGGCGGTGGAGATGTCGCCGATGCCGTAGCCGACCTGGGTCATCAGCGGCTGTTCGGCCCGGTGGAACGCGACGACCACGGCCAGCGCCGCGGCCGCGGCCGACCGGGCCGCCGTCACCGACTGGATGGTCCGGGGATCAGGCCTCTCCGTGCGGCCGGGGAAGTCCCGCCAGGCGTGCGCGGCGGCCAGGGCGACGAGCACCCGGCGGTTGTGCACCTCGTTGTAGAGCCATACCGCGGACCGGCCCCGCTCGCCCGGCAGCCGGACCGCGGCGGCCACGTCTCCGGCGCGGACCGCGTGATAAGGGGTTCGGCGCAGCACGGTGGCGGCCGCCTCGGCGATGGCCGCGAGCCGCTCATCCTGCGTCGCCAACGCTCGCTCCTCTCCCCGGGTGGCCAAGCGTCCAAGATCATCATGATAGGCCGTAAACCTGGGAATGAGTTTGCCGTATTTACGTAGCTAAACCCCATATGATTCGTTGGTGTTGGTTTAGGTACCAGCTTCGGTTCGCGCGGACGCCGCTGACGCCGTACCGGAAGCGCGAGCTTCGGAGCCACGTCCATGCCCGATGGGTAGTGAGATGCCCGGCCCGGGGGGTGACGCCCCCGGGCCGACGCATGTCGCGGCGTCCGTCGCGTATGCGTGGGCGATCGCCGCGGCGAACGCGGCGGTCGAGGTGCCCGCCGTGAACGCGGAGGCGGCCGCCTGGGCCGTCCGGGGCTGGGCCGACGTGGCGGTCGGCTGTCTCGCGCTGGACGACCCCGCGTCCCCTCGGTCGCTGCGGTCCGCACGGGACGTGTCCGGTCCGTCCCTCGGGTCCGCGCCGGGCTTGTCCGGCGCCTTCGGCGGGCTTGATGAGGTCGTCCGCGCCGTGCCCATCGTTTCCGGCGGGCAGCACGCGGCCCGGCTCCGCCGGCTGCGCCAGCTGGCCGGCCCGGTCCCGCCGTGGTATCCGGACGCCCGCCTGGTGCCCGGCCCGGTCCGGGGCGTCGAGCGGTTCATCTGGCAGGCGGCCGACCTGCTGATGCGCTTCGGCGAGGAGCTCATGACCACCGGTGCCGGGCTGCCCTGGGGCGCCTCGTGCCCGCTCAGCAGCGCCCGGCAGCTGGCCTGGGGCGCGCGGTACCGGCCGTCACCGAGCGACGCGCACGTCACCGTGCGCCTGCCGGTGAACCGGTTCCTGGCCCGGCGGACCTGGATGTGCCTGCCCGGACGGCCCGGACCCCATCCCGCGGTGGCCGAGGTCCCGTCCTCGGCTTCCCCGCTCGCGCAGCAGATCTGGCGCGGCATCCACGAAGGAGCGCACCTTGACCATCTTGGCGCGCTGACCGCGCTCAGCCCCGCGGCGCCAAGCCCGGCGGAGTTCGGCACCGGGCTGCTGACCGCCGAGTCGTACGCGATGGCGGTCGAGGTCCTGGCCGCCGTCGAGTGCATCCTGGCCGAGGAAGGCCACGCGGTGTGGCAACTCGGCGCCGGGCTGATCGAGCGGGCCACCCGGCTGCCCGGCGGCTCCGATCCGGCCCCCGAGTTCGTCGACCTGCCCACCCTGGCCGAGGTGTACGTGCGGGGGCCGCTTGAGATCCTGACCGGCGGCGACGCGGCCGGGGCCCTCCCGGAGCAGATCGTCGGCTCGCTGCGCGCCCGCTGGCGGTCCGCGTGTGCCGCCTATCCGCCCGCCGCCGCGTTCGGTTCCGCCGCCGCGGAACTCCTCGGCCGCTCACCCCGGCCGCCCGGTTGCTAGCTGCGGTGGATACCCTCCCACCCTCGCCGCCCGGCTCCCGGTGGATACCCTCCCACCCCCGCCGCCCGGCTGCTAGCCTCCCTGGATGCCCTGCCACCCTCGGCCGCCCGGCGCTCCTGATGTATACCGGATATTTATCTACGTAAATCCTGTATAGATAGACATCGTTAATCGAGCTACATTAAAGTCAGTTGCGTGTTCATGGGATCTGGGCTGTACCTCGCCCGGGTCAGCCATGAAGGGGCGGATGAGGGGAGGAGCCGCCAGGTCGAGGCGGGAGCCATCGGGGCGAGCGCTGAGGCCGGCGGGAGGGTCATGCGGGATGGATACGACTTAGGGTCACGGGATGCGTGATCGCATCGCCCGCACATGTGCGCTCGTCCCTGTGGGGAGACAGGTACTCGAAGCGCACGCCGACCGTGGTCGGTGCGTACGTCGCAAGCACGATCAATTTAATTTCGCTGCTTATTAAATGCGTATTCGCTAATCACGGCCATAGCCCGCCTGCGCGGGTGATTGTCGATCGTCGTCTTTAGCCCGTGGGGGGCCCACATGAATTCCCTGGCTGCAACCAGCCATTCCTCGCACGCCGATAGCTCGTCACGGCCGTTGGTACCCGTGATGCTCAGGACCCAGGTGACGGCCGAGTATGACCCTGACGGAGCCGGCCGTCACCTGGCTAATCTACGGAGGGTGCCAGGCGCGGGGGAGAGCGCCGACTCGGTGGCGCCGGGCGGCGCGGATCTCGACGCGGCCATCGAGCACGCTCGCCAGACCCTGGCCGCGTTGCTGGGGGCCAATCCCGGCAACGGATCCGGCGAAGCATCTTCGCTCATCGCCGAGGCTCGTGCCCTGCTCTCCACCCTCCTGGATCACCGCATCGACGTGGCCGCGGAGCGACTGGGCCACGACGATCCGGTCGTGGTCGCGGCCGTCCGCGCCGACCGAAGCGAGGCCATCGCGGTCAGCGGCGCGCTGCTCTACGAGCTGCCGCCTGGCGATCCGGCCTGGGCGGAGGTGGCGCTCATGGTCGGACGGCTGAGCTACGACCGCTACCGCGACTCGTGGCCGAAGGCCGAGCCGGCCGACCCCGACGACCTTGACGCCGCGTGTGACCTGTTGCTGCACGCGGCGCGCTACCAGGACGTCGACGAGCGCACCACGCTGTATCTCGTGCTCGCGCTGCGCGACCGGCACCGCCTGCTGGCCTGCCCGGCCGACACGCGGGCGCTGACCATCTGGGGCGAGCGACTGCTGGCCCTCGGCACCGGGTCGCGCTCCGCCTAGCCGTAGCGCCTTCGCCTTCGCCTTCGGCGCCAGCTATGCGGCGCCGGGAGCCGGGACGCCGATGGGGCTGGGGTAGGGCACGATCGCGGCGCAGGCCTGCGCAAGCGGGGTGAGCGCCTCGGCGATGCCCGCCGTAGTCTCCGGGGCGAGCCGGGCCCACGGCCGGACCGCGGCCCAGTCGGTGGCGTTCTCCACCGCGTCGTGCGCGGCCTGGCCCGCGCTGGTGAGCTGGCCGTCGGCGCCCACCCATCCGCGGTTGGCTAGCCTCGCGAGTGCGTTGTCCCACGCCTCGTCGGTCCAGCCCCGGACCGGCTGCAGGTCCTCCCGCCGCAGGTCCATGCAGGACCGCAGCGCCACCGCCTCGCAGCCGTCGATGTCGACCGCCACCAGGGCGGCGAAGTGCCCGTCGCCGCGGTGCTCGCGCAGCAAGGTGGCGGCCTGCCAGAGCCGGGCCAGGCCCGGGGATTCACCGTCGGGCACCGGCAGGGCGGCGTTGGCCGCGGCCAGCACCCGGCCCGAGAAGTCCAGCTCGGCGATCGCCAGCCGGAGCAGGTCGGCGGTCCGCGCGGCCTCGGCTTCCCGGCCGGCCAGCAGCACGCGCAGCGCCGCGACCGCCCCGGCCAGCCGGGCCGCCAGCGCGTCTTCCGGCGTGATCAGCTCCCAGACCGCCGGGACCGCCCGGGCGACGAAGGCGGGGGAGAAGTTGAAGAACGAGGCGGTCACCACCGGCGCCTCGGCCGGCCCGAGCGGTGCGGCCCGGCCGGCGAAGTAGCCGCGCCAGAACCCGCGCAGCCCCGCCTCCTCGAAGGCCGCGCGTGCCTCCGGCGCGAAATAGGTCACCGCGTGGATAGGCTCGAACAAGGTCCACATCGCACGAGCCGTATGCGCCGCGTCAGCCACGACCGTTCCTTTCGCAGAGTTTGTTGTCGCAGGATAGCTCCCGGCCGCGTGCTTGCCGGGCAGCCGGGTAGGAGCTTCCCCATGCGGACTGACCAGGGCCAGGCCGACCAGCAGCCCGACGCCGATCCAGGCTCACGGGGGCACTGGCGCGGCTGGTGGCGGCAGTGGCGGCAATGGCTGCCGTTCGTGGTCAAGCCGCTGCGCCGCGGCATCGTCATCTTCGTCCTGCTGCTGGTCATCGAGTACCTGGTCGTGCCCGAGCTCGTCGGGGCCAGCAAGGACCTGCACCTGCTTGGCCAGGTGAACCCCGGCTGGCTGGTCGCGGGCCTGGTGCTGGAGGGCGCGAGCCTGTTCTGCTACGGCCTGCTGACCCGGGCCCTGCTGCCGCCGGGCTCGGTCAACCCCGGCCTGTCCCGGCTGTTCCGCATCGACCTGGCCGCCGCGGCGGTGGCGCACGTCATCCCGGCCGGGACGTTGGGCAGCGCCGGGATCGGCTACCGCCTGTTCACCGCCGAGGGCATCAAGGGCAACGACGCCGGCGTGATGATGGCGACCAAGGGCCTGGGCTCGACGGTGATGCTGAACGTCCTGCTGTGGCTGTCGCTGGTCATCTCCATCCCGCTAGCCGGCTTCCACCCGATCTACGTGACCGTGGCCATCCTCGGCGCCGTGGTACTGCTCGCGGTCGCGCTCCTGTTCTTCGGCATTACCCGCGGGACTCAGCGCGCGTCCCGCATCCTGCACATGCTCGGCGACCGGATACCCGGCCTGACCGGGGAGGGCCTGGAACGGGCCTTCCGCGAGGTCGCGGCCTCGCTATCCGCGCTGGCCCGCGACCGGCATGTCCTGGTCTGGTCGCTGACCTGGGCGGCGCTCAACTGGCTGCTGGATGCCGCGTCGCTGTGGTGCTTCGTGGCCGCCTTCGGCCGTTTCGTCAATCCGGTCGAGCTGTTCGCCGCCTACGGGATTGCCAACGTGGCCGGCGTCCTGCCCGTGTCGCCCGGCGGGCTGGGCATTATCGACTCGATCGCCCCGCTGCTACTGGTCAGCTTCGGCGTCACCCGCAGCGTGGCCACGCTCGGCGTACTGGGCTGGCGGCTGGTTAACTTCTGGCTGCCCATCCCCGCGGGCGCCGCCGCCTACGTCTCACTCAAGGTCCCGCGCGGGGCGGGCCTGAGGGCGATGCGCGCGGCGGTCTCCACCATGCTGGCCCGCCCCGGACCACAGGAGGATCACCCGAAATCGGCCGAACGCCATCCGGAATCGCCCGAGGATCCCGCGGGACCGAGCCCGCCGGTTCACAGTCCCACCGGTTTATAGTCCCGCCCGGTACACTCCAAGCGAGTAAGGGATATAGTTAATCCACTATATGATGTCGCCTAGGACGGTGTGATGACAACCCCGGTGCCCGTGGTCGCCGTCGCCGAGGTGTTCCGGGCCCTGGCCAGTCCCAAGCGCCTGCAGATCCTCGAATGGCTCCGCGACCCCGTGGCGAATTTCCCGCCCCAGCGCGACGGAGACCTCGTCGACGACGGCGTCTGCGTGATCTTCATCGCCGACAAGCTGGGCGTCACCCAGCCCACCGCCACCGCGCACCTGCAAGCGCTCGCGCGCGCCGGGCTGGTCACCTCCAAGCGGGTCGGGCAGTGGACCTTCTACAAGCGTCACGAGGCCGCGATCCGCGCCTTCAAGCACCAGCTCCGCGCCGAGCTCTAAGTTCCCCGCCCGCTTTCAGTCCCAGCCGTCGGGATCCTATAGACATAGAAACTTAGCTATATTATTATCTCCTTGAGCGGGTCGACCCCGCGCATCGCACCGGAGGGAGCGCAGCTCATGAAGGAAGTCATCAGCGCCGCCGGGGCTCCGGCGTCGGCTGGCCCGTATTCGCCCGGGCTGCTCGTGGGTGACTGGATCTTCCTGTCGGGCCAGGGCGGATTCGATCCCGGGACCGGCCAGCTGGTCAGCGACGACATCGCCGGCCAGACCGCGCAGGTGTTCCGCAACATCGAAGCCCTCCTGCGCTCGGCTGGAGCCGGCCTAGATGACGTCGTGTCGTGCTTGGTGCACATCGGGGATCTCGCCCTGTTCGACGAGTTCAATGCCAGCTACGAGAAGCATTTCCCCGGGCCCGCCAAGCCGGTGCGCACCACGGTCCGGGCCGACCTGGTAGCCGGCATGCTCGTCGAGGTGACTGTTATCGCGAGCAAGCCCCGCCGGTAACCCGGATGCCGCGGGCGACACGGCTGTTCCTCGCCGGGAACACGGTCTCGATGGCCGGGACGGGCCTGGTCATCGCGTTCACGCTCATCCACTAGCCAGGAGGGAACGTGATCAACAAGTCCATCGCGCCGCGGAACGTCTGGGAGGCCGGCGAGAGCTGGACTCTGACCGACCAGCCGCATATGCACGTGCAGCAGGAGCGCATGCCGCCGGGCAATGCCGAACGCAGGCACCTGCACAGCGCCGTGGAACAGCTCTACTACATCCTGGAGGGGGTAGCCACGGTCCGGTTCGACGATCACGAGGAGACGCTCCAGCCCGGAGACGCCGTGCACGTCCCCGCGGCCGCGCCCCACCAGTTGCGCAACGACTCGCCAGAGGCGCTGGAGTTCCTGGTCATCTCCTCGTCGCCGCCCCGCCGCGACCGAGTCGACCTCGATCGCGCATAACCAGGCCAGCCGAGGCGACCCTCGGGCCGCATCACCGCGGCTTCACCGTCTACGACGAGGCCAGCGCGAAGTGGTACCCGTACAACTTTGGGGCTGGTGTGCCCCCGGACTCGTCCAGCGCAACGCCAGGAACTCAGGAGGCATCCCCGAATCGGACTTTGTTTCATGATCATGCACAGAAAGGGACAAATAGTGTCCCAAGCTGTTCATGATCATGGTCGACGCCCGGAATGTCTCAATATTAAGTTTAGACATAACGGGGCATAACCGCATCGGATCGCGCGATAGGCCGACAAGCGGGCGCCGACCCACAGCCGACCGCCATCCGCGTCGCCCGCTGACGCCGCTCCCGCCGCAGCGACCATCCTGACCAGTAACGAAGCGCCGGGTTACGGCGGCTAACCGGGCCAACCCGGCCGGCCCCGGCCAACCCGGCCGGCCCCGCCGGATCACCGGTAGGCCCGGGCCTGCAGTTCGTATAGCTCGGCGTATAGGCCGCCGGCCCCGACTAGCGAGGCGTGATCCCCGCTCGCTGCGATCCGGCCCTGGTCCAGCACGATGATCAGATCGGCCATCCGGACCGTGGAGAACCGGTGCGACACGAGCAGCGTGATCGCGCCGGACCGGCCGGCCAGCTGGCGTGCCGACAGGTAGCGCTCGAACAGCGCCGCCTCGGTGATCGCGTCCAGGCTGGCCGTGGGCTCGTCCAGGATGAGCAGCAGCGGTAGGTCGCGCATCATGCCACGGGCCAGCGCGAGCCGCTGCCACTGCCCGCCGGACAGCTCCCGCCCGCCGGTGAAAGAGCGGCCCAGCCGGGTGGCCAGCCCTTCGGGCAGCTCCGCGGCCACCGTGGTGGCGTCGGCCCGGTGCAAGGCCGACTCCAGCGCGGCCGCCTGATCGATACGGGGCAGGTCGCCCACCCCGACCGCCTCGCCGGCCAGCAGCTCGAACCGGACGAAGTCCTGAAACGTCGCCGCGGTGCGCTCGCGCCACGCCGCCAGGTCGATATCGGCCAGCGGCACCCCGTCCAGCAGGACCTGGCCGGCCGTCGGCTGGTACATGCCGGTCAGCAGCTTCACCAGGGTGGTCTTGCCCGCGCCGTTCTCGCCGACCAGGGCGACGGCCGCCCCCGCCGGCAGGTGCACGTCCACGCCGTCCAGCACGGTGCCGCCGTCGGGCGGGTAGCCGAAGCTGACCTCCCGCAGCGTGATGCCGTCCTTCAGCACGGCCGGCGGCAAGCCCCGGGACACGGCCGGCGGCACGCCCCGGGACGCGACCACGCCCCGGGACGCGAACACGCCCCGGTCCGCGGCCACGACCGCGCCCGCCCACGCGCGCTCCGCCCCGGCGTAGTCCTCCAGCCACAGCAGTCGCCGGGCTGTGCGCACCGTGGTCAGCAGCTGGCCGATGGCGGCCGCGGCCTGGCCGACCTGGAGCTGGGCCCGCTGGACCAGCGTGACGGCGAGCACCACCTCGCCCACGCTGGCCGAGCCGTGCGCGGCCCGCACGACGACCACGGCGATCCCGGCCACGAACGCCGCCGCGAACAGCAGCCAGCCGGTCACGCCCAAGAGGCCGCCGAGCAACGCGGCCCGGGCCGTGCCTGAGTTGATCCGCCGGGCCAGCTCCCGGTGCCGGTCCCGCAGCGGTCCCGTGACCCCGAACACCCGCAGCTCCTTCGCCGGCCCGGCCGACGTCGCCAGCTCGAACAGCTCGTTGGCCAGCCGCCGGTCCGGCGCGAGGCGCTCGTCGGAGCGCTGTCGCAAGAAGACCGACAGCCGCTCGCCGGCCACCGGAAACGCCGCGGCCAGCGGCAGCACCCCCAAATACGGGAAGATCACGGCCAGGATCACCACGATCCCCACCGTCCGGATCAGCACCTGGATGACCAGCAGGATCTGGCGCGGGCCGTTTCCGAGCAGCCGGAGGTTCTGCTGCAGCAGGTCGAGCTCGGTCAGGTAGGCGGGCCGCTCCAGGTGGTCGACCCCGCTGACCGCGTTGAGCTGCTCGGCGATGCGCGCGGTCAGGTAGAAGGTCGTCCGGTCCGACAGCAGGGCGCCCGCGGTGCCGGCCAGCATGGCCAGCGCCCAGGACACCGTGTACAGGCCGCCGACCAGGATCACGCCTACGAGAACGCCGTCCGCGTCATGCCGGAGCGCGGAGTCGATGACCAGCGCTAGGCCGACCGGGTACAGCACGGTCGTGATCGCGTTGGCCGCCAGCAGCGCCGCGGTATACAAAAGCCAGCCCGGCGCGGCCCGCCGTCCCCAGCCAAGCACCGACCGCCAAACCCGCCGGCTCACGGCCCCTCCCCGTCCTCACCGAAGCCAGAACCCGACGCAGAACCCGACGCAACGTCCGAGGCAAAGCGCGCCGCCTGCAGCCCGAACAGCTCGGCGTACCGCCTCCCGGCCGCGATCAGCGACTCGTGGTCGCCCTCCTCGAGCACCCGTCCCTCGTCCAGCACGCAGATGTGATCGGCGCGCCGGACGGTGGAGAAGCGGTGCGAGATGATCAGCGTGGTAGTGCCCTCGGTGATCTCCAGGAACCGGTCGAAGAAGTCGGCCTCGCCCCGGGCGTCCAGCCAGGCGGTCGGCTCGTCCAGGACCAGAATCGTGGCGCCGTGCCGCACCGCGAACAGCGCGCGGGCCAGCGCGATCCGCTGCCACTGCCCGCCGGACAGGTCGACCCCGCCGTCGTAGGAGCGAGACAGCACGGTGTCCCACCCCGAAAGCCCCGAAAGCCCCGAAAGCCCCGA
>Ga0302326_10030973_pt1 | contig 10692 bp, 5 predicted proteins | sample Palsa_T0_3_FD_202264 | JGI IMG/M metagenome (GOLD analysis project Ga0302326, IMG submission 202264) | Peat permafrost microbial communities from Stordalen Mire near Abisko, Sweden - Palsa_T0_3 | ecosystem: Environmental > Terrestrial > Soil > Palsa > Peat permafrost | place: Sweden: Abisko...
ATCAGCGTGCCGCACATGTTCATCGTCACTTTTGTAATCATGCTGCCGATCGCGCTGACGACCCACGATCCGATTAAAGGCTGGGAAGCTGGACTGACGTGGGTGTTCTTTCAGAGCTTCATCCTGATGATCGGCGGCTTCGTCGCTCCGATCATCCGCAAGATCACGCCGCGCGCAGCCCTGCTCGGCACATTGGCCGGCGTATCGATCACCTTCATCTCCATGCGTCCGGCGTTGGAAATGTACATGACGCCGGTGATCGGCCTGTCCTGCTTTGCCGTCATCTTGGTGAGTTGGTTCGGCGGCTTTCGATATCCGAAAGGCATTCCCGCCGGACTGGTCGCCATCGCGGTGGGAATGATCATTGCGTGGGGCTCCAACCTCTTCGGCCTCAACTACGGTGGGTTGGGCATCAAGGGCGTTACCGACGCCTTCACGAATTTCGGCTTCTCGGTACCGCTCCCTGCCGTGAACCATATCTTCTCCGGCTTTGAATATCTCGGCGTGATTCTCATTACCGCCATCCCATTCGGCATTTACGATCTGGTCGAAGCGATGGATAACGTCGAGAGCGCGGAGGCTGCCGGCGACGCCTTCCCGACGACGCGCGTGCTGACCGCCGACGGCGTCATCAGCCTGATCGGTTGCCTCATGGGCAATCCTTTCATCAACGCCGTCTATATCGGCCATCCCGGCTGGAAGGCGATGGGCGGCCGCATCGGCTACTCGGCGGCGACCGGCGTCATGGTGATCGTGTTGTCCTGGTTCGGCGTGATCTCGCTGCTGTTGGCCATCATACCGGTCGTGGCGATCTACCCGATCCTGCTCTACATCGGCATGCTGATCGGCGCGCAAGCGTTTCAAAGCACGCCGAAGACCCACGCGCCCGCCATTGTGCTGGCGCTGACGCCGCATCTCGCCGCTTGGGGTTCGGTGCAGCTGGACGGGGTGCTGCATGCGGCCGGTACCGACGCTGCGACCGTCGGCCTGGACAAACTCGCCAATAACGGCGTTCTCTACGCGGGACTCAAGGTCATGGGCGGCGGCTCTATCTTGACCGGGCTGGTGCTTGCCGCGATCGGCGCTTTCGTCATCGACAAGAAGTTCGTCAACGCATCGGCGTTCGCGCTGGCCGGCGCGATCCTCACCTTCTTCGGCTTCATGCATGGTGAGCAGGTCGGCATCGCGGTGACGCCGATCGTTGCGATCGCGTATCTGATCGTGGCGGTCTTCCTGTTCGGGCTGAGCCGCGCTCCGGCGAGTTTGCTGGATCGAACGGCGCCGCACGAGGCGATACCGGAAGGCGTGCCCGCCGAATGATCGGCTAGTGCCGCAAAGAATGTGCCGCCTCTCCCCGGGTCGGGGAGAGGCGATTTTTTTGTTACTCTGCGGCTGCTTTGGTTGCGCCGTGGCTGTGGATTGCTTGCCAAATGCGGTTCGGCGTCGCCGGCATGTCGATGTGATCGATGCCCAGCGGGCGCAGCGCGTCGAGAACAGCGGTGATCACCGCCGGCGGCGCGCCGGTTGCGCCGGCTTCGCCCGCGCCTTTGATGCCGAGCGGATTGGTTGTGGCCGGTATTTCGGCCAGTACTGAGACGAAGTCTGGAAAATCGTCGGCGCGCGGCATGGCGTAGTCCTGGAAGCTGCCGGTAACGAGCTGGCCGCCGGCATCGAACACGATCGATTCCATGAGCGCCTGGCCGACGCCCTGGGCGACGCCGCCGTGAATCTGACCTTCGCACAGGAGCGAGTTTACGACCTTGCCGACGTCGCCGATCGAGGCGTAGCGCGCGAGCGTGACGACGCCGGTCTCCGGATCGATCTCGACCTCGCAGACGTGGCAGCCGTTGGGATAATTCGACGGCTCGGCCGCGAATGTGCCGGACGCTTCGAGGCCGACGTCAAACTGAGGCGGCAGGAACATTGGCCGGTGCAGGGATTGGGCCACGGCGGTCAGCGGCAGCGAGCGGTCGGTGCCGACGATGTGGAAGCTGCCGTCCTTGAATTCGATATCGCCTGCCGCGGCCTCCATCATTATAGCCGCCATGGGCTTGGCCTTCTCGATGATGGCGTCAGCGGCGTGTTTGAGGGCGTTGCCGCCGACATGCATACTGCGCGAGCCATAGGTGCCGCGGCCGATCGGCACGGCGTCGGTGTCGCCCTGTACGAAGCTGATCGATTCGATCGGTACGCCGAGCCATTCGTGCACCATTTGCGCGTAAACGGTTTGATGGCCTTGGCCGTGCGAATGGGTGCCGGCGATGATCATGAGCGTGCCGCTTGGATCGAAGCGGATGACCATGCGTTCGTTGAAAATCGCGGCTTCTTCGACGAAATAGCCGATGCCCCTGCCGCGCAGCTTGCCGTTCTTCTTCGATGCTGCGGCGCGCTTGGGAAACCCATTCCAATCTGCAAGCCTTAGGCAATCGTCCATCACGCGCACGAAATCGCCGCTGTCATACGCGATGCCGGAATGGAGCTTATGCGGCATCGCGGAAGCCGGAATGAAGTTGCGCCGCCTGATCTCGATCGGATCGACGCCGATGACGCGAGCGGCCCGTTCGATCAGTTGCTCGATGAGGAAGGTCGCCTCCGGCCGTCCGGCTCCGCGATAGGGAGCCATCGGGGCCGTGTTGGTCAAAACTGCCTGCGCCACCGCGTGCACAGCCGGAATGTCATACACGCCCGGCGCCAGCTTAAGCGCGAACAGTGGCACCACGATTGACGCTTCGAAGAGGTGCGAGCCCATCGCATGAAGTGCGTTCATGCGCATGCCGAGAATCTTTCCCTTCTCGTCGAGGGCCAGTTCGCCGGTCACCACCTGGTCGCGTCCATGCGCGTCGCCGAGAAAAGATTCCGAGCGTGTTGCAACCCATTTGACCGGGCGGCCGTCGCAACGGCGCGACGCCCAGCACACCAGAGCGTCCTCGGGATAGTTTCCGTTCTTCATGCCGAAGCCGCCGCCGACGTCGGGAGAGATCACGCGCAGCTTGTTCTCGGGGACTTTCAGCACATTGCCCGCGACGTGCGCCCGGGTGCCGTGCGGGTTCTGCGATGTCGAATACAGCGTGTAACCGCCGCTGTCGGGATGATATTGACCGATCGCCGCGCGCGGCTCGATGGTGTTGGCGCTGACGCGGCTGTTGTTGAGCTTAAGCGTCACGACGTGCTTGGCGTTGGCGAACGCGGCGTCGGTCGTCTCCTTGTTGCCCATCATGAGCGCGACCGAAACATTATTGGGTGCCTCGTCCCATACCGCGGGGGCACCGGGTTTCACCGCATCTTCGAGGGTTACGACTGACGGCAGCGGCTCGTATTCGACCTCGACCAGGTCTGCGGCGTCGCGTGCCTTCGCCAGCGTTTCCGCCACCACGAAAGCGACCCGCTCGCCCACCGAACGCACCTTGCCGACAGCAAGGATCGAGCGCAGCGTGCGGTATCCCTTCGGACCGCCCATGTCCTCGGGCATGATTGGCGAGAAACTGCCGAGCTTGTCGGCCTCGACATCGGCGCCCGTGAGCACGGTGACGACTCCCGGGGCGGCTTTCGCCTTGGCGGTATCGATGCCTTTGATCCGCGCATGGGCATGGGGCGACATGACAACTACGCCGTAGCACTGCTGCGGCAGATTGATATCGTCGACATAACGGCCCCGGCCAGTGATGAAACGGGGATCCTCGAGCCTGGAAATCGGCTGGCCGATACCGAATTTTTTCACGGAATTCCCTCCACGATATGGTGCGACCGGGGCACCGAATCCCTGCATTTGCAGCCGGAGACATATTCACCGGCTGGTCGCGTTATACTCACGATTGCCAGGAATGAGAATGGCGGAGACTGGTTTTGGCTGAACCGCTGGACCCCGCCTATCGGCTACCAAGCGGCGTGAGGGCCCGCGGCGACCTGTTCGGCCATCCAAAAGGTCTTGCTTTCCTGTTCACCACCGAGATGTGGGAGCGCTTCTCCTATTACGGGATGCGGGCGCTGCTCGTCCTCTATATGACGAAATATCTGCTGGCACCGGAGCATTCCAGCAAAGTCGCCGGCCTTTCCGGCGTCAAAAACGCCCTGGAAACGGTGTTCGGTCCGCTCGACGTGCAGCCGCTGTCGTCACAGATCTATGGTTTCTACACGGCGCTTGTCTACCTCACCCCGATTTTCGGCGGTCTCATTGCCGACCGCGTGCTTGGCCAGCGGCGCACCGTCGTGATCGGCGCGACCCTCATGGCGATCGGCCATTTCATGATGGCGGTCGAGCAGCTCTTCCTGTTGGCGCTGTTGGTGCTCATCCTCGGCAACGGCGCGTTCAAGCCGAATATTTCGACCCAGGTGGGCGGGCTCTATGCGCCCGGCGATCGGCGCCGCGACCGCGCCTATTCCATCTTCTATGTCGGCATCAATGTCGGTGCGTTCCTGGCGCCACTGATCTGCGGTACGCTCGGGGAAAAGGCCGGCTGGCATTACGGCTTTGCCGCCGCCGGCGTCGGCATGCTGATCGGTCTCTGCATTTATGTTTACGCGATGCCGCTCCTGCCGCCGGATGAGCTGCAGAAGGCGAGGGCCGCGCACGCCGAGAAAGGGCCGCTCGACCGCGGTGAATGGCGCGCCGTCATCGCCATCCTGGTCTTGTTCATTCCCACCGCCTTGTTCTGGGCGACCTACGAGCAAGGCGGCAATACGATTGTCTTGTGGGCTGAAGCAAATACCGACCGCAACATCAATCTGTTCGGCTTAAGCACCGAAATCCCGACAACGTGGTTTCTGGCGTTCAATCCGTTCATGATCTTCGCCTTCACGCCGTTCGTCGTCGCGCTTTGGACGCGTCAAGCGGCGCGCGGGTCTGAGCCTTCGACCATAACAAAAATGGCGTTGGGCTGTTTGGGCGTCGTGCTCTCCTATCTCATCATGGCGGTCGCGGCTTGGCACGCGGGCGCGGACAAGTCGAGCTGGCTGTGGCTATTCGGCTATTTCGTCGTCATCACCATCGGCGAGCTTTATCTGTCGCCGGTCGGCCTTTCGCTCGTGACCAAAGTCGCGCCCGCTCGCATCCTCTCGATGATGATGGGCGTGTGGCTGGCGACGAGTTTCATCGGCGGCTTCCTTGCCGGGTGGCTCGGCAGCTTCTGGAGCAGGACGGATAAGCCGGAGTTTTTTCTGATGATCGCCGCCATCGCCGCGCTCGCCGGCGCGGCAATTTTTTCCTCAGGCCGACTGCTGCGCGGCATGTTGCAGGAGTAACGCTGAATATCTCGTTGCACGTGCTAAGGTATGCGCAGCGGGCGCGCGGAAAGGGAACTTCACGGGCATGGGCGACCTTCGCGACTGGTTGCTAAGCAACAAGTTCGAGCAATATGCCGACGCGTTTGAGGCGAACGATATTGACCTCGATATCCTGCCGGAGCTGAGCGAGCCCGATCTCGAACGGCTCGGCGTGTCGCTGGGAAATCGCCGGCGGCTGTTAAAGGCCATTGCCGGACGCAGCAGCGGGGCGGCACCACCGAAGCCGTCTGATCCCGGTGCGTCGGGCGACGCCGAGCGGCGTCAGGTCACGGTGCTGTTCGCAGACATGGTCGGGTCCACCGCACTGTCTGGCACTGTCGATCCCGAGCTGCTGGGGAATTTGATCCGGCGCTACCAGGACGTTACTGCCGGCGCAATCGGGCGATACGGCGGCTTTGTCGCCAAGTTCATGGGCGACGGCGTCCTGGCTTACTTCGGTTTTCCGCGCGCCTTCGAGGACGCCGCGGAGCGCGCCGTCCGCGCCGCGATCGGGATCATGGCGGAAGTCGGGGGGATCGAGCGCCCGGACGGCACGCGGGTTCAGGCGCGGATCGGCATCGCCACCGGTGTCGTCGTGGTCGGCGAAATCATTGGCACCGGCACGGCGCAAGAGCGAACCATCGTCGGAGAAACTCCCAATCTCGCCGCGCGGCTTCAGGCGCTCGCAGCACCTGACACCATCCTCATCAGCGCGCCGACGCAAAATTTGCTCGGCGGATTGTTCGATCTCGAACTCACCGGTGAACACGAATTGAAGGGGTTCCCGCGGCCGGTGCCGGCCTGGCGCGTACGCGGCGAAACGTTAGTCGAAAGCCGGTTTGCTGCGAGCCGTACTGGCGACAACCTGCCGCTCGTCGGCCGTGCACACGAAATGGGGTTGATGCTCGATCGCTGGCGCTTGGCGCGCCTCGGCGAAGGCCAAATCGTTACGGTGATCGGCGAGGCCGGGATCGGCAAATCGCGCTCAATCGAGGCGCTGCAGGAAGCGTTTGCCGGCGAGCCGCACGCACGCGTTCATCTGCAATGCTCGTCCTACCACAGCGACAGTGCGTTCTATCCGGTGATCCAGCATATTTCTCGCGCCGCGGGCTTCGCCACCGCGGATTCGCCGGGTGTGCGTATCGAGAAACTTGGTGTCTTGTTCGCCCGCCGGGCGGAATCCGATGTCGCCGCGATTCCGTTGTTGGCGGAGCTCTTATCGATCTCGGCCGAGCCGGCGGCGCCGCTGTCGTTGACGCCGGCGCAACGCAAGGCGACGACCATTGCATTATTGGTCGACGAGATCGTCCGCCTGGGCGAGACCGATCCGGTGCTTCTCGTCCTGGAAGACGCTCACTGGATCGACGCCACTACGCTCGAATTGATGACGCGCCTGACCGACAGCATCGGCCGGGCAAGGTTGCTTGCCGTGGTGACCGCGCGGCCGGATTTTGCCCCGCCATGGCAAGCGCGGCCGCATTCGACATTGCTCGCGCTCGGACGCCTCGGGCGCTCAGAATGCGCTCAGCTGGTCGCCGGGGTTGCCGCGTCGCACGGCTTGTCGGCGGAAACCGTCGCGGCGATCGTCGCCAAGACCGATGGTGTTCCACTGTTCGTCGAGGAATTGACCAAGAGCGTGATGGAGTCCGCGAGCGGAGACAGCGCGGCGGTGCCGGCGACACTCAAGGACTCGCTGATGGCCCGGCTCGACCGCCTCGGTGAAGCTCGCGAAGTGGCGCAGATCGCTTCCGTCATCGGCCGGCAGTTCGTGTTCTCGCTGCTCGACGCGGTAATCCCGCACGGCGGAACCGACATCGAGGCCGCGCTGGCAAAGCTGGTCGGGGCCGGTATCGTCTTTCCCGATGGGCGTGGGTCGGAAAGAAGCTTCAGTTTCAAGCACGCTCTTACACGGGACGCGGCCTATGAAAGTCTGCTTTTCAGCCGCCGGCGCGAATTACATGAGCGTATCGCGCGCGCTCTCGAAGAACGGTTCAGCGCGCTGACGACAAGCGAACCGGATTTGCTGGCCCACCATTTCGGTGAGGCCGGATTAGCCGGTCCCGCCTGTGATTACCGTATGCGGGCCGGTGATCTGGCGGTGAGCCGGTCGGCTTACAAGGAGGCTATCGCACATTTCTCGGCGGGTCTTGGCATGGCCGACGCGCTGCCGAAGCCGGAAGAGCGGATGCGCCGCCAGTTGGATTTTCTTCTGAAGCTTGGTCCGGCTCTGATGGTCATGCGCGGCATGCAGAGCGCCGAGGTCGAGGATGCTTATCGGCGCGCCGAGGAGATCGGCGCTGCGGTCGGAGACAGTGTGGCGACTACAAGGCCAAGTGGGGCCTGTGGCTCAACGCCAATCTCAGGCGCAAGACGGCTCTGGCGCGCGACCGTGCCAGCGAGTTGGTGGCGCTCGCACAACGATCCGGCGACAGCGATCTCTTGCTCGAAGCCTACCACTGCCGATGGTCGACGGCTTTTTTCCGAGGTGATGTTGCGGCGACTTTGGAGGATAGCCGTATCGGCGACGAGACCTACGATATGAGCCGCCACCGGCATCTCGGACACACTTTCGGCGGCCACGATCCGGGCGTTTGCGCGCATGTCGTGTGCGCCAACGCGCTGCAGCTGTCCGGCGACCGGGAATCGGCGAAAGCCACGTTCGCGCAAGCGCTTGCGCTGGCCGAAATGCTCGACCATCCCAACAGCCTCGCCCATGCGCTCCACAATGGCAGCATGTGCCACCAGCTTGTCGCTGATCGCGATGCGACCTTCGTCCTTGCGCATCGCGTGGCGACGCTGGCGGAAAAATTTGGGATGTTGCCGTGGCGTGCGAGCAGCTTGGTGCTAACGGGCTGGGCGACCGCGATGGGCTCCGGCGTCGCCGACGGTGCGCGCCTGATCGAGGCCGAACTCGACAAGGCAACGGCCACCGGGCCAGTACCGCAATATTATCTGGGATTGGCGGCCGAAGTTCTGCTGGCGGCCGGCCGGCCGGGGGATGGTCTTGCTCATCTCGATCGCGCGATTGCCGGGATCGACGAACCGGGCGTAGGTTTCTATCTGCCGGAAATCTATCGCTTGCGCGGCGCGTGTTTGCTGGCGCTTAACCGAAACAACAAAGACGACGCGCGGCAAGCCTTCACGATCGCCCGCGATATCGCCAATCGACAAGGGGCAATCATCTTGGAACGCCACGCCTCCGCGTCCCTTGCCGAGATCACAATCAGTAGCGGCAGCCGGCAACCGTGAGGCTTTTAATGTGCAGCCGCGACTGCGGCGGCTCGTGGATTTTCCATGGCGGTGATGTGGCTCTTCACCGCCTTTTGCACCTTCTCGAAGGCGCGCACTTCGATCTGGCGGACGCGCTCGCGCGAGACGCCGAATTCGTCGGCGAGCTCTTCCAACGTGATCGGCTCATCGGCGAGGCGCCGCGCTTCGAAGATGCGGCGCTCGCGATCGTTGAGCACCGTGAGCGCTTCACCCAGTGCCTTGTGCCGGTTGTCCGATTGCTCCGACTCGGCAAGCCGACTCTCCTGGCTCACCCCGTCGTCGACCAGCCAGTCCATCCACTCGCCGGAATCGCCGTCTTCGCGGATCGGAGCGTTGAGCGAGGCGTCGCCGCCGAGCCGGCGGTTCATGTCGATTACGTCCTGCTCGGTCACACCCAGCCGTTTGGCGATGAGCTTGACTTGATCGGGGCGCATATCGCCCTCTTCGAGCGCGGAGATCCGGCTCTTGGCCTTGCGCAGATTGAAGAACAGCTTCTTCTGGTTGGCGGTGGTTCCCATTTTTACCAGCGACCAGGAACGCAGGATGTATTCCTGGATCGCCGCCTTGATCCACCACATCGCATATGTCGCCAGCCGGAAGCCCTTGTCGGGCTCGAAGCGCTTGACCGCTTGCATGAGACCGACATTGCCTTCTGAGATGACTTCGGAGATCGGCAGGCCGTAGCCGCGATAGCCCATGGCAATCTTGGCGACGAGCCGCAAATGGCTGGTCACGAGCTTATGGGCGGCTTCACGGTCTTCGTGCTCGCGCCAGCTTTTGGCCAGCATGAACTCTTCCTGCGGTTCCAACATGGGGAACCGCCGGATCTCTTCCAGGTACCTGGTTAGGCCGGTCTCACCTGACAGAACCGGCAAAGCAGCAGTTTGGGCCATGACAGCGCCCTTTCCTTATTCTCGCCCCCGCATAATGCGGCGGACGGCCGGCCGTCGCTTCCCAAGCCGACGGCACAAGTTGGTTATTTCGCACCCGCAACATAATACACGGTCAGACCCGGCAAGCGGTAGTAAGGAGGCATCACAACGGCGCGACGCAGCGTTGATTAGGCTCAATAGGCTGAATTTTGCCTGAGCCCGTGCGCCTCTATTTATCGCTAGAATCAGCCCGAATGGCCGCAAGCATATCATGCAAACGGGCGAGATCGGGCGGGAGTTCCGAACGGAATTGCAGTATTTTACCGGTGCTGGGGTGTTCGACCGCCAATATATGGGCATGGAGGGCCTGTCTGCCAAGGGTCCGAAGCGCGGCCTGGGCCGGAGCAGACAGGAGCGCCGCCTTGGTGCGAAAACCGGGCCCGTAGACGTCATCTCCCAGGATTGGATGGCCAATCGAGGCCAAATGCACCCGAATCTGGTGGGTACGGCCGGTTTCGAGCCGGCAGGCAAGGAGGCTGGCGATCGGCTCCCCGGAACCACTGCCGCTGGCGCGTTTGGCCCCCTTTTGCATGCCATAGCGCTCCAGAACCTCCCAATGGGTGACCGACTCGCGTCCGCCTTCGCGGACCGCCATGCGGTCCCGGGCCATTTTGTGCCGGTCGATCGGCTGATCGACAGTGCCGCGCGGGCGGTCGGGCGCGCCCCAGACGAAGGCGAGGTAGCCACGCTCGAACGGTCCGCCATCGCGGCCGTGGCCGGCAAACTGCGCCGCCAGCCCCTTGTGCGCGTGGTCGTTCTTGGCCACGACCATCAGCCCGGTCGTGTCCTTGTCGAGGCGGTGCACGATGCCGGGACGCCGCTCGCCCCCGATCCCGGAGAGGCTCTTTCCGCAATGGGCGACCAGCGCATTGACCAGGGTACCGGTCCAGTGCCCGGCGGCGGGATGCACCACCAGGCCCTTGGGCTTATCGATGACGATCACGTCGTCATCCTCGTAGACCACATTCAACGGAATGGCTTCTGGCGCGGGCTTGGCCGGTGCGGCCTCCGGCACGTCGACGACGATCGCGGCACCGGATTTGACCCGGTGGCCAGGATCACGGATCGTGCACCCATCGACCGCGACGGAGCCTGCCTCGATCAGCGCCTTGAGCCGCGTGCGCGAGAGTTCGGCGACATGCGCGGCGAGCACGCGGTCGAGCCGGCCGCCGGGCGCATCATCCGGAACCAAGACCGATTTCTGCGTCGCTGTCATTCTGTCTTTGGGCAA
>Ga0302326_10030978_pt1 | contig 10691 bp, 6 predicted proteins | sample Palsa_T0_3_FD_202264 | JGI IMG/M metagenome (GOLD analysis project Ga0302326, IMG submission 202264) | Peat permafrost microbial communities from Stordalen Mire near Abisko, Sweden - Palsa_T0_3 | ecosystem: Environmental > Terrestrial > Soil > Palsa > Peat permafrost | place: Sweden: Abisko...
CAGCACGCGGACAGGACGGGACGTTCGCACACTGGGGCGTGATCGACAACACGCATCGGAATCACATCCTGGATATCTCAGTGTGCCCCGCAGACGTTCGGCCTGCCATAGTGGACGAGGCCGTCAAGATTGCCAGAGGGATTCTGGAACAACTCGACGTCGTCGGCGTGCTGTGTGTCGAGTTTTTCCTGACCAAGTCCGGCAAGCTGTTGGTCAATGAGCTGGCGCCTCGGCCGCACAATTCAGGACATCTGACCATCGACGCCCATATTACGAGCCAGTTCGAGCAGCAGCTTCGCGCGGTCTGCGGATTGCCGCTGGGAAGCACCGAACAACTGCGGGCGGCGGCGATGGCAAATCTGCTCGGGGATCTGTGGGAGCCGGGCGAGCCCAACTGGGCGGCCGCCTGCGCACAGCCAGAGCTAAAGCTGCATCTCTACGGCAAACTCGAACCGCGCGCGGGGAGAAAGATGGGGCATCTCACGGCGCTGGCTGATACACCGCAAAGAGCCGCGGCGGCGGTGGCGGCGGTGCGGCAGAGATTGTCGCTTCCCAATCCCTCCCTTCCGCGTTGAGCGGGGACCGTTACACTGGCATGCATGCGATATGGTTGTCGCAGGTGCGGGACCCCCCTGCCGCCCGTTCAGGCCGGGGAGATGCTGCGCGTTCGTTGCTCGCAGCGAGCCTGTGGATTTGTCAATGTCATCCCGGCTGATCCAAACCTCGCGCCCTGGGAAGCTCGCGGAGCGGTGAACCTCCTGGTGGTCGACGATCGGGAGGGGGCAGTGCTGCTGGCGCCGCCGGTTCGACGAACGCGCCCGCACCGGCTGCTGATCACGCTCGGCAGCTTGCTGGTGGTGCTGGGAATTCTCGCCAATCCCGCGGTTCGCCGGGCGATTGTCGTGCAATGCGCGGTTCATGAGATCGCGACCACCAACGCCGCGGGGACGGCCGAGCGATGGTGCCAATGGCTGCAAGAGATCGGGCCGCCGGCACGATCGGCGGCGCCAATCGTCTGGGACCTCCATCACCGAACATTTGCGGGGGGATTTGCGCTGAAGGAAAGTTTCATTAACTCGGTGCTCGACGCGATCGATCCAAGTTATTTGTCGTCCCGACGGCCAAAGCTGACACGCGACTCATCGATAACCGAGCTCATCGCCGCCCTGAAATTTCCCGACGTGGAGATTCGCAAGACGGCGGCCGATTTGCTCGGCGAACCCGGAGCCGGCGCGCGGGACGCGGTCGGCGCGCTCACAGACGTCGCGGAGCGACCGCAGGACAACGCACGCACGCAGGCAATCGAGGCACTCGGCCGGATCGGTCCGGATGCCGCACCCGCGGTGCCGGCGCTGATCAGGCTTCTGAACGCCTCGGGGACGATCCGCGAAGCTGCCGCGCGGGCGCTGCTGGAAATCGCTCCGCAGGACCCGAGGGTCCTGACGGCGATCGACTCCCCGGGAATTCCCGCTCCGGTAACACAACCGGGCGGACGCTGAAACGCAACCAGAAAGCTGCAGGTTAAGTCCTCCGTCACGGTATAGCCGCATTCACCGCTGATCACGCGGGCGCCCGCCCTTCCGTGCCTGCCAGCCCTTTGTCCCTCCGTCCCTTGGCCCCTACAATCGCCCACAATGAAGTACTTTTACGGCGAATTCGACGGCGAAGAGTTTCCCACCCAGGACAACCTCTTCGGCTTCGATCAGTTGATGCAGTTTATCCTCCAATACGGCGACCAGGCGCTCAAAGCGATCGAGCAGATGCTCAAGGATCCCAAGGACCAGGCACAGTCGGAAATGCTCGAGCAACTGCTCAAGGATGGCATGCTCGACAAGGATGGCAAGGGAAAACTGCAGCTCACGCCGCGGGCCGTGTCGAAAATGCAGCGCAAGGCGCTGATGGAAGTCTTCGCCAACCTTCGCTCCGGGCAGCGCGATGGGCACGAAAAAGTCACGCCCGGCCCCGGCGGCGACCGCATTGAGGGGACCAAGCCATACCAGTACGGGGATCCGGTCAGCGAGCTCGACCTGCATCAAACGATTCGGAATGCGATTGCGAGGAATGGGGTGAAGGAAAGACACGCAGGCACAGAGGCACGGAGGCACGAAGGGAAGGAAGGTGGCGCGCATTCTCCCTCTACTCTCAACTCTTCTACTGTTCTGCCCGCTCGCGGCAGCGAGCCGCTGATTCGCTTCAATGAGAACGACTTCGAATTGCATTTGCATGAGGGTGTCACGAGTTGCTCGACCGTGGTGCTGCTGGATATGAGCGGCTCGATGATGCGCTACGGGAGGTATCTGTCGGCCAAGAAGGTGGCGATGGCGATGCAGGCGCTGGTCCGGTCCCGATTTCCGCAGGATACGATCGACTTTGTCGGCTTCTATTCGGGGGCGGCGAAAATCGCCGAGGCGGCGCTGCCGCTCTCTATGCCAAAACCGGTAACGGTTTTTGACTATCAGGTGCGGTTGAAGGTGCCGCTCGATCAATTGTCCAAGGCCCCGCAACATTTCACAAACCTGCACATGGGCTTGCAGCTCGCCAGACGGATTCTGCGGAAGCGGACCAGTGAGAATAAGCAAATTTTTATCATCACCGATGGGCAGCCGACGGCTCACGTCGAAGGAGATTTCTGCTACCTGCTGTATCCTCCTGATCAGCGCAGCACCATCGCCACGCTGAAGGAAGCGGTGGTTGCGGTGCGCGAAGGCTGCCGGATCAGCACGTTCGCGCTGATTGAAGATTATTGGGGAATGGACTGGGTGGGGTTCGTCGATCAACTGGCCAAGCTCACCAAGGGTGTCGCGTTCTACACCAGCAGCGGCGAGCTTGCGTCGTGCATCATGGAAAGCTACCTGAGCGGCCGAAAGAAGAAGACGTACGTCGCTTGAGAGGGTTCAGGGTCAGATAAATGCGCGATAAGGGGGCAATTCGCAGCCAAGCCGAGTCTGAGGTACTCCGAAGGCTCGGATTTCCCGCGCTCGGGACGGGGGAGCTGGGGATTGCAAATTGAAAAATGGGAAATTGCAAAATTGAAGCAAGGAGCAAGTGACCGGGGCCCATCCCCCAATTTGCCTTTTGCAATTTTCAATTTGAAATCCCCGGCTCCCCCCGTCTGTTCCACATCTACGGGCGCGCGTGAACCAGGCAGGCTGGAAGCCCGCACCATAATTGAATACAACTTCGCCATGCCTGCACCCGATGATGCGCAGCAGTCGCTGGACGCGCTCCGCCAGCAGATTGATGAGTTTGACCGCAAAATAGTGGATCTGCTCAACGCACGAGCCCGCGTGGTGGTGGACATCGGGAAGCTCAAGCAGCAGCACAACGAGCCGATCTATTCGCCCGATCGCGAAAAAATGGTTCTCGAAAAAGTTCGCCGGCTGAACGACGGCCCGCTGCCGGACCGGTGCCTGGAAGCGGTCTATCGCGAATTGATGAGCGGGTCCTTTGCGCTGGAGAAGCCGCTGCGGATCGGATTCCTGGGACCCAGCGGTACGTTCTCGCATGCGGCATCCGTCCAGAAATTCGGGTCGAGCGTCACCCACGTTCCTCTGGCGGATATTCCATCGGTCTTCGACGAAGTCGTTCGCGGCCACACCGACTATGGCCTGGTCCCCGTGGAAAACAGCCTGCACGGCGGAGTGGTCGACACGCTCGACGCGTTTCTGATCAGCTCCGCGAAGATCTGCGCGGAGGTGAAGATCACGATTCATCATTTTCTGCTGTCGCGCGTCCCGTGGGAGCAAGTCCGGAGCATTCACTCCAAACCGGAGATCTTCAGCCAGTGCAGAAAATGGCTCGCCGCGATGGGCAAAGACCGGGACGTGCAGCCAGCCGCCAGCAGCAGCGCCGCCGCGGAAATGGCCGCCGCGACCCCCGGAGTCGCCGCCATCGGCTCACGGCTGGCCGGCCAGTTGCACGGCCTGCGGGTGTTGTTCGAAAACATCGAAGACGATCCCGACAACGAGACCCGTTTCTTCGTCATCGGCCGCGAAGGCGCCCGCCGGACCGGCGACGACAAAACCGCGATCATGTTCACCACCGCCCACAAGCCCGGCGCGCTCGCCGAAGTTTTGGATGTCTTCAAGGAGACCGGGATCAACCTGACCGACATCGAGAAACGCCCGAGCAAGAAGGTGAACTGGGAATACTACTTCTTCATCGACGCCCAGGGCCACGCCGACGACCCGGCAATGCAATCGGCGATTGCCGAGGCGAGGAAACATTGCTTGCAGTTGACGGTGTTGGGGAGCTATCCGCGGGCGACTGAAATACTTTGATCGGAGAAGTTGAAGGGAGCGGAGGCGGTGGAATTGAGGATTGCAAATTGGGCGGTTCGCTCAGAATTGAAACTGGGGGAGTTGGGGATTGCAAATTGCAAATTGCAAATTGCAAAATGGGGAGGGGGAGTGAAACCGCTACCGGAATCCGAGGTTGAATGACGGCCAACGAACTTTCAGAGCGGCTACTGGATTTTGCGGTGCGGTGCGGCAAGGTGGTGGACGCGCTGCCGGATACGCGATTGGGTAGGCACGTCGCAGGGCAACTTGTGCGATGCGCGACGTCGCCGGCGCCGAATTACGAGGAGGCGCGCGCGGCCGAGAGCCGCGCCGACTTTGTCCATAAGCTGCAAGTCGCTCTCAAGGAGCTGCGCGAATCTGGAATGTGGCTCCGCCTCGTCATTCGATCGAAGCTGTTGCCCGACGCAAAGCTGAAGAACCTAATTGAGGAGTGCGACCAACTGATCCGACTTCTCGCAAAGTCCGTGGTCACCGCCAAGCGTCGATCAAAGCAAGCTCCCGCCGATTGACCGTTTCCTTTCACCCCATCCCCATTTTGCATTTTGCAATTTGCAATTTGCAATCCCCAACTCCCCCCTCTTCCCATCCCCAACTCCCCCCGTCTTGAATTCCCAATTCTCACCGAACCTCCAACTCCTCGTTCAAAATACGCATTCCCTCCATCTCCTTCAGCCCCGCCCGCACACGCAGGTCCGGCTCGTACGGAACATCGACAAACCGATACCGCTTCAGAATCGTCCGCCCCGGGCCCAGATCGGAGACGAGGCGCTCCTGGCGGAGTTGGCCGGGGCAGATGGAAAAGGCGGTGTAGTTGATCGGCTGATCGCCGTAGTTGGTGATCATCTGCTGGATGAAGATGTCTTTGCCGTCGCGAAACGCCAGGCATTGCATGCCGACATCGGAGAGGCCCAGTTGCATCGCAATGGGGACGTCGAAGCTTGAGTTGCGGTCGGCGGCCAGGGCGAATCGGCAATGCAGCGTTTTGTCGCCCGCGAAACTGTTGTAGGGGAACTGGATCGTGAAGTCCTGGTCGAATTTGTCGCCCGGATTGAGCGTGAACTGGAACGTGGGAGGATTCAGCGTCCAGCCTTTGGGGCCCGCCAGCTTCAACGAGCCGGAGATTGTCTGGCGGTAGGTGTTCGTGAAGCGGAGATGGCGCGTATGCGGCTCGAGGCTCGACTCGAGCAGCGGCAGATCGATGGCAACCGTGGAGCGCAACTGTGCCTGCGGTCCGTCGATTCCAACGAGAAAGATCGGATCAGGGCCCACGCTCAATGGCACCGACGTGTCGCTGGAAACGCCGGCCACCTGAAATAACGGCGAGGCGTTGCCCCACAAATCGACCCGCAGCGCCCGGTCTCCCAGATTCAGCGCCAAGGATTTGATGCCCGTTTCCTTGCCGCGATCCCACAGGGCCAGGATTCCCTCGCCGTTGCGGTCGAACAGAAATGCCTCGACGCCCTCGGCCATCGGCACGCGCCCCTCGAACGTTGCCCCGCTGAGGATCATCGTCAGCGTTCGCTCGATCATGAGCAGCTCCTGCGGCTGCTGCGCCAGCCCGTCCCCATTTTGCTCCGTAGTGAATGGAATCGGCAGGTCGATCCGGCTCGCGCCGGCGCCCAGGGCGTAAATCACCCGCTGTGCCAGATCGCGAATCTGCAGCTCGCGTCCATACCGGCTCGCGTCGAGCAGCTCAAGGCTGAGAGATAAGTTATGTCCCTCCGCGTTGTGCAGGTCTTGAATATAGAGCGGAAGCTGCGAGGGGAGCACCGAGCTGGGAACGGAAAGCGCCACCGTCGCCGGCATTCTGCCCTGCAGCTCGTACCACGCCGGCCACGGCATCGCCAGATCCGGATTGCTCATGAGCTGGGCGAACTGTCCGTAGACCGCATCGTACACCTTGCGCATCTGCGGATCGGTTACGAAGACGTCGGTGCCGTCTTCGCCGAGCTGCCAGCGGTCCAGATGGATTGCGTGGCGGGCGATCAGTTGCGAAAGTTCCGGCTGCCATTTGCCGCTGTCCACCCGCAGGAGTCGTTGCCAATCCTTGCCACCGACCTGCTGGGCAACCGAGGGAGGAAGGCCGAGCAAGCACGCCGTCGGCGTAATTCCCAGCAACTGGAGATCCTCGATCAGCGTGTCCAGCGTCGCCGCGTCCGTCTGTTGTGCGTCTCGGTCTTCGCTCCACAGCGCCAACTTCACGCGCCCCGCGGCCAAATAGGGAAGAATCTGCGGGAGATCGGGCCACGCCTCGACGGGGAGTTTCGTCGCGACCACTCCAAACCGCGGATCGGGAGCGATGAACTGTCCGCCGTCTGCGAGCAGGACGACATTTAACGCATGCTCTCCCAACGGCTGGCCCTGGCTGCTGATCTGCAGCGTAGCCCGGTACCAACCCGCGGGAAGATCCGGGAGATTGAGTGAGACGCGCTCGTTGCCCGGGGATACCAGGTCAGCTCCCTGCACATCGAGCGCGCCGCTATGTTGATAGACCGTCTTCCCCGCCGCGTCGGTGACGATGAGCTGGCCCTGCAGATCGTCGGTGAAGCGGTCGCTCACCGACACGTGCAAACGAACGGGATCGCCGGCGCGAAAGATGTTGCCGGGGCGGTCGGTCGACAGCGTGACCATGGGAACCTGCGACACGGTCACGTCGTCGAACCATGCGCTGCCGCGGATGTCCTGAACGAACAGTGCCCGCTTCCCCAGCGTGGTCTGCAGATACAACTCCGGCTGAAGCAGCTCGAGTTCGATCACCAGATACCCCACTCGGGAATCCGTCGCAGACAGCTCGACCTCGAGCGAATGCCACGGCTCGTTTTCCCGCGCTGCCGCATACAACTCAGAATGTCGCACCGTCGCCGGCAGCGGATGGCCGTCGAGATCGGTCAGATACGCGGTGACCCGCGCCCGGGCGTTGGGGAGCACCGTCGTCTGGCAGCAGGCCGCCACGCGATAGTGTGCCCCCTGCTGCACCGGAATCTGGCCCGCCGAATAGCGATAGATCAGGCTCCCGCCGTTGAGATCGAACCGAAAGCTGTAGTCCCCGCTGTGCTTGCGATCCTTGCTGAGCTGCGCATTGACGTAATGCGGCAGGCCCGGTCCTTCGACCTTGAGCCAGTGCATCGGGAGGTCTTCTTCGTTTCCCAGGCGGCGTTCCTCGAAGTCGAACGTGCGCAACACCCGGGTCACCTGAGCCGGCTGCGCCCGCGCGGACAGCGGAAAAAGGATCACCAGAACTGTGCAGACCGCCAGCGCTCGCATGAACAGGTTATCGGACGTGGAGGGGACGCGGGATAAATCCGAATGTCGACTGACTGGATGAAGAAACGCGGGAACCCAGGGTGCAAGCACCCTGGGCGTTCGGGGAAGTTACAACGTGCGCCGTACCGGGCTGAACGCCCTGGGTGCTCGCACCCTGGGTCTTCCGATCTGACAGGCGATTCCTGCTCCACCACTCTTTCCCGTTTCGTCATTCGGTCATTCGTCATTCGGGTTTGGTTCGGGGATTCGGGTTTCGTCATTCTGATTTTCGTTGATAGCTTCTTCAGCAACCTCCCCCCGCTTACAATCCCCTTCCCGCATTGAAGCAGTGGTCTTTCGACATCCTCCGCCAGTCCGACTGGGACCTGTGGGTCTGGGTTTGCGGGGGGGCGTGTCTGGCCCTCCTGGCCTATGCGTTTTTCGCCGAGCTTTGGCGCAAGGGCCCGCGGGGGTGGGCCGCGCTGGGTTTGATTGCGATTGGGCTGGCTGGAACCGCGGTGGTGCTCGCGGTGCCAGACGTTCACTCGGCTCGTCTCGGGTTCTTCTGGACGTTTGCGCTGCTGGCAATTCTCGCCGCAACGTTTTATCTCGAATTGATGGACCGCCTGGGAACCGGCCGCACGGCCTTGCTCCTGGCTCTCCGCATCATGGCGCTGGCGGCGGCGGTTCCGATGCTCTTCGAGCCCGGCTGCCGATACACCCGCACGCCCAAACCCCAGCGGCCGGTGCTCTTCTGCGTCGACACGTCCGGCTCCATGTCGTTTCCGGATGCGCAGAACGGCCCGACTCGAATTCAGGCGGTCTGGCAAACCCTCAGCCCGCAACTGGAGCGCATTAACGATCATTTCGTGCCGCAGTTCTTCACTTTCGCCACCGGCCTCGATGAGCTGAAAGCTCCGCAGCAACTTGCCGACATTCCCGCCGATGGCAAGTCGACCGACATCGCGGGGGCCGTGCTGAAGGCGATGTCGCACACGACCCGGGATGATGCGGCAATCGTGCTGATCAGCGACGGCAACGACAATACTTCGCCCGATGTGGTGGAAGCGATCCGTGCTGCGCAGCATCCTGTCTACACGGTGCGCGTCGGCTCGGAACAAACCGAACCGGCCAATCTGGCGAACATCGCCGTATCGGATGTCGATGTCGCCGATGATTTTGTCGTCGGACACGAGTCGCAGGTAAAGGCGACGATCAAATCGACCGCCCTTCCCAATCGCGTCGTGGACGTGCAGATGGCCGAGATCGACGCCAGCGGCAAGCCGATCTCAACGACTGTATCGCAGAAGCTGGTGCTGCAACCGACGCCCCAGGGGCAGATCGTTTCGCTGCCCTACAAGCCGGCAACGGTCGGCGTGCATCGGCTGGCGGTGTGGGTTGATCCCGTCGCGGGCGAGCGCAGCATTGTCGACAACCGGCAGGAATTTCAGGGACTGGCGATCGATCCGCGCATCAAAGTGCTCTACATCGAAGGGCGCGCCCGGCCGGAGTTTCGCGATCTCAACCGCATGCTCAGCCGGGATCCGAATATCGAGCTGGCGACGCTGCTGCGCATTCAGAAGGAACGGTTTGCCGCCTCCGGCTCCGTGGACGGGGATACGTTTCACCAGATGCCGCGCAACGCTGATGAATGGAAGAAATTTGACGTGGTTCTCCTCGGCGATCTCGACAGCAGCTTTCTCCCTCCGATTCAGCAGTCGGCCATCTCGCAGCGCACGCTCGACGGCGGCGGATTGGTCATGATCGGCGGCGAAAACAGCTTCGGCGCCGGCACCTATCAGAACACGCCGATCGAGCGCGCCCTGCCGGTCTTCGTCGGCGACCCAAACATGCCGCAGGACAAACTGCAGTTTGTTCCGCGGTTGACACCGCAGGGATTGTTGAACCCCGCCATGGAGGGATTGGCCGACTATTTCGGCTCCGACGGAAAACCCGCGATCAGGCAATTGCCGCTGCTGCGCGGCAATGTTGTGGTGCAGGCAGCCAAGGCCGGTGCCGAAGTTCTGCTGATTCATCCGGATCGCGCCGGTCCTGACGGAAAGCCGGAAATTGTCCTGGCGGTGCAGAGATACGGAAAGGGTCGCTCCGCCGCGTTCACGATCGACACAACATATCTTTGGGCCTTGCCGCTGTACGGCCTCGGCCAGGACAGCCCCTACAACCGCATCTGGGGCCAACTGATCCGCTGGCTCGCCGGCGCGGATGTCCGCAATCGCCAGCGCGGCGCCGGGCTCGAAGGGCTTCTCAACAAGAATGTCTACGCCATGGGAGAAAGCGTTCGCCTCCGCGCCCTGGTGCGCGATGACCATGGTGACGCCACGCAATACGCCCAAGTCGGCATCAAGCTTTCGCAGCCCGGCAAGCCCGACCAATCCCTCCCGCTCGATCCGGTGCAGTCGCACACCGGCATGTACGAGCTGGTGATCCCCCATCCTGACAAAGGCGATTGGACCATGGAGCTGACCGCCACCAAAGATGGCAAGCCACTCGGTCACGAAACGCTTAAATTCACCGTTATCCCCCCCGCCGAGGAGATGCTCAAGATCGCCGCCAATCCGCAGCTCCTCGCCGCCGTCGCCAGCGCCACCGGCGGCTCCGCCTACGACCTGCCCGAGTTCCCCGGCCTGATCGATGAGTTAATCCGCACCGATCGTCACAACACCGGCGCCAAGCAGGTGTTCCTCCCCTTCGACGACTTCCCCCGAGCCTTTCTCATGCTGCTCGGCAAAGATCCGAACTGGCCAAAAACCTACGATCTTCCCATTCAGGGGTTGCTCGTTCTCATTCTTTTGACGACGGAGTGGATTCTTCGCCGGGTATGGCAACTCACGTAGGATCGGGGCAACCTCGCGCCGCTGTGGCTCCATAGCACTCGCCCACCTGTTCGGAGGCGGACCCAAATCAAGGATGCATGCAAGACGCACCCGCCTTATTCGGTCAAAAACGCCGCTCGACCTTACAGAATCTTACACTTTCTTACGCTTTTGGATCCGCTTCGGCTTGCTCGAGAATGGTTGCAGTCACTGAACGCCCTCGGCATTCAGGCGATCGATCACCTCGGCCACGGGTGCTGGACGTGTGCCCGGCGCTGAAGTCGTCATCGCGGCGACGTACTTCGTCCAACCA
>Ga0302326_10030979_pt1 | contig 10691 bp, 10 predicted proteins | sample Palsa_T0_3_FD_202264 | JGI IMG/M metagenome (GOLD analysis project Ga0302326, IMG submission 202264) | Peat permafrost microbial communities from Stordalen Mire near Abisko, Sweden - Palsa_T0_3 | ecosystem: Environmental > Terrestrial > Soil > Palsa > Peat permafrost | place: Sweden: Abisko...
CGCCTGACACAACCGCGTTGCTTCCTCGCAAGCTTCGTCGTAATTGGCACCATGAAGAATAACTTCAGCGCCAAACCCACGTGTCGCCGTCACCTTTACCAGCGGTGTTGCCAGTGGCATTACAATCAACGCCCGAATCCCACGGGCCGTTGCATGATAAGCAACTCCCTGCGCATGATTGCCCGCACTCGCAGCCACCACTCCACGCGCTGCCTGCTCCGGCGTCAACATCGCAATACGGTTTAGCGCCCCGCGCTCCTTGAACGAACCTGTCATTTGCAGGTTTTCGAGCTTGAGATACACCTGCTGTCCCGTCAGCGCTGAGAGCATCTGCGAGTGCGGACAAGGCGAATAGTAGATCGCGCCCTGCAGCCGTTCACGTGCAGCCCACACATCTGCAAGACTGATCGTAAGATTGTTTGTCGAATCACTCACAGGTTTGTTGATCTTCCTCGAAATCACAACTTGTCCCTTCAGCTTAGATCAACTGAGATCGATGGGTTTGTTACCTCCGCTGACGAAAACGGTTCGCCAACGCAAACTCATCCCTCAACTCTGGCGTCCGCAGATTCTCCCGCACATGCGCCAACCGCTGCTCCAACGCGAACAGAGTGTCCGCAACCGGCCCTGTATTGGTCATCGCTACATCCCGCCACATGCTGTAGGGGCTTGCGCCCAGCCGTGTCGTCTCGCGTAGCGCGCGGCCACCAATCGCGGCAATCTCTGGGGTACCCCCAAATCTCTCCTCAAGCAGCGCCGACAGCGCAGTCGACAACATCTGGGGCAGATGACTCACCCACGCGCACAGTTCGTCATGCCGCGCCGCTTCCATATCCAGGCTCCGCGCGCCAAAGCAGCCGACCCACCCACGCCACTCCCTTTCACTCGCCGTCATCTCCTCTCTGGTCGGCGTAAACAGCCACATCGCGCCATCAAATAACCCGCCTTCGGCCAGCAACGCCCCACCAGACTCTTTGCCTGCCATCGGATGCCCGGGCAAAAAACTGGCCGTGCCTTCGCGCTCAAACAACTGCCCAGCAAGCTCCACAATCTCTAGCTTCGTACTCCCCACATCCGTCACCAATTGACTGTTACCCAAGACAGGCGCCAGTTGCTGCATCCAGTCCTTGATCGCAAGCACCGGCACCGCGAGCACAATCACATCCGCCAAACGCGCCAAGTCAACCGCGTCCTCACGGCTGCCTGCTCTTCCATCAATTGCCTTCATCTGCACGGCCGCAGCCATCTCTAGAGAACTCATGTCCCAGCCATCGATACGGCCAGCAAATCCAGCAGCGCGCAAGGCTAGTCCGGTCGAAGCACCGATTAGCCCAGTCCCGATAATAAGAACGCGCTCCATCATGTTCGAATCCTCATCCTATGCAATCATCCGTCCCACCACTGGAGCTAGTAGCCGCAGCTGAACCATTAACTTTTCAAGTTGCTCCGGGTACAAGCTCTGTGCACCATCGCTCATCGCTTTGTCCGGGTTTGGATGCATCTCAATTAGCAGCCCATCGGCCCCAGCGGCAACACTGGCCAGCGCCATCGGGGGCACCAGATCGCGTATCCCTACACCGTGCGACGGGTCGCCGAAGACCGGTAGATGCGTCAACTTCTTCAACACCGGAATCGCCGAGATATCCATCGTGTTCCGTGTGTAAGTCTCATAGGTGCGGATTCCGCGCTCACACAACATAAGATCGTAATTGCCGCCCGACAAAATATACTCCGCGCTCAGCAACACCTCTTCGATCGTCGCCGAGATACCGCGTTTCATCAGCACCGGCTTACGCACATGGCCAAGCTCACGCAGCAGGTTGAAGTTCTGCATATTCCGAGCACCTACCTGGAAGCAGTCAATATACGGCAGCATCAACTCGATCTGCGAGATCTCCATCACCTCGGTAATGACAAGCAGACCAGTCTCATGGCTTACCTCGCGCAACAGCTTTAGCCCGTCTAATCCCATTCCTTGGAAGCTATATGGCGAACTCCGCGGTTTGAAGGCACCACCCCGCAGAAACTTACCGCCAGCGGCAGCAACCCGCTTTGCGCTGGCCAAAATCTGCTCTCGTGACTCCACCGAGCAGGGGCCGGCCATCACCACGACCTCGTTGCCGCCAACGATAACGCCGTTTGGAAATCTGATCGTCGTGCCAGCCGGTCGGAAGCTGCGCGCTGCCAGCTTGTATGGCGACGATATCCGATACGCCTCGAATACACCGGCCAGCACTTTGAACTCGGCCACGTCAAAGTGCTCCGGCGTTCCCACCCCGGCGAGAATCGTCTGTGCCGCGCCCGTCGTCCGGTGGACATTGAAACCGAGCTCTACCATCCGCTCAATCACATGCTGTATATTTTCTTCGGTCGCTTGGTCCTGCATCGCAACGATCATCGTATTCGCTTCACTCTCTTCGATACATACGTAACTTAATTCAATACAAATAAACTTCAGAAATCCACGCGCTCATCGGACCCCGGCCGCCCTAAAGATCACGTCGCTGCAGCGACCGCATTACGTCGATGATCCGCTCGTACACGTGCAATAATTCAGCATCTCCCAGGGGTCCGGGGTTTGCGGCACGGACATGGTCAAATACTGCCTGCTCCCGGTGCGGCTCCGGTAAGTTAGCCGCGCGTTTGAGCTCGCCGATCTCTCGCGCAGCTTCAGCACGCTGGCTGATGAGGCGAACGATCTGCACATCCAGTTCATCAATCTTCTCTCGCCAATCGGAGATCTCCACGCCGTCGCCTCGCCTGCAGCGGCGCGCACTCAGGCATCGCTCGCTGCGGAATATATTTGCTAACCATCATGATAAACGGCACCTCTGTTGCCCTGGCACCTGAGTCTGCAGTCTTCATGCTCGCAACCCCGCGATGAACCGTCCGGCAGCCGCAGGGGCCTCAGCCTGTGAGCTTTTTTCGATTAGCGCCACGAGCGCGCTGCCAATGACCGCCGCATCCGCAAATTCGCCGACGGCCTTCACGTGCTCAGCGTTCGAGATGCCAAACCCTACCGCAATCGGCAGGGTCGTAAACTGCCGCAGCCGAGCCACGAGCTCAAAGGCATCCTCCGCAATCTTCTGCTGCGTACCCGTAATCCCCACTCGCGAAATCGCATACACAAACCCCTGCGACACCGCCGAAATCGCCTTCAGACGCACATCCGGACTGGTCGGCGCAGCCAAAAATATCGGAGACAGCTTATTCTCCTGCATCGCCGCCAGATACTCCCCTCCCTCTTCCACAATCATGTCGGTCAGCAAAACGCCGTCCGCACCGGACTCTGCAGCCCGAGAGCAAAACGTCTTCATCCCCATTCGCACAACGGGGTTTAAATAGGAGAACAAGACCAGCCCCACTGAAGGCCGGGCAGCCCGAAGTTGCTGCATCAACCCCAGCACATCGACTAACCGCGTTCCTCGCGCTACTGCTCGCTCGCTGGCGCGCTGAATCACCGGCCCATCCGCGAGCGGATCGCTGAACGGTACGCCGAGTTCAATTACATCCGCACCGTTATCTATCGCCGCCAGGGCAATATCCCGCGTCGTATCCAAATCGGGATCACCCGCCGTCAAATAAGCAATGATCCCCGGCTTCTTCTTAAACTCAATCGCCACAAATCCTCCAAAAACAAATCGCCGCTCTTAGTTCTTATCCGCGTTCCTCCGCGCAGATCCGCGGCCATTCTTTCGTTCCAACTCCTGTCCTCAAGCCCCTTTCAGATTGAGTTCCCGCGCGAGAATTCCCATATCTTTATCGCCACGTCCCGACAGGTTCACCATCAGTACATCCGTCTTAGCCAATGTCGGAGCCAGCCGAATTGCCTCCGCCACCGCATGAGCGCTTTCGAGCGCAGGCAAAATTCCCTCCGTCCGCGACAAAGTCACCGTAGCCTTCAACGCCGCCTCATCCGAGCACGAAACATAGCTTGCCCGTCCCGAATCATGCAGCATCGCATGCTCTGGCCCAACGCTCGCATAGTCAAGCCCTGCCGAAACCGAGTGCGTTCCGCTCACCTGCCCGGCCTCATCTTGTAACACATACGAGTACGTACCCTGCAGCACTCCGGGCACGCCACCACCCATTTTCTGAAACCGTGCCGCGTGCTCTCCCAGCGCCATCCCGCGCCCGCCTGCCTCCACGCCAATCAATTGCACGTTCGCGTCCGGCAAAAACTCATAGAACGCGCCAATCGCATTCGACCCGCCGCCAACGCATGCGACTATCGCCGTTGGCAGCTTGCCCTCTTGCTCCAGCATCTGCACCTTCGCCTCTCGACTGATCACCCGCTGAAAGTCACGCACCATCGTCGGATAAGGATGCGCTCCCAGCGCACTCCCAAGCACGTAATACGTCGTTCGAACATTCGTTACCCAATCGCGCATCGCCTCATTGATCGCGTCCTTCAACGTCGCTGACCCTCCCGACACGCCCCTTACCTCCGCGCCCAGCAGCCGCATGCGGTAGACATTCAGCTCCTGCCGCCGCATGTCTTCTTCACCCATATAAATCACGCACTCCAAGCCGAACAACGCACATACGGTAGCCGTAGCCACACCATGCTGCCCCGCACCAGTCTCCGCGATAATTCTCTGCTTTCCCATACGCCGCGCCAGCAAACCCTGCCCCAGCGCATTGTTGATCTTGTGTGCCCCAGTATGCAGCAGATCTTCGCGCTTTAGATAAATCTTCGCGCCGCCCAGCTGCTCGGTTAGCCGCTTCGCCAGGTAGAGTGGGGTCGGACGTCCACAGTAGTTGTGCAGCAGATCATCCAGCTCTGCCTGAAAGCCTGGATCTCTTTGAGCTAGAGCATACGCGTGCTCCAACTCCTCTAACGCTGCCATCAAGGTCTCGGGAACATACCTGCCGCCATAGACGCCAAACCGCCCTGCCACTACATTCGGTAAACTCATCGTCGCACTCGCACTCATTCGCTTCTCTCTATTTGCGTTACCAAAGCAAAAGCCGCGACTGTGAAGGTCGCGGCTCGTGTGGATATCGAATCAACTGAAACTTACAGATCTTTCAGATGAAACTACTCCGCCGATGCCGCTATTGTGCGCCAATAGCGGAGAATAAACGGAATTCGGCTGGACGGTGTGATCATCTTGATTAAAAGATACATGCTGTCCTCGCACGCTGCAACTTACGAAAGAGCAAACAGCCACGATCGCAACTAGGCAGTCGTCGGTTCACTCAATTCGTTCATCTCCTCCTGAGCCTCTTTACTCAGTGCCTCACCAGATCTCGTCCTCCTTCTCAAAGAGAGGAAGCCCACCACGGCAAGCACGATAATCTCAGGCTCGATCGGTTGCCGATAGTCCGGAGACGCATGGGTGACGTAATACGTAAGCGGAAAAAACGCGATCAGGATTACATACGGGAGGGCGTTTTTCTTATCTTGGCGCCAGAAATTTAGCACACCAAAAAGCATCAGCACAGTCATGCTGGTACAGAAGAAGATATCCGCATTCTGCAGAGGTTCCTGCTGCAGATAAGCCGGGGCAAAGCTCCAAAAGCCCGTCCAATAGCAGAGAGCGCGTCGCAGCGAAATCCCTACAAAGAAAACTGGATGCCGTTGAATAAAATTTGTCGCCAAAGCCTGCTTTTCGGAGAGATAAGCAATCTCCCCCATTGCGACAAACCGTTGCATCTCGACATCACTGCTCGCAGGATGGGCCCACTTGGCGTTGGACTCGAAGGTATCGCCGTTGTTCCCTGCCCAGCACTCCATCCAGAAGTTATCCCGTACGGGACGAACAATGTGCAGAGTCCGATAGTTGTGGAGCGTCCACGGCGTCAGTATGGCCAAAGCACTAAACACGGCGACTCCACCATGTAGAAGCCATCGCTCGCCGTTACGCCGCCGATGAAACATCGCGAACAGCAAAAATACTGGAAACATCGGCAGAACCGATGGATTCGCCAGCACTGTAACTCCATAGAGAACGCCGAAGCCCAACCACGCGATGGGTCTCTTCTTGTCATGCAACCGTTGCGCAATGTAGAAACAGGTCGTAAAGAGCAGACCGGTGAGCGCGTAATCCCACACCCGAGCTGCAGAGAAATAAATAGCGTATGGATAAAAGACCCAGCCCCACGCCGCCAGAGTCGCAACCTTGTTCCCCAACGCGTATCGTGCGCTCAAATAGATAGGAATGCAGGTAAGCGCTGAGAGCAGGCTATTAATAGAGAGTATCGCGAACGCAGCTTTTGCCGTGTAAAGGCCGAAGATGTGAAAAATGCTGGCCACTAAATAAGGAAACAGCGGAGGAACGAGTGCCGTAGGTCCGGTCGCTGGAAAGAAAGGTGAGCTGAACCCGTGACCGAGCACGATAGAGCGCGCAACCCAACCCATCTCCCAGCCGAACTCTGCGTGATTGCTCGCAGGATCGGTCTGATCTCGAAACACAAACATAACGACAAAAAGCCGCACAAACAAAGCAGCTAATGCCGGCAACAAAATCGGATGATTTTCCCAGGCTCGGCGGAAGTGCCCCACGCTTCTATCGTTCAAGATGGCCCACTCTCCATCTTTATCAAAATGCGTCTGAGCCATAAATTAGTCTTATACTCTTTCTTTTCAAGAAACGAGGAAATTATAGCGACTTCTCAAAGTTCTCCAACGACATCGGCCAATGTCAGTCACTACTAATATTTGACTCCTCCATCTCAGAGATGAGAGCGAAGGTAAGATTCAGGCGCGTTCCATATCCATGAAGAGGTAGTCCATAGGCCAGTCTGGTTTGACGCCATGCTGACGCACGAGAGTCGCAAGCTGCGCATAGTGACGAATGCCATGGAATAGAGCATGGAAGAGAATAGTTTTGCGTGTGGACCGCGCGGCCCCGACTGATCGGGTCATGAACTCAACGGATTGGTTCCAGTCGATATCGGAGACCAGAAGCTGATGAAAGATAGCGATGGCCCGATCGTGGGTGGCGTAGATCGATGCGACCGAATCATAGGCAATGCTCGCGTAGTCAGAGACAGGATGGTCGCCGAGTCGCTCGGCATAGCGCAGTTCGACGGCGACGATATGCTGGAGCAGCTCCGCCACGCTTTTGGTCCCCATAATGTCACAAGGCAAAGCAAGGAGTTCGGGGTGAGCGTCGAGAAGCTTTCGCCAGTTGCTCGAAGTCTTTTCAAGCCATGCGATGAGTTCAGTAGCGGAAATCACAGGTTTGTTCATCATCGCTCCGTTACCTGTTCCTGACGTAAAGCGCGGTATGCAATATCACGACGGAATTGCATACCTTCGAAGGAGACCTTCGCAAGCTCAGCGTAGGCCATGTCGAGAGCGGTGCGAAGATCCGGCGCCACGGCTGATATCGCCAGGACGCGACCGCCCGCGGTGACGAGTTGGCCGTCCTTGATTGCGGTGCCGGAGTGAAAGATGACAACGTCCTCGTTTTGACCTTCGCTCTGGTCCGCGTGTGGAAGGCCATCAATGGGTTTGCCGGAAGAGTATTTGCCCGGATAGCCGCTACTGGCGGCTATTACGCAGACGCTGGCCCCAGGGCGCATCTTGATAGTGAGCCGATTAGCTGTGCCGTCGATCGAAGCGTCGAAGAGTTCGAGGATATCAGTCTCGAGGCGGAGAAGAATGGCCTCGGTCTCAGGGTCCCCAAAGCGGGTGTTGAACTCGAGCACCATCGGGCCGCCCGGGGTCATCATGATGCCGCAGAAGAGGATGCCCTTGAAAGGGTCGCCCTCCGAGCGCATGCCATCGACAGTCTTCTGGGCTACGTTGCGCAGAAGCCACTGTTGCATGGCCGGAGTGACGAGGCCGTCGGTGGAGTAGGCGCCCATGCCGCCTGTGTTTGGGCCGGTGTCGCCTTCGCCGATGCGCTTGTGATCCTGCGCGGAGGCGATCTCGATGGCGTGCGTACCATCGCAGAGAGCGAAGAAGGAGAGCTCTTCTCCAGTAAGGAACTCCTCGAGAACGAGCTCGGTCTCCCGCGTTCCAAGCAGATCGCCATTAAACATCTGGGCTGCTGCTTGTTCGGCCTGAAGATGAGTCTCGCAAATGACGACGCCTTTGCCTGCGGCGAGGCCATCCGCTTTGACGACGACCGGAACCGTGAAGCGACGGAGCTCTTCGTGGACCTCGTCGAGCGTGGTGCAGACGGCATGAGCAGCTGTGGGAATATCGTGGCGCTGCATGAACTCTTTGGCGAAGGCCTTGCTCGTCTCCAGCCTGGCAGCGGCTTGAGTCGGACCGAATACGCGGAAGCCACGTTTGGTCAGCTCGTCGACGAGTCCAACCGAGAGGGGGAGTTCAGGACCGACGACAGTCAGTCCGGGCTGCTCAATGGCGACGAGGTTGACCATCTCGTGCAGATTGCCCGTATCGATGGGGAGGCAGCGGGCGAGTTGCGCGATGCCGCCGTTTCCCGGAGCGCAGAGAATCTCCGTGACTTGAGCTGACTTTCGCAGCGCCCAGACGAGCGCGTGCTCCCGACCACCACCACCGATTACCAGAACCTTCATCCGTTACTACGCTCCTGTCATGCCCAATTCGTCTTATTGTTCGAGGCTAGGCATCGCCGAGGATGAAGTCAAACTGCGCGCTATTTCACAGCAACGGAGATTGCCTCGGCCAGCGACAGACTCAGCAGGGCCAGCTTGGCCGAAGCGCCAATACGGACCTGATAGGCGCCCTTGAAGGGAAGCTGATCGCTGAGTGTGAGCTTCACGCCGGGCCGAATTCCCTGGTCGGCCAGATACCGTAGCATCTCGGGGTCCTTATCCGAGACGCTGAATACCTTTGCCGCTTGACCGGGCCGAAGCTGCGAGAGAGCTTGCAGTTCATCGCTTGGCAAAGAGCCATCCAGACCGGGAATTGCGTGTCCGTGAGGGTCGAACTCCGGGTGACCGAGCTTTGCGGCGATGCGTTCTTCAAACCGTTCGGAGATGAAGTGTTCGAGCCGCTCGGCCTCCTGGTGCACTTCGTCCCAGGGATAGTCGAGGACCTTGTGGAGAAAGGTCTCGATCAGCCGATGGTGGCGGATGATCTCGAGGGCACGCTTCTTTCCCGCCTTCGACAGCTTCACTCCATGATGCTTCTTGTACACAACCAGCGACGGCTGCTGAGCGGCGAGCTTCTGCAGCATGTTCGTCACGGAGGCTGCTGTGATGGTGAGGTGGACGGCGATCTCGGTGCTTGAGACCTGGCGCTCCGGCTTGCCGCTCAGTTGGAAGATCGCCTTGAGGTAGTCATCGACGGCTTCGCTGCCTGCGGGAACAGCGGCGCTCCTGGCTTCGGTCGTCTGCGGAGGCTTGGTGAGAGATTTTGCCATGAGCTACAAGTTGACTTAGCTTAGCATTAAAGTAATATTTAGTCATGACTAATATTTCGATTAGTCGAGAGAAGCCTCCGTCTCATTCCGGATTTCGGCGGAATGAGATGTGGACTTACTTCGGGCCGGCATTTGTCGCGTCGGTGGCCTATATCGATCCGGGCAACTTTGCGACGAACATTCTGGGGGGAAGCCAGTTTGGATACCGGTTGTTGTGGGTGCTGCTGTGGTCGAACGCGATGGCCATTCTGATCCAGTACCTTTCGGCGAAGCTGGGCATTGTGACCGGGCTTACGCTGCCGCAGAACTGCAGGAGACATTTTTCGCGGCCCACCACCATTCTCCTTTGGCTGGCGGCAGAGGTAGCGGCGATCGCTACCGATCTGGCGGAGTTTCTAGGCGCCGCTCTAGGGCTATATCTGCTGTTCGGACCGGGATTGCTGGCGCATGGCTGGTCGCGGACAGAGACGCTGTTTGCGGCGGCGCTGGTGTCTGCGGTACTGGTGTTTCTGATCCTGGCGCTGGACCTGGCGGGCTACCAGTGGCTGGAGTGGGGCATCATGACCTTCGTCGGAATCATCGGGATCTGCTATGGAATCGAGGTGTTCCTGGTGCATCCGGACTGGAGGCTGGCGGCGTTTTATACGCTGGTGCCGACGCTCGATCCGAAAGACTTCCATGGCAGCCTCTATGCCGCGGTCGGAATGCTGGGTGCGACGGTGATGCCGCATGTGGTGTATCTGCACTCGGCACTGGTACAGCCGCGGCGGAAGGAGCTGGTGAAGCAGCCGATCGCGGACGGGTCTTCCAGACGACGGAAGTACCTGCGGTTCGAGCTGATCGACGTGTTTGTGGCGATGAACGGTGCGTGGCTGATCAACTCCGCGATGATCGTGATGGCGGCTGCGGCGTTCGTCCATAGCGGCGGCGCGCCCAGTATCGAGGACGCGTATCACACGCTGGGACCGCTGCTGGGGCCGCTGTCGGCGACGGTGTTTGCGGTGGCACTGCTCTGCTCGGGGCTATCCTCTTCGACCGTCGGCGTGATGGCCGGACAGGTGATCATCGAAGGCTTTCTGGACATCAAGTTTTCTATCTTTCTGCGGCGGCTGATTACGATCGTTCCGGCGCTGGTGGTGATTGCGATTGGCCTTGATCCTCTGAAGATCCTGATTCTCTCGCAGGTGGTGCTGAGCTTCGCGCTGCCGTTTGCGCTGATCCCTCTGCTGATCTTGACCAGCCGCGTCTCGGTGATGAAGAGCTTCGCGAGCGCAAGGCGGACGCGCGTCGCAGGATGGTGCAGCGTGGGGATCATCCTGACGTTGAATATCGTGTTGCTGGGACAGATCGCGCTGGGGCTGTAGGGGACCTGTCCTGCCGGAC
>Ga0302326_10030980_pt1 | contig 10691 bp, 12 predicted proteins | sample Palsa_T0_3_FD_202264 | JGI IMG/M metagenome (GOLD analysis project Ga0302326, IMG submission 202264) | Peat permafrost microbial communities from Stordalen Mire near Abisko, Sweden - Palsa_T0_3 | ecosystem: Environmental > Terrestrial > Soil > Palsa > Peat permafrost | place: Sweden: Abisko...
GCGTTCTGGACCTTACCTTCGGCCTTGTCGACCTTGCCCTCGGCCTCCAGCTTCTTGTCGCCCGACACCTTGCCGGCAGCTTCCTTGATATTGCCCTTGAGCTGCTTGCCGGCGCCGGCGATCCGATCCTTATCCATGATGGCATCCTGTGATTGTGACATGAGGCCGAACCGCGTCCGGTCTCTGCAGCAGCAACGCGGCCACCCGGCGGCTTGTCCCCGATCATCGCGTTTGGGCTCCGCAAAAAAGTCGCAATCGCCACATAAAAGCGACGCTGTCCTTAGTTAAGAATTCCTCGACGGCGTCGCGCGGACGCCCGGCACCACCCGAGTGTTGGAATTGAAACCCCTTGAATTGCGTGGGGATGGTCGAAGCCATGGACGGCGTATTGAAGGTTAACGAGATTGACGGGCGTGAGAGGAATGGTGAGATGGAGGAGTTCCATCCCGAGCTGGCGGCGTTGCTCGACGATCCGATCACGCATCGCGTGATGGCGAGCGACAAGGTCGACATGGTGGGCTTGCTGATGCTGTTGCGCTCGGTGCGCCGCCATCTGCGCACCAGCGCGGCACGGCAGACGCCGGCGTCGCAACCCTGCAGCGATCAGGTCTTCTAATCGCGCGACCTGTGCGCCAGATCACAGAGGCTTGCAGTAGATCCGCGCTAATTTCGCGATCATGGATAGTGCCCGCTTCAATCCGGCCCTCGAGGAAATACTGCGCGACCCGATCACGTTGCGCATGATGGCGAGCGACAAGGTCGCCATGGCGGACTTGCTCGCGCTCCTCGCTGCGGCGCGCCGACGGCTCGACGGCCCCGATCGGCGCCCGCGCGGCTGATCCAAAAGAAAAGGCCGGCGGAACGCCGGCCTTTCACGCCAAAATCGACGAGACGGGCTAGGCGGCGCGGCGCTTCAGCTGGCGCGAGCCGGTGCCGCCCTGCAGGTAGCCGAGCAGGGGCAGCCCGAGCGCGACCTGGGCATTCGGCATCTGGCGCAGCAGCCAATGGAGAAACATCGAGACCTCGCCGCAGCCGGCGGCCCGGACATCCTCGAGCCACTGGATCAGCGCGCCAAAGCCGATCTGGCCCGAGCCGCTCCGGCTCGGCGGCGCGCCAAGCACGCTGGGGTCGCCACCGACCGCCTCGAGCACCCGCACGACGTCATCGAGCATGAGCGTGCAGGAGGATGATCCCTTGCTGGGTTCGGTAAAACGCACCGGGTGCCCTTGGAAAAGCGCGGTGTAGGCCATTTCTTGTGTTCCTCCCGTCCGGCTGGAGCGCGGCAGAATGCGCCGACAGAGTCTTGGGTTCAAGTCAAAAAATGAAATAGATCAATCACTTGTTGGTCGGCGGCAACACCGTATCGCAGGCGCGACAGGCGTCTGAAACGGGCCGTGTATATCACTCCGGGTCTACCGCGGCAAGGCTTTGAAATGGTTGAGATTCATGAGATCGCATGCAGGCTGCGAATCGGCGGTTCCGGCAGCCGGTTGGCAGCGCGGTCGCGGCGTGGCTAGACTCGGTCCGGGCAGGCGAGGAGACGGCCATGAAGATCGGGTTCTGCGGCACCGGCAGGATGGGCGCCGCGATGGTCCACCGACTGCTCGACGTCGGTCACGCGCTGACCGTGTGGAACCGCAGCCCCGACAAGCTGGGGCCGCTGACCGCACGCGGCGCCGCGCTGGCGCCGACACCCGCGGCCGCCGCGCTCGGCGCCGATCTCGTGATCACCATGCTGACCGACGCGGCCGCGCTCGGTGCGGTCTATGACGGCCCGCATGGCCTATTGTCGGGCGCGGTCGACGGCAAGCTGTTCGTCGATATGAGCACGCTGCGGCCCGACGCGATCCGGGCGCTCGCCCAGCGGGTCGCCGCCCGGCGCGCCGGCTTGGTCGAGTGCCCGGTCGGCGGCACGGTAGGCCCGGCGCGCGACGGCAAGCTGCTCGGTTTCGCGGGCGGCACCGCTGCCGATTTCGCGCGCGTCAAGCCGGTGCTCGAGCAGCTGTGCCGGCGGGTCGAGCATGTCGGTCCCAACGGCGCCGGCTCGAGCATGAAGCTCGCGATCAACCTGCCGCTGGCGATCTACTGGGAGGCGCTCGGCGAGGCGCTGTCGCTATGCGTCGACGCCGGCATCGACGCGAAGCTGATGCTCGACCTGTTCAGCGAAAGCTCGGGCGGCGCCAACGCGCTCAAGAACCGCGCGCCCAAGGTCCTGATGGCGCTCCAGGGCGCGCAGCCCGACGTCGGCTTCGATATCGACGGCATGCGCAAGGACCTGCGCGCGATGGCGGAGGAGGCGGCAGCGCTCGGCGTCGAGCTGCCGGTCACCGGTCGTGCGCTCGACAGTTACGATGCGGCGGCGCAGGCGGGCTGGGGCGCGCAGGATGCCTCGTCGCTCGCGGCATGGCGCTTCCACCGAGCCAAGGCGCAGCGCGCCTGACCCCGGTTCTGCCCGATCTGCTGGCGCCGGGGCTCGATCTGGTGCTGTGCGGCACCGCGCCGAGCCGGATCTCCAAGCGGGTCGGGGCCTACTATGCGACACAAGGCAATCTGTTCTGGCCTACCCTGCACGCGGTCGGCCTGACGCCGCGGCTCCTGGCGCCGACCGAATATCCCGACATGCTCGCCTTACGCATCGGCCTGACCGATCTCAACAAGACCGAGTGGGGCAGCGACGCCGAGCTCAGCGCGGCCGCGTTCGACGTTGCCGGCTTGCGCGCCAAGCTCGCGCGCTGCGCGCCGGCCGCGGTCGCGTTCACCAGCAAGACCGCCGGCAGCCGCTTCTTCGGCAAGCCGGTCGGCTATGGCCGCCAGGCCGAACCCGGCCTGGCGGATCTGCCGGCCGGCATCGTCTGGTTCGTGCTGGCGTCGCCCTCGGGCCGGGCGCGCAGCCACTGGACGCCGGCGCCATGGCGCGAGCTCGGCGCCTTCATCGCTTCGTTGCGCGCCGCGCGAGGCGGGGGATCATGACCGCGAAGGTCAGCCTGGATCAGAAATTCGCGCTGTTCAGCGAGCGCTGGCGTCCCAAGGTGATCGCCGCCCTGAACGGCCAGGAGATCAAGCTCGTCAAGGTGCAGGGGGAGTTTCCCTGGCACCGGCACGTCGCGATCTGACGCGCCGGCACGGCCCGATTGTGCGGCTGGACGGCCGGCCGAGGACGTGGTTTGAAGAAGCGCCGGCCGCGCCGATCGATCCCGGACGCGGCCTCATGAATCAAGATGTCCGGAGGAAACCGAAGATGGTCAGACTGACACGCAGGCAATTCGTCGGCGCGGCCGGCGCGACGGCGATGATCGGCGTCGGCCGCCGCGCCCGTGCGGCCGAGTTCACGTTGAAATATGCCAACAACTCGCCGGTCACCCATCCGTTGACGATTCGGACCAGCGAGGCCGCCGAGCGGATCAAGCAGGAGACCGGCGGCCGGGTCGAAGTCCAGGTCTTCCCGAACAACCAGCTCGGCGGCGATACCGACATGCTGTCGCAGGTGCGCTCCGGGGCGATCGATTTCTTCACATTGTCGGGCCTGATCCTCGCCACCCTGGTACCGGTCGCGTCGATCAACGGCATCGGCTTCGCCTTCAAGGATTACGACCAGGTCTGGCCGGCGATGGACGGCGAGCTCGGCGCCCATGTGCGCGGCGCGATCGCCAAGGCCAACCTGATCGCGTTCGAGAAGATGTACGACAACGGCTATCGCCAGATCACCAGCAGCACGCATCCGATCAACAGCGCCGACGATCTCAAGGGCTTCAAGATTCGCGTGCCGGTGAGCCCGCTCTGGACCTCGATGTTCAAGGCGTTCGGTGCCGCGCCGGCCAGCATCAATTTCAGCGAGGTCTATTCGGCGCTGCAGACCAAGATCGTCGAAGGCCAGGAGAATCCGCTGGCGATCATCTCCGCGGCCAAGCTCTACGAGGTCCAGAAGTTCATCTCGACGACCAACCACATGTGGGACGGCTTCTGGTTCCTGGCCAATGCGCGCAGCTTCAGCGCCCTGCCCAAGGACGTGCAGGACGTGATCGTCAAGCATTTCAACCGGAGCGCGCTGGATCAGCGCGCGGACATCCGCAAACTCAACGATTCGCTCGAGGGCGAGCTCAAGACCCAGGGCCTGGTGTTCAACAAACCCGCGACCGAGTCGTTCCGCACGGCGCTCAAGAACGCCGGGTTCTACGTCGAGTGGCGCGAGAAGTTCGGGCCCGAGGCGTGGGGCCTCCTGGAGAAATACGCCGGCAAGCTCGGCTAGCGCGCGATGGCGGTCGGGCAGGGAGCCGCCGAACAGGTTGCCGGCGGGGCGTACGCGGGCGTCGAGCGCGGTCTGGCGCGGCTCGATCGCGCGATCGGCTGGGTCACCGAGTTGCCGGCCGCGCTCCTGGTGGTCGTCGAGGTCGCCGTGCTGTTCGCCGGCGTCGTCTCGCGCTACGTCCTCAATCGGCCGCTGACCTGGACCGACGAACTGGCTTCGGCGCTGTTCCTGTGGCTCGCCATGCTGGGCGCCGTGATCGCGTTTCGACGCGGCGAGCATATGCGGCTGACCGCGATCGTCGGCTTCGCCTCGCCGGCCTGGCGGGCGCGCTGGGACGTGCTTGGCTCGCTGGTGGTCGCGCTGTTCGTGCTCGAGATCCTGGCGCCGGCACGCGACTATATCGAGGATCAGTGGCTGATCATCACGCCGGCGCTCGAGATCCACGATGCCTTCCGGGTCGCCGCGATCGGCGTCGGCGCGCTGCTCATGATGGCGATCGCGCTGATCCGGCTGTGCCAGCATGCGAGCCTGCGCCGGGCCGCCGCGAGCCTCGCGGTCGTGCTCGGGATCGCCGCCGCCCTGTGGCTCGCAAGGCCGCTGCTGATCTCGATCGGCAATCTCAACCTGGTGGTCTTCTTCGTGCTGCTGGTCGCGGCTTGCGTCGGGATCGGCGTGCCGATCGCGTTCGCCTTCGGCACGGCGACCTTGTCCTATCTGGCGCTGGTGACGCACGTGCCGCTCACCATCGTGGTCAGCCGGATGGACGAGGGCATGTCGAGTCTCGTCCTGCTGTCGGTGCCCCTGTTCGTGTTCCTCGGCCTGCTGATCGAGATGACCGGGCTGGCGCGTGCGCTGGTCGATTTCCTGGCCGCGCTGCTCGGTCATGTGCGCGGCGGGCTGGCCTGCGTGCTGCTCGGCGCGATGTATCTGGTGTCCGGCATCTCCGGCTCGAAGGCAGCCGACATGGCGGCGGTCGCGCCGGTGCTGTTTCCCGAGATGAAGCGCCGCGGCGCGCGGCCCGGCGAGCTGGTGGCGCTGCTGTCGTCGTCCGGCGCGATGTCGGAGACGATCCCGCCCAGCCTGGTGCTGATCACCATCGGCTCGGTGACCGGCGTGTCGATCGCCGGGTTGTTCACCGGCGGCCTGCTGCCGGCGCTGATCGGCGCGTTGGCGCTGGTGCTGGTCGCCTCGGTGCGCTCGCGCGGCGAGGACCTGAGCGGCGTGGTGCGCGCCTCGCCGCGCCGCGTGCTGGCCACCTTGCTGATCGCGCTGCCGGCGCTCGTCCTGCCCGTGGTGATCCGCAGCTTCGTCGTCGAGGGCGTGGCGACCGCGACCGAGGTGTCGACCGTCGGGGTGGTCTACACGCTGGTGGTCGGGCCGCCGGTCGGCATCTTCATCTACCGCCAGTTCGACATCAGGCGGCTCTATCCGATCCTGCTCGAGACCGTGTCGCTGTCGGGTGCCATCCTGCTGATCATCGGCACCGCGACCGCGATGGCATGGGCGCTCACCCAATCCGGCTTCTCGCGCCAGCTCGTCACCATCATGGCCAGCGTGCCGGGCGGCACCGCCGGCTTCCTAGCCATCTCGATCGTCGTGTTCGTAATCCTCGGCAGCGTGCTCGAAGGCATCCCGGCGATCGTGCTGTTCGGACCGCTGCTGTTCCCGGTGGCGCGCGCGCTGCACGTGCACGAGGTGCACTACGCCATGGTGGTCGTGCTGGCGATGGGCATCGGGCTGTTCGCGCCGCCGTTCGGGGTCGGCTTCTATGCCGCCTGCGCGATCGGGCGGGTCTCGCCGGACGATGCGATGGGACGGGTGTGGCCCTATCTCGCCGCCCTGCTGGCCGCGCTCGTCATCGTCGCCGCGATCCCCTGGCTGTCGATCGGCTTTCTATAGAAGCGGCAGAAACGGCCGCTCAAACGATCTCGAAATCGATCCGATCGCCGCTACAGGCCAGGCGCGCGTGGGCGCCGATCGGCAGGGTCATCTGGCGCCGGCCATGGCCGCACGGAAAGTTGGCGACGATCGGGATGTCGGCATCGCCGAGCTGCTCGAGCGCCATCGCCTCGACGGTCGCGCCGAACGGGATCGCGTTGTCCTTCAGCCGCGTCATCTCGCCGATCAGCAGCGCCGCGATGCCGGCGAGCTTCCCGGCGCGCCGCAGATGAACCAGCATGCGATCGATGTGGTAGAGATGCTCGTCGACATCCTCCAGGAACAGGATCGCGCCGGCCGGATCGAAATCGGTGCGCGTGCCGATCATGTTGACCAGCAAGGTCAGGTTGCCGCCGATCAGCCGGCCTTCGGCGCGCCCGGCGCGCAGCACCTGGGCCGCCGCGAGCAGTTCGGCGGCGGCGGCCGACGCAGGCTCGTCGGTCAGGGTCGCCACCAGATGGATCCGGCTCGCCTCGGCGAGATCGCCCGCGGCGTCGACCAGCATCGGGCCGTGATACGTCTCGAGACCGGCCTGTTGGGCGATTCCGAGCAGCAGTGCCGTGACGTCGCTGTAGCCGACGAAGCGCTTGGGGTTGCGGCCGATCAGCCCGTAGTCGAGCGCGTCGACGATGCGCGGCGAGCCGTAGCCGCCGGCGGCGCAGATGATCGCTTTGACCGCCGGATCGGCGAACATGGTTTCGAGCGCGCCGATCCGGTCGACGTCGCTGCCGGCGAATTGATGCAACCGAAGCGCGAGTTCAGGTGCGCGCCGCACGCCGAACCGGTCGCCGAGCAGACGCTGCAGCGCCAGATCGACGGCGTGCTCGTCGAGCCAGCGGGCGGGCGCCACGACCCCGACAATATCGCCGCTCCGCAAAGCGGGCGCGCGACGTGTGGCGCGCAACGAGGACTTGAAGTTCAACGGCATTTTATTGATCTACTCATTACGAACCTGTCGGAATATCTAGTTGTATTTGCGGAGCAAGTTGGGTAAGAACCCGCCATGCAAATCGAGGCGTTCCTCGAACGTGTCAACGAGAAATTCGGGCTGACGGGCCGGGTTACCCTGGCGTTGGCGCTGATCGCTCTAATTTTCTATATCGACCTGGTGACCGAGGCCGACCTGGTCGCGGCCATGCTCTACGTCTCGATCTGCGGTCTGCTCTATTCGATCCGGAGCCCGTTCGTCCATCTCGCGTTCTGCGCGCTCTGCACCGTCCTCAACGTAATCGCCGGTTATTTCGAGCTCGACTACGTCGATTTCGACAATGTCGTCTTCAACCGCATCATCGCCACTATCGTGCTCTATTCGGTGAGCTTGCTGCTCTACCGGAATTCGCAGTCGGAAATCGTGCTGAAGCGGCTGGCGACCACGGACCCGCTGACCGGCGCGCTCAACCGGCGCCACTTTATGGAGCTGATGTCGCGCGAGCAGCGCCGGGCCGAGCGCTACAATGCGGTGTTCTCGATGCTGATGATCGACATCGATCATTTCAAGCGGGTCAACGACACCTACGGCCATCAGACCGGCGACCAGGCCATCCAGGCGATGGCGGATGCCTGCCAGAAGGCGCTGCGGCCGACCGATCTGCTGGCGCGCTATGGCGGCGAAGAGTTCATCATCACCCTGGTCCATACCGATCAGGTGGGCGCCGCCAAGGTGGCCGAACGGCTGCGCGAGTCGGTGTCGGAGATCGAGCTGCCGACCGAGCAGGGCGTGCTCAAATTCACCATCAGCGTCGGCGTGAGCACGTTCTTCAAGCGCTCGCTGCTCGAGGAGATCATCGGCCGCGCCGACCAGGCGCTCTATCAGGCCAAGACCTCCGGGCGCAACCGGGTCTGCCTGGCGCCCGGTCCGGACCTTCAGCTGTCGCCGGCCTGAGGGCGGCTGCCGGCGATCGAGGCCAGCGGTTCGACCCGGCGCGCGATCGACGGCGCACGGCACGATGGTTCCTACAAATTTGGGTGTGCGCCGATGCTGATCGGGCGTAATCTGGGCATTCACTCATCATGGGGCCTCAAAGGATCGGCATGGTGGCGCTGGTATCGCTGCTGAAGTCGGACGTCTGCCGCATCGTCGCCGCCGTCCTGTTCTGCGCCACGCTGTTCGTTTCCGACCTGTTCAGCACGGTCGAGATGAATGAGTCGCAGCTCTATCCGCTCGCGCTGATCCTGCTCTACGGCGTCCGCATCCGGTACCTGCTGCAGGGCTTTTGCGCGCTCGCCATCGGCCTCACCCTATTGGGCTATGCGCTCGATCCGCCGACCGACGTGTGGGACGGCGTGACCAACCGGGCGTTCTCGATCATCGTCGTGCTCGGCACCGCGATCTGCCTGACCAAGCTGTCGCAGTACGAGCGCCGGCTGCTGATCCAGTCGATGACCGATCCGCTGACCGGCCTGCTCAACCGGCGCTCGTTCCTCGAGCTGTCCGGCAAGGAGGCGACCCGGGCGCGCCGCCACGGTAATCCATTCTCGGTCCTGATGCTCGACATCGACCATTTCAAGAAGGTCAACGACACCCACGGCCACCCTGTCGGCGATTTGGTCATCAAGACGCTCGGCGGCGTGTGCACCAAGGCGCTGCGCCCGCACGACCTGCTGGCGCGCTACGGCGGCGAGGAGTTCGTGCTGACCTTGCCTCATACCTCCGCCGAGGGGGCACAGGTGGTCGCCGAGCGCATCCGCGAGGCGGTCGAGCAGACCACGGTGCCGTGCGAGAGCGGCCCGGTGCACTTCACGGTCTCGATCGGCGTCGCGACCTATGCCGACGACGAGTCGTTCGACCACGCGGTCGAGCGCGCCGACAAGGCGCTCTACGTCTCCAAACAGAGCGGCCGCAACCGCGTCACGCTCGCGGGCGCCGAGCCGGTCGCCCAGCCCGCCTGACATACCGCGCTACAACCCCATCTTGGTGATCCGGCCGGCGGCATCGACGTACCAGCGCTCGCTTGGGATCGGCGTGCCGGCGAGTCGGGCGACCAGCCAGTCGGCGACCAGCACGCTGGGGGTCGGGCCGAGATTGGCCGCCGGCACGCCGCCGACCGAATGGCGCGAGTCCTGGTAGACGACCAGCTGGCGGGGCGCCTGCATGGTCTCGAACATGCGCTCGGTATGCGCCAGCGGGCTCAGCTCGTCGGCCTCGCCAGCGACGCACAGATAGGGCATGCGGAGGCGCTCGGCATGGCCTTCCCAGGTCAGGGTCCGGCGGAATTCGTCGAACGCGGCCTCGTCCGGGATGCCGGCCATGAACATGAAGCGCAGCTTGAAGGTCGGCGAGGCCTCCTCGAAGATCGTGTGGCAGCCCGGCTCGAGGCAAGTCGCGCTGACCGCACAGGCGCGGAAGCGCGGCTCGTTGGCAGCCGCGACGGTGGCGAACAGCGAGCCGAAACTGTTGCCCGCGATACCGATGCGGGCTTCATCGATCTCGGGGCGCACGGCGAGCCAGTCGAACGCGGCGCGCCCGGTTTCGATCCAGCCCGGCATGCTGACCGGGATGCCGAGCAGGGGGCTCTCGTACTGGCCCGGCCCCTCGATCGCGAGCACGGCGACGCCGCGGCTGAGCCAGCGATCGCCATACATCGCGACGGCCGCCTCCTTGAAGCTGTCCATGCCGGGCACCGACACCACTGCCGGCAGGCGGCCGCCCAGGTAGCCCGGCGGCAGATGCAGCCAGGCCGGCAGCGCCTTGCCCTGGAACGGGATCCAGGCCGCCTCGATGCGATGATCGGCGAGCGCGGCATAGCGCGCGAAGCAGTCGCGCTTGCGCGCGTTGTAGAACAGGTTCTGCTCGGTCACCGCGTCGATCGGCCATTGCGCGGCGGCCCAATGGATCGCGGCCATGAAGTAGTTCTCGCGCGCGGTGACCGGCTGGTCGGCCGCCTCGGCGGCGTGCGCCTTGGCCTCGCGGCGGCGCGCCGTCGCCTCGAACGCCGGCGATGCGTCGGCAAGCTTCTGGATGCGCTGGCGGATCGCGGCGAAGTCGAGGGCCGCCTCGGGGCCGCACGGCGCGCTGAGATAGACCGAGCGCGGCTGGTCCCAGTCCATGCCGACCGCCTGGATGGTGCGATCGAGCGCCCAGCGCTGCTCGGTGAAGCGCCGCGTGCGCGGCGCGCCATGACCTTGCGTCGTCGCGACCGGGGTGGCGGCCGGCTGAGAAGGGCGGCGATCCATCGCGCTTGTCTCCCGGTTTTGCCGCGAGGATAGCCGGTTCGCGGCGAACCGGGCTATAGTTCGGCCGTCCCGGATCGGCAGTGGAGCACCGCGATGACCGTCACGACCTTCAAGCTCGCGACCCCGACCAGCCTGCGCGATCAGGTCAGCGAGGCGGAATGGCAGACCCGGCTCGAGCTCGCCGCCTGCTATCGCCTGATGGCGGCGGCCGGCGTGTTCGACCTGACCTACAACCACCTGTCGGCGCGGCTGCCCGACCGGCCCGACCACTATCTCATCAAGGGCGAGCGCCAGCTGTTCCAGCAGGTCACCGCCTCGTCGCTGCTGAAATACG
>Ga0302326_10030981_pt1 | contig 10691 bp, 12 predicted proteins | sample Palsa_T0_3_FD_202264 | JGI IMG/M metagenome (GOLD analysis project Ga0302326, IMG submission 202264) | Peat permafrost microbial communities from Stordalen Mire near Abisko, Sweden - Palsa_T0_3 | ecosystem: Environmental > Terrestrial > Soil > Palsa > Peat permafrost | place: Sweden: Abisko...
AAGGTCGGACCGATCGTCGGCGCCGGCCGAGCCAAAGGTGGACCAAGATGTTCAAGCAGCTCACGGCCATCGCTTCCGTCACCCTGATGCTGGCAGCCACGCCGGCCTTCGCCCATGGCTGGGGCTGGCATCGCGGCCCCGGCATCGGCCCGCTGGTCGCGTTCGGCGCGGTCGCGGCCACCGCGGTCGGGATCGCCGCCCTGACCGCCCCGCCGGCGGTCGTCTATGCGCCGCCCCCGGGCTACTACCCGCCGCCCGGCTACTACGCCGCGCCGCCGGCCTATTACGCTCCGACCCCGCCGCCCTATAACCAGTAGACCGAGCCCGCACCGCCCCCGCGCATCCCGTGCGGGGGCGGGGCGCGCCGATTGACCGGCCGGGCGCCGGGTGGGATCGTCTGCGGCGCTCGCCTGAGCGACCCCGAGCAGGAGATCCGGTCATGTCCGTCGCCCGTCATAAGCGGCCCGCCCATCTGGTCGACATGCCGATCGCCGAGATCGCGCAGCGTTATGTCGGCCGCTTCCAGGACAAGCAGCCCGACTGGGCGGCCTTCGAGGACGCCAAGATCGAGGGCTACAAGCGCGCGCAGCACCGCTTCATCGGCGCCGGCGGCTCGGGCAAGCACGGCGATCCCACAATCATCCCGGCGGCCGGCTTCACGCTCAGCATCATGTATGTCGAGCCCGGCCAGGGCAACGCGGCGCACACCCACGAGGTCGAGGAGATCTTCTTCGTGCTGCGCGGCAGGCTGACCGCGTTCCTCGAGGACGAGGCCGGCAACCGCATCGACGTGCGGCTCGGGCCGTGGGAATGCATCGCCTGCCCGCCCGGCGTGATCCACGGCTATATCAACGACAGTCTCGAGCCGGTCTATTTCCAGGTCATGCTCGGCCGCGGCAAGCCCGAAGCGATGGGCTATGCCGACGACCAGCTCTACCAACGCCGCGACGCCCATCTGGCCGCCGAATAGGGTGACTCAAAAGTAGTGGCCGATTCACGTGCAAAATCCGCGACCCGACCGGGTCGCGGATTTTGCACGATCGGACACTAGCGCGCGCCGATCGTCATCGCGCCCCAGCGGCGCCGGCACGACGCGCACAGGGTCGCGGCCCAGCCGGCAAACGCCTTGCGTCTGCCGGGCGCCCCGCAGCTCTGGCAGATCCGCGCCGATTGCGCGGCGGCCCGCGCGATCAGCGCGCGCGCCGCCGGCACCTCCTGATAGGTCTCGACCTGCAGCCGGCCGTCGCGCTCGCGCACGGCGGCGACCTGGAACTGGGCGCGCGCCGGGCCGGTCAGGGACGCGTCGAGCTCGGCGAACAGCTGCTCGACCAGCGAAGTCCAACCCGGCAGCGGCGCGATCGTGCCGAGCGCGAACCAGTCGGGATGGCGGGCGGCCAGGGCGGCCAGCGGATCGGCGACGCGAGCCTCGCGCTGGGGGATGGCGCGCGGCAGCTTCACCATGGCGCGGCGGGACGCGGACTACAGGTCGTAGGCGCACTCGACGCCGAGCTCGGCGGCGTGGAAGTCCTGCTCGTTGGTGTCCATCAGCTCGAGATTGAGGAAGCGGGCTTCGTCCCGGGTGTGGTGCGGCCCGGCATGCCAGGTCGCCAGATGCAGCTTGACGATGGTGCCGGGCGGAATCCGGAAGCCGACGATGCTGTCGAGCGCCGGCTTGGCGCTGTCGGACAGGTCGCCCGGCGGCGCCACCCCGAGCAGCCACTCGGTGCCGTCGATCGAGCCGAGGCACTGGGTGGTGCGCCGGTGGCGCGCGATCCGGGAAAACCGCGTGCCGATCTTGCCCATATGCATGATCCAGATCCGCGGGGTGCCGTCGGTCAGCACGAGCTGCGCCTCCTCGGGGTCGCGTGCCGGGTCGGCGTGTTCGCCGACACCCTGGCCGAATACCTTGCGGGTCGCGACGATCTGGCCGTAGGGCGCGAATGATCCGGGGCTGATCGAGCGGACGGGGATCTTGTGCAGCACGGCGGTGGTCATGGCGGGTCTCCGGCAGCCAGGCGGCCGCCAGCATGCACCTTGCGCGCCACGCACGGAAGCGCGGCCGCAGGATCGGGGTGGCACGTGACGGCGACGCACGCGATCTTTACCATGCATAAAGCATGTTCGGGGAATGGTCTCGCCCGTGTCTCGCCGCGCCTTCACGGCCGCCCGCCGACTCTTCGAGCTGGGCAAATTCTCGGACGCCGAACGGATCTATCGCCGGATCCTGAAGGCGGCGCCGGAGGATTCGCTCGCGCTGCACAATCTCGCGGTCGTCCAGTTCCAGGCCGGCAGGGTCTACGCGGCGGTCCAGACATTGCGCGAGGCGGCCAGCAAGGATCCCGACCATCCGGACTACTTCGTGACGATGGCCGAGATGCTCGCGCATCCGGATTTCCAGGCCTATCTGAACGCGCCGTTCCTCGGGCCGTTCAACGGCCAGGAATTGCGCCAGGCGATGTTTCGCGAGCTCGCCGACGCGATCCAGCCGCAGACCATCTTCGAGACCGGCACCTATCGCGGCACGACCACCGACTTCATGGCCCGCACCAGCGCCGCCCACGTCTTCACCTGCGAGCTCCACCCGAATTTCTTCCGTTTCTGCTCCGAGCGCTTCCGCGGCGCGCCCAACATCACGGTGGCGCATCTCGACTCGCGGACCTTCGTGCGGCAATACGTGCCGCGCTTCGCCGGCGCGGGGACCAGCCTGTTCTATCTCGACGCCCATTGGCACGCCGACGACCTGCCGCTGCTCGAGGAGCTGCGGCTGGTGTTCGAGTATGCGCCGCGCGCGGCGATCCTGATCGACGATTTCCAGGTCTGGGACGACCCGGGCTACAACTTCGACGATTACGGCGCGGCGCGCCGCCTGACCCTCGACTACCTGTCGCCGCTCGACTCGTTCGGGCCGCGCTATTTCTTTCCGCTCGGCTCGGACCAGGAGACCGGCATGCGCCGCGGCTGCATCGTGCTCACGATCGACCCCGCGCTGGCCGGCCGGATCGCTGCGCTCAGCCGGCTGCGGCCCGCGCCGGCGCCGGCGGCGCGGGTTCCGTCAACGCAGCGGTAGCGCGTACATCAGCCCGCCGCGCGTCCACAGATCGTTGATGCCGCGCTCGAGCTTGAGCGGGCTGCCCTTGCCGACATTGCGGTCGTAGCTCTCGCCGTAATTGCCGACCTGCTTCAGGATGTTGTAGGCCCACGCCTCGTCGAGCCCGACCGCCTTGCCGTTGCCCGGCGTGACCCCGAGCAGGCGCTTGATGCCGGGGTCGTCGCTCTTCAGCATCTCGTCGGCGTTGGCCTGGGTGACGCCCTTCTCCTCGCCCTCGATCATGGCGAACAGGGTCCATTTCACGACGCCGAACCACTGCAGATCGTCCTGGCGGACCATCGGCCCGAGCGGCTCCTTGGAGATGCGCTCGGGCAGCAGCACGTAGTTGCCGGCGATCTGCGGCTTGGAGGCCAGCACGGCGGCAAGCGCCGAGCTGTCCTGGGTCATGGCATCGCAGCGCCCGGCGAAATAGGCCTCGTACATCTGGTCCTGGTTCTCGATCACGACCGGCTGGTAGGTCAGCTTGTTGGCGCGGAAATAGTCCGCCATGTTGAGCTCGTGGGTGGTGCCCTGGGCGGCGCAGATGGTGGCGCCGCTGAGCTCCTTCAGGCTCTTCACGTTGAGGTCCTTCTTCACCAGGAAGCCCTGGCCGTCATAGAAGTTGATGCCGGCATAGAGCAGGCCGAGCGAGGCGTCGCGCACCAACGTGATGGTGGTGTTGCGCACCAGCACGTCGATCTCGCCCGACTGCAGCGCGGTGAAGCGCTGCTGCGCGGTCATCGGCACGTATTTGGTCTTGGTCGCATCGCCGAACATTGCGGCCGCGAAGCCGCGGCACAAATCGACGTCGATGCCGGTCCAGTTGCCCTTGGCGTCGGGCATCGAGAAGCCGGCAACCCCGGTATTGACCCCGCAGGTCACGACGCCGTGCGCCTTGACGGCATCGAGCGTGGCGCCGGCCTGGGCGCCGCCGCCCAGCCCGAGCGCGGCCGCACAGGCGAGCGCGGCTGAAATCCCGAGTCGGTTGATCATGAAGAGCTCCTGTACCGCTTTTTTTGGGACGTTTCCCGTTCTGGCAGCAGCATAAGGGTTCCCGCTGTACCGGGAAACCATCCAGAACACCGGCCGCTGATGACGCTCAGCCCGTGCCGGCGCCGACGATCTCGTCGGCGACCACCGTGAAGCTCACCAGCTCGGCCGGGCCGAAGGTGCTGCTGATCGCGACGTCGGCGGCATCGCGGCCGCGCGCGATCAGCACCCGGCCGATCCGCGGCGCGTTGTTGCGCGGGTCGAACACGTGCCACGCGCCGCCGAGATAGACTTCCATCCAGCCGGCGAAATCCATCACCCCAAAAGGCGGCGGGATGCCGATGTCGGGCAGATAACCGGTGCAATAGCGCGCCGGGATGTTCATGCAGCGGCAGAACGCGACGGCGAGATGCGCGAAGTCGCGACACACGCCGGTGCGCTCGCTGAACGCGTCGAAGGCGGTCTTGGTCGGACGCGCATGCTCGTAGCCGAAGGCGATGTGGCCATGGACGAAGTCGCAGATCGCCTGGACTCGACCCCAGCCGGTCGGCGCGCCGCCGAACAGGTCCCACGCCGTCTGGGACAGCCGGTCGGTCTCGCAATACCGGCTGCCCAGGAGAAACAGCAGGGTCTCCTCGGGCAGATCCTGGACCGCGTGCTGCCACGCCGTGGCGACCACCGGGTCGGGTGATCCGCTGTCGCGGACGACGGCGCTGCTCGACAGGCGGATCCGCCCCTTGGGCGCCACGATCCGGGTGCACCAATTGCCGAAGCTGTCGCGATAGCCGGCGACCGGCACCATGGGATCGGTTCGCAGATGGTCGGGAAAGATGATTTGGGACGCCCGCGTATAATGGACGTTCAAGGTCAATATCATGGGCGTCGGCTGGGGACAGTCGTAGATCAGCTCGTAGCCAAGTTGGATCTGCATCATGGGCCTCTGGTGCCCTCCTCGATACAGAACGCTCCACGATCCGTTTGGGATGGGCCGGCGACTAAATCAAATGGTGGGCCGATTCACCCAACGCTTGGGCACCAGGCGTTGGGATCGGACCACTAGACCGGGCGCGTCCCGTCGACCACGCTGACGGCGACCTCCATGCCGAGGAAGGCGGAGGCGTAGCCGATGAAGCTGCCCCACAGCGGCAGGGCCTGCGCCGGATCCCACGCCACCGCGACGCGAATCAGATTGCGGTTGCCGATGATGCTGTTGGTCGGATCGAAATCGACCCACCCGGCGCCCGGCAGGTAGACCTGCAGCCAGGCGTGGGTCGCGCCGCCGCCGCGCGTGCCCGAGGGCTCGGCGGCGGGCGCGAGATCGGGCACGAAGATGTAGCCGCTGACGAAGCGCGCCGCGAGCCCGAGGGCGCGCGCGCCGTCGATCATCAGCAGGGCGAAGTCGCGACAGGAGCCGCTGCCGCGCCGCAAGGTTTCGCTCGGCGTCTGCACGCCGCGCTCGATGCGGCGGATATAGGTGAGCTGCTCGCGGATGCCGACCGTCATCGCGCGCAGCAACGCCAGCGTATCGGTCGAGGCGGCATGCGCCAGGAAGCCGGTCGCCCAGCGATCGATATCGGCGGCGGGCGCTTGGCGCCGCAGCGCCGGCGCGAGGTCGGGCAGGTCTTCGGGCGCATAGACGAACGGGTAGCGCGCCGCCTCGGGCTCGAGCGCGTAGTCGGGCAGATCGGTCTCGATATGCTCGAGCGTGACGGTGCTGTCGAACCGCAGCTCGGTGGTGCGCCCGGAGAACGTCGCGACGGCGACCGAATTGTCGAACACGTCATGCACCCAGCGCAGCTGGGCCGGCTGCGGCGCGATGTCGAGCCGCGCTTCGATCAGGCGGAGATCGTGGCTCTCGCGCGGCCGGAACATCATGCGATGCTCGCCCAGCGCGACCGCTTCGGAATAGCGGTAGGTGGTGACATGCCGGACGGTGAGGCGGTTCATGGCGAATCCGAATCCCGCGGAGAATTTTGCGGATTGTCCCTTCACCATAGGCGCTATAACGGCGTCACGATACCTCCGGAAAGACCGCGAATCGACGATGGCTGTGTTTTTCACCAGCGACACCCATTTCGGCCATGCCGGCACGCTCGGCCTGTTCGGCCGGCCGTTCGCCTCGGTGCGCGCCATGGACGACGCGCTGGTGGCACGCTGGAACGCAACGGGCGGCGCCGACGACGAGGTCTGGCTGCTCGGCGACTTCGCGCTCGGGCCCGGGCTCACGCGCGCGGCGACGCTGCTCGACGCGCTGGCCGGGCGCAAGCATCTGGTCGCCGGCAACAACGACCCGCCCGCGGTGCGCGGGCTCGCCGGCTGGGCATCGGTCGCCGACTATGCCGAGCTCGAGATCGACGGCAGCGCGCTGGTGCTGTGCCACTATCCGTTCCGCTCCTGGAACGGCATGGCGAAGGGCGCGCTCAATCTGCACGGCCACAGCCACGGGCGCATGACGCCGCTGACCCGCCAGATCGACGTCGGAGTCGATTGCTGGGACTTCGCGCCAGTCGCGCTGGCGCGGCTGCGCGAGGCGGCGCGGCGGCCGAAGCGGGCTGCCGATTCGCCCGGCCGGCGCGCGGCTGCGCGGCCGGCCCGCTAGGCAGGCCGCCGATTCGCGCTGCCGAGTTGGTGCGCCGGACGAAGCTGCATAGAATCGGCGCGGTTCACCGGGCGCCCCACAGGATTTCATGCTCGACCTGATGAGCTTCGCCGTGCTGCCCGGCCTGCTGGTCGCGGCGGGCGCGTTGCTGGCGCGCTATGGCGGCGCGATCTTCATCCAGCTGGCGCCGCTGGCGCCCTATCTCGCGACCGTGTTGGCGGCCGCGATCGCCGGGCGCTTCCGCCAGACCAAGCTGGTGCTGAGCTGCGCCGCGCTGCTGCTCGGCTACAGCCTGCTGGTGCTGCCGGGCGCGCTCGGCGGCGACGGCTATCGCGCCGCCGCGCTCTATCTGCCGGTCGCGCTGGGCGCGTTGGCGGCGGCGCGCGAGCGCGGCCTGCTCAACCAGAGCGGGCTGATCCGGCTGGCCGCGCTGACCGCGCCGGCGATCCTGATCACCGCGCTGGTCGCCGGCCATAACGGGCTGCCGACCATCCCGCTGCTGTCGCTGACGCCGCGGCTCGGTACCACACCGGTGCCGCTGCTGGCCGCGCTCGCCGCCGCCGCCGCGCTCGGCACCATGCTGGTCCAGCTGGCGCGCCGGCGCACGCCGATCGAGGCCGGCCAGGCCGGCGCGCTGGTCGCCGCCATGCTGGCGGTCTATTTCGCCGCCGACCGCACCGCGCTCGCCACCCTGATCGCCACCGCTTCGGTGATCCTGGCGGTCGCGGTGATCCAGAACGGCTACCGGGTGGCCTTCCACGACGAGCTGACCGGCCTGCCCGGGCGGCGCGCGCTGCGCGCGCTCGAGGCGACGCTCGGCGACGACTATGTGATCGCCATGCTCGACGTCGATCACTTCAAGAAATTCAACGACACCTACGGCCACGATATCGGCGACCAGGTGCTGTGCCGAGTCGCCTCGATCGTCGGCAAGGTGGCCGGCGGCGGCCAGCCGTTCCGCTATGGCGGCGAGGAGTTCACCGTGGTGTTCCCCGGCCGCACCGTCGAGCAGGCGCTGCCGCATCTCGAGGCGGTGCGCCACGCGATGGCGACCACGCCGTTCGAGATCCGCGGCCCCGACCGCCCGCCGGACAAGCCCGAAGACGGCAAGCCCGACAGCGGCAAGCTGGCCGGCGGCAAGCACGCCAGCAAACCGGGCGGCCGCAAGACCAAGCCGGCGGCGCCACCGCCGCCACCGCCACCGCCACCGGTGGCGCCGGGCGCGCGCAAGCTGGTCAACATCACGATCAGCATCGGCGCCGCCGCCCGGACAGCGGAGCAGCCGACACCCGAAACCGTCATGAAGGCGGCCGACCTGGCGCTCTACCGCGCCAAGGAGCAGGGCCGCAACAGGGTCAGCACGTAGCGCCGCGTCACGATGCCGGGCGCGGCGGCTCGGCGGCCGGCCACAGCCGGTCGACGAAGGCGGCCCACCAGCGCCGGGCGCGCAGCATGAGGCCGGGCGCCGGCGCGGCGGTCGCGGTGCAGCGCACCAGCAGCTTGTCGGGATTGGCGGTCACGGTGAGCGCGGTGTCGCGCCGCTCGGCGGCCGCGACCCATTTGACGTGGTCGTCGTCGACCCCGAACAGCCGCCACGAGGCGACGAGCGTGCCGTCGGCGGCCACGCGCTCGACCTTGAGGGCTTCGCCATCCTCCGTGTAGCGCACCGCGCCGCTGTCGATCACGCGGCCGTCGAGCAGGATGCGCATCTGCTCCGGCGCCCATTCCAGCACGTACTGCTCCTGCTCGCAGTAGGCCGGATCGCGCTCGGTCCAGCGACCCATGAGCTGCTCGCGCGCCAACGGCGGCAGTGGCGGCGCGACGGCCGGCGGGGCGGCGACCTCGGGCGCCGGCAACGCCACGGTGTCGACCGCGGTGCGCGGGTGCGGCGCCAACGACTCGGCGGGCGACAGGGTGAAGGTCGTGATGCGCGAGCGGTCGGCCGCCTGGACGCCGAGGGCCGCGCCCAGGCCGAGCGCGATCGTGGCCATGACACAAACAACAATCCGCATGCGCGCAAGCCCACAAGTCGCCGCACGGCCGTATCGCGTGATACGCGACGTCCCGCGCATCCCTCCCCGGGCTTGGCGACGCGTCGGACGGTACCGCTACTCGGCGGCGGCCAGCAGCAGCGGCGCCGCGGTGGTCCGCCGGACCTCGCGCTCGCCATGGGTTTGGAGCAGCTCGAGCAGGCGCTTGCGCATCTCGAGCCCGGGCCGGTCGGACGGCATGTGGCTCTCCTCGCGGGCCGACAGGTCGAGCGGCACGTCGTAGTCGGTCGATTCGAGCATCGCCTTGTCCTCGAAGGTGACCTGGCGGTCGAACGCGATCACGCCGGCGGCCGACGCATCCGCCTCGCTGTCGTTGCGGAACACGAACTGGTTGATGATCGAGCTGCGATCGTCGATCGGCGCCGTCAGGGTGATGATGATGTGGATCAGCCCGCTCGGATAGGTGATCTTCATCTTGCGCGACAGCGGCATGAACCAGGTCTTCTCGTTGTTCCGCACCGTGCGGTCGCCGCCGTCCTTCAGGTTGGATTTCTGCAACTCTGGATTCTTCACCGGCACGACCGAGCGCATGATGAAGCCCCAGGGCTCGTCCTCGAGGGTCAGCGGCGCCGGCTCGGGCTCCTCGTTGATGCCGAAGCTGGCGGCGTGCACGTAGGAGAAATGCGCGTTGTCGAAGCTGTTCTCCATGACGCGCAGGCCGGCGGCATGCCAGGTCTCATAGAACTCGTGGATCTGGCGGAAGCTCGGATCGGCCGCCTCGGGGATCTCGGGAATCCCGGTCAGCGGCTCGCCCAGGCAGACCCAGACATAGCCGTAGCGCTCGGCGCAGTGGAACGCCGGCACCGAGACCTTGACGGGCCGGCTCTGATCCTTCGCTTGCGGGATGCGCAGGCACTGTCCGGCGCGGTCGTAGGTCCAGCCGTGATAGCCGCACTGGATCGCACCGCCGGGCGCAACCGTGCCGCGGCTCAGCTGCGCGGTGCGGTGGCAGCAGCGATCCTGCACCGCCGCCGGCTTGCCGTCGCCGTCGAGCCAGAGCGCCAGCCGCTCGCCGAGCAGGGTGACGGGCTTCGGCCCGGCCGCGAGCTCGCCGATCGGCATCACGGCATACCAGAAGCGGCGCAGCACCGGTTGCTGGGTCACCAACATGTCAAGCCCTCCGCGCTCATCCAAGGGCCATAGAGACGGCAATTTCCGTGCCCGGCGCAAGCCCCAAAACGGGCCGAAAATCGCGCTGCATCAGGAGTTTGTGCCCAAAAATTGAGCCGCCTGCGTCTGAGGCGCGCAGCCGCTCCGTCTCTAGCCGCGCATCGCGCGCCATGGCTTGCCGCTTGCTTTGCGTGGCCGTCGCACCGCTTCGAGGTCACCGCCATGCCGCCCGCAAGCCTGCTGTCCCGCCTCGCCGTTCCGGCGGCCCTGGCCGCCAGCCTCGCGCTGGCACCGCAGGCCGGCCGGGCCCAGGCGCTGACCGACGTCAAGTTCACGCTCGATTGGGCGCTGCAGGGCAATTACGCGATGTGGTCGCTGGCGATCGACAACGGCTATTTCGCGCGCGAGGGGCTGAAGGTCACGATGGATCGCGGCTTCGGCTCGGGCGACACGGTCGTCAAGGTCGCGGCGGGCGCCTACGACATCGGCTTCGCCGACACCAACGCGCTGGTCAAGTTCGACGCCGACAATCCGGACAAGCCGGTCATCAGCTTCATGCAGATCTACGACAACACGCTGTCCGCGATCGTCGCGCTCAAGTCGAAACACATCACGACGCCGCAGGACCTGGTCGGCAAGACCCTGGGGGCGCCCGACGGCGAGGGCAGCCGGCTGTTGTTCCCCGCCTTCGCGCGCGCCAACAAGCTCGACACCTCCACCATCAAGTGGATCTCGGTGACGCCGCAGATGCGCGAGACGCTCCTGATGCAGGGCCAGCTCGACGCCATCACGGGCTTCATCTCGACCGCCGTCATCAATCTCAAGGCGGCCGGCATCGCCGCCGACGACATCG
>Ga0302326_10030985_pt1 | contig 10690 bp, 7 predicted proteins | sample Palsa_T0_3_FD_202264 | JGI IMG/M metagenome (GOLD analysis project Ga0302326, IMG submission 202264) | Peat permafrost microbial communities from Stordalen Mire near Abisko, Sweden - Palsa_T0_3 | ecosystem: Environmental > Terrestrial > Soil > Palsa > Peat permafrost | place: Sweden: Abisko...
AAACATGCCGGCCGAGCGAACCGATCCGCCCCCTGGCCCCGTAAGTGAAGCACGAACGACACAAAACGACGGCAGGGAGGGTGTCGGAATGCCGAGCCGGATGGCCGGGCTTAACGGATCGCTTCGGCCCGGGGCGCACACGGACGTCAGCTCCGCCGGCCAGGTCTATGCATGGGACTCCCGCCACTGATCACAGGAACAAGGAGCGAACAATGTCTTTGGCATGCCCTAATTGCGGCTCACCGCCAGATCCGGGAGACCTTTTCTGCCGAACATGCGGGCATCCGGTAAGGGTTCACGCCGCGCACACCGCCGAATCGACGGCGACATCGGCCAATGGCCGGGCTCAGTGGCCAGGGCGGGGAACAAGCCGCAGCAGCCAGGCCGCCCCGGCGGACGAGGCTGACGAGCCCGCCTATCCCCAGCGGCCCGTTCGTGACCATCGCCAGGCGCGCCCGGACGTACCGGAACCTCGTGGCGCGCCCGATGACTGGTGGGACGGCCGGCCGGCGAGGGCCAAGACGATACCGCGGCCCGCCCCGGCCAGCGCGACGCCGGAGGCCCCGAGGTCGGCACGGGCGTCAGCCCGCCCCGCTGAATCCGTCGCCGCGGTGGGGAGCGGCAACGCGCCGGTGCGCGTGGTCAACCCGCGGGACCACTCCGAGAGCGCCGCCGCAGCCGCCGATCCGCAGTCGTACATCACGGCCGATGACCGCCGGATGAGCTTCGCGGACCTGGGCGTGTCGGCGACCCTGGATCCGCTTTCCAACAGCCGCTTCCTCTGGCAGCTGGCGCGCCGGTTCGGGCTCTACTTCGCGGTGTCCAGCGTGATCGACTTCGCCCTCTTCGTGCTGGCCTTCATCATCACCGTCTCGGATGGGGGCTTTGCCGGCCTGGCGAACGGAGGTGGTGCCTTTAGCGCCGTGGAGATGATCGACTTGCTCATCACGGCCGCGCTGATGGCGATGTTCCTTTTCATGCCGGTCCCGGCCCGGCTCGGCCAGTGGAGCCGGGTGCTGTCCTTCCAGGCGCCGGCGGCCGCCTCGGCCCTGGAACTTGTCCGGCAGGCCCTGGAACAGCATGCCACCCCACATGACAAACTCGGGCTGCGCCCGCTGGCCCCTCCCGGCGAAGGGCGCCGCGACTACCTGGAATTGCGCCACGGGTATTTCGCCGGCTACGTCTCCTGCTTCCCGCACGGCCATGACCTTTATGCCGGGTGGACCTTCTGGATCTACATTTCGCCGGCCCGGCTTTTCCTCATGCGCATCGGCCGACGATTCCAGGATTACACCGGACGCGGAAACGATATGTACCAAACCCTTCGCTACGAGCCGGCCCGGGCCACCATCGCCGCCCTGCATACCTGCACCCTCGAGGGAGTCACTGCCGCCACCGGCGGGACCCCTCCGCCCGGCCGAAACGAATGACCCCAAGAAGCTTGTACACGAAATGTCGGCCATCCCCCTGGCGCCTCAGCCGGTTCTGCACCTGCTGCCGCGCCAGCGGCGGCCCGCAAGGATCCATGCACATCTAGGCGCCTGGGTGGCGGCGCCGCACAGGCAGGCGGGTGACCTCGGCCGGGCTTGCGGCTCGGGTGATCGCCGGTGCCCGGTGTCGTCCTCGGCCCGAGATTGGAGCCGAGGCTGGACCTGAGTCTCGGGCTAAGCCTGATGAGCCTGCCCCGGAAAAAACATGTCGGCCGAGCGAACCGATCGGCTCCTGCCCTCCGTAAGTGAAGCGCCCACGACAAAGCGACCGGAGGTCAAGCGGCAATCATGTCCGACTTCGACCTGGCCAAGCGGTGGGGCAAGAAGTTCCTGGTCCTTCACAGAACGGAGCGCACCGATGGAGTACTCACAAAGGAACGCGGGATTCCCCGGCCGCAACGCGGCATCTCCCGGCCTTTCTGACGGTGGAACGCAAAGGCAGTCATCCGAGCAGTCGACGGCCGCTCCGGAAACCGGCAGCAGGTCATTCTCCTGGTCTGGTGTCGTGCGCCCGCGGCTTGAAGAGGTAGCGATGCGAGAGAACGGCTTCGTGCTGGAGCTGTGGGGAGGCATAGGCATTGTTATCGGCGCTGTGCTGCCCTTCATCTTCCACGCCCAGGAAACGGTCGACGGGACCCAGTTCGCCATCTCGTCCGGGATCGGCACCGGGTACCGGTTCATTTCGCTCTTTTTCGGGCTCCTGCTGGCCGGGCTGGCAGTATCGACCCGCTACTGGCCGGTATTCCGTCGGCCAATCGCGATCTCTGCACTCATCCTGAGCCTGCTGGGGTTCGTCGGCTACTCCCTCTTCACCCTGGCCGGTGTCGCCGGCATCACTGAACAGACAGGCGTGCAGGTGTCGTGGTACCCGAACATCGGCGCGCTGGATTCCATCGCAGGCTGCGCGGCCTGCGCGATTGCCGCGATCGTCATGCTCCGCGCTCCGGCGCCGAGCGAAACCCGCTGACTCCAGGACCGGCCCACGGCCGTCCCATTCAGCCGCCAGTAAATCGATAAAGAGACGGCAGTCGCGCTCTCGAGTCCGCCGGGCTAGACTCGCTCGGCGCAGCGGTCCAGTGCGAACTGGGCGACACCGGCATCCTCGTCAGCAACCCCCGGATCTGGTGCGGCTAAAATGCCGGGATCTGCCGCCGGGTGATGTCATCACTGGCCTGACGCCATGAGATCGGGGTACGCCACCGCAGAGGAGCGAAGACTATGACCGTAGCGGGTGCCGGCTCGGGAGCCTCCGCGTTGCCGGTGGCCGGCTTCGAGTACCGGCGCATCGACGTGGCGGGCGTTACCGTCAACTGTGCGGTGGCCGGGGCGGGTTCGCCTGTGCTGCTGTTGCATGGCTATCCGGAGAACCATCTGATGTGGCGCGAGGTGGCCCCGGTTCTGGCCCGGGACCATACGGTCGTCCTTTCGGACCTGCGTGGCTACGGTGCTTCCGGCAAGCCGGCTCCGGATGCCGCCGGGCTGGTGTACTCCAAGCGGTCCATGGCCGGCGACCAGGCCGGGCTGATGCGCCAGCTGGGCTTCTGGCCGTTCCAGCTGGTCGCGCACGACCGTGGTGCCCGGGTCGCGCACCGGCTGGTGCTGGACCACCCGGACGCCGTGACCAGGCTCGCGGTGCTGGACATCGTGCCGACCCGTCATGTCCTGGGCCACGTGACGCGGGCCATGGCCACGGCGTATTACCACTGGTTCTTCCTGGCTGCGCAGAACGGCGTGCCCGAGCATATGATCGCCGCCGACCCGGGCTACTGGGTCCGGTCCCTGACCGGCCCGCTGCTGGGGGAGGGCGCCAGTATCGACCCGCAGGTGATGGCCGACTACATCCGCTGTTTTGGTGACCCGGGGACGATCGCGGGCTCGTGCGCAGACTACCGCTCGGCGGCGGGCATCGACCTGGTGCACGACGAGGAGAGCTTCGCCGCCGGGCACAGGATCGGCTGCCCGGTCCTGGTGCTGTGGGGGACCCAGGGCTTCGTCGGCCGCGGTTACGACCCGCTCGCCGTCTGGCGCCAGTACGCCGCCGACGTCCGCGGCCAGGCGCTGCCTACCGGTCACTTCCTGCCCGAAGAAGCACCGGACCTGGTCAGCGCCGCCCTGCGCGACTTCCTCGATTAGTGCACCCGCAACTGCACAACGTCAGACCCGATTCCGCGAATAGCGCGGTGCCGAGCGCCAGACCGGCCCGCCGGGCCATCCATGTGCGTCACGCCGGTATCTCGTACCTCGGGTCCCGGATCATCAGGACTGGATGGTCCCGTTCAGTACTCCACCGTTGGCGGCGTTGAAGCTGGCCAGGGCGGAATTGCCGGCCGCGATCTCCTGGTTGGCCTGGGCGGGATTGTCGTCCTGCTCGTTCGTGTTGTCTCCGGAGTAGTCCTCCCCGGCCGTGACGTAGTCATTCATCGCGGTGACCCAGTCGGCGTTGTCGGCCGGGGGCGGGTCGTAATTGGGGTCCAGGGCGGCCTGCGCGTCCCCCTCCAGCTGGGAGCCGTCCACGGAGAGGTTAGCCGGGTCGTTGCTGGCGTCCGAGGAGATGGCGCTGAGATCCTGCTGGACGTTCTGGAGCGCCCCCTGGACCTGCGCCAGCCACCCGCTCTCCCCGCTGGCGACCGGGTCCACGCAGTCGACGGTGCACGATGACTCCGACGTCGGTGCTGGATCTGGTGTCGGTGCCGGGGCTGCCGCAGGTGCCGTGGACGGTGCCGTTGACCCGCTGCAGTTGTTGTCCGAGTCGGTGACGGCCTGCCCGAACTGGGCGTTGATGGCGTCGCCCTTCGCCGTGCCGTACTTGCTGACCACGGCGGCCTTGATCTGGGCGGCCGACAGGCTAGCGCCTGACGCCGGGTCCACCGATACGACAGCCATCGCGTTCTCGAATGACATGTCCTGCTTGAAGTACCCGATGGCGCACGAGCGGCGGCCCGGCACCACCGCACCACGCGGGCATGAATGTCAAATTCGCCGCGGCCGTGGTTGCCGGGGTCCCGCAGTTTCCCCGCGCGGGACCCAGCGTCAGCGCAGGCCAGTGATATCTGTTGGTATTTCGGTCAGGATTACAAGGACCCCATGGGGACTCCGCATCCCTGACAGAACCTGTCTCCCGTGACGATGCGGGTGCCGCACTTGGGGCAGAAGCTCGAAGCCCGCCCCGGCCCCGGCCCCGGCCCCGGCACCGGTGCCGGTGCCTGTGCCTGCGGCCCTTGGTGCACCTGCTGTATCGACGCCTGCCACCCGAGGATGGAGTTCTTGTGCTTGAGAGCGAGCAGCAGCACGGCGGCGACCAGGCAGATCAGCGCCAGCCAGCCGGAAGCCGTGTGCAGGAAGCTCTGGCGTTCTATGCAATCGCCGCCCGAGCTGAGTATCGCGGCGGTGTCGCTGCATGACGGGAGATTGGAGGTCGACGCCAGATAAGCGATCGCGAATACCGCCGAGGCGATAATTGCCTTGGTAAAGGTCGGTGCCTTCGTGAATCTAATTTTCATAAGCCGAACATAAGGTCCGGCCCGCGCCGGGCGGCAGGGGCCGAGTAACCCACTACACGCGCGCCGCGTGTGGGCCGGCCGGCCCACATCAAGGGGAAGGGACGACCGGCTCGATGCCCGCGTGTATGGCGTAGCGGGTCAGTTCGGCGCGGTTGCGGGCGCTGGTCTTGTCCCTGATCCGGTCCAGGTGCGTCCGCACCGTATTAGGCGTGACAAAGAGCGTCTCCGCGATCTTAGCGTTGCTCGCTCCGCCGGCCAGTAGCGCCATGATCTGCCGCTCTCGTACCGACAGCGGGCCAGCCGGGCTGTCCGCCGGCGCGCCATGGACGGCTGGAACGGTCACGGCGGGTGCAGGCCCCGGATCTGGCTGGGCTGCGCCCACGGCCAGGGCTATGGCATCGGCTTGGCTGAGGGCGCGGCCGCGGGCGTAGGCGGCATCGAACGCGGCCTCGCCCAGCGCGTCGCGCAGCCGGGCATGATCGCTGCTGCGCATTTTCGATTCCTTCGCATCGAAGGCCTGTCCGGCCTGCTCGTACTGGCGGTCTGCAGCGCCATGCAGAGTGGCGGCGACGGCGGGGTCGGCGTCCGCGCCGGCGGCCAGCGCCAGGCCGAGGAACGCACTGTGCACCCAGGTCATCTCACTGGCTGCTCGCGCCCTGTCCAGGACGCCGACGAGTAGGCGGCGCGCACTGGCGGCATCGGAGTTCATGAGGTACGCGAACCCCAGGTTCAGCTCTGCGGCGGCGGACAGGTGCTGATAGCCGTGGGCATCGGCGATCCTGAGCGCGTCCTGCAGGTAGGCCAGGGCAGCCGGGAACTCCCCGGCCACGACCTGGTCGACGCCAAGGTTCACCAGGGTGACGACGAGCGTGTAGTTGTCCCCGGCCGCCCGCGAAAGAGAGAGAACCTCCTGGTAGTCAGCGAGGGATGCGTCCAGATCACCGGTCTCGGCCTTGAACACCGCACGGTGGCCGAGAGCCACGACGAGCCGGATGGGGCTTCCGGCTGCCCTGGCCAGCGCGACGGCGTCATCGGCCCTGGCCAGCGCGGCCTGCAGGTCGCCCTGCAGGTAGCTGAACCAGTTCAGCGCGGCGAGGGCGTCGGCGGCGAGGCCGTCATCGGCGAGGCCGCGGGCGATCGTGATGGCCTCCTCCGCCATCGAGGGGATGTCCGGGCTGCGGTCGAAATGAGTGAGCAGCTTGCAGTTCGTGACCAGGGCATGCGCCAGGTAGCGAGTCGGCTGGCGGGCATCGGGGCGCCCGAGCAGGGCACCGAGCGCCTCGATGACCTCGCCGCTGTGGCCGCGCGAGAAGACGAACATCCGCAGCCCGGCGGCCAGCCGCAGGCCGGGTTCGGCGCTGCCGGGATCGGCGATGCTGAACGCCAGCGCGGCACGGATGTTATCGAACTCGGCCTCGATCCGGTCAAGCCACCGATCTTCGTCCGGGCCGTGCAGCCGCGGGGCGGCGGTCTCGACGAGGGACAGGTAATGATCGCGGTGAGCGACGCGGGCGTCCTGCAGGTCCGGGCCGGCCCGCAGCGCGAGGCGTTCGGCGGCGTAGTGGCGGATCGTCTCAAGGAGCCGGTAACGGGTCGACCCGTGCAGCACCTCGGCTTGGACCAGGCTCTTGCCGACCAACGCGGCCAGCAGGTCAAGCACCTGCCATTCCGCCACCTCGCCGCCGCGGGCGACCGCTTCGGCGGCGTCCAGGGTCCAGCCTCCGGCGAAGACGGAGAGCCGGTCGAACATGATCTGCTCCTGCGAGCTGAGCAGGTCGTAGGACCAGTCGATCAGGGCTCGCAGGGTCTGGTGGCGCGGCAGGGCGGTACGGTTCCCCGTGGTCAGCAGCCGGAACCGCTGATCGAGCCGGGCGTTGATCTCCGACACCGAGAGCGAGCCAAGGCGGGCCGCGGCGAGCTCGAGGGCCAGCGGGATACCGTCGAGACGGGCGCAGATCGCCGCCACCGCCGCCGCGCTGGCGTCGTCGATGACGAAGCCCCGCCGGCGCAGCGCGGCGTGCTCCGCGAACAGCTGCACTGACTCGAAGGCGGCCAGCCGGTCAGGAGCCGCGAGATCGGCGGGCGGGACGGCCAGGCCGGGAACCCGGAAGACGTACTCCCCGCTGACGCCAAGCGGCTCCCTGCTCGTGACCAGCAGGCAGACCCGAGGGCACGACCGGATGACCGCGTCTGCCAGCTCGGCGACCGCGCCGAGCACCTGCTCGGCATTGTCGAGGATCAACAGCAGGTCCCGGTCGCCGACGGCGTCGATCAGGGTGTCGAGCATGGGCCGCCCCGGCGCCTCGCTGACCCTGAGCGCGGCGGCCACGGTGCGGGCCACAAGCTCGGGTTCCGTGACTGACGCCAGCTCGACGAGCCACACCCCGTCGCCGCTGCCATCGAGGGCATCGGCCGCCAGCTGCAACGCCAGCCGGGACTTGCCGATCCCGCCCGGACCCGCGATCGTGACCAGCCGCGACCCGCCCGACACCAGCGTGCGCAACTCGGCCAGTTCCACGGTCCGGCCCACGAAGCTGGTTACCTGCGATGGCAGGTTGTGGCGCAGCGCCGGATCGTCAAGCGAGCGCAGCACGCCGAACCCGTCGGCCAGGCCCGATCCGGTCACCTGAAAGACCCGCTCGGCGCGCCCCAGGTCCTTCAGGCGCTGCTCGCCCAGGTCCCGGAGCCCGATCCCGCCGGGCAGCCGGTCGGCGAGCAGCGCGTACGTCGCTGCTGTCACCAGAACCTGACCGCCATGGCCGATGTCAAGCAACCGGGCGGTCCGGTTCACCACCGGACCGACGTAGTCGCCGTCGCGCTCCGCGCAGGCACCAGAATGCAACGCCACGCACACCCTGATGGGCAGGCTAGACGCCCAGGGCTCGGTACCGACCGCCCGCTGGATGGCCACCGCCGCCGAAAGCGCGGCCACCGGGTCGGCGAACATAGCGCGATGTGCCTCGCCCACCGTCTTGAAGACGTGGCCGCCGGACGCCTCGATCTGCTCGCGGACAATGCGGTCATGGCGGGCCGATGCCGCCGCCATGGCATCGCGGTCGGCCTCCCAAAGCCGGACGCCGCCCTCGATATCGGTGAACAGCAACGTCACCGAACCATTCGTAAGCTTCACTTACCCATTGTGACACCCCACCCAAGCACCCCGCCTCGCGCAGCCTGCCACCGGTCGGATGCCGAAAGGCTGTATACCATTCATCGGTCACTAGGGCGGCAACCACGGTCCGTTCTGGGAATAAAGGACGAAGCCCGGCGCGGCGGGAAAGTCGCGCCGGGCCCTGAACTCCGCTCACGATGAGCTGCCGTGATAGGTCAAGCGCACTGCCGTCGCTATTTTCCGGATCGTCGGGGGTGCCTGGCGGTGTTCCTTTTAGCCGCCTAAATGATTACGGTCCGGGGTGTAGTCATGGTGGGTCGTATGCATCTCAACCTCGGAAATCAGGTAAGCGGCCATAGCCCGATAATCTCAAGTCCTCGCGCCCTTAATGCGGCGTGCGGCCCGGACGGTCCCGGCCGGTTTGCGGACCGGCCCGGCGTCGCCGAGGGCTGTGATCTCGGCTGTGCTTTCCTGGAGACAGGCGAGCAGGACGTCCGGGTCTGGTACCGCGGCGGTATCGATGTTGATGCCGATATCGCAGCTGCCGCCGTAGGACAGCAGGGTGGTGTTGAGGGAGGTCCCGATGGTGGGCCCGAACGCGAACGTCCCGGTGACCTTGCTGCCGGCCACGTAGACCGGCCCCGGAACGCCCGGTACGTTGCTCGCCACGAAGTCCGCGTGCTTGAGGATCCCGGCCACGTAGCCGACTGGCAGCATGTTGAGCACCCCGGCGATCGCGCCGGTAATCGGAAGCGACGGCTCCTCGCGTGCCGCCCCGGTCAGCTGGTGCAGCAGGCGCATCCGGGCGACTGGGTCCGGTTCTCCGGTCGGCACGGTCAGCCGCATCAGGGTGATCTTGTTGCCCCAGCCGGTGTCCTGCGCGGTCCGGAGGCTGATCGGGATGACGGCCCTCAGGTACGGCACGGTCGTGCCGTGGCGCTCGTGGTACCTGCGCAATCCGCCCGTCACGATGGCCAGGTAGGCGTCGTTGACGGTCCCGTCGGCGGTCTTGGCCGCCATCTGGCCATGGCGTCCAGGGAGATCTCCGCCATGGCCAGATGGCGCGTCGTCGCCCGGTCCCGCATGAGGGGTGACATGGCGCTGGAACTCGGCGCGGCCGTCCGGTAAACCGACCGGGCCATCGCGGCGGTGCCGCAGGCCAGGCCGAGCGGGTTGGATGCGGACCGGATCAGGGCCGGGATCGCCATCTCGGCCCCGCGCCTGGCCTGGCCGGTCAGCTGCGCGGCCATCGAGCTGGCGGCCCCGGTGACCAGGGCGAGCTGGTTCGGCGTTTCGCCTGCCGGTGCTGGCGGCATCGGGCCCAGGTCGGGGGGGTCGCGCTGCGGGTCAGAAATGATCGCCAGCATGCGCATCCCGCCCACACCGTCTGACAGGGAATGGTGGAACTTGACGATGAGCGCTGCCTCGCCGTCCTCGATGCCGTCGACCAGGGTGAGCTCCCACAGCGGACGGTCCCGGTCGAAGGCATCCATCGCCGATCTGCGCGCTAGCTGGAGGACCGCCTCCCGCGTCCTGGGAACAGGGGCGGTGACCCGGCGAATATGCCAGTCCAGGTCGAAATGCGGATCGTAGCTCCACCGCGGAGCGGTGAGACCGAAGGGGGATTCGACGACGCGCTGACGCAGCGAGGGCATGAGGTGGTCCGCAGGCCGGTCACGGCTGAACCGCCGCGTACTGCCGGTGCCGCGGCACTGGAGCCAGCTCCGCCGGATGGGTGTACAAGGGAAGTCATGGACGGACGTGCGCTTGTCCTGGGCGGCGGTGGTGTCACCGGCATTGCCTGGGAGATCGGGGTGATCGCGGGGCTAGCCGACTTGGGTATTGACCTGGCCGGGGCCGACGTGATCATCGGGACATCGGCCGGGTCGGTTGTCGGCGTCGACATCGCCTCCGGGCAGCAGCCTGAGGCGCTGTACCAGGCTCAGCTCGCGCCGCCTGATCCTGAGCCCGCCGCTCGGATCGGCTGGGACCTCATCGGCAGGCTGCTGTGGGTCGTGAACACCAGCCGGGACCCGGTGCGGGCGCGGGCCCGGATCGGCCACTGGGCCCTGGCCGCGCGCACCATGCCGGAGGCCGACCGGCGCAAGGTGTTCGAGGACCGGCTGCCTGTCAGCAGCTGGCCCGCCAAGATGCTCAAGGTGACCGCCGTGGACGCGCAGACCGGCGAGTTCGTGGTGTTGGATTCCTCTGGCGAGGCCGGCCTGGTGGATGCGGTGGGCGCAAGTTGCGCGGTGCCTGGAGTCTGGCCGCCGGTCACCATCGGGAATCGCCGTTTCGTGGACGGCGGCGTGCGCTCGGTAGCCAACGCCGACCTGGCGGCCAGATACCAGCAGGTGGTTATCGTGGCGCCCGTAGCCCGCGGCATCGGGCCCATCATGCCTGGCCCCGGCGGGCAGGCTGCCGCGCTGGCCGCGGCCGGAGCCCGTGTCGCGCTCGTGCGGCCGGACCGCGCGGCCACGCGGGCCATCGGGCGCGACGTGCTTGACGTGTCGCGCCGGGCAGCAGCGGCGACGGCCGGACGGGCCCAGGCAGCGGCCGAAGCGGCCGCGGTCCGGGCAGTGTGGCTG
>Ga0302326_10030986_pt1 | contig 10690 bp, 7 predicted proteins | sample Palsa_T0_3_FD_202264 | JGI IMG/M metagenome (GOLD analysis project Ga0302326, IMG submission 202264) | Peat permafrost microbial communities from Stordalen Mire near Abisko, Sweden - Palsa_T0_3 | ecosystem: Environmental > Terrestrial > Soil > Palsa > Peat permafrost | place: Sweden: Abisko...
AGGCCGAGCGGGGCCTGGTCGTCGAGGACTACGAGGGACGGTTCTGCGGCGCCGTCGTGGCGCTTGAGCCCGGCTCGGTGACGCTGGAGGACCGGTTCGGCAAGCGGCGGGTGTTCCCGCTGCCGGGCACGTTCCTGCTCGACGGCAAGCGGGTCACGCTGGTGCGGCCGGCGCCGAAGCCGGAAACACTCGGCCAGGTCGGGCGGCGCACCGCGTCGGGGTCCGTCGCCGCCCCGCAGCAGCGGGCCAAGGTCGCCAAGGCCAGCCGGATCTACGTCGAGGGCAAGCACGACGCCGAGCTGGTGGAGAAGATCTGGGGCGACGACCTGCGCGACATCGGCATCGTGGTGGAGTACCTGGAGGGCGTCGACGACCTGCCCGCTATCGTCCGCGACTTCGAGCCGGAAGACGGGCGGCGCCTCGGCGTGCTGGTTGACCACCTCGTCGCCGGGTCCAAGGAGAGCCGGATCGCCGCCGCCGTGTCGGACGACCCGAACGTGCTGATCGTCGGCCACCCGTTCATCGACATCTGGGCGGCGGTCAAGCCCGCCAAGCTCGGGCTCACCCGGTGGCCGGACGTGCCCAGGGGGCTGTCATGGAAGGAGGGCGTGCTGGCGCGGATCGGCTGGCCGAACCAGACCCCGCAGGACGTGGCGGTCGCCTGGCGGCGCATCCTGCGCGCGGTGACCACCTACGCCGACCTCGAGCCGGAGTTGCTCGGCCGGGTCGAGGAGCTCATCGACTTCGTCACCGAACCCGAGGCCGGATGATTCATCCGGCCTAGGTGAGGTCGCGGATGACGGCGTCGGCCAGCAGGCGGCCCTCGCGCGTCAGGATCAGCCGGCCCGATGCGTACGCGCCCGACTGGATGAGACCGAGATCACGGGATCGCTCCGCGGCGGCCAGCGCGGCGGGGGTGAGCAGCGTCAGCGCGAGACCGTCGGCCAGTCGGGCGCGGAGCATGATCTCCTCCATGAGCCGCTCGGCCGGGGTCAGCAGCTCGCGGGCGGCGGCCGGGGAGTGGCCGGCCGCCAGGCGCTGCGCGTAGGCGCTCGGATGGCGCACGTTCCACCAGCGGACGCCGCCGACGTGACTGTGCGCGCCGGGGCCGAACCCCCACCAGTCGCCGCCGGCCCAGTAGAGCAGGTTGTGACGGCAGTGCGATTTGTCGTTCTTGGCCCAGTTCGAGAGCTCGTACCAGCCGAACCCGGCCGCGCCCAGCAGGTCGTCGGCGATCAGGTAGCGGTCGGCCATCGCGTCGTCGTCGGGGGCGGCGATCTCGCCCCGGCGGACCTTGGCCGCGAGCCGGGTGCCTTCCTCCACGATCAGCGCGTAAGCGGAGACGTGATCGGGGTCCGCCTCGATGGCGGCGGTCAGCGACGCCCGCCAGTCGTCGTCGCCCTCTCCCGGCGTGCCGTAGATCAGATCGAGGCTGACCTGCTCGAAGCCCGCTGCGCGGGCCCAGCGAACACAATCTCCGGTCCTGCCCGGCTGGTGTTCGCGGTCGAGTGTCCGCAGGACGTGGGGGACGGAACTCTGCATTCCGAACGAGACCCTGGTCACACCGCCCGCCCTCAATTGATCGAGCTCAGCGGGGCCGACTGACTCCGGGTTCGCCTCGACGGTCACTTCCGCGTCGTCTGCCAGGCCGAAGGCAGCGTCGATTCTCGCCAGCATCCCGGCGATCTCGGCCGGCCGGAGCAGCGTCGGGGTGCCGCCGCCGAAGAACACCGTGGAAACGCGCGTCCGGCCAGCCGGCAGCGTCCTTGCCGCCAGTTCGATCTCCGCCCCGACGAGGCCCGGATAGGCGGCCTGGCTGCCGCCGCCGCCCAACTCGGTCGCCGTGTAGGTGTTGAAATCGCAGTACCCGCACCGGGTCCGGCAGAACGGCACGTGTACGTAAACGCCGAACGGGGTATCGCCAAAACCCTGGGTCGCCAAAGGCGGCAGCGACCCGTCCTCCGGAGCTGGTTCTCCGTCCGGCAGCGTACTTGGCATGCTGCCGAGGATAAGCTGTAGCTGGTACATCACGGGCGGGAGGAACTGATGACATCAGATCCGGGACCTGGTTCAGACGATTTTTCGCTGCCACCCGCGTCCGCCGGCGAGCCCGAGCCCGAGTCGTACGGCCAGCCCGGACCCATGTCAAACGGTGCGTTCGGCGACCAGCCCGGACCCTTGTTCAACGGCCAGTTCAGCGGTCAGCCCGGACCTGTGTCCAACGGCCGGCCCCCGTACGGGACGCCCACGTCCGTGCCGCCCACGTCCGGGCCGCCCACGTCCGGGCCCCCGGCGTACGGGCCGCCAAGCTACGGGCCGGTTCCGCCCTACGGGCCGCTGCCGCCTTACGGTCAGCTGCCCTACGGTCAGGTGCCCTACGGTCAGCTTCCGTACGGTCAGCCCGGCGCCGTCCATCCGGGGATGCTGACCGCGACGGCCGACCGTGAGCGCACCATGGACGTGCTCAAGGCCGCCTACGGCGAGGGCCGGATCACCAAGGAAGAGTTCGACCTGCGCGCGGGCCGGGCGATGGGCGCGCGGACCTACGCCCAGCTCGCGGCCGTGGTGGCCGACCTGCCCGCCGGGCCCCACCTCGGCATCATGCCCTACCAGCCCGGCTACTACCCGGCCATCAACACGCCCACCAGCGGGCTGGCCATCGGGTCGCTTGTCTGCGGGATCCTGGAGCTCTTCACGCTCGGCTTCGCCGCGATCCCCGCCATCATCCTCGGCCACCTGGCCCGCGCCCAGATCAGGCGGACCGGCGAGCGCGGCGACGGAATGGCGATCACCGGCCTCGTCCTCGGCTACCTGGGCATCGGCATCTGGACGCTCATCATCATCGCGCTGACAGCAGGGCACTCGTAGCCGTCGGCCGCGTGGTGCCCGATCAATCGAACGGACCGCTGGCACCAACCGTCCGTTCGAACGAGGGATTTTTGAAGGTCAGAAGCTACTTGGGGCGGGACTCGGTCTGGGTGGTGGAGAGCGCGGCGACGAAGGCCTCCTGGGGGACCTCGACCCGGCCGATCGTCTTCATCCGCTTCTTGCCCTCCTTCTGCTTCTCAAGCAGCTTGCGCTTGCGGGTGATGTCGCCGCCGTAGCACTTGGCCAGGACGTCCTTGCGCAGGGCGCGGATGTTCTCGCGGGCGATGACGCGCGACCCCACCGCCGCCTGGATCGGCACCTCGAACTGCTGCCTCGGGATCAGCTCCTTCAGCCTCGAGGTCATCGCCAGGCCGTACTCGCGGGCGTTGTCGGCGTGCACGATCTGGCTGAACGCGTCCACCGGCTGGCCCTGCAGCAGGATGTCGACCTTGACCAGGTCCGCCACCTGCTCGCCGTCGGGCTCGTAGTCGAGGCTGGCGTAGCCCCGGGTGCGGGACTTGAGGTTGTCGAAGAAGTCGAAGATGATCTCGCCAAGCGGCATCGTGTAGCGGATCTCGACCCGCTCGGGTGACAGGTACTCCATGCCGCGCAGCACCCCGCGACGGCTCTGGCAGAGCTCCATGATCGTGCCGATGTAGTCGGTCGGGGAGATGACCGTGGCCCGGACGACGGGCTCGTAGACCTCTTTGACCTTCCCGCCGGTGTGGCCCTTGGGCGAGCCTCCGGCGGCCGCGAAGCCGTCGATGCCGCCGGGGAAGTCGCTCGGGTTGGTCACCTGGAGCTCGCGGCCGCTCTCCATCACGACGCGGTAGACGACGTTCGGCGCGGTGGAGATGAGGGACAGGTCGAACTCGCGCTCGAGCCGCTCCCGGACGATCTCCATGTGCAGCAGGCCGAGGAAGCCGCAGCGGAAGCCGAAGCCGAGCGCGGTCGAGGTCTCCGGCTCGTAGACGAGGGCGGCGTCGTTCAGCCTGAGCTTGTCGAGGGCGTCCCTGAGCTCGGGGTACTCGTCGCCGTCAACCGGATAGAGGCCGGAGAAGACCATCGGCTTGGGATGGTCATAGCCGGCCAGTGCCTCTTTGGCCGGATTGGTCGAGACCGTGATCGTGTCGCCGACGCGGGCCTGCCTGACGTCTTTCACGCCGGAGATGACGTAGCCGACCTCGCCCGCGGCCAGGCCGTCGCTCGGAATCGGCTCGGGCGAGATCACGCCGAGCTCCAGGGTCTCGTGGACGGCCTGGGTGGACATCATGAGCATCCGCTCGCGCTTGGTCAGCCTGCCGTCGACGACGCGGACGTAGGTGATGACCCCTCGGTAGGTGTCGTAGACCGAGTCGAAGATCAGCGCTCGGGCCGGGGCGCTGGGGTCGCCGTGCGGCGGCGGTACCTGCTCGACGATCTCGTTGAGCAGTTCTTCCACCCCCGCGCCGGTCTTGGCCGAGACCCTGAGCACCTCGGACGGGTCGCAGCCGATGATCGCGGCGAGCTCGCCCGCGTACTTGTCGGGCTGGGCCGCGGGCAGGTCGATCTTGTTCAGCACCGGGATGATCTTGAGGTCGGCGTCCAGGGCCAGGTACAGGTTGGCCAGGGTCTGCGCCTCGATGCCCTGGGCGGCGTCCACCAGCAGGACCGCGCCCTCGCAGGCGGCCAGCGAGCGCGACACCTCGTAGGTGAAGTCGACGTGGCCGGGGGTGTCGATGAGGTTCAGGACGTAGTGCGTGCCGTCCTGTTTCCACGGCAGGCGGACCGCCTGGCTCTTGATGGTGATGCCGCGCTCGCGCTCGATGTCCATCCGGTCGAGGTACTGGGCGCGCATCTGGCGCGCGTCGACGATGCCGGTGAGCTGCAGCATCCGGTCGGCCAGGGTGGACTTGCCGTGGTCGATGTGGGCAATGATGCAGAAGTTGCGGATCACGGCCTGCTCGGTACTGGCCGGTGCCGGGGCCTTCGCCTGGGCTGCGGCCGGGGCCGGATCGCTCATTGCCACCTTACTTCCATGACCTGGAGAAACGTATGCGATTGCGGTGCGCCTTGCGCGGAGCGCGGGTGACGTCGCGGAGCTGTCGCCGCAGCCGCGGCTTGGCGCGGCTGTCGGCGCTCGTCGCGCGGACGTCCCCATGATCAGGGTATCGTGACGCGATTGCGTTTCCCCCGCTCGCCGCCGGGCGCTCTCTTACCCCCTGCCCTTCTTCCCGCATGGGGGGCTCCCGCCCCCCATTCCCCCTGGCTCCCTCGTCCGCTCGTGAGGGGCCGATAACGCGGTTGGTTTGAGGTGGGGGCGGCGGGTCGGCTATCCTTGGCGTTCGCGCCCACTTTCTCACGCTGCCGCATGCCGCTCGGGGCGGGCAGACCGTTCCCTGGGCCCGGTCAAGCAGACTTACATATCCAACGAAGGACAGATCACGCGTGGCGAACATCAAGTCGCAGATCAAGCGCAACAAGCAGAACGAGAAGGCGCACCAGCGTAACCGCGCCGTCAAGTCGGAGCTCCGCACCCACGTGCGCAAGTTCCGCGAGGCCGTTGAGACCGGCGACGTCGCCGCCGCGACCAGCGCGCTGCAGGTCGCCTCGCGCAAGCTGGACAAGGCCGTCTCCAAGGGCGTCATCCACAAGAACCAGGCCGCGAACCGCAAGTCCGCGATCGCCAAGAAGCTCTCCGAGCTCACGGCGGCCTGAGCTTAGAATTTCTGCACCGCGCCGGGCGCATGTTGGTGGCGTCCGGCGCGTTAGCGTGTGCTGGCGCGGTAGGCGACGATCTGCCTGATGGCGCGCTCCAGGGCGTACTCGGGGCTGACGCAGCCGCCCTTGACCTGAGCGTCCGCCTCCGCCACCGCCTGCAGCGCGCGGCCCACGCCGTCCGGGTGCCAGCCGCGCAACTGCTGGCGGATCCGGTCGATCTTCCACGGCGGGGCGCCGACCTCGGCCGCCAGCGCGTTCGCGTTCGCGCTGCGGGGGGCCGCGCCGACCCGCCCGAGGAGCCGTACCCCGGTGGCCAGCGCGCTGGTGATCAGGACCGGCGCGGTACCGGTGGCGAGGGCCCAGCGGAGCTGCTCAAGCGCCTCGTTCAGCCTTCCCTCGACCGCGTGGTCGGCGACGCTGAAGCCGGTCGCCTCCGCCCGGCCGCGGTAGTACCTGGCCACCACCGCGTTGTTGATTCTCCCGTCGGTGTCGCTGGCGAGCTGGTCGACCGCGCTGGCCAGCTCGCGCAGGTCGCCGCCGATCGCGTCGAGCAGCGCGCGGACCGCGCCCTCATCGGCCTGCCTGCCCACCCGCCGGAACTCCTGCCGCACGAAGTCGGTGCGCTCGCTCGCGCGGGTGAGCTTGGGGCAGCTGATGGTGGTGACGCCGGCCTTGCCGAGGTCGGTGACGAGCGCCTTGCCCTTGACGCCGCCCGCGTGGGTCAGGATCACCGCCGCGTCCGGGGCCGGGGCCTTGGCGTACTTCGTCAGCTCGGCGGCGATCTCCTTGCCCGCGTTCTGCGCGTTCCTGACGATCACGGTCGAGCCGCCGCCGAACAAGGACGGGGACGTCAGCGCGTTGATCTCGCCCACTCCGAGCGCGGCCGCCTCCAGGTCGTGCAGGTCTCCCCCGCCGTCGCCGCCGCCCGCCTCCTGCGCCAGCGCGGCCCGGGCCTGCGCGATCGCCTGGCGCACGGCCCGGTCGACGAGAAACTCCTCCTCGCCGACGACCAGCGTGACGGGGGGATACGTAGCCATGGACGCAAGCATGCCACGTCCGGGTAAGGCGGAGAACTTTTATCCCTAACGGTCCCGTGCTCCGCCCGTCCGCCCCACCAGCGCAAGCGCTTCTTGCTGTTATCTAGGGATGGTCGTTAGCGCTGAAAGTTTGACCGCCGATAACCGGCCATACTTTCAGCGCTAAGGTTGCGGCCCGCGCGAGAAGGGCTGGCGACCGCGCCGCAAGCGCCTCTTCTTGCTGTTATCTAGCCTGAGGGTGTCCAGCGGCCGGGATTCGCGGTTTTCTGGCAGGCGGCGCGGCGGGCTGGACGACGCGGAGCAACGGATCGTTCACTCTGACGGATTTTGATCCTGCGTTGCTCTTCCCGGCCAGGGGGGTCAGGGGGGTCAGGGGGGTCAGGGGGGCCAGCGGGGTGGCGGGGAGCTTCCTGGTCAGGGGGTGGCGGGCTCGCCGCCGCGCCAGACGCGGCGCGGCGCCAGGCCGTAGTTCCAGGCGAAGGCGCCCTCGTGGTCGGCGTCCCAGAGGACGATGTCGGCCAGGCGGCCGCGGACCAGCGCGCCGCGATCCGGCGCGCGCAGGGCGTAGGCGCCGCCCAGGGTGGCGGCGCGCAGCGCCTCGGTCACCGACATCCCCAGGTAGGAGACGGCCAGGGCGATGACAAGCGGCATCGAGGTGATGCCGACGCCGCCCGGCGTGTGGTCGGAGCCGAGCGCGACCACCACGCCCTTGTCAAGCAGCGTCCGCACCGGCGGCCTGACCCCCTGCTGGAGGGCCGAGCCGGGGGAGATCACGGCGGCGACGCCGCCGCGGGCCAGCGCCGCGACGTCCTCGTCGGTCGCCGCGTGGAGCAGGTCGGCCGAGGCGCAGCCGAGCTCGGCCGCGACCCGGACCGCGCCGTTCTTGCTGTTACCGCACGCGTGCAGCCGCGGCAGCAGGCCGGAGCGGCGGCCCGCGTTGAGGATCCAGCGTGCCTCTTCCTCCGTGAACCGGCCGTCTTCGCAGTTCACGTCCACGCTGTCGGCGCCGACAGCGGCGGCGTCGGCGCACCAGGAGGAGACCGCGTCGATGTAGTCGCTGCGGCGCCCGAAATACTCAGGCGGCACCGCCTGGGCCGCGTAGAACGTGACGTGCACCCGGGGCATGCCGGGCTCGTTCTCGAGCGAGCGCAGCATCCGCACGTCGGCCAGCTCGCCGTCCCTGGTCAGGTGGTAGCCGGTCTTGGCCTCGATCGTGGTCGTGCCGGACTGGAGCCAGGCGCCGAGCCGTTCGCGCACGTTGTTGCAGAGGGTCCAGGGGTCGGTGCCCCTGGTCACGGTGATGGTGGAGCTGATGCCGCCGCCCGCCGCGGTGATCTCGGTGTCCGACAGGCCGGTGGAGCGCATCGCCAGCTCGGCGTGCCGGTTGCCCGCGTAGACGGGGTGGGTGTGGGAGTCGATCAGGCCCGGGGTGACCAGGCCGCCGCCGAGGTTCTCGACCAGGTCGACGTCGACGATGTCGTCGACCACGCCGGGGACGCTGCGGGGCAGTTCGGACGACGGGCCCACCCAGGCGATCCGGTCGTCGGAGATGAGGATGGCGGCGTTGCCGATGAACTCGGACCCGGTCCAGAGCCGGCCGATGCTTGTGAGCAGCCGGGCGGTCATCCGGGCATCACATCGCGTCCGGAACCACGCGGGTCGGTCCCTGTCATCATGTGCGGCCACCTGCCATGCATGTAGACGTCGGCGCTGACCGTGCTTACGCTTACCTGGCGATACGTCAAACAGCGCGCTCGTACGGTTGGCACCGTGTTGCGCGATCCGCCCCACATATCGGTTCCGTTACGGTATTGCACCGAAGGGCTTTAATACAAGCCCCTGCGCCAAGAACTAAGCGAACTCGAAGCTACCCGTCGGTACACTGCGCGGGCCGCCGGCGGCCGCTCGGCCGGGCGACCCGCGCAGGTTGGCTGTTCAACCGCAGTTAACTGCCCGTTAACTGCCTCGGGAGTGCCTAGATGACGGCGTACTGCACCAGCTCGGCGGCGAGCTCCGGGGGGACTCGGGCCTCGAGGATGGTCCCGTCGGGGCCGTGCTCGGCCAGGGTGACCTCGCCCGCGGCGTGCGCCCTGGCCACCAGGTCGCCCCGGCTGTAGGGCACGCTCACGCGGACGATCTGGTCCCGCTCGGGCAGCCGCTCCTCGATCGCCAGGCGCAGCGCGTCAATGCCCTCGCCGGTCCGCGCGGAGACGAGCACCGACTCGCGCTCGCGAAGCTGCAGCGACTTGAGCGACACCGGGTCCGCGTCGTCGATCTTGTTGATCACGACGAGCTCGGGCACGCCGTCGGCGCCGATCTCCGCCAGCACCGCCCGGACGGCGGAGAGCTGGGCCTGCGGGTCGGCGTCGGAGCCGTCCACCACGTGCAGGACCAGGTCCGCGTCGGCCGCTTCCTCCAGGGTGGACCTGAACGCGTCCACCAGCTGGTGCGGCAGGTGCCGGACGAACCCGACCGTGTCGGTCAGCGTGAACGGGCGGCCGTTGGGCGACTTGGCCCTTCTCACCGAGGGGTCAAGGGTCGCGAACAGCGCGTCCTCGACCAGCACGCCGGCCCCGGTCAGCGCGTTGAGCAGGCTCGACTTCCCCGCGTTGGTATAGCCGGCGATGACGATGCTCGGCACCGCGTTGCGGCGCCGCTGGGCGCGCTGGGTCTCCCGGCCGATCTTGAAGCCGTTAATCTCCCCGCGCAGCTTGGAGATCTTGGTCCTGATCCGCCGCCGGTCGGTCTCGATCTTGGTCTCGCCCGGTCCGCGGGTGCCGATGCCGCCACCGCCGGCCACCCGGCCGCCGGCCTGCCTCGACAGCGACTCGCCCCAGCCGCGCAGTCGCGGCAGCATGTACTGCAGCTGCGCCAGCTCGACCTGCGACTTGCCCTCGCGGCTCTTGGCGTGCTGGGCGAAGATGTCGAGGATCAGCGCGGTCCGGTCGATCACCTTGACCTTGACGACGCTCTCAAGGCGTCGTAGCTGGCTCGGGCTGAGCTCGCCGTCGCAGATCACCGTGTCCGCGCCGGTCGCCGCGACGATCCCGGCCAGTTCCCTGGCCTTGCCCGAGCCGACGTAGGTTGCGGTGTCGACCCGGCTGCGGCGCTGGATCAGGCCGTCGAGGACCACGGAGCCCGCGGTCTCTGCCAGCCGGCTCAGCTCGGTGAGCGAGTTCTCCGCGTTCGCCTGCGTGCCCTCGGTCCAGACGCCGATCAGCACCACCCGCTCGAGCCGCAGCGCGCGGTACTCGACCTCGGTGACATCGGTGAGCTCGGTCGACAGCCCCGCGACGCGACGGAGCGCGTGCCGGTCCTCCAGGTCGAGCTCCCCGGTCGCGGCGTCCAGTTCGGTCCGCTCGCGCTGGCCCTCGCGCACTTGCTCGCGCTCGCCGTGGGCAGTTGTCATTTTCCTCCAAGCATTCGCCGTTTCCTTCGATGGTGGCACCAACGAAGGCGGCAGTCATCTGAATAAACAACCGACTGGCCCCGGTTGTGCCCGAGCCGCCGCCCCGCCCGCGCTCGGGCCTAACCCTCCTATCGAACGGTCGCGTGCTTCGCGTTCTCCGCCAGCGTCCTCCGCCCAAGCTGGCCGGCCACGCATGGCTGGGCTCGCGTTACCGGTTGAAGACCTCGTCCACGGCCTCGCGGCCCGATTCGAGAGCGGCTTCGAGCAGGACCGAGTCGGTGGTGAGGCGGCTGACCGGCGGGACCGACGCCGGCGGGAAGATGGCGAACGCCCGGCCTTCGGCCTGCCAGTCGGCGATCGCCTCGATGTCGGCGGCGGTGCGGGCGGACCGGGTGAGCAGGGCGGTCCGGAATTCAGGCGATTCATTCCTGAGGGCGGTGCGGGTCAGCAGCAGGTACGAGCGGGGCGGCCGGTGCTGGCCGATCTGCGCGGCCCGCCTGCGCTGCCGCGCCTGCCTGAGCGCCCGCACCGCGGCCGCCGACCGGGCGCTCGCGGTCGCCGCGCGGTCGGCGATTGCGGCGCGGCCGACGGCGGCGGCTCGCCCGGCGACGGCGGCCCGATCAGCCGCCGCCGCCCGGCGAGCGACGGCCGCCCGCCCGGCGGCGGCTCGGGCGGC
>Ga0302326_10030990_pt1 | contig 10690 bp, 9 predicted proteins | sample Palsa_T0_3_FD_202264 | JGI IMG/M metagenome (GOLD analysis project Ga0302326, IMG submission 202264) | Peat permafrost microbial communities from Stordalen Mire near Abisko, Sweden - Palsa_T0_3 | ecosystem: Environmental > Terrestrial > Soil > Palsa > Peat permafrost | place: Sweden: Abisko...
CAGCATCACCTTCGAATACGTGATGCTCGATGGGGTCAACGATTCGCCGGCACAGGCGCGCGCCCTGGCGCGGCTGCTCGCGGGACATCCGGCGAAGGTGAATTTGATCCCGTTCAATCCTTATCCTGGCGCGCAGTTTCGACGCTCGGGCGAGGCTGCCATCGAGGGTTTTCGCGACCAGCTGATCCGGGGCGGCGTCATGGCGACCATACGCCGCACGCGCGGTGAGGATATCGACGCGGCCTGCGGCCAGCTGGTCGGTCGGGTGACCGATCGCACCGTGGTGCGCCTCGGCAGCAGGGTGGAGGCGGCGCGACTGCGCGCGGCCGGGGTCGCGGCATCCGGGGTCGATGCATGAAGCCCGCTCTGCTGTGCGCATCGGTGTGTCTCGCGCTGGGCGCCTGCGCCAGCAGCAGTCACGACAGCACCGGCGGCGTGGGCCGATCCGAGGCCGCGGCGCGCATCAACCTGCAGCTCGGCGTCGGCTACCTGCAGCAAGGCAATCTGGCGATCGCCAAGGAGAAGCTGGAGCGTGCGCGCAGCCAGGACCCGCACAATCCCGAGGTTCACGGCGCCATCGCCCTGCTCGATGAGCGCCTCGGCAAGGACAAGGAGGCCGACAAGGAGTACCGCACGGCCCTGGACCTGGCCCCGCATGACCCGGCGATGCTGAACAACTATGCCGTGTTCCTGTGCAGTCACGAGCGCCCCGACGAGGGCGTGCGCTACTTCGAGCAGGCCGCCACCAACCCGCTGTACCGCACCCCCTGGGCGGCGTACACCAATGCGGGAGTCTGCATGCGCGGGGCGCACCGGGATGCCGACGCGGCGCAGCGCTTCAACCGCGCGCTACAGTCCAACCCGGCGTATTCCGAGGCGGTGTTCCAGGCCTCCGATCTGGACTTTCATCAGCAGAAGCTGGCCGATGCGCGCTTTCGCATCGACGTGTTCCTGCTGACCAACCCGGCGACGCCGGATCTGCTGCTGCTGGCGTATCGCATCGCGCAGGCACAGCAGGATGCGACCGGCCAGCAGCGCTATGGGATCCGCCTGTCGCAGGAATTTCCCAACTCCGAGCAGGCACACGCCCTCGCGGCGAGCAAGATGAATCCCGGCTAAAGCCATGGAGGAGGGGACAGCGCCAGCGCAGAACAGCGATCCGGGTACGCGGCTGGCGGCCGCGCGCGAGCACGCGGGCATGACGCTGGCCGAGGCCGCGGAACGCCTGCGCCTGGATGTCGCCACCTTGCAGGCACTGGAGGCAGGACGCTTCCACACGCTCGGCGCCGCGGTGTTCGTGCGCGGTCATCTGCGTCACTACGCCGAGCTGCTCGGCCTGCCGGTCGAAGAGATCGAGGCGGCCTATGCGGCCAGCTCGGCGCGTCTCGCGCCGCTGCCGGATCTGCGGCGTACCACGACATTGCCCGGCAATTCGGCCTCGCGAGGCGTTGCGTTGCCGCCGCGCGCGGCACTGATCGGCGCCATCGTCCTGGTGCTGGCCGCCTGGGTATGGTGGGCGATGCGGGTGCCGGCCGGGCAGCGCCACGCCGCGACCCCAGCCGCGCCGCCGGCATCGTCGCCGACGCCGCCGCCGGCGGGCGCGCAGTTGGGCAATGCCGTGGATGCGGGGCCCGCGCCGCCGGCAGCCGCGGTGGTAGTCGCCGTGCCGGCCCGTAGCGATGCCGCGGCGGGGGCGAAGAGCGTGGCCACGGCCAAGGACGCGGCGCCGGCCGCCAAAGCGGTATCGGGACGTGTGCGGCTCGCGATCAAGTTCAACCAGGACAGCTGGACCGAGATCTACGATGCGCACGGTGCGACGCTGTTCCACGACTTCGGCAGCGCCGGGTCCGAACGGCATCTGGCCGGCGCGGCGCCATTGCGCATCCTGCTGGGCAATCCGGACGGCGTCGCGCTCGAGCTCGACGGGCATCCGGTGCCCTTGCGGCCGGCCGCCGAGAGCGGCAAGCCGCAGCGCTTTCTGCTCGACGACGGCGGGCACATCAGTGAAGTCCCGGCCGGACAATCGCGCGCCGCGCCGGCGGCGCCCGCCCCGGGCGAGCCGTCAGCGCCGTCCACGCGGCCCTAAAGCCGCGGCCGTCCTGGAGGATTCTTGAGCAAGCAGATTCAGCCGGTGCGCGGCATGAACGACGTGCTGCCTGCCGCCATCGGCGTGTGGCAGTACCTCGAGCGCGTCGCACGCGCGGTCTTCGAAGCCTATGGGTACGAGGAAATGCGGGTGCCGATCGTCGAGCACACCGAACTGTTCGAGCGCTCGATCGGCGAACACACCGATATCGTCGAGAAGGAGATGTACAGCTTCCAGGACATCGGTGGCGATCACCTGACGCTGCGCCCCGAGGCCACTGCCGGCATCGCGCGCGCCGCCATCTCCAACGGGCTGCTGCGCGGCGCGCGCCACAAACTCTGGTGCGCGGGCCCGATGTTCCGGCACGAACGGCCGCAGAAGGGCCGCTACCGGCAGTTCCATCAGTTCAACCTCGAAGCCCTGGGGTTCCCGGGGCCGGACGCGGACATCGAGCTGATTGCGCTGAGCGCGCGCTTGTGGCGCCAGCTTAAGCTCGGGCGGGTGCGGCTGATGATCAACTCGCTCGGCACCGCGGCGGCGCGCGCGATCTATCGCGAGCGGCTGCAGCAGTATTTTCGCTCGCATGACGCCGCGCTCGATGAGGACAGCCGGCGGCGGCTCGGCGGCAACCCGCTGCGCATCCTGGACAGCAAACAGCCGGCGATGCGGGCCTTGATCGAAGGCGCACCGCTGTTGACCGAGCACCTCGATCCGGAGTCGCAGGCGCATTTCGCCGCCCTGTGTGCCGGACTGGATTCCCTGGGCGTGGCCTACGAAGTCAATCCACGGCTGGTGCGCGGACTCGACTATTATTCGCGTACCGTGTTCGAGTGGGTCACCGATGCGCTCGGGGCCCAGGACGCGGTGTGCTCGGGCGGGCGTTATGACGGCCTGATTGCGCAGCTCGGCGGCGAGCCTACCCCGGCGATCGGCTTCGCCATGGGAATCGAGCGGGTCGTGGACCTGCTGGTACAGGCCGGCAGTGCCCCGCCGGCCGCTGCGCCCGACGTCTATATCGTCGCGAACGGGGAGCGGGCCGAACGTGAGGCGCTGCGCCTGGCCGAGCAGCTGCGCGACGCCCTGCCGGGCAGCGGCGTGCTGCTCAATCTCGGCGGCGGCAATTTCAAGACGCAGTTCCGCCGCGCCGATCGCAGCGGGGCGCAGCTGGCGCTGATCCTGGGGGACGCGGAACTCGATCGGGGCGTGGCTGCGGTGAAACCTTTACGCCGCGAGGACGGTCAGATCGACTGTCCGTTGAACGAGCTGTCGGCACGCATCGCATTATTGCTGCAGGGGCCCGTGCGCAGCCACGGGCCGGCGACTTCGGGGAGAGCGTGAGTGGAAGAGTATCTGAACGAAAGGGAACAATGGGAGCGCGTGCTCGCCTGGCTGCGCGAGCAGGGTCCCTGGATCCTGGGGGGAGTCGCCATCGCGGTGGCGATTTTCGGTGGCTGGACCTATTGGCAGAATCGCACCCAGCAGCGCAATCTCGCGGCGGCAACGCATTACGAGCAGGTCATCGATGCCTTCGGTCGCAGCGATGTCAATGGCGGATACCGCCTGGCCGATGATCTGATCAAGGCCTATCCGGGCACCGCGTACGCCGACCAGGCCAATCTGGCCGTCGCTCGCATCCAGATCGAGAACCGGCAGCTCGATCCAGCGGCCGCGCGGCTCAGCCAGGTGCTCGCCTCGACCAAGGATGCCGAGCTGGCGCTGATCGCGCGCCTGCGCCTGGCGCGCGTCCAGCTCGCGCAGGGCAAGGCCGATGAGGCGCTCAAGACCCTCGATGCGGTCAACCCGGGCGCCTTCGCGGCGCGCTATGCGGAGGTGCGCGGCGATGCACTGCTGGCCAAGGGCGATCGCGACGGGGCGCTCAAGGCCTATCGCGAGGCGCGCAGCAGCGGCGGGGCTACGATCGACACCGGGCTGCTCGATCTGAAGATCGGCGAGCTGGCGCACTCGTGAGCACTGCACGGATGAAAGGGCGGCCGGGCCTGGCCGCGCTGGCGGGCGCGCTGCTGTGCGCGGCACTGCTGTGCGCCGGATGTTCCATGTTCACCAGCAAGGCCAAGCTCGCGAAGAAAAAGGCCGACGAGCCCGCGGCACTGGTCCCGTTCGACAATCGCATCGCGCTGCAGCGCGCCTGGTCGGTCAAGCTATCCGGTGAAGCGCCCAAACTGCGGCTCGGGCTCGACGTCGCCGCCGACGGCGAGCGCGTGTTTGCCGCCAGTCACAAGGGCGAGGTCGAGGCACTGGATCTCAAGAGCGGGCGGCGGCTGTGGCTGCGCGAACTCAAGGCGCCGCTGGCCGGCGGCCCGGCAGCCGGCCTCGGCCTGGTGGTGGTCGGCAGCTCCAAAGGCGAGGTGATCGCGCTGTCGCAAGCCGACGGCAGAGCGGTCTGGCGCATTCGTATCAATGCCGAGATCCTTTCGGGGGCGGCGATCGGCCATGATCTGGTGGTGGTGCGCGGGGTCGACGGCCACGTGCATGGCCTGTCGATCAAGGACGGCAGCGAGCTGTGGGTCGCCGAGCAGCAGGTGCCCCGGCTGTCGCTGCGCGGCAATGGCCCACCGGTGCTGGCGGGCGATCTGGCGATCTCCGGCTTCGACAACGGGCGCGTCGCGGCAATCGCCGTCGGCAATGGCTCGACGGCCTGGGATACGGCGGTCGGGCAGGCACACGGCAGCACCGAGCTGCAGCGGCTGATCGACGTCGACGCGCCGGTGGTGGCCGACGGGGACGATTTGTTCGCGGTGGCCTATCAGGGACGCGTGACGCGGCTGGCGCGCGAGACCGGGCAGGTGGTCTGGGCGCGCGACGTCTCGAGCTATCGCGGGCTCGCCATCGACGACAATGCCGTCTACGTGTCGACCGCCGACGGCGATGTGGTACGGGTGGATCGCAAGAACGGCACCGAGCAGTGGAGTCAGAAGGCGCTGGCCCGGCGCCAGCTGACGGCACCGGTCAGCTACCGCGGCCGTATCGTGGTGGCCGACGCCGGTGGCGTGCTGCACTGGCTCGATCCGGCGACCGGCGATTTTGTCGCGCGCGCCCTGGTGGACAAATCAGTCGGCAGCAAACCGGTCGTCTCCAAGGGTATCGCCGTGAAGAAACGCGTCAGCAGCACGCCGGTGGTCGCCGGTGGACTGCTGCTGGTGTTCACCGATAACGGTGTGCTGAGCGCGTTCAGCGCTCCGATGGCCACCGCCGCGGTGGCCGCGGAGGTCGCGCCACCCGCGCCACCCGCGGCATCGGCGCCGGCGGCGGAGCCGACCAAGTAGGCGCCCCGGCTATGCTGCCGGTGGTCGCGATCGTCGGCCGGCCGAACGTCGGCAAATCGACACTGTTCAATGTGCTGACGCGCAGCCACGCGGCCATCGTCGCCGACGTCCCGGGCGTCACGCGCGACCGCCAGTACGGCTATGCGCGCGTCGGGCGCGTGCCCTGCGTGCTGATTGATACCGGCGGGCTGATCGAGCATCCCAAGGGCCTGGATGCGCAGATGCGCCTGCAGACCGAGAAGGCGGTCGCGGAAGCCGATTTCCTGATTCTGGTTGCCGATGCGCGCGCGGGCCTGACGGCGCAGGACCAGTTCATTGCGCGCGAGCTGCGCCGCACCGGCAAGCCGGTCATGCTCGCCCTCAACAAAGCCGAGGGCCTCGAGGGCGAGGTGGTGGCGGCGGATTTTCATACGCTGGGACTGGGCGTGCCGCAGGCTATCGCCGCGAGCCACGGCCAGGGTTGTCTCGAACTGCTCGACGCGCTGCTCGCGGGGCTCGAACCCGAAAGCGCGCCGGCGGAGGACACCACCGGAATTCGCGTCGCCATCATCGGCCGCCCCAACGTCGGCAAATCGACGCTGGTCAACCGCCTGATCGGCGAGGAGCGCGTGATCGCCAGCGAGCAGCCCGGCACCACGCGCGACAGCATTCTGGTGCCGTTCGAGCGCGATGGCCGCGAATTCCTGTTCATCGATACCGCCGGCATTCGGCGCCGGGCACGGGTGGACGATCCGATCGAGCGCGCCAGTGTCGCGCGCACTCTGCAGGCGATCGCCGGGGCGCACGTGGTGATCCTGGTGCTCGACGCGCACGATAACGTGGGCGAGCAGGATGCGAGCGTACTCGGGCAGGCCCTGGACCGCGGCCGCGTGATCCTGATCGCGGTGAACAAATGGGATGGGATTGCTCAGGAGCAGCGCGACGAGATCAAGCGGCAGCTCACGCTCAAGCTCGATTTCGTGCCATTCGCGCCGCTGCATTTCATCTCGGCGCGCCACGGTACGGGTGTGGGCGAACTGGCACGCGACGCCATCCGCGGCTACGACGCCGCGATGCGCGCGCTGCCCACGCCGGCGCTGACCCGCACCCTCGAGCGCGCGCTCGAGGCGCATCAACCGCCGCTGGTGCGCGGCCGGCGCATCAAGCTGCGCTATGCCCACCAGGGCGGGCGCAATCCGCCGCGCATCGTGATCCACGGCAATCAGACCGTATCGGTCCCGGAAGGCTATCGGCGCTACCTGGCGAATGTCTATCGCGATGCTTTCGATCTGTACGCGACGCCGGTGGCGATCGAGTTTCGCACCGACATCAATCCGTACGACCGCGTCAAGGCGGGGAAGGTGCGGCCGCGAAAGGCGGCAAGAACAATGCCGGGTCGACAAAGACGCGGTTGAGTGCGACGCCAAAGTGCAGATGCGGTCCGGTCACGCGCCCCGTTGCGCCGACCTTGCCGATGATGGCGCCTGCGCGCACCGCTTCCCCCGGCTGCACCCCGATCGCCGAGAGGTGACAGTACATCGTGATCAGCCCTTCGCCGTGCTCGATCAGCACGGTTCTGCCATTGAAGAAATAATCGCCGGTGTCGATGACGCGGCCATCGGCGGCGGCGTGCACCGCGGTGCCCCAGGCGGCCGCGATGTCCATGCCTGAGTGCGGATTGCGCGGCTCGTTGTTGAACACACGGCGCAAGCCGAAGGAGCTCGATCGCACGCCGTTCAGCGGCGGCAACAGCTGCAGCGTTGCCGGTGGCTGCTCGAGGAAGCTGGCGAGGGCGTCGTGCAGATGAGTCTGTTCGTGGCCGACGCGCTCCAGATCCTTGGCAGACAGATCAACCTTTGAGGGCGCCACGTTCAGCCGCTGTGCCACGTAGTCCTTGGGACCGATCTGGAACTGCAGGCTCTCGGCGCCGCCGCCGCTGGCGCGCCGGATCGCGAGGGCCGCGCCGCCGGGCTCGGCGCTCAGCGGAATGCCGACCACCGCAAGCCAGTGGCCGGACTGCTGCAGCACCATGACGCGCTCGCCGCCGAAGCTGACGGCCGGCGGGGCGCCGCCATCCTCGGGGCTCACGGCCAGCGCCAGAAGCGCGACCCCGCCCGGCACCTGGCTCGCCTGGGGCAAGCCGATTGCAAGCCCGCTGCCGGGCAGACCCAGTCCTAAGACAGCCCCAAGGACCAGGCAGAGGTACAGGACGGGCCCCGCACTCGGCATGCGCCGCGTGCTCATGACCGTGAGGTCAACACCACGGCGTGCAGGCTGCCCTGCGCCAGCGTGGCGTCAAAGGCGTCCCCCACCGCCAGTTGTGCGGCCACGGTCACCAGTGCGCCGTCGGCACTGCGCGTGATCACGGCAAAGCCGCGGCCGAGCGTGGCCAGCGGACTGACGCCCTGGAGCGCGCGCGCGGCGCCTTCCAGGCGAGCGGTCTGGGCCGCGAGACCCGCCTGCAGCGCGAACTGCAGCCGGCCTTCCAGCTCATCGAGTCGCTGGCTGTAGTGCGCCAGGCGTGCGCCGGGATGCGCCAACTGCAGCCGCCGCATGAGCACCGCAAAGCGTGCATTCTCATGCTGCAGCTGGCGGCGCATGCCCGCTGCGAAGCGCGAGCCGAGCTGCGCGAGCCGGTGCAGCCAGGTGCGGCCGTCGGGGACCACGAGCTCGGCGGCCGCCGAGGGCGTGGGCGCACGAACATCGGCGACGAAGTCGGCGATCGTGAAGTCGATCTCGTGGCCGATCCCGGTCACCACCGGAATCGCGCAGCGGTGGATGGCGCGCGCGACCCGCTCGTCATTGAAGGCCCACAGGTCTTCGAGCGAGCCGCCGCCGCGACTCAGAATCAGCACATCGCATTCGGCGCGCGCCGAGGCCAGATCGAGCGCGGCGCTGATCGCCGGCGCAGCCGCCGCGCCCTGCACCGGCACCGGATAGATCAGTACCGCGGCGGCAGGGAAGCGGCGCGCCAGGATGTGCAGGATGTCGCGGATCGCGGCGCCAGTCGGCGAGGTGATCACGCCGATGCGTCGTGGCACCAGCGGCAGCGGCCGCTTGCGTTCAGCGGCAAACAGGCCCTCGGCCGCGAGCCGCACCTTGAGTTCCTCGAAGAAGCGCTGCAGGGCGCCCAGCCCCGCATCCTCGAGATGTTCCACCAGCAGCTGATAGTCGCCGCGCGGCTCGTACAGGCTCACGCGACAGTACGCGAGCACCGACTGGCCCTCGCACGGTGTGAAGCGCGCGAGGCTATTGCGAGCGCGGAACATCGCGCAGCGTACCTGCGCGTCGCGATCCTTGAGCGAGAAGTACCAGTGCCCGGACGATGGGCGCGCCAGATTCGACACCTCGCCCTGGACCCAGATCTGTCCGACGCCCGACTCGAGCAGCATGCGCACTTCACGATTGAGCTTGGAGACCGAGTAGATCGCGTGCGTGGGCACGGTTGCGCTCGGCGCGACGGTGGGTTTTGCCTCCGCCGTGAGCGCCGCGCCGGCGGTCGGATCGGTCAGCGGGTCGGTCATTTGCAGTGCTTCGGACAGCCTGGTTGCAGACATCTTACGCTCGGTTAAGTGATTTCGCGTGCGTGCCACGCACCGGGCTGCAAGTCCGGCGAGGTTTACCCCGGCCGCGCGAGGGGCGTACAATGGCGCGCTTCTTCTCGAAGCCGCGAGGCTGCATGCGAATACTCGAAGAAGCGCTGACCTTCGACGACGTCCTGCTGGTGCCGGCACGCTCCGAAGTACTGCCGCGCGAGGTCGACCTGTCGACCCAGCTCACCCGCGGGATCCGTGTCGGCCTGCCGGTCCTGTCGGCGGCCATGGATACCGTGACCGAAGCGCGGCTCGCGATCACGATGGCGCAGGAAGGCGGCATCGGCATCGTGCACAAGAACATGCCGATCGAGAATCAGGCCCGTGAGGTTGCGCGGGTAAAGAAATTCGAAAGCGGCGTTATCACCGATCCGATCACGGTGCCACCGGAGACCACGATCCGGCAGGTGATCGAGCTCACGCGCGCGCGCGGCATCTCCGGCGTGCCGGTGGTCAGCGGCAGCAAGGTCGTCGGCATCGTGACCCACCGGGATCTGCGTTTCGAGCTCAAGCTCGATGCGCCGGTCAGCGCCGTCATGACGCCGAAATCGCGGCTGATCACGGTGCGCGAAAACGCCCCCAAGGAAGAAGTTCAGCGGCTGCTGCACAAGCACCGCATCGAGAAAGTGCTGGTGGTCAATGGCGATGACGAGCTCAAGGGAATGATCACCGTCAAGGACTTCCAGAAGGCCACCGAATTCCCGCGCGCGAGCAAGGACGAGAGCGGCCGGCTGCGCGTCGGTGCGGCGATCGGCACCACGCCCGACACGATCGATCGCGTGGTCGCGCTGCGCGAGGCCGGTGTCGACGTGGTGGTGCTCGACACCTCGCATGGCCATTCACGCGGCGTGCTGGAAATGGTGGATCGTCTGAAGGCGCGCTGGAGCGACCTGCAGCTCATCGCCGGCAACATTGTGACGAGCGAGGCGGCGCTGGATCTGGTCACCGCGGGCGTCGACGCGGTCAAGGTCGGCATCGGACCGGGATCGATCTGCACCACGCGCGTCGTCGCCGGTGTCGGGGTGCCACAGATCACGGCGGTGGCCAACATCGCCGCCGCACTGGCAGGCCGCGGCGTGCCGATCATCGCTGACGGCGGCATCCGCTATTCAGGCGACCTTGCCAAGGCGATCGCCGCCGGTGCGCATGCGGTGATGATCGGCGGCCTGTTCGCCGGCACCGAGGAGTCTCCCGGCGAGGTCGAGCTGTATCAGGGCGCGTCCTATAAGGCCTATCGCGGCATGGGCTCACTCGGGGCGATGTCCGAACGCCATGGCTCGGCCGATCGCTACTTTCAGGACACCGCCACCGAGCTCGAGAAACTGGTGCCGGAGGGTATCGAGGGTCGCGTGCCCTACAAGGGCAGCCTGGTCGCGATCCTGTTCCAGCTCGCCGGCGGGCTGCGCGCCGCCATGGGCTATACCGGCAGCAACAACATCGAGCAGATGCGAACACGGCCCTGGTTCGTGCGCATCACCAGCGCCGGCGTGCGTGAGAGCCACGTGCACGACGTAACGGTCACGAAGGAGGCGCCCAATTACCGCGCGTCCTGAGCTCGTATCCGTGGCATCGCTCGAGGCCGTCGCGCCGCCGGCCGACATCCATGCGCACCGGATCTTGATTCTCGACTTCGGTGCGCAATACACGCAATTGATCGCGCGCCGCGTGCGCGAGCTCGGCGTGTACTGCGAGATTCATCCCTGGGATGTCGGCGAAGCCCAAGTGCGCGCGTTCGGTGCGCGCGGCAT
>Ga0302326_10030991_pt1 | contig 10689 bp, 7 predicted proteins | sample Palsa_T0_3_FD_202264 | JGI IMG/M metagenome (GOLD analysis project Ga0302326, IMG submission 202264) | Peat permafrost microbial communities from Stordalen Mire near Abisko, Sweden - Palsa_T0_3 | ecosystem: Environmental > Terrestrial > Soil > Palsa > Peat permafrost | place: Sweden: Abisko...
GGCAGAAACCTTTTTTCCATCGTGATATGCCGCCTGCGCGACCGCACTGTGCGCCTTCGTACAAAACTCGCACTGGTTAGTCTTCGCAACATACGCAGCCATCAACTCGCGATCGCCGACCGACCATTCGGAGGGTCCGCGCATCGCCTCTTGGGTTACTCCCGACATCGGCCCACCGTAGAAATCAGGCCGGTACTTGACCAGTTTGATGACGTCGAGCACAGGTTGACGGGAGACTGTTTGAATGAGCGCGAAAAGCATCTTCGTACCAAATCCATGGCCACTATCGAAGATTCTGAGTCTCATACTCACTTCCTCCCAGTCGCCGCATCCAGAGCCACTAACGCCGAATCGTACTGTCGGCTCGCTTGCCCTATTGCGGCGCACACAATCAACTCGAATACTTCGTCCTCACTGAGTCCAGACGCCTTCACCGAGACAACGTCCTCTTCCGTGATCGTGTAGGCCGCCTTGGCAACTTTGTCGACCAGCGTACCCAGCGGTTCGGCGAGTCCGATGTTGTGAAACGCGGCCCGGCGGTCAGGCCGTGATGCCCACCCGTCTCCATCCAGAATTCGACTTGTCAGCGCTTTTCGAGCCTGCCTGATATCCGCCATATAGCCACCCTTCAATGCCGTGCCAGAATACGGTCGAGAGCTCTTTCCGCGACCCACCCGGAACCTGCTATCAGCATGACGCACTATATCAGCCGCTTCTAACTTAAGGGTAAGAGAAAGCAGAAGAGCCCATTCGAAAATGGGCTCTTCTGCACTTCCAACCTTTCATGGAAATCCGAATCAACCCTGTATATCAAACTGTTCCGGATGCAGCGTCGCATCGCTCTTGACCAGCACGTTCTTGCCTGTCAGGTCTTCGAGTTCCGTCAGCCATTTCGCATTGTTGCCTTTGAGCGCCTTCGCAGTTTCCGGATTCACCCTCAGCAGCACTTCGCTCTGATCGAAATGCTTTCGCATCTTACGCATCTCGATGTAGATCTCATTCGCCACTGTTGCCGCGCTCTTCACCATGCCCGTGGCCTGGCATACAGGACAAGGTACAGAGAGCGTTCGCTCCAGGGACTGCTTCACACGCTTGCGCGTAATCGCCACCAGGCCAAAATCGTTGAACTGCAGCACCTTGGTGGGCGCACGATCCTGCTTAAGCGCCTCTTCCAATGCCGCCAGCACGCGCGCCCGGTTCTTCCGCTCATCCATATCGATGAAGTCGATAACTATAATGCCGCCCAGGTCGCGCAACCGCACCTGTCGAACAATCTCCGGAATCGCATCCAGGTTGGTCTTGAGAATCGTGTCCTCAAGCCGCGCCGTCTTGCCAACAAATTTACCCGTATTGATATCGATCGCAACCAGCGCTTCCGTCTGGTTGATCACGATGGAACCGCCGCTCTTCAGCCAAACCTTCGACCGCAGAGCCTTGGAAATCTCATCCTGAATACCGAAGTGCTCAAACAGCGGCACCTCCTTGGTGTAGAGCTTCACCCGCCGCACCAGCTCCGGCGAGAAGCGATTGAGGAAGCGAACAATCCGCTCGTAGTCAGCCTCTGAATCCACCCAGATATGCGAGAAGTTGTCGCTGATCTGATCCCGCAGAATACGCTCAATCAAATTCAGATCGTGGTAAATCAGCGCCGGCGGCTTCGAGCTGTCGGCACGCTGCTTGATGTCGTTCCAGAGATTAATCAGGAATCGCAGATCCGCGCGAAGCTCCTCTTCGGTCGCTCCCTCCGCCGCGGTGCGAACGATAAATCCGCCCGTTGCGTCGCCCTTCTCGCTCACCAGAACACGCTTCAACCGCTGCCGCTCTTCGTCCGACGAAATCTTGCGGCTCACACCCACATGGCTCACCGTCGGCATAAACACCAGGAACCGCCCCGGAAGCGCGATGTGGCTCGTGATGCGCGCACCCTTCTTGGCAATCGGCTCCTTGGCAATCTGCACCAGGATCTCCTGCCCCGGCTTCAAAAGATCGCTGATGATCGGCAAATCAGAGGTCTGTGATGAGCGCCGTGACTGCCCCGGCTGGCCCGCCTGTCCTGACCCGCCACGACGGCTATCGCCGCCACCCGCCGCACCATTGCGTCCCCGACGGCCTCGGCCTCCGCGTTCACCTCGATCACCAGATCTATCCCGGCTCGGAGCACCCGGCGCCGCCACGCGTCCAGCACCCGTCGGCGCTCCATTTGCCTCTTCCTCGTCCTCATCCGGATCGGACTCCTCTTCATCCACCGACTCGAGCTGAATCCGGTGATCCAGATGCGCTTCCTGCAGCATCTCGCCCAAAGCTCCTGATCGAATCTGCTGCTGCAGCGTTTCTTCTTCCAGTTCTTCCAGATCGTGGTCATCGCCGTGATGCGCCTTGAGCGGAGTGAATTCATACTCCTCCTCGTCGATGACCTCCTCTTCGACCAGGCCCTCACCCGGCGCATAGGCAGAAACCGTCGGAACCGTCTTCGGCGCTGGAGCGGCCGCCGGAGGTTCCGGCTCCTCCTCTTTCTTGCGTCCCCCGAAAAGGTCCTTCAGGCGAAAGCTGCTCGGCGGCAGCGGATCGACATTATGGCTCGCCGACGTGTCATGAATCTCTTCCTGCTCTCCCTCAGCCACAGTCTCCCGAACATGCTCCGTCCAGTGCTCACCCTGGCTCGAATGCTCGGTGCCTTCTTCCTTTGCCAATCCAGCGTCCGCTACAAACGAAGACTCGTAACGTTCGGTTTCCTCTTCAGCCGTTTCCGGGGCGCGCTCAGCAGAAAATTCCGGCTCCGGAAGCACCTCCTCGTCGAACTCTTCAGATTCCTCCGCCATGAGCCGAGGCGCGCTAGCAATAATCTGTTCTGAGAACTCAAACGGAACCGGCTCAACCCCGGCTATTTCATGCTCAGCGCGTTCTCCCTCTTCCAAACTCTCCAACGGCACATGCGCAGCAAAAACTCCTGTCGGTTCCGCATCGACAACCGCCGACGGAGTCGGTTCCGGTGCAGTCTCTGCCCGGCGATGCCGCGCAATCGACTCGCCGGGGAACAACCCCCTGCCATCCCAGACGATATCGTCCTCAATCAGCGTCGAAGGCTTCGCCACCGTACGGTCCGGCAGTGGATCCGAGGTATCCGGCGGCAGTTCGCTGACCACCAGCCTGCTCGGCGCAGACTTCTGGATCTCCGGCGCACCGTACTTTGAAAGCGATTCGCCGGGAAGCAGAAACGGCACCGCCGCGGCGCTCGAAGGTCGCGGTTCAGATGTCGAAACCGGCGCCGAACCCGCCTCAGGACGTGCCGCAGTCGCAGAGTAGGATTGCGACGGCGACTGCCCCGCGGCAGCCTCCAAGTCGATGGACGGAAGCCCGGACTCTATCTGAGACTCTTCCGTCTCAATTTCGCTCGAATCCACAGCACCGCCTGAAGGTTGCGATGCCGCCTGACCCGCATCATCCCGTCCCCGGCCACCACGACGCCGACGACGCCCACGCCAGCGGCGCGCGCCCTGCTCATCGGTTTCATCAGGCTGTCCAGCCGAATCAGCGGTAATGCCCGGAGTGACAACCGAATCATCCGGATAAGTAAGACCCTGCGTCAGATTGACAGAAGGAAGACCCTGAAGCTGGACCTGACCCTCGGCATCAACCGGAACCTGCCGGCCTTCGCGGCGCGGACGCTGATCCCGATCTCCATTGCGATCCGGACGCGGCTGAGTCTGCGTTGTCCCCGGTCCCGCTTGCGGGCGCTGGGTATTCCCCTGCGATGCGGCACGCTCCACTTCGTCCGTATCTTCCTGGTCTTCCATCTCCAGAAAGTCAGTAACGTACAGAAACGCATCGCGTTCCAGGCCGATATCCACAAAAGCCGACTGCATACCCGGCAAAACCCGGGTTACGCGGCCCTTGTAAACCGAGCCTGCGAGTGTATATTCATTTTCCCGCTCGTAGTAAATCTCTGCGAGCTGATCATCTTCCAGAATCGCTAGCCGCGTCTCGTGCGGCGTACTGGAGATACAAATTTCCTTGGCCATGTTGCCTTTCCGTCCCAGGGCAAATGCCCATTGGGACCTGCGGCAAGGCCGAATGCAAGATGCGAGTGGAAGACTGTTCCAGCTCTAAAGCGCCTGATAGGAGGGGAGATGTCGAGGGAAGCTTTCCGGGAAGCTGTTCGGGATGATTTCCGGCCCATGCTGATGGAACCGCCGGAAAAGAACCATTTGTGCCCGCTTCTTCATCGAAGAAACCGCACGCCGTGTTCCAAGAAACCCATTCACAGCAACTACTCAAGCTCAGAGATTTTGTGGCCAACCTGGTCATCCCATACCGCAAAGGCGATGACAACGGGGCCGTTAAACCGTCCGCAACGCGACGAAACTGCTGCTTCGAAACCGTTCCACCAGCGTCCGACGACGATGGAATTGCGGTTCCGGCCAGTTCCGTACTTAACAAGCGCTGTAAACGGACTACCCGTCTCTGCGTGATCATTCACCCAATCCTGCCGGGGCCGTTTGCAATCGAAACCTGCCGGCGAAGTGATTGATAATACTTGACTTCCTGGCTCAAACCGCAAACCGGAAGGAAAAACTGAAACAACCTTTGGAGTGCCTAGTTCACAAAACGGCGCATTCGGACGTTCATAACCACGCCCAGCGCCAGAAAGGTGAACAACACCGAAGATCCGCCGTAACTCATTAACGGTAAAGGAATTCCGGTGACTGGCATAAAACCGATGACCATGCCCACGTTGACCGCGATTTGAAAGGTCAGCACAGCTACAACTCCCATAACCAGAAGCGAGCCGGACATGTCTGCGGCAGTTTGAGCGTTCTGAATCAAACGCATCAATATCACGAAGTATAGCAGCAGAACAAGAAACGCGCCCGTGAAGCCGTGCTCCTCGCTGAATGCTGCGAAAATGAAGTCAGCATGAGGGATAGGCAGAAAATCCCCCTGCGTCTGCGACCCCTGCTCTGCCCCTTTGCCCCACACCCCGCCCGAGCCAACCGCGATCAGCGATTGGCGGATCTGATAACCCGAACCCTTGGGGTCGTTATCCGGATTCATAAAGCTCGTCAGCCGGGCCTTCTGGTACGGCTTCAGGATCTTGCCACTCGACCAGACTCCGACAATCGCTACCAGCCCCACCGTTCCCAGAATCGCCGCCTGCTTCCACTGAATCCCGCCCAGAAAAAGCCCCGCCAGCAGAATCGGCGTATACGTCAGCGCTGTTCCCAGATCGGGCTGCATGAGCACCAGCACCATCGGCAACCCAACCAGCGCGATGGCCTTGAAAATCTCCGGCCAGCTTAGCCGCTTTCCGCCAAGGTTGGCGAAGTACAGCGCCATCAGCACAATCAGCACCAGCTTGAACCACTCCGAGGGCTGAAAGCTGATGGGCCCCAGCTTCAACCATCTCTTGCCCCCTAAAGCCTTGTGCCCAAAGAGCTTGACCGCCACCAGCGCCAGCATGAAAAACCCGTAGAGATACCACACAATATCCAGCAGCTTGTGGTAATCGATCTTCGCCATGATGAACATGGCGACAATCCCCCCGCTGATCCAATAGAGCTGCTTCGTATGGAATCCGACATACCGGGTATGCAGCGTCGCCGAATAAATCTCAAAGACCGAGATCGTACACAGCACCAGCACCATTCCCAGCAGCGGCCAGTCAAAATCCCGAAAACTCAAATAGCGCCGCATTAAGGAATCACCCCGCGGAACCGCTCCGGCAATCCCAGGCTCGCCTCAGTCTGCATCGCCACCGGAGACTCCGGCGATCTTGGAGATTTGTATGGGACCCTGTCCGGGAATAGAGGGACATTCTCCTTCGCCAACACCGGAGCCTTATCCATCGGAATCACAAACCGCCCGGCGGTAGTCCGAGGCTTTCCGGCGACATCCCCTTTTCGTCCAGACGGGGTTTCCGGCGCAGACCACACCGCCCCCATCTCCACGGGCTTGTCCGGCTTATTCGCCTGCAGCAACAGATTTCCTTCCTGCTTCCGCTTCTTGTTCACATAAGCCGTAATCACCTGCGCGGCAAGTTTCGCCGAACCCGAACCCCAGTCGCCATGTTCCTGCAGAACCACAACGGCGATTTCTGGATTCCGCCGTGGCGTCATCCCCACAAACCAGGCATTCGGAGTCTTGGCGCCGCCCTTGTTATGCGTATCTCCACCAGCCACAACCTGCGCGGTTCCCGTCTTGCCCGCAAAATCAATCCCTTCCAGGTGCGCGCCCTCGGCGGTATGGTACAAACCCGGCTGCGTCGCCTGTGCCATACCCTCGGTAACCGTCATCCAGGTGTCCGGATTCAGATCGACCTGCCGGTCTCCGGCCCCTGGGAAGGAATCCAGCACCGCTTGCTTGTACTGAGGCGTCAGTTGTCCCGGCATCACCACATGAGGCCGCACCATGTGGCCATCGGAGGCAATGCCGCTCAAGGCGCGAACCAGCTGAATCGGCGTCACATCCACCGCTCCCTGCCCGATTCCCACAGAAATCACCTCGCCCGCATACCACTTCTCGTGGAAGTTCTTCATCTTCCACTGCGTGGACGGCATGATGCCCGCCATTTCGTTCGGCAGGTCCACGCCCGTCCGGGTCCCGATCCCCAGTTCTGTTGCATACTTGGCGATCGTATCGATGCCCAGCCTCTGCGCAAGCGTATAAAAATATGTGTCACAGGACTCTGGAATCGCCTCGTGGATGCTCAACAGCCCATGGTGATGATCGCACTTGAAGAAATGCCCGTAAAAATCCGCGCCGCCTGAGCAGTTCACCTTCAAATTCTGCGCGATCCCCTCCTCCAGCCCCGCCACCGACATAATCACCTTGAACGTCGAACCCGGCGCAAGCTGATCCTGGATCGCCTTGTTCATCAATGGGTGATTCGGATCGGTTATCAGCTTGTTCCAGTCCGACCGGCCAATCCGGACAGCAAACGCATTCGGATCGAAGCTGGGATGCGACACCATGGCCAGGATCTCGCCGTTCCGCGGATCCATCGCCACAATCGCACCGTTGGCGTCTCCCAGCGCCATCTCCGCCGCCCGCTGAATATCAATGTCCAGAGACAGTTTCAGATTCTGGCCCGGCGTCGCCAGCTGGATTCCCCGTCTCCCAACCTCGCGCCCATGGCTGTCCACAATCACATCCATCGAGCCATCCTGCCCGCGCAGGATTTCGTCGTAGGTTTCCTCGACTCCAGCCTTGCCAACCACATCGCCCGGTTCGTAATAGGCAAACTTGGGATTGTTCAGATCCTCTTCGCTCACCTCGCCGACATATCCAATCAGGTGCGAAGCGAACCCGTCCCGCGGATAAAGCCGCCGCTCTTCGTCGATCGTTTCAAGCTCGGGCAACTCATTGCGATGCGCCTCAATGAACGCCTGCTCATCCGGAGAAATATCCTGCTTGATAGGAATTGGCTGATACCCCGGCGCCATGCGGAATCGGTGAAGCGTCGCCCGCAACTGGTCGAGATCGAGATTAAGACCCTTGGCAATCAGAGGCAGATCGTCGTCAATATTCCGGTTTTGTTCGCGAACCAGAAAACACGAAACCGAAGGATAGTTGTCCACCAGGAGCCGGCCATCACGGTCCAGCAGTTTGCCCCGCGCCGCCAGCACCGGAACCTTGCGGATGCGGTTCTGCTCCGCCAGCACGCGCCAGTTGTCGCTGCCCAGCACCTGCAGCCGCCACAAACCGCCCAACAGCACCAGCATCATGATCAGAATGCCGTACTGCACCGCGGTCAGCTTCAACGCCGGCAGCTTTTCTTCCCGATTGACCTTGTCGATTGTTGCCATTTATGAAGCCTTATTTCTCAGAAACCCGCTCCATCAAGCATAGCGCGGGTACGATTTGGACGAACTCCGACACCAAATGTTCAATCGGAAGAAAATGTCGAAAGAACCTCGGCCGCCAATGCCCGCATGACCGAAATCAGGGTGCCCCATTCTTGACGCGCACTTTGCGTCAAGGGTGGGAAACCGCAAAAGCCAGCCCGGTTCCTGCCGTTGCTTTTTTCCTTCAGTCTGCAACTCCCGACTACAAATCCGGGCGGGAGCAACAAACCTCAACCTCCGGCCTAATCCCGAATCTGCGTCCGGTCCAGCAGCGGGAACAGCACCAGCCCGATGACCCCGTTCCCTGCCGCGCGAATTACCTCGTCAATCCAGTTCGATTGCCAGCCCAGTCCCAGCATCACCTGAATGACAAACAACATGATCGCGCTCGAGAGCAGCGTAAAAGCAAAATTCAGCACCATCCGGATCACATTATTCTCGACCACAATCCGAATCCCAATCGAGGCCGCCAGAAAACCTACGACTGTATTGGCTATTCCGTGAACCCCAATCGCTCCTTGCGTCAGCCCATCCTGCGCCATCCCCAGCGCCGCTCCCAGCAGCGTTCCGTGGATCGGGCTCCTCCGATTGAGCGCAAAGTAGATCGTCACCAGCAGTGGCAGATCCATATACGCGAATCGTCCCAGGATGCGCGGCAGCCACGCCTGCAGCACCAGCGCCGCGAGCGGTACAAATACGTAAATGTAGAAGGGATAGCGCCGGATCTCCAGATCGCGCCGGTATCCGGGAATAAGGGAAGGCACAGCTATTGGACCCTCCCCGAGAGCTGCGGCGTCTTAGGCGCAGGCTTGGATGCCGGTTGAGAACCATTCGGTTTTGCAGGTGCGCTCTTTGGCTGAGGCTTCGGAGCAGCCGGCTTCTCCGTTCCGCTGTCGTCCGTCGAGGAATCCGAAGCGTCGGCACCCGTCACCGCATCCGATCCGCTTCCAGCCCCGCCCCCTGCACCCGGCGAAAACCTGTCCGGATGCAATGCAGGCAACGGCTTCGGAGTGGCAGGCGGCACAGGCGGCGCCGGAACCGGCTTCCCATCCGGACCAATCTTTGTCGGAGTAGTCGCAGCCGCCGCCGGAGCATTGGGGTCTTTCAACCCCGGTAACCGCTCTTCCATCTCCTCCGCAGCCTTCTTGCGCGCCGCATCTGCAGCGGCTTCCGCACCCTTCAATTCTTCACTCGTCGCCAGATCCGCCTGCTGTTGCGAGGAGAGATGCGCGTCCAGCGAAGTAATCACCAGCACCTCGTCCAGATGCTGCAGATTTGCCGCCGGCTTTACGATCACATTGATGAACGAGCCGCGCTCCGGATCTTTCGCCACCCGCTCGACCACGCCCACCGCCAGACCTCGCGGAAAAATCTGATCTCCGCCCGCCGTCAGCACGTGCTCTCCGGGCTGAATCCGCTGATCCGCAAGAATATTGATCACCTGCGGCTGCCCTGCCGAATTTCCCCGCAAAATGCCCCGAATCCGCGTCGTCTCCAGGATCACTCCGGCCCCGCTCGTCTGGTCATTGATCAGGAGCACCTGAGCCGAATGCGGAAAAACATCGCGCACCTTGCCCACAATGCCGTCACTCGTGATCACTGCCATGTCCGGCGCCAGGCTGTCCGCCGAACCCTTATCGATATAAATCACATGCGACTGGCTGCTTCCGCTCGTCCCGATCACCTGCGCGGCAATCGTCTGGTAGGCGTAGTTTTCTTTGAATTTCACCAGATCCTGCAAGCGTTGCCCCTGCAAAGCATCCTCGCGCAACTCTGCCTGCTCCAGCCTCAACCGGTCGATTGTCTGCTTGAGTTCCTTATTCTCGTCCCGGGTATGCCGCAGATCCACATAGTTGTTCCACAGCCAGTTCAGCCCTTCCGAAGAGCCATGCATCGCGCGCTCAAACGGCATCACCAGGCTGGCCGACCACAACCGGATCAGCAGCACCCCGCGGCCGTCCCTCGTCACATGCACCGCAGGTCCGCCCGGAATATTCGCCGCTACCGGCACCGGCCTGCGCACCTGAACCGCAAGCCCGATCACCTGGACCAGCAAAGCCGCCAGCAGCACGATCAGGTTGCGATACCGGCTCAAAAACGATTCCATACACGCTCAGTGTTGAGTGTGCAATGTGAAGTGTGAGTATCGCTTTTCACACTCCACACTGCACACTCAACACTAGTTCCTAATCAATCTTGATCTTGCGCAGCAGCCGGAAGTCGGACAGCATCTTGCCCGTTCCCAGCACCACCGAGGCCAGGGGATCATCCGCCACTGAAACCGGCAGCCCGGTCTCCTCGCGAATGCGCTTGTCCAGATTCTTGATCAACGCGCCGCCGCCCGTCAGCACAATCCCGCGGTCCGAAATATCCGCCGAAAGCTCCGGCGGCGTCCGCTCCAGCGCCACGCGAATCGCATTCACAATCACCGAAATGCACTCCGCCAGCGACTCACGAATCTCCGTATCGTCAATCGTGATCGTCTTCGGAACGCCCTCAATGAGGTTGCGCCCCTTGATCTCCATCGTAAGCGGCTTGTCCAGCACATACGCCGAGCCAATCTCGATTTTGATCTGCTCTGCCGTCCGCTCGCCGATCAGCAGATTGTATTTCCGCTTCAGATAGTTCGTGATCGCCTCGTCCATCTGGTTCCCGGCCATCCGCACCGACCGCGAATACACAATACCCGACAGCGAAATCACAGCAATATCGCTCGTGCCGCCGCCAATATCGACGACCATGTTGCCGTAGGCCTCGGTAATCGGCAACCCTGCGCCAATCGCCGCCACCATCGCCTGCTCGACCAGATAAACCTCGCTGGCCTTCGCGCGATAAGCCGAATCCTCAA
>Ga0302326_10030992_pt1 | contig 10689 bp, 9 predicted proteins | sample Palsa_T0_3_FD_202264 | JGI IMG/M metagenome (GOLD analysis project Ga0302326, IMG submission 202264) | Peat permafrost microbial communities from Stordalen Mire near Abisko, Sweden - Palsa_T0_3 | ecosystem: Environmental > Terrestrial > Soil > Palsa > Peat permafrost | place: Sweden: Abisko...
CGACCATGTTGAGGATGGCGTAAGCGACGAAGCCGCCTTTGATCAGCCCCGCGTTTTTCAACGTCCAATCCGAGGCGTTGCTGGCACCCGGAACGTCAAACCAGTGGGCAAAGAAAAAAAAGTAACCAAGAATAGCGATGATCAGCAGGCGCAGCGGAAGAACGATGTCCTTTTCCACGGCCAGGATACGGGCTGCGCGCTGGCTCGGCGCAATCACCGGCGCCGCCAGCAACCGAGTCAACTTCTGAATCGTGCCCACGCCGATAAAGTCTTGTTTGGATTCTTCGTTCACTGGAGCAATCTGGTCGCCCTTTCGGCGATTTTTTCCACCGGCCACAGGCGGCCAATGCCTTCATAACCGCAAGATAAGAGACCCTTCTCCGGCCCGACGAATTCCGCGCCGCGCTCTTTGAGCATTCTCACATTGGCTTGGGTGGCTGGATGCAGCCACATTTTCCCATTCATAGCGGGAGCAACGAGGATTTTGGCTTCGGGATTTAGGGCCAGGGCGATGCAGCTCAAGGCATCATCCGCCAGTCCGTGGGCCAATTTGGCCAGGATATTGGCCGTGCCTGGGGCGATAAGCAGCAAATCCGCCGCGTCGGCCAATTCAACATGGGCGGGCTTCCACCCCTCCTGTGTGTCATAAAGATTAGTCACGACCGGATGGCGCGAAAGCGTTTTGAATGGAAGCGGAGTAACAAACTGTTGCGCGTCCGCAGTCATGACGACGTGGACAGAGCAACCCGCTTTGACCAGCAAGCTGGCCAAATCAACCGCTCGATGGGCCGCGATCGAGCCAGAGACTCCAAGCACAACGATTTTGCCTCTCATTTTATCTGACCTGATGTTACTCAGAAAAGCCCTTTTTAAACAAGGATTCGATTTTTCGCTGGAATAAAGAATCCTCACGCCAAGGTCGCAAAGGCGGGATGCAAGCAAATCCCACTCTTTCACTCTTTCAAATCTTCGTGTCCTTCGCGCTCTTCGTGGTGAAAATCCTACAGGAGAAATGTTCTAGAGAAATCTTGCCCGCATCCTTGCAGGACGAGCGTCAAATAGGCAGACTAGGCGCTCACATGCGAGAAACACTCCGAGCATGGTTAGAGGCGATTGAAGCGCCATACCTGGAAATTATCTCCGAACAGCGCCGCGGCAAGAAGGCGGCGCTCGCCCGTTCCTTGTTGTTCGGCCTCTCCAAAGTCTATCAACTTGTGCTCACCATTTACCGATTTTGTATTCAGGCGCGACTAATGCGGGATTCAACTCTGGGCATTCAAGTCATCGCCATCGGAAACCTGACCTTTGGCGGCACGGGCAAGACCCCCGTGGTGGAGAAGTTCGCGCGCGAATTGCAACGACAAGGCCGAACAGTGGCCATCCTTTCTCGGGGCTATCGTTCCAGACCACAACCGTTGAGCGAAACGCTGATGAACAAGCTGCTTTTTCGCGAGGACAGCACCCCACCCCGCGTGGTTTCCGACGGCAAGAACTTGCTGCTGGATTCCGATACGGCGGGCGACGAGCCTTACATGCTGGCTTCAAACCTGAAAGACGTGGTCGTTTTGGTGGACAAGAACCGTGTGAAAAGCGGCCGTTATGCGATCGAACAATATGGCTGCGACACGTTATTGCTCGACGACGGTTTTCAGTATTGGCGCCTAGCCGGCCGGCGTCAGGATGTCGTTCTGGTGGACTGCCAGCAGCCTTTCGGCAACGAGCATTTGCTCCCTCGCGGCACTTTGCGCGAACCGCCTTCGCACCTGGCGCGCGCCAATGTCATTTTTATCACCAAGAGCGATGGGAAAACCGCCGCCCTGCGCGAGCGTATTAGCCGCTACAATCCAGCAGCCGGAATCATCGAGTGCATTCATGCGCCCCTTTATTTCGAGGATGTGTTCACCGGCGAACGTAAGGGGCTGGATTTTGTCAAAGGCATGCGCCTGGCTAGCTTGAGCGGGATTGCCCAGCCGGAAAGCTTCGAGCAAAGTTTGGTCACACTCTGTCGAGAATTGGTTTACTCCAAACGTTTCGCCGATCATCATCGTTTCTCGCAGCAGGAAATACTCAACGCCATCAACCGCAGCAAAAAGCGCCAGGCGGAAGTCATCATTACCACCCAGAAAGACGCGGTTCGTTTCCCCAAATTGGATCGCCGCGATCTCCCGATTTACTTCATGCGCGTGGAAATAAAAATCCTGAGCGGCGCGGAGGATTTTGACGATTGCGTGCGAAAAATCTGCCTGCGTTGATATGGCGGCGGCGAGGGAAAACATTCTGGTGCGCGGCGTCAATTGGCTGGGCGACGCCGTGATGACCACTCCGGCCTTGACGCGGCTGCGCCAGGCTCGCCCCGACGCGCGCATCACCTTGCTTTCACCGGAAAAGCTGGCCGGGCTTTGGGAAGGACAGTCCATCGTGGATGAAGTGCTGACGTTCTCTGCGTCGGAAAGCGTTTGGCAAGTGGGACGGCGGCTGCGAGAGAGACAATTCACGGCGGCGGTGGCTTTTCCTAATTCCGCGCGCTCGGCGCTTGAGCTTTGCCTGGCCGGGATACCCAAGCGCGTTGGCGCGGGGAATTTCGGGCGCTCCCTGCTCTTGACACAGACAGTCCCAGCCCCTCCAGCCGCCTTCGCGATGCGCAAACGCTCGACCAATGATATTCGCCATCGCATCCAACATGATGGCGGAATGATGCGCTACCCGGTGGAAGCTCATCACGTCCATAATTACTTGCGTTTGACGGCCGTGCTCGGAGCCTCACTGGAGACTATGGCTCCGCGCATTGAAATTAGCAACGAGGAATTGGGAACCGTTCGCGGCAAATTCGGTTTGACGAGTGCGGGAGGAGGTCCCTGGTTTGGCTTAAACCCGGGCGCAGAATACGGTCCCACCAAGCGCTGGCCGCGAGAATGTTTTGTCGAGGCGGCCAAGGCTTTGCAGGATAAGACTGGTTGCCGCTGGGTCATTTTCGGAGGCGAGGGCGATGTCTCTTTGGCCGAGTGGATTGAGAGAGACCTCGCAGACGCATCAGGACAACCACCGCTGAACTTGGCCGGAAGAACTTCGCTTCGTGAACTCGCTGGCGCGCTGAAATTGTGCTCTTTCGTATTGACGAATGACACTGGGCCGATGCACCTGGCCACAGCGGTCGGCACGCCGTTGGTGGCCATTTTCGGCAGCACCTCACCGGAACTGACCGGGCCGGTTTTTTCCCCGCGCGCGCGAGTGGTTCGAACTAATGTTCCCTGCTCTCCTTGTTTCCGCCAAGAATGCCCCATCGATCTGCGCTGCCTCCACGGCATCAACATAGATGAGGTCGTAACAGCGGCGACGGAGTGCCTTAAGACCTAAGAATCTTCACCACGAGGCCACGAAGTCGGAAAGAAACTCTTTAATCCAACTAAATTTGGCCTTTTCAGGTCTTCGTGATCTTCGTGTCCTGGTGAGAATTAGTTGTCTTCTGGCCATTCCGCCCCATCTTATCCTTCATGCTGTTTTGCGCCTTGAACACTTGGTGACAAACTTCTACGCTTCGGGAACATGAACAAATCAGTCCGCGTCCCGTTGTTTATCATGATGGTTTTGGAGTTTATCGTTTGGGGCGCATGGCTGCCCCAAATATTCAGTTACCTTCCAAGCCTCGGATTTTCGCCTCTGCAACAGTCGTTTATCCTTAACGCCTTCCCGGTCGCAGCGCTCATCGCGATGTTTTTCAGCAATCAATTTGCCGACCGCAATTTTGCCGCCGAGAAATTTTTGGCCTTTAGCCAATTTGTCGGAGGCTTGGCCATTCTCGGGTGCGCCTTTACCACCAACTTCTGGGTCTTTTTCGGACTCATGCTACTGCATTGCCTGCTCTACGTGCCGACCCTCTCCATTGTCAATTCCATCGTTTTCGCCAACATCAAAGACTCCAAAGACTTCGGCCTTGTCCGCATGGGCGGCACCATCGGCTGGGTTCTGGCGGCTTGGCCATTTGTGTTTATCCTCGTCGATTGGCAGAAAGTGCAGGATGCACACACGACAGGATTCGTGGACTGGTTGAGGACGGCTCTGGGCTCCGGCCTGACTGGCGCAGCTTTGCAGCACGCGCAGCGCTGGACGTATCTGGTTTCGGGCATCGCCTCGCTGCTGTTGGCCGGATTTAGCTTAACCTTGCCGCACACACCGCCAAAAAAGGCGGTGGCGGAAGAAAACAAATTTGCCTGGCTGGAGGCGTTGCGATTGCTCGGGAAGCCTTTCATTTTTGTTCTTTGGATCGTGACCTTCATTGACGCCTTTGTCCTCAACGCCTACTTCAATTGGGCCTTCGTTTTTCTCGGTAGCCCGCAGGTTGGAATCGCCGGCAACTGGATCACGCCAATCATGAGCATCGGACAAGTGGCGGAGATTCTTACCATGGCAGTCCTGGCTCCGGCGCTGAAACGCTTCGGCTGGCGCGTGACCATGACTCTAGGAATTATGGGGCATGTCGTGCGCTTCGCCGTCTTCGCCTTTTTCCCACAAGTGACCGCGCTCATTATTTTGGTCAATCTGCTGCACGGTGTTTGTTACGCGTTCTTCTTCGCGGCCGTGTATATCTTTGTGGACGAGTATTTCCCCAAGGACGTTCGCTCCAGCGCCCAAGGCCTTTTCAATTTCATGATTCTCGGGCTTGGCGTCATTGTCGCGAACAGCCTCTGCCCGTGGTTGCTGAATCACTATACGGTCGCTCATTTCCAGACGTTATTCTTTATCGCCGGCGGCGCGGGATTGGTGGCAACCGTGATTCTCGTCATGTTCTTTCATCCGCCGCCCCTTAAATCGCAGCCCGCGCCAACATGAAAAAATTTCAATCGCTCGAAGAACAACTCGGCCACTTCCTGCGCAAGCAGCCGGTGCTGGGCAAGAATGTTTACATCGCCCGCGGCGCGGTCGTGATGGGCGATGTCACCCTCGGCGAAGGCGCGAGCGTTTGGTACAATGCCGTGCTGCGCGGCGATATTAATCGCATCGTGGTCGGCGCCGGCACCAACATTCAGGACAACTCCGTTCTGCATGTGGCCGATGATTACCCGTGCCTGATTGGGGATCATGTGACCATTGGTCATTCGGCCATTGTCCATGCCTGCACTATCGGCCACGAATGCTTGATTGGCATGGGTGCGGTCATTTTGGACGGCGCGGAAGTGGGCGACCAATGCCTGGTGGGCGCCAAGGCGCTGGTCACGCAAAACTGCAAGATTCCTGCCGGTTCACTTGTCCTAGGCGCGCCCGCCAAGGTGGTCCGGCCATTGACGCTGGACGAGCGGGGCGGATTAAAATTTTGGGCGGAAAAATACGTGGCCAACGCAGCTTACTGTTTAAAAAATAGCATCAACATTGGTACGCCGCTTTCGAGCTGACAAGGGCGGAAAAGGAGGGCCATCGTCAATGCTTGAAAAACGGGGTCTGTTCGATGGCGTTCAGCATGAATTGGACGGCCACCGCCGCCAAGAGGAGTCCGAACAGGCGCGTGAGCAGCTTCAAGGCGAGCGGGCTGATGTAATTGGCCCCATGCACCACCAGCCAAAGTATGAGATAGGCCGAGAGGCAAACCACGATGATCGAGCCAAACAATGCGGCCTTTTGCGCCGGTCCGTGGGCTTGGTGGAACAAGATCAACGCGGTGGAGATGGATCCCGGTCCGGCCAACATCGGCACTCCCAAAGGCGTGATGGCGATGTCCTCTTTGGCGGTGCCTTCCGCGACTTCTTCATCGGTTTCGCGGGCAGCCGAGCGCTTGGCGTAAAGCATGTCCAGGGCGATGCGGAGAAGCAAAATGCTTCCCGCCAATTCAAAGGCCGGCAAGGTAATGCCCATGATCTTGAAAATCAGATTTCCGGCGGCGGCAAAAAGGATGAGCACTCCGGCCGCCACGGAGCAGGCGAGGCGCGCCATGCGCAACTTTGATTTCGGGGTATCATTCGCGGTCATGGCGATGAACGCCGGCACGACCGCAATCGGGTCCAGAATGGCGAAGAGCGAACTCAGGGCCAGGAGAGTGAATTTTGTCAGCTCCGAAAAGTCCATGTATCTTGGTCGAAAGTCTAACACCCTGGCGGGCGGAATTAAAGGCGATTCGGGCAGCAGACGCCAAGGAGGTGGGGGTGGGGAACCCCGCTGAAGAAACGTACCGCTACCCGAATCAAACCCGCGCCTATCCTAGTGGTTTTCCCTAGGTTGTCAATGCTTAAAAGCTATAAAAAACGGACATCGGGCGGGTGATGTTCATGGTGTGAAATTATACTCAACATTCACGACATGAATCACTTGGAGAAAAATAAGAAGATTACCTGTCACAAACCCATAACTTTCATGACGGCTTCTTTTTGCGCAGGCACAAGAATGGGCTGAAATCCGGCGTTCTCCAACGCGTTTTCCGGATCTTTGAGCCCGTGACCGGTCATGGTCGCGGCGATCACGCTCCCGTTCGGGATTTTGCTGGCTTTGACACAGTGAATTAAGCCAGCCAAACACACAGCCGAGGCTGGCTCGACGAAAACGCCCTCCGTGCGGGCGAGCAATTTGTAAGCAGCCAAAATCTCCTGATCGGTTACCTTGTCAATGAATCCATTTGACTCCTGCAAGGCCAGGGCAGCCGGCTTCCAACTGGCCGGGTTGCCGATGCGAATGGCGGTGGCCACAGTTTGCGGATCGGCGACCGGCTGGCCCAAAACCATGGGCGCTGCCCCCGCCGCCTGGAAGCCAAACATGCGCGGCAACCGGTCGATATTCCCGGCGTTATGGTATTCGCGGTAACCTTTCCAATAGGCGGTTATATTCCCCGCGTTACCCACGGGAAGAAAATGAAAATCTGGCGCGCGACCCAATTGATCGCAAATCTCGAAGGACGCTGTTTTCTGCCCTTCCAGTCGGACTGGGTTGATGCTGTTGACAACCTCAACCTGAGCCGTCTCACCCAATTCACGAACGATGCGCAAAGCCTGGTCAAAATTACCGTCGATGCTGATGGTCGTCGCGCCATACATCAACGCCTGGGCCAGCTTGCCCTGCGCGATTTTGCCTTGAGGCAGAAGCACGACACACTTCATCCCTGCGCGCGCCGCATAGGCGGCGGCCGAGGCGGAGGTGTTGCCGGTGCTGGCGCAGATTACAATGGCCGCTCCGCGTTCTTTCGCCTTGGATACAGCCAGCGTCATCCCGCGGTCTTTGAAGGAACAAGTGGGATTCAGCCCTTCATACTTCAGCCACAATTGGAAATCGCCGCCGATGCTGCGGACAAAGTTATCGGCCCGCACCAGCGGCGTGTTGCCTTCGTTCAGCGAAACAACAGGAGTGGAGTCCGAAACTGGCAACCATTTGCGATAGCCTTCGATCACGCCGCGCCAACGATTGCCTTCCAATGGCAGAATGGAGTTCATGGCGTAAGGACTAAATCAAGCAAAACTCTCCACCCGCAGCATGACCGGTGGCCCTTTGATGACGGGCAATTGGGCAATCTTGGCCAGCGCTTTTTGCACCGCCGCGTTGGGGGCCTCGTGGCTCATTAATACCAGCGGCACACTGGCGCCTTCGTGGCCCTCGGGCTGGATGACCGACGAAATGCCAATCTTCGATGCGGCCAGAATGGAGGTGATGCGCGCGAGCGTGCCCGGCTTATCGATGACATTGAATCGTAAATAATAGCGCGAGACGACCTCGGCGATCGGGCGCACCGCCCCTTGCCGCTCATGTGGGACAAATGGGGGCACGCGCCCCTTGGTGCCGTGCTTTAAGTCCAAAGCCGCATCCGCGATGTCGCTTAGGACCGCGCTGGCAGTGGCGTCCTGCCCTGCCCCACGCCCATAGAACAAAGTGTCGCCGACAACGTCGCCCCGGCAGAAGACGGCATTAAAAACATGATTGACGCTGGCCAGCACATGGTTGTCCGGGATAAGCGCTGGATACACCGAAGCCTGGATGGTTTTGCAGCGCGCGCCGGGAAGAACCTTGACTACCCCGAGCAATTTAATCGTGTGGCCCAATTTCCCGGCGAAGTCGATATCCGTGCGCGATACGCCGCGAATGCCCTCGACATAAATGTCTTTGGGCGGGACCCAAAAACCGTGGGCCAGGGAAGCTAAAATCCCGATTTTGTGCTGCGAATCCCACCCGTCGATGTCCAGCGATGGATTGGCCTCGGCGTAACCCAGGCGTTGCGTTTCGGCCAGCGTGGGCGCGAACTCCAACCCTTCGAGTTTCATACGCGTCAGGATGTAATTACAAGTGCCGTTGACCAGCCCGTAAATATGCGAAATACGATTGCCGACGAATCCTTCGCGCAAAGCTTTGATAATAGGAATGCCTCCGGCCACACTCGCTTCGTAATAAAGATTGGCTCCGAAGCGCCGGGCCGCGGCAAAAAGCTCCTCGCCATGCGCGGAAATCAAAGCCTTGTTGGCCGTGATGACGGGCTTGCCCAATTTGAACGCCTCCAGGATCATCTTCCTGGCGATGGTTGTGCCGCCGACTAATTCGATGACGACGTGCACTTGCGGATCTTTGACCACGCTCATCCAATCCGTGGTCATCATCGAGGCCGGGATTGGGTACGCGCGTGAACGGTCGGGGTTCTTAACGGCGATTTTGCGCAAGCCGATCTTGATTCCCAGCCGCGATTCCAACAGGGCTCCATTCTCTTGCAAATGGTGAAAGACACCGCTACCCACGATGCCACCGCCGATCATGCCGAAATTAACCTGTTGCATAGAGCGGCCCACTCTGGCGAAAACCCGGTGGCAAAACAATCGAAAACCATTACGAGCCAAACGAGAGCCGAATCTTACCCGCATTATCATCTCGTTAACGGACCCGGCCTCCATTTCCCGGGGAGCACACGCGCCCTCGCAGCGCCCTCGCCGATGGCACTTCCTTTACGTGCGGTCGAAGAGGCACCAACCGCTGTTTGAGCACATTGCCCCTTGATTTCCCTACCGCGTTCCGTAGCATCCCGCAAAAGTGAAACGATTTCTTTATTTTGTTGTGGCCGGGTCGTTAATGCTGCTTTGCCTGACGGCACGCGCCAAGGCGCCCGCGGAGGTGGTCACCGGCCTGGCGGTGACCGTGCATGATTCGGTCATTACGCTGGGTGAGATCAACGGCTTGGTGAGCCAAGGCATTCCGACTATCACCAAAAATTTTCCCGGCGACCTCCCTCGCCAGCAACTGGAAGTGAAAAAGCTCAGTGATTCGATAATCGAGGCCATGGTCGAAGATAAGCTCATCCTGCATGACTTCGTTACGGCCGGCTTCGTTACTAACGTGTTGGAGGCTTTTATTGATGAGCGCATTCAGGAAACCATTCAGCACCAGTATTACGGAGACCGGGCCCGGCTGATCAGATCGTTGCATGAAGAAGGGTTGACTTACGAATCGTGGCGGAGGTCGCAACGGGATCACTGGATTATCACGATTATGAAGGATCAAAACGCTTCTCATATCACTAAAATTCTCGTCTCGCCGCTCAAGATCCAACAATACTACGATGCTCACCCTGACGAATTCAAATTGGAGGACCAAGTCAAATTGCGCATGATTGTCCTGACCAATGCTCCCGACGGCTCCTCGCAAAAGCTGGCGCGGGAAATTCTGGCCAAGCTGGATTCGGGCGTGCCCTTCGCCGAATTGGCGTCGATCTATTCCGCCGATGGGCAACGCAACCCGGGAGGCGATCGCGGTTGGATCACTGTGAATCTCTTCAAAAAGTCCCTGTCCAAAGTCGCCTTTTCCCTCAAGCCGGGAGAACACAGCGGCATTCTCGAAGAGCCGGAAGCTTGTTATTTGTTGATGGTCGAGGATGTCAAAACTGCGCATGTCAAACCCTTGATGGAAGTCCGCGGGGAGATTGACAAAACTCTCCGCTCCCAAGAGAACGGGCGCTTGTTCCAACTCTGGATGCAACGGCTCAAGCGCAAAACGTCTGTTCTTTATTATTGATGACTGGATGGATTGCCATTTCGCTGGGAGACGTGACAGGCATTGGTCCCGAGGTCACACTCAAAGCGCTGGCAGCGGAAGCGGATCAGGACGAAACGCGCTATTTGTTGATTGGCGATAGCGATTATACGGCGGCGCTTTACGAACAACTTGGCCTGCAATTTCCCTTGCAGCCGTTTTCCGAATTTGGCGCTGAGGGCCGTTTCTTTTTGCACAATCCTTTGCGCGAACCCCTGCCACCCGGGTTGGAAGCGGGTTCGCCCGCCGCCGCGCGCGCGGCTGTGGCCTGGTTGACCGACGGCGCCCAACGTTGTTTGAGCCACGAAACCGACGCCCTGGTGACAGCCCCACTCAGCAAGGAAGCCGTCGTCCGCAGTGGACAGCCGTTCATCGGACAAACGGAGTTTCTTTCGGAATTGGCCGGGACGGACCGCACCATCATGATGCTGCTCGGCGACGATGACCGTGGTCGCTGGCTGCGTGTCGCCCTGGTCACGACCCACCTGGCGCTCAAGCTGGTCCCCGAACATTTACGCGCCGCGCGTATTGAGTTGGCCATCGAATTGGCGACCAAGGCCTGCCAGGACCTCGGCTTGGCGCGCCGACGCATCGCCGTTTGCGGGCTCAATCCACACGCGGGCGAAGGTGGCGAATTTGGTCGCGAGGAGATTGAAATAATCAAACCGGTCGTCGAGGCGGCGCAGAAGAAAGGGTTCAATGTTACCGGGC
>Ga0302326_10030993_pt1 | contig 10689 bp, 10 predicted proteins | sample Palsa_T0_3_FD_202264 | JGI IMG/M metagenome (GOLD analysis project Ga0302326, IMG submission 202264) | Peat permafrost microbial communities from Stordalen Mire near Abisko, Sweden - Palsa_T0_3 | ecosystem: Environmental > Terrestrial > Soil > Palsa > Peat permafrost | place: Sweden: Abisko...
TCAAGGTTCGCAGCTGGATCCCGCATAAAAGGCGGAGTCCCGGCCGGGGTATGCTGCCCCCCGGCCGGGGGCAAGTCAAGCGGAGCCGGAACCAGGTGGTGTCCTAATTTGACTGGGGCAAAGACAAGAAACATTTTCCTCAGGGGCTAAAGCCCAGAACATTTGTGCGACCAAATGTCGGAGCTGAAGCTCCGACCCCCTAAGAAACCGCAGACCATAGAACCCCGAAACGCAAATTAGGACACTGCCCGGACACCCAGGCTCCTTTTGAATGCAGCGCTGAAATTTCTCAGGGGACCTTGATGCCGGTTACCTTGATGGTCTTGGTGGCGGCGTTCAACGTTCCGGTCACCTGGACCTTCTCGCCGACGTAGGGTTCCACCATGTCCTGATCGTCCAATTGATAGGTGGCCTTGGTAGCAGCGTCGTAGAGAACAAACTTTTCGTTGGGCTGCGCGGAGTGCGCCCAGTAGAGGACGCAGGCGTCCTTAGCCTTGAGGCCCTCGGGGGCCTTCATGGGCGTCTGGACGCAGTTCAAGTTGGCGTCGGTGATTTCACCATTGAAGGTATCCGCAGCGGCCAAACGAACCGTGCCAAAGAGGGACAACAACATGGATGCGAGGGCCGCCAGAGCCAGCCCCTTCCAGCGATAACCGCTATTCCGAGCGTTCATAACATCCTCCTGTAAAAATAGTTTGATATGGAAACCCGCACACGCGCGACGGCGCCGCGGCGGGATACCGCAATTTGCGACGAACCGGACAAATATTGCCAAGCTTCGAATTGCGATGCGACCGACATCAGGACCGAGCCCACCTCAAAACGTTTTCCACACTTTTCTACAGCCAAGCATTGGGCAAGTATTGACAACCGCCCGTTGAACAAGTAGATTTCTATTAAAATTGTAAACGAATGTCAATAGTATTTGATATATCTAAATAGACTGCTAAACGAATGGCCAAGGAACGGATAAAAAAGAAGAAGGGCAATTCGCGGGGGCCCTCCCCCCGCACCTCGCGATACGAGCGCGTGTCCGTCGCCAGCCTCGGGAAAGGGCGGCGGGGAAAGCATCACCATCTGGTGAAGGAGATCCTGCAGGATCTGGAGAGCCTTCCGAAGGGTTCGGCGATCAAGATTCCCCTCGCGGATACCGACGGAGTGACCCTGGCGAACCTGCGTTCGGCGATGCACCGCGCCACCACTTCGCGGAGCCTGCGCGTGGAAACCTCCTCCGACGAACACAATTTCTACATCTGGAAACTCTAGGGTTGCGCGCCCGAAGAGCGCCGGTAATTCCCGCGAGGGAGCAAACCGCTAATTTCGGAGGGGCTTGCCGGTTTTCAGGGTGTGCGCGATGCGCTCCTGCGTTTTGCGTTCGCCGCAGAGGCTGACGAAGATTTCCTTTTCCAGGTCGAGCAGGTACTGCTCGCTGACCAGTTGCGCGGCGCTGAGCGCGCCGCCGGCCAAGACATGGGCCAGCTTGCGGGCCACGTGAGCGTCGTATTCGGAAATATATCCGCCACGCAGCATCATGTGAATGGCGAGTTTGGCGCCGGCAATCAACTCCTCGCCCAGCACGTGGATGGAGGCATGCGTGGGAGGAGCGGCGGGCGGGGTGTATCCGGCACGCAGGAGAGCCAACGCGGTAGCCTTGGCGTCGGCGACGGAGCGGTCGCGGTTCATGGAAACCAGATCGGCGGGGCGCAGGAAGCCCAGGCCGCGGGCCTCCTCGGCGCTGGTGGAGACCTTGGCCATGGCCAGGGTTTCGAAGATGGGCTTCATGGCGTGGAAGAGGTCCAAATCCACGCCGCCCGCGGCATGCTCGTTAGAGCGAACAATCATTTCTTTGGAGCCGCCGCCGGCGGGGATCAGCCCCACGCCGGTCTCCACCAATCCGATATAGGCTTCGGCCGCGGCGTGGATGCGCGCGCCATGCAGGCAGATTTCGCAGCCACCGCCCAAGGCCAAGCCTTGCGGGGCCACCACCACCGGCCTGGGCGCGTGCTTGATGGCCAGATTGGCGTTCTGGAAGCGGCGGACCGCGCGGTGGATTTCGTCCCACTCCTGCTCTTGCGCGGCCACCAGCAACAACAGGAGATTGGCGCCGGCGGAAAAATTGACGGACTGATTGGCGATCACCATGGCGTCAAAATCGGCGCTGAGGCGTTTGACGCCGGCCTCCAACATCGCGGCAATGTCATCGCCGATGGCGTTCATCTTGGCGTGGAATTCGCAGCAGAGCACGCCATCGCCCAAGTCGATGAGGCTGGCGCCGGAATTTCGCGCGACTTCCTTGGAGCGCTCCTTCAGGGACTTCAGAAGAATCACGCCATCGGGCTCCGAGAGTTTGGCAGGAGTTCCGGCAACGGCATCAAAGATGGTGGTCTGGCCCTGCGCGGAGCGGTAGAAGGATTTCGCGCCAGAGGCGAGAAGGCGGGAGACGAGCGGAGGCACGGCACGGGAAGCGCCAGCCTCTTTCTGCGCCAGGTCCTGCGCCAGGCGATTGATCACGGCCTCGACGCCCAGGGTATCCCACAACTCGAAGGGGCCAAGCTCCCACCCAAAGCCCCAGCGCATGGCGCGATCCACATCGGCGATGGAGTCGGAGATTTCCGGAACGCGGCGCGCGGCGTAGAGGCAGGTTTCCGAAATCAAACTCCACAGGAATTTCTGGGCTTTGTCGCCGGGCTGGCCCGCCAGGACGGGAGCGAGCAGGGAGCGCAAACGCTCGGGCGTGTCTTCGATGGTGCGGACGGCGTCGATGGAGGCGAAGCGAGCCTTCTGCCGCGGGCGATATTCCATGGTCGCGGGATCGAGGGTGAGGATTTCGCTGTCCGCGCCTTTGCGGACCCGCTGGTAGAAGCCACGGCCGGTCTTTTCGCCCAGCCAGCCGCGTCGCACCAGGTCCTGCACCAGCGGTGGAACGCGATAGAGTTCGCGGGACTCGTCGCCGGGAGCGTTTTCGTGGATGTTTTCAACGACGTGAGCGAGCACATCGAGGCCGACGATGTCGGCCGTGCGCAGGGTGGCCGACTTGGGCCAACCGATGGCCGGGCCGGTGCAGGCGTCGACTTCTTCCACGGTCATGCCGAGGCTGGTCATCTGGTTCATCGCCGTGAGGATGGCAAACGTGCCGATGCGGTTGGCGATGAAATTGGGGGTATCCTTGGCGCGGACCACGCCCTTGCCCAGGCGGCGATCGCAGAAATCTTCGAGGGTATCCAGCACCTCGGGCAGGGTGGCCGGGCCGGGGATCAGCTCGACCAGTTTCATGTAGCGCGGAGGATTGAAAAAGTGCGTGCCGGCCCAATGCTGCTGGAAACCGGCGTCGGCGCTTGCGGCAATCTGATGAATGGGCAATCCGGAGGTGTTGGTGGTGACGATGGCTTGCGGGCGGCGGTGAAGGGCCACGCGCGCGAGAAGATTGCGCTTGATTTCGAGATTTTCGGCGACGACTTCGACGATCCAGTCGGCCCGGGCGCACCAGTCGAGATTGTCCTCAAAGTTGCCGATGGTGATGCGCTCCGCCGCGGCGGGGACGAAAAAGGCCGCGGGGCGCGACTTTAAGGCGGCATCGAGGCCGGCGCGGGCAATGCGGTTGCGCACCGTGCTGTCGGATAAACTCGCGCCGCGGGATTTCTCCTCGGCCGTCAATTCCGATGGCACAATATCCAGCAGCCAGCAGGGGACTCCGGCATTCGCGAAATGCGCGGCAATGCGCGAGCCCATGGTACCGGCGCCGAGCACGGCTACTTTTTCAATACGAAGTTTCATGGGGATCCCACCGGGCGAGATCCTGAAGCAGGCAAGCGCCCGGCAAAGGCCGATAGGAGAGGGTACAGAAGCGCGGAGGCAGGGTCAACCGAGCGGCGGGTATCCAAAATGGCCAAAAAAGAATCTAAGGAGATGGTAGTTCCGAAGAGAGGGCGTGTCATGGGATGGCTGGAGACTGCGATTCGAGAGGTTCGCGGCTTCGCCTATGCCGGGGCTCGCAAAGCTGCGGCGCCACGGCGCAGGCCGAGGGTGGGTTTGGCGCTGGGCGGGGGGTTTGCGCGCGGAATTTCTCACCTTGGCGTGCTGCGGGCGCTGCAACTGAAAAATATTCCCATCGACTGCATTGCCGGGACCAGCGCCGGGGCCCTGGCGGGAATTGCGTTTGCGAGCGGCCGTCCCTTCGACGAAGTGGTGCTGAAGGCTTCGGCCATCCGCTTTGGCACCTTCGGGCAATGGCGATTCTCGCGCATGGGGTTCGCGTCCAACAAGCCGCTGGAGGCCTATCCGGAAAAATATTTGGGCGTAAGCACATTTGGGGATTTGAAAATCCCCATGAGCATCGCGGCAACCGATTTGCTTACCGGCGAACCGGTTTTTTTCACCAGCGGGCCGCTGGGACAGCCGTTGCGCGGGGCTTGCGCGTATCCGGGACTTTTTCAGCCCGTGGAATATGAGGGGCGAATGCTGGTGGACGGGTTTATTTCGGCGGCCGTGCCGGTGGACGCGGCGCGGTTGATGGGCGCGGAAATCGTGATTGCGGTTTTTCTGGAAGCGGAGAGCGCCGAGCGGCCCAAAAACATCGTGGACGTGATCGGGCGGTCGTTTTCCATCACGCGGCTGCAGGCCGACGTGGGATGGCGGCTGAAATCCGACATCGTCATCACGCCCAAGGTGCGGGAATTTGCGTGGGACGACTTTGCCAGGACTTCCGAACTGGTGGCCGCGGGGGAAGCGGCAGCGCTGGAAGCGATTCCGCAAATCGAAGCGGCCCTGCGCCCGGTGGTTGAACAGGCGCAACCTTCCTAGATCGCCGCAAACTATTTGTTATTTGATTCCGCCGAGCGATGGCCCGCTGAGGATTCTTGAGGTTCGGGCGAAACTTCCACGAGGACGGCCTGGCCGCCGCCCTTGCCTCTCTGAGTGAACCAGGCACCCAAGGCGTCGGCAAGACGCTGGGGCGAAACGCGGAATCCGGCTTCCAGCGTTCCGTCACCCGTGGGAAGGGTGTCGTCAAATTCGGCCTGGCCGGTGAAATTGCGCATGCAAAAGCTATCCAGCCAGTCGAGGGGGCAAGGCCGGCGCTGCTGACCTACGATGATTTCGACGGAGAATTTCTGCGCGTACATTTTGTTATGCAGGCGGGTTGCCTGCATCCGTTGCCGAGTATAGCAGCGAGGTGCAAACGGAGGCAGGGCACGGTTGCAGCTACCCGATTGGAAGAGAGAAAAAGACCAAAAATAGGCGGTTCCGGCGCGCCGACGGCGAGGCCACTTATTTAAGAATCGGTCACTTCCGGGCGCGAGCAAACCTTGCGGTTCACCGAAGCGGACGATAAAATATCCAATCGCCAAAATGGCGCCGGGGTTGCCGAGAGCCCGCAAGACCGGAGCCAGTCCCCAGGTAGTTAAGTACAAGGAGAACGTGAAGTCATGGCCACGCCATTAGAGCAGTGGGTTGAACAGGTTTCGCGCATGACGCGACCCAAGCAGATCGTCTGGTGCGACGGGTCGGCGCGCGAAACCGAACAGATCAAGGAGACCATGCTCGGCGAGGGCCGGACCTTCCCGCTTAACGAAAAAACCTATCCCAACTGTTATCTCTATCGCAGCGATCCCAGCGACGTGGCGCGGACCGAGGAAGTCACTTTTATTTGCACGCGCAAGAAGGAAGACGCCGGACCGACGAATAATTGGATGGCCCCGGCGGAGGCCAAAGAGAAGCTGGGGGCGCTTTTTACGGGCTCCATGACGAACCGCACGATGTATGTGGTGCCCTATTTGATGGGTCCGGCAGATTCGCCGATCAGCCGCGTGGGGGTGGAGATCACCGACAGTCCCTACGTCGTGCTGAGCATGGGCGTCATGGCGCGCGTGGGCAAGGCGGCGCAGGAGCGCGTGGGAAACAGCGACGATTTCGTGCCCGGACTGCATTCGCTGGGCGATCTGAATCCCAGCCGCCGGTTCATCACGCATTTTCCGGAGGAGAAGCTGATCTGGAGCGTGGGTTCCGGTTACGGCGGGAACGCAATGCTGGGGAAGAAGTGCTTTGCCCTGCGCATCGCCAGCTGGATGGGGCACGAGCAGGGATGGATGGCCGAACACATGCTCATCCTGGGATTGGAAGATCCCTCGGGCAAGGTTACGTACATGGCGGCGGCGTTTCCCAGCGCCTGCGGAAAGACCAACCTGGCCATGCTGGTTTCGCCGCTGGAAAAGCAGGGCTACCGCGTCTGGACCGTGGGCGACGATATCTGCTGGATGACCGTGGGAGCCGACGGCTATCTGCACGCCATCAACCCGGAGGCTGGGTTTTTCGGCGTGGCGCCGGGCACCAACGCGCACACCAATCCCAACGTCATAGACGCTCTGCGCAGCAACTCGATCTACACCAACACGGCGATGACCTCTTCGCGGGAGCCGTGGTGGGAAGGGATCGACGGGCAGCCACCCGCAGGCCTGACCGATTGGCAGGGGCGGCCCTCCGCAGCCGGAAACGGACCCGCCGCGCATCCGAACTCGCGCTACACGGTTCCCGCAAAACAGGTGGCCTTTATTTCGCCGCGCTGGGAGGATCCGGCGGGCGTGCCCATCTCGGCGTTCATCTTCGGGGGACGGCGGGCGCACCTTGCTCCGCTGGTGTACGAAGCGCTCGATTGGCAGCACGGAGTATTCGTGGGCGCCACGATGGCCTCGGAGACCACCGCAGCGGCCACCGGAAACGTGGGCGTGACGCGGCGCGACCCCATGGCCATGTTGCCGTTCTGTGGCTACAACATGGGCGACTATTTCAATCACTGGCTGGCCATGGGCCGGAAGATTCCGCATCCTCCCAAGGTGTTTCATGTGAACTGGTTCCGGCGCGGGGCGGACGGGAAGTTTCTGTGGCCGGGGTTCGGCGACAATGTGCGCGTCCTCAAGTGGATTTTGGAGCGCGTGGAAGGCAACGGCAAGGCGGTGGAAACGCCAATCGGCATGGTGCCGGCACGGGATGGACTCACACTCGACGGGCTGAATATCCCGCGCGAGACCATGGAAGAACTGCTGCGCGTGGACACCTCGGACTGGCTGAACGAATCGGAACAGACGGGAGAATTTTTTGAAATGTTCGGCAACCGCTTCCCGGAAGAGTTGCGCGACGAGCACGCACGGCTTTCCAAGCGGCTGGGCGCTGTCGCCGGCGCTTTGAAATAATTCCCGCGGCTAGAGGATCTGTTCGATTTCAGCGTCCAGCGAGACGTGCGACTGCGGAAAGCCGTTGATCTGGGAGACCTTGCCGGGAATTTTTACCAGGGCCGCGTCGAGCGTGAAGTGAAAAAAGCGGCTGATGAGATAGTCTTCATCGTAGGCGCTGAAGATCCGTTCGACCTCGTCCTGGGTCAGGCCGAATGCATCCAGCGGCACGGGCTTACCAAATCCGCCGGCCAGCGCGCGATATTTTTGAACGATTTCCTTCAGGTTCATCGGATCGTTAATCCCCTAGAGCTAAATCCCGATCGTTAAAAACTAGACGGGCTGCAAGTACAGCCCGTACCCGAAAAATTAGGCGGGCTGTAAGTACAGCCCGCACCCGAAATCCGAACCATTAAATCCAAAGATACGCTCCGGCATCGCCGTAAGGAACGTTGACGTAGAAAATGTTGGCCTCGGGCAGACCGGCGAGCGCTTCGCAAAGTTTCTTCGCGCCGTGCGCGGCGCACAGCGATTCTCCGCGGGCCATGCCAATCCTGCCCGCCTCGTCGAGATTGCCGACCTCTTCGCGGGAGATCCACAGCCAGTTGGCGGCGCGTTGGGCCGCGCCGGCGCCGGCCCCGGTAGAAGCGCAGCGCTCGCATTCGCCCCAGGGCTGCTCGATGCGCCGGCTGATGGCCGCCGCGGTTTGCGGCTCAAGCCCCGCGGCGGAGAAATCCGGCTGGGCCACAAAAAAATATTGGCTGAAGGAATCGCCGTCTGGCTCAAACGCCAACACGCGGCCGGAATAGCGCGCCAGTTCGATCTCCAATTCCCCGAGCAAGCAGGCGCGGCAGAGCGATATTTCCGGACGCGCAGGCCGGCGCAGCACCGAGGCCTTTCCGCTCAGGTACAACGTATCGGGAATGAACGTGGCCATCCAGGAAACATCGCTTTCCAGATGGATGCATTCGGGCGGCGTGCGCGTAAGGCGCGCCCACCAATTGCGCGTGCGCCAGCGAAAGGCGATGGCCGGATAGGCCTGTTCGAGTTTCATGCGCGACACGTAGCGGATGGTACCAGATTGGGGAGCTTCCCAGCGCGGGCAAGCGGGACGGTTTTTGCCCGTGCGACTGTCAGCGTGGCGGAGGCCCATTCGCCCTTTGCGCGCGGTCGCCTTTTGCGCGTGATTGGCTGAAACTTATTGGGAGATGGAGATGCGTGCGGCAGACGAGGTGCCGTCAGGCGCATTCACGGTATTCACGGTGACTTTCGTCCCGACCTTTAGCATCGAGGGATCGGCCGGAACGATCGCGACCACGGGCACATTTGCGGGAACTTCAAACTCGGTTTCTCCAACGCAGCCGGTGCCAGCTCCGCCCGGCGCATCAGCCGCACGCCCCGTGCAGTCGGCAGACCCGGGAGCGCCTGCGCCGTGAAATGTGAGCTTGATGACCGGATTCCCGCTGCCGCCGACCTGTTGGACCGTGGCGTTGGTCATGACTTGCGTGACGGTTGCGTTGGTCATGGTCTGGCCGGGCTGGGCCATGGGGAACTGGCCTTCGCCGCCGGGCGCTGCGAAGATGCGAATTTCGTTGGCGCGCAGAACGCCGTCGGGACCGCGGGTGCCGCCCGAAGCGATAAAGTCGCCGGGCTTAATGTCCGTCAGCTTCTTCGGTACGTTGACGGTGACGCGGGTGGTTGACGTAACCATGGTGGTGACCGGGCCGTCTTTGGCGTCCAGCACCAGGGTCTTTCCGTCAAAACTTGTAATCACGCCAGTCACCCCGGGATTGCCACGACCGCCTTGCTGCGCCAACGCCGGAGAGGCGGCAAGCAAGCTCGCAACCATCACTGCAAATAAAAATCGCATACGACCTCCGCTTTGAGGCGATCATCAAGTTGTAAGGATCGCTTGTAGGACCGTAGATGCGTCGCGGCCCCCGAGGCAAGGAGTCTATGCCGAATCGGTCTTATTTGCCAATGCGTTTCGGGAGCGAACCCCGATGTGCCGCCTGGGACCCGGCCACGCGTAATGTCCTATTAGCGTTTTGAGTTTTTAGGTTTTTCGTTCTCAGAAAGTCCGGGCTTCAGCATTGGGTCAAGCCCGGCAATTTGTCCTATCTGCTTTTGGCCATCTTGTATTACACTGACGCATCGTCGTCCTCGGGCATCCGGCCTGGAAGCGAAGGTAACCTCGCCGGTGACAGGAACAGACCGCGAAAGAGGAGGATTACCAGCTATGAAGCTTCGACTCACGAGCTATGGCCTTTCCGCGCTCGCCATAGCCGCAGTACTTTGCTTGTCAATGGTTCCCAGCGCGAACGCGCAATTCGGCGGCAACCCGGCAAGAGTGGCTGCCGCGCAAGCCAAACCCACACCGCGCATGGCCGATGGCCACCCGGACCTGAGCGGATTCTACGGCGTCGGCGTCGCCGGCGTTAACAACTACGGTCAGGCGCCCACGGGCTCAGCAGCGGCCAGCGGGATCGTCAAGACGCAGGACGGCTCCATCTTCTTCGACTATGCCGGCGCGGAAGGCGGCGGCGGACATCCCGATGACGGCGGAAACGTCAAGCAGTCTGCCAATCAGCCTCCTTACAAGCCGGAATACATGGCCAAGGCGCAAGCGATTGCCAAGACCGTGTACGGCACCATCACCCACTTGGATCCCTGGCTGGAGTGCAAGCCGGCGGGCGTTCCCCGCGCGGGCGTTGGCGGCATGATCCAGATCGTCGCCAATCCCAAGTCCATCGCCATCCTTTATGAAAACAATCCCGGTCCGCAGTACCGCCTCATCTACACCGACGGACGGCAGCATCCCGCGGATTTCGACACTTCCTACATGGGCCATTCCATCGGTCACTGGGATGGGGATACCCTGGTGGTGGACACCGTTGGGCTGAACGACGAAACCTGGTACACGCAAACCGGCGGGGCCAACAAGCTCACCAGCATTCACAGCGACCAGGAACACGTGATCGAGCGCATCACCCGCAAGGGCGATGACTTGACTTACGAATCAACCGTGGAAGATCCCGTCATGCTCACGCGCCCCTGGGTCCGGCCTGTCCAGCACACCGAGATTGGGCCCTCCGACGATTACATCCAGCCGCAGATGTGCAACACCAACGACAAGGCGCACATCATTGAGGAATCGCCCACCGACCACTTCGCCTGCAACTTCTGCCAGAAGGATGCCGACACGACGTACGGCGAAGGCGCTAGCGATCGCGACAAGGCTGCCGCGGCGCAACGTAAACAGAATCAGAACGGAGCTACCGACAACAGCGGCCGTCCTGCTCCTGCTGCCGGCGGCGGCGAGTAAGAAGGGTACTTCCACTCTCGCACCAAGTTGCTTTGCCGAATCCCGGCGCCTCACGGCGCCGGGATTTGTTTTTGGCGCGCTCCTCGCCGTTCTTTCGTAGGTGTTTTGTAACCACTATCGGGTCATGTTTCCAAGCTGGGGGCTTGCCTTCACGCGCGAATGAAATCGTCGGGGCCACGCTCTCCAGACCATCCACGCCAC
>Ga0302326_10030996_pt1 | contig 10688 bp, 9 predicted proteins | sample Palsa_T0_3_FD_202264 | JGI IMG/M metagenome (GOLD analysis project Ga0302326, IMG submission 202264) | Peat permafrost microbial communities from Stordalen Mire near Abisko, Sweden - Palsa_T0_3 | ecosystem: Environmental > Terrestrial > Soil > Palsa > Peat permafrost | place: Sweden: Abisko...
AGAGCGCAGACCTGCGGATAGGAGACGGCCAGCTCCGCCAGCTCCATCGCCTCGGCTACCGACTTGCCTCGGATGATGTCGGTGATCAAGCTCATCGTCACCCCGAGCTCCTGTTCGCCATAAGCAATGGCGCGGCCGATCGCCTCCATCTGCTCCGCCCAGCCGATGCCGGTGAACATGCGAATCGTAGAGGCGGAGTAAGTCACCTCCGAGTGAAGGATGTTCTGGGCGGCCTGCCCATCCAAGAATCCGCGCGCGACGAACTCCAAGTCCCCGGCTGACCGGATGCACTTGGAGGCGCCGACGTAAACCTCCACGAAGTGCGGGAAGTCGCGAAACCGGTACCAATCGGCGATCTCGGCCTCGGTCTTGGCCGGAAGGTCGACTCCGTTACGCTCGGCAAGGGCCAGCAAGGTTTTCGGGGGAATCGAGCCTTCCAGATGGACGTGGAGTTCTACTTTGGGGATTTGCCGCCAGAACGCAAGAGTGGGCATTGGCAACTATGATGACGCAGCTAAACTGGCTCCGAGAGAAAGAAGATGGCAGTCCCAGTCCTAAAACCCACCAATGTCCAAAACGAGAGCTTTGCAGGGGTGACCTACCACGTCCAGGGAGAGCTGGTCCCGGTGCTCATCACAGAGGTCGCGCAAAACCCGGTCTACTTTGAGCACCACATCCTTTTATGGAAGGATCCTTACCTTAACATCGTGGTGAAGCCGCTGGCCGGCACCTTCAAGCGTGTCATCTCCGGGATGCCCATCGTGATGGTCGAAACCCAGGGAACGGGTCGCATTGGCTTTAGCCGAGATGGAGCGGGGCACGTGTTCGGCATCCACTTGAACCCAGGGCAGGCAGTCGACGTCCGCGAATACCAGTGGCTCGCCGCGACCGCCACTTTGCAGTACAGCTTCACCCGGGTGAAGGGGTTCGCCAACGTGATGTTTTCCGGAACCGGATTATTCATCGATACCTTCCGCTGCATGGGTCCGGAGGGAATTCTTTGGCTGCACGGATACGGCAACGTGTTTGAGATCGTGCTGAACCCCGGCGAGCAGATCGATTTGGAACCCGGAGCGTGGATTTACAAGGACCCGTCGGTACAGATGGAGACGGTCGTGCAACGGCTCGGCACGAGTCTCTTTGCGAGCGCCGGGCAGTTAGTGTTCAACAGATTTACCGGTCCGGGGCGGCTAGGCATGCAGTCGATGTATGTCCATTTGGGCGCAGAGACCGGGAACTAACGTGCGCTGAACCCATAATCAAATAAATATGCCGATCGGAAGATTCGTCGCCGCCATCGGCAGTTGCTTTTTCACCGCCCTGGCGGCTGGTCAGGCCACGGCACCGCCGGAGCTCTTGGAGTTGCCCAAGATCGCCTTTCCGGAACCGAAGCTGGTGGAGGAAACTGAGTTGGGGGCTCAATACGAGGTTGAGTTTCCGAGCGCTTACCAGACCCGGTACCCTGAGAACAACCGGGTACCGGTCCGTCTGTTCGAACCTGCGAACGGACCCAAGCCGGCGCCTGCGGTGGTCATCACCCATTATTGGGGCGCGAGCGATCTGCGGCCGGAAATCGCCCTTGCGAACAACCTGATGCAGCGAGGCGTCGCAAGCGCGATTCTGACCCTGCCTTATCACATCTCCCGAACTCCGGCCGGGTCGCACAGCGGCGAGATGGCGATCCAACCTGATCCGGGAAAGCTCATCGCGATGATGACCCAGTCCGAGCTGGACATTCGGCGGACCCTCGATTTCCTTGACAGCCGGCCCGAGATCGACCATTCCCGATACGGGTTGGTCGGAATCAGCCTGGGAGCGCTCGTCTCCGGTCTTGCCTTTGCGCTCGACCCACGCGTGTACGTCAGTTCGTTTGTTCTGGGCGGTGCGGACATCGCCCACATTCTCTGGAGCAGTTCCCGGGTCATCCCTCAACGGGAGGAACTCCGCAAGCTTGGATGGACAGAGGCCAAGCTCCGAAGAGCGCTTGCGGTCATCGAGCCACTGAGCTACCTGCCGCGCAAAGCGCCGTCAAGGACCCTCGTGATCTATGGCCGGTTCGATACGGTGGTCCCGCGGGCAGACACGGTGAAGCTGGAAAACGCGCTCGATCACCCGAGCGTGATCGGACTTGATACGGGACACTACGGCGGCGTATTCATTCAATCCAAAGTGCTACGAACGGTCGCCGATTTCTTCGGCCAGGAGATGCAGGGCAAGACGTTTGTCGCACCTCCAGAGCTAAGCGGTCCCACCCTTCGCATCGGCGCGCTCGCCGGTTATCCGACCGGATTAGACCTTGGAGTGGGCATCGACTTTGTCCACTTCGACCGGCCTGGCAACTTTTTTGGTTCTCTTTTCGTCACGCCGAGAGGCCTTAGGATCCTCTTGGATCGGAAGATCACCGCAGGATTCTCCGCAGGAATAGAGGGCTCCACTCGGGGAGTTGGTGTAGGATTACTCTGGAGCACTGTGCTGTGAGTTTGAACCCAACCGATCGGGACGCAAGCGAGAACTTGTGGCATACATATCTTAGCCTCGGGCGTTCACTGCCGGGCTCGCGTCTCATTGAGGAAGACGGGTTTCGTGCATGCCTCGGAGTACACGATCACCCGATCTGCAACTTCGCGCTCGACCTTCTTTTGGACCCGTGGGTCGTCAGGAAGCTTAGCCGGATCGCGGCCGAGCGACCGTCATTTCGAATTTATGTCTTGCCGGGGGATCGTCCGACCCATTCCCAAGAATTAATGGTCCGTTCGGGGTTCCGCGAAACGCATTCATTGGTGGCAATGGGCGCCGGCGGGCAAGAGGCGAAGCTTGATCTCCCCGTAGAACGAGTCCATTCGGTGGACGACCGGCGACAGATCGCCGAGTTCATGGCCGCTCAGTTCTTCAGCGTCCACAAGCAGGATTTCCGCAAGACAGTTGCGGAGGCAACGTTCCTGGCGGAGGATCTCGAGCTTTACCGAGTTGGCGACCAGTCTCGCCCGATGGCGGCGTTCATGCTTTCCAGATCCGGTGAAACCCTGGGGCTTTACAACCTTTGCGTGAGCGCGCGGCTCAGGCGGCGCGGCCTTGGAGCGCGATTGTTATCCTGGTGCAAAAACCTGGCTTTTTCAGAAAGCCGATCAGTCGTGCTTCAGTGCGACTCCGGTCTGACCCCGTGGTATTGCCGAAATGAGTTCAATTCGCTCGGAACTATCCGTGTTTTTTCCTTGCCAAAAGTCGAACCGACCGATATAATAACGTCAGGGTCCCTGCTTTCCCGTGCCTAGACTCCAAGCTTTTTCGTTAGTTGAACTGTTGATTGTCATTGCCACAATTTCGGTAATGGCAGCCATGCTGTTCCCCGTGTTCGCGAGCGCCAAATCTGCGGCGTTGAAAACAAGCTGCCTGAGCCACTTTGGTAACGTCGGCAAGGCCTATACGCTCTACGCAAGCGACTACGACGACATGGCGGTGATCGTCAACGAGTGCCCCGGGCAAACCCCCAACTCCAGGACCGATCGCACGTGGGTTCAGCTCCTGCTTCCCTACGCCCCCAGCTTCTCGATCTTCCACTGCCCTGCCGATGCCACCGACGACCAGGGTCTGCAGGCGAGCTTCGACCAAGACCTGGTGCCCGGCGATCTTTACTCGGAGTACTACACCGCGTCACTGCGCTCCGATGTTGGCTACAACTTCCAGTATCTTGCACCAATCGTCAGCGTCGACGGAATATGGGAAGCGGATCCAACGGACCTCAGCACCATCGTCAGGCCAGGGGACATGATGATGTTTGCCGACTCGGCTTGGCAGGTTACGAATGGAGTTCCGTCGGGAGGCGGAAGCTGGCTGATCTCGCCACCGTGCCGCTACGCTGCGGCAACCGGTGGTCAAGAAGTGGACACGATCACGCCGCCCGCTGCGTTCGGCGGCATCACTCGCACCAGCAAGGTTCTCTTCGCCCCGTCGGTCGGGTGGGGCGACACGCAAGACGCCGAAAACCAATATGGCGGAGTGTGGACACGGCACCAAGGGGAGGCGAATATCGTTCGGATCGACGGCAGCGCCAAGGCGCTCACGATGGACCAGATCGCCAGTGGGTGCAACGTCCAACCCGACTGGACCGGCAAGATCTACGACCGCGGGGCCTACATCTGGTCGCCGCGTTAGACGCGCGAAAAGTCCCAGGTCGGGTGAAACCTGCGGCCCGTTTTGCCGTATGCTGAGTAATCATGGCGGACCGCATCGTTTTTCCCGGGATCTCAACTGAGGCCTTCGTTTCTGACGCCGACCGGTGGGCGCTCGACAAGCTTAAGAAGGTCCCGCTGCTTCCCCTGGTCATCAGCAAGTTCCACGAGATAGGGTTCGATCGCATTTTCTACTGCATGAACATGGCGATGTCGGTCCGGTGCGGCCCGAAGCAGTATTCGAAGCTTTACAGCATGTTTCAAGAGGGCTGTCGAGTCCTTGACATGCCGGAACCGGAACTCTATGTCAGCAGCAGCCCATTCCCGAATGCTTGGGCGGGTGGCGTCGAGCGGCCCTATGTGACGGTCGTGAACAGCATGATCAACACGCTGTCGGACGAGGAACTCTACTATCTGATCGGCCATGAGTTGGGTCACATCAAAGCGGAGCACGTGCTGTACTTCAATGTTGGCGCCGTTCTGATCCAGATTCTGGATATCCTCGGACGCCGAACGTTCGGAGCATCCGATCTAGCCACCACCGCCTTGGTCATCGCTTTTCATGAGTGGGTTCGCCAGGCCGAGTTTTCGGCCGACCGGGCGGGACTCCTCGTTCAGCAGTCGCTCGACGGGTGTGTGGACAGCCTGATCAAGCTGACCGCCGGCCCGAACCGGATGTCGGATGACACGAACCGAGAGGCATACATGGACCAGGCCCGTGCCTACCAAAACGCAGAGCCGCTGGACCAGGTTCTCAAAGCCCTAATGTTCTACATGTTCGGCTGGCGCTTCTCCCACCCGTTCCCGGTCGCGCGAGCGCAAGAGCTTGAGCGATGGGTCCAGACGGGAGCGTTCGACCGGATCATGGCGGGAGACTACGTTCGGGTCCCGGCTGAAGGCGCGGCGTAGGCAGGGCCTTAAATTCTTGCGCAGCGAAGATGATCTTGGCTCTCGACACGCTGTTCCACCTGAAATGAAGGTCGCAACTACTCCTACCCACGTTGCCAAGCACGTCCCGTTAAGCATTGGGAGAACTACAGGTGGGCACGGCCCCCGTCAAAAAAACGACAAGATGCCCGTGCCGCTGAGCTTATCGCCAGCGTTCCGAGTATTACTAGAACATGCGCGCGGTCGAACAACAGCTCGTCTGGCTGCTTAAGTTAACGCCTCTCCCTCGGCATCGAACCTGTCTCGGTCCGTTCCTGGAAAGGCGTCCAGTGCCATGAGTCGGACGGCGGCAAAGCCCTCAAAAACCGTCCACCAAACAGAGCAAAATCCTGTCTTCTCGATAACAAGCCGAAGCACTTTTGCATACTCCTCGACCTGCATCAAAGCTGGCTTGGCCTCCAAGTCGGATCTGATGTTCCTCGCTATCACAAAGGCCTCGTCTCGCTTAACCCAGCGATTGTCAGTCTTACTGGCGCGAGGATTCGAAACGCCATTGCGGTCGAGGCCCACTAGCGAAATAGTTCGCAGAACTCGCTGGAAGCTAGACTCGCCGATGCCATCCCTTGGAAATGGCGGCGCTTGAGCTGCATAACCGATCAGCAAGAGAGGATTCTCAAGGTGTGGCCAGATGTAGAGTTCAAGATCGTCAGTAGGTCGCGTCCCTTTGATCGCGTTACAGAACTTACATCCAATCAGCAAATTATCCCATTTGATGGCTTCATTTGGGAATATCTTCTTAGGCTTAACGTGCTCGATTTCTATCACATCTGTCAGTGGTTTCTCGCAGTAGGAGCAATACTCTCCGAGTGCGTTCTTGAGCGGCTCCCAGGCGTCACTATACCGTTTGATAGTTAGCCCTGCTGGCTTAACTCCGCGGCGAACCGGCCTCATTCTGCATCCGATTCCGGCTGCCTGAGTGCAATTCCCTTAAGCTCCATTAGCGCCTTCGTCAAGGGACTAAAGGGTTCGGCTTCAAGCAGGAGATCCAATCTCTTGGCGCTCTCTCCAGGTGACTCCAGTGCAGGCGAAAGGGCCTCGATTATCTTGGCCGATTGCTCCTCAAACACGTAGCTCCGCTCCACGTTCTGGACACCTTGCACGTATTCAGCAGCAACCTCGATACTCATCTCCTGAGGTTCTATTCTGTTCATGTCGTCAAGCCTGACGATCATGGTCTCTCCAGCCGACGGTGGGACTCCTTGAATAATGAATGGCGAGTGAGTGGTCGCAATGAATTGCATGTTTGGAAAAGTCTTGATGAGGTCGTAAACGGCGCGGCGCTGCCATTCAGGATGTAGATGAGCGTCAATTTCATCTATGATGACGATTCCGGGTGTCCTTAGCAACACTTCTTGTGTCGGCAGCAATGGATTGAGTAGGGAAGCTCGTCGGGCAATATCACAGACCATCGCAATGAAGTGACGAAACCCCGTACTCGACTGAGAAAAAGGCTCCGGTCGGCCGTCGATGTTGACTATGAGTTCCTCAAGCTTAAAATCGTAATGGGTGCCATTTCCAAGGAGTCCTGGAATACAGCCTTGTAGCGCAAGACGAACCGCTTCGAGAGGGATCGATTCGGTCTGGTATCTCACCGCATCGTACTCTTCCGTTTTCCACCAACTAAGCAGCGAATTAAAGTCGAGTTCAGCCTCAGTGGCGCGGACATAGCCGTCCAGCCTAGAACCAGCCTTTCTGAGCTGCGCTCGCTTTGCGGAGACTGCACGCAGTCGGTTTGGGCTGTAGTAGGCGACCACAGGCAACGTTAGGTCGGCTCCGCCTCGAACTGAGCCAGTCAGTTGCACCTGATAAGCGGCCAACCCTTGGGACGCCGCTAGGCTTGACCGTCTTTCTGTCCGCTTTACTGAGCAATCCATCGGAAGTCCATCGAAAACAGCACTTAGCCGGATAATTCCGGGGAACTGTGTTTCAAAATGAAAGGACCGACCAGTTCCAAATCTTTGACTAAGTACGTCGGCGACGCCGAATGGGAACAGCCTCACCCCGGTGTGATAGGGGATGAAGTGGCCAAGGTTGATGGAGAGAGCGTCGAGGACAGACGTTTTCCCGCATGCATTCTTACCGATTAACAAGGTGAATCTGCGGGCGAAGCTCACCTCCGTCGAGCTAAACCGGCGGAAGTTCTCTAGGCGAAGGCAAGTTACGTAATCAGCCCGAAGTCGATCTCCCAGGCCCGTTCCTCGCCGTAGTTCGCTCATGTATTCATTATGGGCGTGGTTATCGTCCTTAGGATCGTCGAAACTTAACCTCCCGCATGATTCCCCACGACTAGGGCCCGCCCCTACCTTCCAAGCAACCGTTGCTCTGTGAACATCGGGACGGTTCTTTCAACTTCGTTCGCGTTTAGTTCAATCACTAGTAGATACTCTCAGCGGGAGTCCGATCGCTTCGGCCTCTACGCCGAGAAGGCCAGCAATCTGCTCTGAAGCCTCCAATGACAAGTGTTAGGCCGGTAACAGCCAAAGCGCCATGACGAGATTCTGGAGTTGGCCTATAAGCCGGATTCTGTCTTGGATGGCAATTTATCTACGCAGCCAACCCGGAGGGTCGGCGAGCCGCGTCATCCCCTCCCTATTTGGCCTTGCTTCCGGCGGGGTTTGCCCGGCCGGCCGGTTACCCGGACCGCCGGTGAGCTCTTACCTCACCTTTTCACCCTCACCCCGTTGCCGAGGCAGTTTTGTTTCTGTGGCACTTTCCGTCGGGTCGCCCCGCCCCGGCTTGCGCCGGGCGCCGTGCTCTATGAAGTCCGGACTTTCCTCCCCCCGGCAAGCCGGGGAGCTGCCATCCGGCCAACTCCGGGCCACAGTATGAACTATCCTTTGAGCCCAGTAAGCGCGATGCCCTGAATGAACAACCGCTGGGTGAAGAAGAACAGGACGATGATGGGAGCAATGACGATCGTCGAAGCGGCCATCAGCAGGTTCCATTGAGTCCCTCCCGCCTGACTCTGATAGAACTGCAAACCCTGGGACAGGGTAAACGACTTCTGGTCCATCAGGTAGATGAGCGGACCAAGAAAGTCGTTCCAAGTTCCGAGGAAGCTGAAGAGGGCGACGACCGCCAAGGCCGGCTTCGCGAGGGGCAAGATGATATCGACAAAAATCTGCCACTCGGAACACCCGTCGATCTTCGCCGCTTCTGAGAGTTCGAATGGGAGGCTCTTGAAGAACTGGCGGAGCAGGAAAATGTTGAATGCCGCGCCAAACCATGCGGGGACCCACAGGGGTTTGTAGCTGCCAACCCACCCCAGATGGGTAAAGAGGGTGAAGAGGGGGACCATCAGGACCGGAAAAGGCACCATCATGGTCGCTAAGGTCACCGCAAAGGCCAGGTCGCGGCCGGGCCACCGTAGACGGGCGAAAGAGTAAGCGACCACCGCGTTCGATGCCACCGTCCCCGTGACTACCAGGATGCAGAGGAGGATGGTGTTCCGAGAATAAAGCAGAAACGGAATGTAACCAAGCTTGGAGCTACCGTAGTTGAACGCGTCAGGATAGTTGTGCCAGAGTGCATGGGGCGGAATCCATACCGGAGGCTTGGTCATGGTTAGCTCGATCGGCTTGAGCGATGTCGAGATCATCCAGACCAGCGGAATAAGAAACACGATCGAAAGGGCAACCAGCACCACGTGAATGCCCATGGTCGCCAGAAGCTTCTGGTTGGAGAGGCTGCCCCCCGATCTCGTCGAACTTCTAATCCCCACCGTAATACACCCGCTTTTCTGAGATCTTGAGAGTCACCAAAGTGAGCACCAGGATGATCACAAACAAGAACCAACCCATGGCGCACGCATACCCAAACTTGTGATAAACGAAGGCGTTATCGAAGAGGTAGGGAATGTAAAAGTATGTTGACTGGGCTGGCGCCCCTTGCGGGAAGAGGATGTACACATCCGTGAATTTTTGAAGGCTGCCGATGAGCAGCATGATCGAATTGAAGAGGATCACCGGGGAGATCATTGGAATCGTGACATTCCACAATTTCCCCCAGAAATTGGCCCCGTCCAGTTCGCAGGCCTCGACCAATTCGGTCGGGACGTCTTGCAAGCTGGCCAAATAGATCACCATCGCATTTCCGGCTCCCCAGAGGCTCATCAGAATCAGAGCGGGCTTTGACCAGAGCGGATCAGAAAGCCATGCCGGGCCGATGTCCACGAGCCAGGTTGGCGGTTTGATGTGGACCAGTTCCAAGACCCAGCAGGCCCAGCCACCCAGCTTCGCCAACGCGATGTTGATCAAACCGTTCTCGCCGTTGAACATCCACATCCATAGCATCGCGGAAGCGACGGGAGGCACGAGCGACGGAAGGTAGAAGAAGGTGCGGTAGAACGCCTGACCCTTGACCTTCGCGTTCAAGAGAAGGGCCATCGCGATCGATGCAAAGGTGCCAAAAAAGAGGGCGGGTATCGTGAAGTAGGCAGTGTTATAGAGCGTCGTCCACAGAATCGGGTCGTGGATCATGTCACGGTAGTTGTCAAGACCGATGAAGATCGGCGGCTTGAGCACCGAGAACTCGCAAAAGCTGTAGTAGACCGAGGCGACGAGAGGCGCGGCCAAAAAGACAAGGAAGCCAAGCAGCCAGGGCGAGGCGAACAAAACTCCAGCGCGCGCTTCAGATTTTCGAACGCTCATGGGCTGATCCCCCTTGCGCGAAGGTGAGCCATGTGCTCGTCCCACTTTTGCTCGATTTCGGCCTGAACCTCGTCTAGCGCCTCCTTTGGAGTCTTTTGTTGAAGGTTGATCTGGTCGAACGCGTTGTTGAGGGCCTGTTGGTATTCCGGCCAGATCCCCATCTTCGGCGCCGCGATCGTGTTCTTTCCTTTCGGCAGGTTCGAGAACAGCCGGATGAACTTGTTCGGATGGTTTGGTAGGAAGTTGGGCGAAGTCTTGATCAACGGAGAGTTCTTCTTCTGCTCCATGCAGAGGATCTCCATTCCTTTCATCGACTCGACGAACTTGATGAACTCGAACGCTTCCTTGGGATGGCGGGCGCCTTTGGGAATGACGAGCACGTCCTCATCCGCGACCGTCGTGTTGGCAAGATCGGGCCGATCGGCCGGGTACGGGAACGGGACCGCCGCCCAGTGCATCTTCGGCGCGTACTTGCCGATGAAGTTCGACATCCAAACCCCCTGCAACTCCATCGCGACCTCGCCGTCCAGAAACGCATTCTGCGGGGAGTTGAAGGTGCCGAAACCGCTCCGGAATGTCTGGAGGGCCTGGTTGCCATACTTCTTTGAGAACGTCTGAATCCATTCAAACGCGCGAACGTTCTCCGGGGAGTTTGCGGTGATCCGGTTGCCGTCCATCAGCTTTCCGCCAAAGAAATAGCCCCACGCCCAGTTCCACCAACCCGGTTCGGCGGGCATAAAGCCGGCGGAAATGATGTTGCCGTGTTCGCCCTTCTTGAAAATCTTGTCGGAGTCGGCGTCCAACTCCTCAATCGTGGTCGGCGGGTGCTTCGGATCGAGGCCGGCCGTATTGAACATGTCGATGTTGTAGTGCAGCGCCACGGACGCAGGCGCGCTGGGGAGGGAGTAGATATGGTTTCGAT